>Ga0209345_10005876_pt1 | contig 11240 bp, 10 predicted proteins | sample Cruoilmetagenom7_FD_187294 | JGI IMG/M metagenome (GOLD analysis project Ga0209345, IMG submission 187294) | Oil polluted marine microbial communities from Coal Oil Point, Santa Barbara, California, USA - Sample 7 (SPAdes) (version 2) | ecosystem: Environmental > Aquatic > Marine > Oil seeps ...
CGCCGGGCGTTTCGATGCGGCGTGGCAGGCGCGATTGACGGAACGGCTGGGGCTTGGTGCCCTGACGGACCGCTGGCCGGAGCAGCTTTCGGGAGGTCAGCAACAGCGGGTCGCGGTGGGCCGTGCGATCGCCGCGCGTCCCGCGCTGGTCCTCGCGGATGAGCCGACGGGCAATCTGGACGAGGCGACGGGCGGCGCGGTGATGGACCTGCTGCTGGATCTGGTCGCTGAAACGCAGGCGACCCTGCTAATGGTGACGCATTCCGCCGCCCTGGCCGCACGGCTGGACCGCCGGGTGCATCTGAGCCTGGGGCAGGTGTCGGCCCTATGAACCGGCTGATCCTGCGCACGTTGCTGTCGCATTGGCGCAGCCGCCCGTTCCAGATCGTCACCCTGCTGCTGGGCCTGACGGTCGCGACCGCGCTGTGGTCGGGCGTGCAGGCAATCAATGCGGAAGCCCGCGCCAGCTATGCCCAGGCGGCGGCGACATTGGGCACCGACCGGTTCGACAGCCTGCAACCGCGCGGTGCGGAAACCTTCGATCAGGAGGCGTATATCGCCCTGCGCCGGGCGGGGTGGGATGTCTCGCCAGTGGTTGAGGGGTCATTCCGCCTGGGGGGGGAGCGTTACCGCGTTCTGGGCATCGACCCCGTGACCGCACCGTCCAGCCTGCCCGCCCGACCGGATTTGCAGGGGGCTGACCTGACGGATTTCCTCGGACCGACCGGATTGATCCTGATATCGGCGTCAACGACCCTGCCCCGCGATGCCGACCTGCCGCCCGTGCGGGTCGTCGAAGGTATCGCCCCCGGAACGCTGGTGATGGATATCGGCCTAGCGCAAACGCTGCTGACAATGCCAGGTCAGTTGAGCCGCCTGATCCTGCTGCCCGGCGCGCAAGGTACGCCTCCCATAGCCGAAGCAAGCGGCGTGGTCTTTGACCGGATTGCCCCGCGCGGGGACGGTGGTGGCATCGGGGCGTTGACCGACAGCTTTCACCTCAACCTGACGGCGTTCGGGTTTCTGGCCTTCGCCGTGGGTCTGTTCATCGTCTATTCCTCCATCGGGCTGGCCTTCGAACAGCGCAAACCGATGCTGCGCACGTTGCGAGCACTGGGTGTGCCGCTGCGACGTCTGATGCTGGTCATGGTCGCGGAACTGACGGCGCTGGCCCTGCTGGCCGGAATCGCGGGCGTGGCACTGGGTTATCTGATCGCGGCCAGTCTGCTGCCGGACGTGGCCGCCACGCTCGAAGGTCTGTACGGGGCGCAAGTCTCAGGCAGCTTGTCGCTGCGTCCGGCATGGTGGGCGACCGGACTGCTGATCGCGATGGGCGGTGCGGCGCTGGCGGCGGGGGATACGCTGTGGCGCACGGCACGCATGCCCCTTCTGTCCGCCGCAATGCCGGAGGCCTGGCACGGCGCGCAGGCCCGCGCGCAGTTCTGGCAGGGAATCGCGGCACTGGGCTGCTTCGCGCTGGCGCTGGTGCTGAGCTTCACCGCCTCCAGCCTGACGGCGGGGTTCGTCCTGATGGGAGCCTTGCTGATCGGAGCGGCACTGGCGCTGCCCGTCGTGCTGGCGACAATCCTGCGCATCGGGGCCGCCCGTGCGCGCGGGCCGCTGTCCCAATGGGGCTGGGCGGATGCGCGACAACAGATGTCGCGTCTATCGCTGGCCCTGATGGCGCTGCTGCTGGCACTGTCCGCCAATATCGGTGTCGGCACAATGGTGATGAGCTTTCGCGACACTTTCACCGGCTGGCTGGACCAGCGCCTCGTCGCGGAGGTCTACGTCACCGCCAGCGACGCGGAACAGGGCCGCGCCATTCACGCATGGGCCACGGGCCGGGTGGATGCGGTCCTGCCGATCTGGTCAGCAGAGGCACGGCTGGGCGCGGTTCCGATCTCCATCTACGGGGTCGCTCAGCACCCGACCTATTCCGAGCATTGGCCGCTGATCGAGGCGTTGCCCGGCGCGTGGCAATCCGTCGCCCGCGGCGACGGCGCATTGATCAACGAACAGATGGCCGCGCGCCGGGATCTGAGCCCCGGTGACACGCTGATCCTGCCCACCCCCGATGGCACGGACTGGCCGCTGACGATCACCGCCATCTATTCGGATTACGGCAATCCTGTCGATCAGGTCATGGTGGACGTTGGCTTGCTCGCCACCCGCTATCCCGATATCGAACGCCTGCGCTTCGCCCTGCGGACGGCGGACGCCCCCCAAGTGATTGAAGAGGCGCGCGCGCGTTTCGGCCTGTCATCCGAACAGGTTGTCGATCAGGCCGCGATCAAGGCGCTGTCCCTCGCCATATTCGAGCGGACATTCACCGTCACCGGGGCCCTGAACATCCTGACACTGGCGGTGGCGGCGCTGGCCCTTCTGACGGCGATGCTGACATTGCAACTGATGCGGCTGCCCTCACTGGCGCCGTTGTGGGCGATGGGGCTGACGCGGGCGGCGCTGGCACGGGCGGAGTTGGTGAAGGTTCTGGCCCTGGCACTGCTGACGGCGATCCTGTCCATACCGATCGGGCTGGGTGTGGCTTGGGTTCTGACCAATGTCATTAACGTGACGGCGTTCGGGTGGCGGTTGCCGATGAACCTCTACCCCATGGACTGGCTGCGCCTGATCGGGCTGGCGTTGCTGACGGCGGCGGTGGCGGCGGGGCTGCCGGTGTTGCGCCTTGCCCGAACCGCCCCCCGAACGCTGCTGGGCGTCTTTGCGAGTGAGAGGTAGATCATGAGAGTTCTGGCATTCCTGTTGCTGTTGCCGACACTGGCCTTCGCACAGGGCTTCGCGGGTCTGGGCACAGCCACACACGAGGGGTTCGCGACGCCTGAGCGGGGCGGCACCCTGACCTTTCCCGCCGATCACGCGGCACATCCCGACTACCGGATCGAGTGGTGGTATCTGACCGCCAACATGACCGGCCCGGACGGGGCGAGCTATGGCGCGCAATGGACGCTGTTCCGCTCCGCCCTCGCACCCGGAGGGGCGGATGGCTGGGCCAGCCCGCAGATCTGGATGGGTCATGCCGCCTTGACCACGGCAGACCGCCATGTCGTAGCCGAAACATTCGCCCGGGGCGGCATCGGACAGGCCGGTGTCACCGCGCAACCATTCGCCGCCTGGATCGACGACTGGCAAATCGCAGGTCCAGACCTGACCGAGGTGACGGTTCGGGCGCGTGGCGACGGGTTCGCCTATACGCTCGACCTCGCCACCTCGGCACCCTTCGTCGCACAGGGCGACGGTGGATACAGTGTCAAATCGGGGGCGGGTCAGGCCTCGTACTACTATTCGCAACCCTTCTACGACCTGACCGGGATGATCAAGATCGACGGGGTTCCCACACCCGTCACGGGTCAGGCATGGCTCGACCGGGAATGGTCTTCACAGCCCTTGGCCGAGACTCAGGACGGCTGGGACTGGTTCTCCATCCACTTCGAGAGTGGAGAGAAGCTGATGGCCTTCCGCCTGCGCGACAACAGCGACGCGCCGTTCCATTCCGGCACGTGGATAGAGGCGGACGGCACGCCGCACCCGCTGGACGGCGACACGCTCAGCTTTACCGAACTGGAGCGGGCGCAAACCTCCGGCCCGCAGGTTCCCATCCGGTGGCGGGTGCAGATCGCGCAGCGGGGGCTGGACATCACGACGCGCCCCCTGAACCCCGACGCCTGGATGGACACGCTGTTTCCCTATTGGGAGGGTCCGATCCACGTCGAGGGCAGTCACGATGGCATCGGATATCTGGAGATGACGGGATATGAATGATCTGCTCGATCTGATGTGGGATCTGCTGGAACGCGGCGTGAGGGATCGGACGCTGGCCACCAACCGCCCCACACTCGCCACCGGTGGCGGGCAGATGCGCACGGTGGTGCTGCGCGCGGTGTCACGGGCGGCGCAAACGCTCGATATCCACAGTGATGCCCGCGCGGGCAAGGTGGCACAGCTTCGCGCCGATCCGACGGCCAATTTGCACGTCTGGGACGCGCACAACACCCTGCAAATCCGCATCCGGGCGGCTGCGCAGGTGCACAGGGATGATCAGATCGCGGCCAAGGCATTTGCTGCCCTGCCCGATCAAGGTCAGCGGATCTATCGCGTGACGCCGCATCCCGGCACGCCCATCGCCGATCCCCGGCACATCACGTTCGAGGGGCACCCGCATTTCGCCCTCATCCGGCTGCACCTGCAGGAGGTCGAGCTGCTGCATCTGGACCGCGACCTGCATCGCCGCGCCCTGTTCACTGCGGGCGAGAACTGGCGCGGGCGCTGGCTGGTCTCGTGATCCTCAGCGGGGACACAAACGCACGAGTTGCATGAAATCCACCAATTGCCCGGTCTGGCGGCGGGCCTCCTCCGTCTGGCCCAGCAGCCCCTCGGTCAGGCCCGTTCCCGCCAGTTGCCCGCTGGCGAGCAGGATACGGGCGAGGACCTGCCCCTCCTCGATCAGGCTCAACGTCCGCTCCGTCGTGGACAGTTCGCCGCAATCCATTTGCAGAACACGTTGGACGACCTCCTGCGCGACATCCGAGGTCGCGGGCTGCACCGCACCGCCGCCCGTGGCACATCCGCTCAGAATCGCCAGGCAAAGCACGAGGTTTCTAAACATCTGAGGCCTCCATCTCTTCGAGAAGTTCGTTCAGGCAATCGCGCGGCAGGATCAGCAGGACCGGGCCACCCTGCATCGCGATCTCAACCGGGCCGGTCGCTTCGTTCGAGGTGCCGATGCGGCCCGCCGGGGCCATGTCCAACCCATCGACAGGCCAGCGCAGGCCGGTGCTCGACACACCCTGCGCAGCGCCCATCGGGAACAGTGACACCCGCGTTCCGGGTAACAGTTTCAACCGGATGCTCTCGTTCAATCGGCAGCACAGATCGCCGTCGCCCAGCAATACGACCCGCGCGCCCGACTGCGCCACGGTGGAAAATGCGGCCAGCACGTGATCCAGCCGCCCGCCACTGAAACCGACCGCGAAAAACAGCGGCGCATCGACATACGCCAGACACTTGTCGAAATCGGTGCTGTCCTGCTCCGCTATGCGGTGCACCGGCACGTCACCCCAGCCAGCCGGCGCACGCAGCGAATCCAGATCGCCGATGATCGCATCCGGGCGCAGTCCGTGCCCCGCTAGTTGATCCGCCCCGCCATCCGCCGCCACGATGCGGTGATAGCGCCCCGACAGCGCGGCCAGATCGCCCGCGTCCACCGGGGCGCCCCCGACCAGCAGGACCGGGCGCGACGTGCTCAGAACCATATCAGTCACACCAGACCACCGAGCCCTTGCCCTGCCCGATATGCGCGGCAATAGTTGCGAACGTGAAATTCGGACGACCCCATGACCCAGACATCCCGCATCTCCCTCAGTTTCGGTGCATTCTCGTGCGAACTGGAAGGTATCGCAGATCCGCTGCCTTTGTTGCAGCGACTTGTCACGTTCTGCGAGGATGTCGAGCGGCGCAACCCCGACTTCGGCAGATCCGTGGTGCCGCTGGCCGAACTGCAATCGGCCCTCGCGACGACCGGGCCCGTCACCGCTGCGGTTCAGGAGGGGCGGTTGGTCGTCTCCCACACCCCCGGGGTGGAGGGGACCGAACCACCTCGGCAGGACAGCGTGGAGAATATCGAGACACAAGCCCCCGATCTGCCGGACGACATGCTGTCCTCGGCGCTGGACCGGGCGATGCAGCAGACCGAGAACAGGCAGGCCGACGCGACGCGCCCCCTGCTGAGCCTTGGCGAATATGCGCGCGCGCGGCATCCGCGCCGCGCTGCGGAGGCGCTGGAAATCGCCGCCGCTTATTCACATCACGTGCTGGGGGTTGAGGCCTTTGACGGCGTACAGTTGCTGACCGATGTGGATCAGATCGACATCGGACAGCCCAGCACGATGGATGAGAAGATCGCCGCCTTCGGAGATCTGCTTGACCGGGGCACGTTCAAGACGACGGAGCGTGAGAACATCTTCACCCTCGCCCAGGTCGTTGCCCTACGCTACCGCTAGGGATTACCAGTCGCGGATCACCACAGCTGAAATCGAGTTCTTAGGGCTGCCTTCGATCAAGCGGTCCGAATAGGTCAGATAGATCAGAGTGTTGCGGTTTTCATCATAGAACCGCACGACCTGCACGCGCTTGAACAGGATGGATGCGCGCTGACCGAACACCTCCTCGCCCTCCTCCAGCTCATCCGGATCGAAGCTGATGGGCCCGACCTGGCGGCAGGCGATGGACGCATCCGACGTGTCCTCCGCCAGACCCAGCGACCCGGTTATGCCGCCCGTACGGGCGCGCGAAACGAAGCAGGAGACGCCTTCGACCTCCGGATCGTCGAACGCCTCGACCACGATGCGGTGGTTCGCGCCCAGCAACCGCCACGCGGTCGTGACCTCACCGATTTCCTCGGCGCGCAGGGGCAGGGCAGCCAGCAGCAAACAAATGACCAGACGATACATCGCACTCTCCTTCGGCGGGGTTGATGCTGTAGGTAGGCGCGGTGACCGCGCTGTCCAATGACGCGGCATTGGAACAGAAAATGCTCAGACGAACTGTTCGCGGATCAGGCGTTCCTCCAGCCCGTGTCCGGGATCGAACAGCAGGCGATGTGTCACTTCCGGTTCGGAGCGGATGATAACGCGCACCACGTCGCGCACCTCGGCGGAATCGGCGGTGGCGGCGATGCCGCGCTTCTCCGGCTCCAGCACGTCGAAGGTCACTTCGGAATGCGATGGCAACAGCGCCCCGCGCCAACGCCGGGGGCGATAGGCGGACATCGCCGTCAACGCCAGAATGTCCGCCCCGATGGGCAGGATCGGACCATGCGCGGAATAGTTATACGCCGTCGATCCCGCCGGGGTGGAGACGAGCGCCCCGTCGCAGACGAGTTCGGCCATGCGTTCCCGCCCGTCGATACCGATCCGCAACTTCGCCGCCTGCGGTCCCATGCGCAGCAGCGAGACCTCGTTGATGGCGAGCGCGCTGTGCGTCTCACCCGACCTGTCGGTCGCGATCATTCGCAACGGATGGATTTCGGCCGTTTCGGCGGCGGTGATCCGGTCGAGCAGGTCATCCTCGCTATAGGCGTTCATCAAGAACCCGACGGTCCCCCGGTTCATGCCATAGACGGGCGCGTCCAGACCCTCGGTCGCGTGCAGGGTGGACAGCATGAACCCGTCGCCGCCCAGCGCCACGATCACGTCCGCCTCATGCGCGGAGACGGAGCCATAGGCCGATTCCAGCCGGGTCATCGCATCATGTGCGATAGCAGTCTGCGAAGAGACGAAACAGATGCGGGGGGCAGGCTCGACACGCATTCGCAACGCTCCTTAAAGGCGACAGGGCGTGCAGCATGACGGCGCGCGCGCCGCCGTTCAACCCGCTACCGTGTCGGTGCACCCGGTACAGCGCCGTCACACCCGCCAAGCTGCGGCGATTTATTCATGAGATTGCACGATCCGGCAACGATACAATGCACCAAGGCCACGTTCACGACCGATTTTCAGGGCTTCATACCGGCGCTGCATCATCCACGCGCAGCTTGACCTTGCGCCGCCCGCCCCATTCGTCGATCTCCAGCTTACCGGCGATATGGAACGCACGCCCGCCATGTTCGCTGAGCGCGGGGCCGATATCGCTGTCGAAAGCCCTGAATGCGATGGCGTCGATCCGTCCGCCGCCCTCGCCGGTCAGGGTCAGGCGCAAGTGATTCTCTCCCGCACGCTTGGCGAACGCGATCCGCTGGGCGCTGAGCGCGAAGCGCGGTGCGGCGGCCCCGGCTCCGAACGGGCCAGTGGCCTCAATGCTCTCGACCAGTTCCGGGGTCGCGCCTGCTGCGGCGATCAGCCCGTCGATGCGCAGGTCCGCCGGGCCCGCCTTGCCCGCGCCCTGCCGCGCCAGCAGCGCCGACAACCGCTCCATCGCGGAATCCAGCGCCGCCTCCGCCACGGTCAGGCCAGCGGCCATCGCGTGACCGCCGCCTTTCAGCAGATGCCCTTCATGTGTCGCCATTGCGACGGCACCGCCCAGATCGACGCCGGCAATGGATCGCGCGGACCCCTTGCCAATGCCGCCCTCCAGCCCGATCACCACAGCGGGGCGGTTGAATGCTTCCTTCAGGCGGGCGGCGACGATCCCGACGACCCCCGGATGCCAGCCCTCGCCCGCGGCCCAGACCATCGGGCCATCGGTGCCGCGCGCCTCGACCTGTTGGGTCGCCTGCACCAATACCTGCGCCTCGATCTCGCGCCGGTCACGGTTGAGCGTTTCGAGACGCTGCGCCAGCGCCGCCGCCTCATCCGGATCCTGGGTTGCCAGCAGCCGCGCGCCCAGATCGGCGGCACCGATCCGCCCGCCGGCGTTGACGCGCGGTCCCAGCAGGAACCCCAGATGATAGGCGGACGGGCGCGTGTTCAGTCCCGCCACATCGCCCAGCGCCACCAATCCGGGCCGCGCCCGCTGCGCCATGACCGTCAGCCCCTGCCGCACCAGCGCGCGATTGAACCCGATCAGGGGTGCCACGTCGGCCACCGTGGCCAGCGCCACCAGATCGAGCATCGCCATCAGGTCGGGAACCGTGCCGTCGCCGCGCATCGCCCGGTTGGCACCGGCCAGCATCAGGAACACGACGCCCGCCGCGCACAGATAGGTGCAGGCCACGTCCTCATCCTGCCGGTTCGGGTTCACCACGGCATCGGCGGGGGGCAGAACCTCCCCCCCCTGGTGGTGGTCCAGCACGATGACATCAGCGCCCTTGGCCTTGGCCGCCGCGATTGGCTCATGGCTCAACGTGCCGCAATCCACACACAGGATCAGATCGTGCGCCCCGGCCAAATCCTGCATGGCAGGCACGTTCGGGCCATACCCCTCGTCGATCCGGTCAGGAATATAGAGCGTCGCCGCCAGCCCCATCTGTCGCAGCCAGTCGATCAGCAAAGCGGCGGAGGCCCCCCCGTCCACGTCGTAATCGGCAAAGATAGCGATCCGCGACTTGCGCCGGACGTGATCGCAGAACAGCGACACTGCGTGGTCCATATCCTTCAGCGAGGACGGGTCGGGCATCAGGTCGCGCATCTTGGGTGCCAGAAAGCCAGGAACCTCCTGCGCTTCGATGCCGCGCCGGGCCAGCACGCGGCTGACCGGGTCGGACACGCCGCACACCTGCACCAGTTGCGCGGCTGCGCGTGCCTCCTGCTCGGACATGCCGATCCAGCGACGTCCGGTCAGCGAGGTTTCGACATCCAGAAAGGCAGGGGCACTGTCACGCGGCATGGGCACACATCATATTGGGGGCTTGAGGATTACCTCCACCATATCCCGTCATCCCTTTCGCGCAAAGCGGAACACAGCGTGAATACCGCGTATCCGCTGGCAAAGTCCGGCCCATCCGGCGATCAAGCCCCGTTGCACGGCACTGACCCCTCGCCTACACATGCGCGATCCATACGCATGAAGGACGATCCCATGACCCAACCGCTTCGAATCGCCATTGCCGGGCTCGGCACAGTCGGCACCGGGATCGTGCGCATGGTCCAGACCCATGGGGACAAGATGCTGGCCCGCTCGGGTCGTGAAATCCGCATCGTCGCCGTTTCCGCGCGGTCGCGGGGCAAGGATCGCGGCGTGAACCTCGACGCCTTCGCGTGGGAGGACGATCCGGTCGCCCTTGCCCGCCGCGACGACGTGGACCTGATCATCGAGGTCATGGGCGGTGAGGACGGCCCCGCCAAGGTGCTGACGGAAACCGCGCTGGCTGCGGGCAAGCATGTCGTGACCGCGAACAAGGCCATGATGGCCCGCCACGGTCAGGCGCTGGCCGAACTGGCCGAGGCGAACGACGCCGCCCTGCGCTACGAAGCCGCCGTGGCCGGTGGCATCCCGATCATGAAGGCCCTGACCGAAGGTCTGGCGGGCAACGGGATCGAGCGGGTGATGGGCGTGATGAACGGCACCTGCAACTACATCCTGACCCAGATGGAGGAGACCGGGGCCGATTACGAGGACGTGCTGGCCGCCGCACAACAGCTCGGCTACGCCGAGGCGGATCCCGCATTCGACGTCGGCGGCATCGACGCGGCGCACAAGCTCGCCCTGCTCGCCGCGACCGCCTTCGGCACGCGCGTGGATTTCGACGGTGTCACGATCGAGGGGATCGAGCATATCTCGCTGACCGACATCACGCAGGCCCGTGAACTGGGCTACAAGGTCAAGCTGCTGGGCGTCGCCCGGATGAGCGACGAGGGGCTGGAGCAGCGGATGCAGCCGGTTCTGGTGCCGGCCCGCTCCTCGATCGGGCAGTTGGAGGGCGTCACGAACCTGGTGGTGGTCGAGGGTGATTTTGTCGGGCGCACGGTCTTCACAGGCCCCGGCGCAGGCGAGGGGCCGACGGCCTCCGCCATCATGGGCGACGTGATGGACATCGCACGTGGCCTGCGCATTCCAGCCTTCGGGCAACCAGCCCATTCGTTGAGCGCGGCCAACCGCGCGGCCAGCGCCGGGGCGGCCAGCCACTACCTGCGCTTCACCCTGATCGATGCGCCCGGCACGCTGGCGCGGATCGCGCAGATTCTGGCGGATGAGGGGATCTCCATCGACCGGATGCGCCAGAATGACCATGACGGCACCAATGTACCGGTGCTGATCGTGACGCATGACTGCCTGCGATCCAATCTGGACGCGGCGTTGAGCCGGATTGCGGCCAGCGATGTCAGCCTTGCCCCGCCGGTCGCGCTGCGCATCGAACAGGTCTGAGGACAGCAGCGGGGGCGCCGACCAGCGCCCTCAGCTTTCGGGCTTCTGCCCGGTCAGATGCGCCTCACCCCGCGCGGCGGCCAGATCGATCTGGCGCTGGCGTTCACGGAACCGCGCGCGATCCTCGGGCGTGCGTTCATCTATGCAGTGATGGCAACTGACGCCGCGCTCATACCCGTTGCGGGACAGATCGTCGGGAGCCAAGGGCCTGCGGCAACCGGCACACAACACATGCGGACCGGGTTTAAGTCCGTGGCTCACCGTTACACGCTCATCGAACACGAAACAGTCGCCCTGCCAGGTGCTTTGCTCCTGCGGCATGTCTTCGAGATATTTCAGGATGCCGCCCTGTAGGTGATAGACCTCCTCCACCCCCTGCCCGATCAGCCAGCTGGTCGATTTTTCGCAACGGATGCCGCCGGTGCAGAACATCGCGACCTTCTTGCCCTCGAACTGTGCCGCATTGCGCCGCCACCATT
>Ga0209345_10005877_pt1 | contig 11240 bp, 10 predicted proteins | sample Cruoilmetagenom7_FD_187294 | JGI IMG/M metagenome (GOLD analysis project Ga0209345, IMG submission 187294) | Oil polluted marine microbial communities from Coal Oil Point, Santa Barbara, California, USA - Sample 7 (SPAdes) (version 2) | ecosystem: Environmental > Aquatic > Marine > Oil seeps ...
GCGTGGCTTAGGTCTTACTTGGGGACGAGCACGCTATTTACAACGTGGATCACGCCGTTGGACTGGTTCACATCTGCGATAGTCACGCGCGAGGCGTTGCCGCTTTCGTCGATGATATAGACGTTGTTGCCTTTAACCTGCGCCGAGAGCGCATCGCCGGAGACGGCTTCAAAATGGTAGAACCCATCGCTGGACGCACGGGCCTTGGCTGCGATGTCCGCAGCAGACCATTTGCCCGCGACGACATGGGCGGTCAGCACTTTGGTCAGCATGTCTTTGTTCTCGGGCTTCAGCAGCGTGTCGACGGTGCCCGCGGGCAGTGCGGCGAAAGCATCATTCACGGGGGCGAAAACGGTGAAGGGGCCTTCGGAGGCCAGCGTGTCAACCAGACCGGCGGCTTTCACGGCGGCGACCAGCGTGGTGTGATCGGCGGAGTTCACGGCGTTTTCGACGATGTTTTTATTTTCAAACATATCCGCACCACCGACCTGCGGGTTCGCGGCCATTGCGCCTGTGGCGAACAAAGCGGCAGTGGCGGTGGCGGCGGCGAGTGTTTTGAAGTTAATCATTTGGGTTTCCTCCTCAGATGCCCCCCGTTGTGGGCGGCGATGCTGAACCCACGGAGGGGCCGAGGCAGGAGTTTCAGCAGGAAGTGAGTTTTTCTGATTTTTCTTCTATGCCGCTGTAATACTTACATTTATTAGACGTGCATCCGCCCGAACAAGAGCGGATGCCAAGTCGTTACAGCTCGGCAACCGCGCCGATCGCCATGACGCTCCCAGTCGCTTGCCCACCCGGCGCACCGCCCGGTGGCTCATCGGTGATGGCCAGCGTGATCTGCGCGGCCTCGGCGGCCAGATCGGCAGGCAGGGCGACACGGCTCACGTCACCGTCTGGCAGCACGCCCAGCGAAATTGGTGCCCGTTCGGGCAGGATGGCCCAAAGCTCCAACACCCGGCCTTCGGGTGCCGCGCCAGAAACCCGGCGCAGGGCGATGTCGCCGCGTGACATGTCCATCACGGCGAGCAACTCCAGCGCGCTGTCTTCGGCAGCCATGCGGGTGGCATAGACCTCGCCCGGCGCTGGCTCGGTTGGTTCCTGAAGGAGCGGTACAGCAAGGAAGGCCACCGTCGCCAGCGCTGCAAAGCTGATGCCCTGCCAGACCCAAAGACGCTGCATCAACGGCGCGCGCCGGGCCGGGAAGAGCCGCGCCATCAGCGCTTTGCGCGACCGGGCGGGAGCATTCACCGGGGCGATGTCGTCGGTCATGGCGACAAAGCGTTCCTGCCAGTCGGCCACGCGGCGCGCAAATGCACGGTCTTGTAGCATACGGGCGCGGGCCGCATCGCGCGCCTCCCCCTCGACCAGCCCAAGCGCCACTTCGGCGGCCAGCATGTCATCGTCTTCGGGGGGCATGGTGGGGTGGTCGCTCATATGCTCATACACTCCCGCAGACTCATCAACCCGCGCCGCAGCCATGTGCGCATCGTGTTGAGCGGCACGTTGAACCGCTCAGCCAGATCGGCATAGCTCGCCCCTTCCAGATAGGCCCCCCGGATCGCAGCACCACGGTCGGCTTCGAGCCCGTCGAGACAGCCCGTCAGACGCGTGGCTTCCGAGGCGGCGACGGCGGATTGCTCGGGATTTGGCCCCGGTGCGGCCAGTTCAAGCCCCGGCGCGTCGATGTCCTGATGCCCTTTGCGCGTTGCGCGCAGACGGTCAATCGCCGTATTGCGGGCAATGGTAATCAGCCATGTCATCGGCGACAGACCATTGGCCTGATAGCGGTCCGCGTTGTTCCATATCTTGACGAATGTATCTTGCATGGCGTCCTCTGCTGCGGCCCGTGTATCCAACACACGCAGGCTGACCCCAAAGAGTTTCGCCGACACCCGATCATAAAGCGTCTCAAACGCTGCACGATCTCCCATTGCCACCTGCGCGATCAAGCGCTCGATTTCTTCGCGGTCGCTGTTCAAGGGCCACTCCATCAGAGGATCAAAGGGTCAGGCGCGATCGTTCCGCCCGTGTTTCAAAGTGCGACAACGCCTGCAAAAGTCAACGTGGACGTGCAGCCATAACGGGTTGTTTACCACCCTGCCCCATCCGCCTGCATTGGCACAACCCTTCGCGGGATAAGGGAAATCCCCCGCAGTGTTCACAGAGATTGCAGCACCCCAATGCTTGCGCTACCCAGTTTGCGAGGGGAATGCGCAAGGGGAGAATGTGCATGCAAAACGCGCTTGAGACGTCTTATGACGTGGTGATCGTGGGGGGCGCCATCTATGGCTCGGCGCTGGCCTGGTGGCTGACGAACACGCCCGGTTTTGATGGCAGCATCTTGGTGGTGGAGCGCGATCCGACTTATGAATTCGCCTCGACCAGCCACACGAACTCCTGCATCCGACAGCAGTTCAGCAGCCGCGTGAACATCCAAATCTCGCAGTTCGGGGCTGAGTTCATCAAGAACTTCCGCCACTTTATGCATGACGACCCGGAGGTGCCCGACCTCGCCTTGCAATGCTTTGGCTACCTCTACCTTGCCGACACGCCCGAGTTTGCCGAGACCCTGCGCGAGACGCAGGCGATCCAAGCCGCAATGGGCGCGCATACCAAACATATGACCCGCGAGGAGCTTGCCGCGCGCTATCCTTTCTACAGCCTCGACGACATTATCGCGGCCAACCACAACACGGTGGACGAAGGCTATTTCGACGGCGGCACCATGTTCGATTGGTTCAAACGCATGGCCAAGCGGCGCGGCGTGAGCTTTGTGCATGACGAGGTGACGGGCATGGCCCTCAACCCCGCAGGCAACGCGGTGGATGCGGTGACACTGAAATCCGGCCCGCAGGTCTCCTGCGGCACGGTGGTCAACGCCTCCGGCCCCCGTGCGGCGGCGACAGCGCGGATGGCGGGGATCGACCTGCCCGTGGTGCCGCGCAAGCGCTACACATTCATCTTTGACGCCGCCGAGCCGCTAGACATGGACCTGCCGCTAACGATCGACCCCAGCGGCGTGCACATGCGGCAAGAGGGCAAGTATTACATGGCCGGGTGCCCGCCGGACGATGATGTCGATGTGGCCTATGACGACTTTGGCTTTGACCACTCGATCTGGGAGAACAAGGTCTGGCCCGCGATTGCCACCCGCGTCCCGGCTTTTGAGCGGGTCAAGGTGATCAATGAATGGGTCGGGCATTATGCCTTTAACATCGTCGATCAGAACGCGATTTTGGGGCGGCATGACAAGGTCGCAAACTTCGTCTTTATGAACGGCTTTTCCGGCCATGGCTTGCAACAGGCCCCCGCCATCGGGCGCGGCATTGCTGAGTTGATCACCCATGGCGCCTACAGCACGCTGGACCTCACGCCATTGGAATATGCGCGCATTACGCGGTCCGAGAAATTCATTGAAAGGGCCGTGATATGAAACACGTCGAAAACAAGTTCCTCACCGCAATTCGGGCCGGGCAAAAGCAGCTTGGCCTCTGGGTCTCGCTGTCGGACGGCTATGCCGCCGAGGTCGTGGCCCATGCGGGCTATGACTGGGTGATGCTCGATATGGAGCACGCACCGAGCGATATGAAGTCGGTGCTGGGCCAGTTGCAGGCGCTTTCGGGCAGCGAGACCACGGCGATGGTGCGGCCCGATTGGAACGACGCGGTTAAAGTGAAGCGCTTAATGGACCTTGGCGCGCCGGGCTTGCTGTTTCCAATGGTCCAGACGCCCGAAGAGGCCCGCGCCGCCGTGGCGGCCTGCCGCTATCCCCCACGCGGAGTGCGCGGCGTGGCCGGTCTGAACCGTGCCAACCGTTTTGGCCGGATCGAGGATTACTACGACCAAGTCGAGAACCAGACCGCGATCCTCATCCAGCTTGAAACCCGCGCCGCCGTGGAAAACGCTGCTGCTTTTGCCGAGATTGAAGGGATCGACGGTATCTTCTTTGGCCCTGCGGACATTGGCGCTGATATGGGCCATCTGGGTCAGACCATGCACCCCGAGATCTGGGACCTGATCCGCCCGGCTGCCAAGCTGCTGATGGACAAAGGCATCCCCGTGGGCACCTTGGTCACAGACCCCGATTTCGCGGCAGAACTGCTTAACGAAGGCTTCACCTTCGTCGCCTGCGGCACCGACGTGGGCCTGCTGGCCCGTGGTGCCGACGCGCTGCGCGCCCAAGTGCGCGACAAGATTTTAAAGACGTGAAAGGATAACGAGATGAAATTCAAGAAACTGGTCCTGACCGGCGCCGCCGGGCGCCTAGGCTCCTACCTGCGCGAGCCGTTGGCCGCGATGTGCGAGGAACTGGTCAGCTCCGACATCGCCGAGGACGTCGGCACGCTTTATGACGGCGAGCGCTATCAAAAGGCCGATCTGGCCAATTACGACGAGGTCGCCGCCCTGATGGAGGGCGCGGACATGGTGGTGCATTTTGGTGCCATCGTGGACGAGAAACCCTTCATGGAACTGCTCGGCCCGAACTTCGTCGGCTCCTACAACGTCTGGGAATCCGCCTATCAGGCTGGCGCACGCCGCGTGGTCTATGCCTCCTCGATCCATGCCGTGGGCATGCACAAAAAATCCGACTTCATCGGCATCGACGCCCCGCACAAGCCGGACACCTTCTACGGCCTCGCCAAATGCTTCACCGAAGACCTCGGCTCGATGTATTGGGACAAACGCCAATTGGAATCCGTGCATCTGCGCATCCTCAGCGCAGCACAGGTCAACAACTCCCGCGCGCTTGGCTCGTGGCTGTCGTATGACGATCTAATCCAACTGGTCACCCGCGCCGTTGATACGCCCTCGGTCGGTTTCTCGGTGATTTACGGTGTCTCCAACAACGACCGCGCCCCGGTGGACAACGCCAAAGCGTCTTTCCTAGGCTACCGTCCCAAAGACAACGCCGAGCAATTCGCGGAAAAAGTGCTGGCCGAGGAAGGCCCCGTCGACATCACCGATCCGGGCCAGATGTGCCACGGCGGCCCCTTCGCCAAGGTTGATCTGGGCGAAAGCGGTGTGGCGCAGATGAAGATCGTGAACGACAAAAAAGAGACCTAAGCGCTGGTCAACAGGAGGGACCGTCATGAAGCTGCAAGACCTTGACGTGATCGTGACGGCCCCGCCCGCCCCCGGCTGGGGCGGGCGCTATTGGATCTTGGTCAAACTGACGACCGATAGCGGCGTGACCGGCTGGGGCGAATGCTATGCCACCGGCGTCGGGCCTAAGGCCATGACGGGGGTGGTCGAGGACGTCTTTGCCCGTCACATGGAAGGCGAGAATCCCGAGAACATCGAGCTGATGTTCCGCCGCGCCTATTCGTCGGGCTTCACCCAGCGGCCCGACCTGACGGTCATGGGCGCCTTCTCGGGGCTAGAGATCGCCTGCTGGGACATCTTGGGCAAAGACCGCGACCGCCCGGTGCATGCGCTCTTGGGCGGCCGCACCAACGCACAGGTGCGGGCCTATACCTATCTCTACCCGCTGCCGCATCACGACCCGGCGGCCTTTTGGACCTCGCCCGACATGGCTGCGGAATCGGCCGCCGATTGCGTCGCGCGGGGCTATACGGCGGTGAAGTTCGACCCCGCCGGCCCCTACACGCTGCGCGGCGGTCATATGCCCGCGATCTCGGACATCACCCGCTCGGTCGCCTTTTGCAAAGCGATCCGCGAGGCGGTGGGGGATAAGGCCGATCTGCTTTTCGGAACCCATGGGCAATTTACAACTGCGGGCGCGATCCGTCTGGGCAAAGCCTTGGAACCCTACGATCCGCTGTGGTTTGAGGAGCCGATCCCGCCCGATGCACCAGAGCAGATGGCAAAGGTCGCGCGCGGGGTGCGCATTCCGGTCGCGACGGGAGAGCGGCTCACGACGAAAGCCGAATTCGCGCCGCTCCTGCGCTCTGGAGCTGCGGAGATCCTACAACCGGCGCTTGGTCGTGTGGGGGGCATCAATGAGGCCAAGAAGATCGCGGCGATGGCCGAGGTCTATAATGCGCAGATCGCGCCGCATCTTTATGCTGGGCCAGTGGAATGGGCGGCGAATGTGCAGCTTGCGGTGTCGATCCCGAATATCCTGATGTGCGAATGTATTGAGACGCCGTTCCATGACCAGCTGATCAAAGGTGCGATCCGGGTTGAGGATGGGTTTATCACCGCACCCGAGGCGCCAGGTTTGGGGATTGAAGTGGACGAGGCACTGGCCCGCGCACATCCTTATGCGGGAGACGGTCTGCATCTGGAAATGCAGGAAGCGCCCTGTGACTATGCGAACAGCAACAACTTCCAAGGCGGCGCGCCAGCTAAGAACGATTAGCGCAATCGCCAGTCCCAGCCCGGAATCAAGCCGTAGGCGCCGGGCCATCGCGTGCCCGCCCCCCGGGTAGGCGATTTGGTGAGGCAGGGCGCAACTTTGCGAAGTCACGCAAATGCCGCACCATAAAGTGGCTTGAACCACCCTTCGCATCGCCAACCCGCAGGCAGGCGCTGGCCCTATCCGAGCAACCCCCGCGCCGCCGCCACGATCCCCTCTCGCGACGGCAAGGTCGCCGCATAGGCTGGCCCGGTGGCAATAAAACTATCCTCCGCCGTCAGCCGCGCAAAGCGCGCAACGCCCCGCTCCGCCATCAGCGCCATCAGCCCCTCAGCCTGCCCGCCCGTGCGGCGACATTCATCGACGATCAACACAGGCCGATCCCCAATCGCCTCGATCAACGCCGCCTCTGGCAAAGGCGCCAGCCAACGCAGATCAATCACCCGCGCGTCGACACCCGTCTCCGCCAGATCAAGCGCCGCCTGCTGGCTCAGATAATGCCCGTTGCCATAGCTCACGATCGCCAGATCCGCGCCCTCACCCGAGACACCAACCTCACCCAAGCCAATCCGCCGGTCCGGCGCCGGGTAGTGCCGCATCCAGCCGCCATCCCCGGCCTCCAACAAATCGCGCATCGGATAAAGCGCAATTGGCTCGACAAAGACCACCACGCGCTGCTCCTCGCGCGCCAAACGATGCGCCTCACGCAGCATCATCGCGGCATCATCCCCGGCAGAGGGACAGGCAATAATAATCCCCGGAATGTCGCGCAAGACGGCCAGCGAGTTGTCATTATGAAAATGCCCGCCAAAGCCCTTCTGATAGCCCAGCCCCGCGATCCGCAGCACCATTGGATTGCTCCACTGTCCGTCTGAGAAAAACGGCAGCGTCGCCGCCTCGCCGCGCAACTGGTCTTCGGCATTGTGAAGATAGGCCAAAAACTGAATTTCGGGCATCGGCACAAAACCGTTGTGCGCCATGCCAATCGCCAAGCCCAAAATGCTTTGCTCATCCAGCAGCGTGTCGATCACCCGCCCCGGCCCAAAGCGTCCCTGCAACTTCTGTGTGACGCCATAGACCCCACCCTTGCGGCCCACATCCTCGCCCATCAGCATGGTCTCGGGATGCGCCAACATCAGATCATGCAGCGCCCAGTTGATCAAACGCGACATCGGCTGCGGGTTGTCCATCTGCGCCATGTCGCTGCCAAAGGTCTCAGCCCGCGCCTCGGCGCTTGGCCCGTTGCTCGGCGCGCAGGCCCGCTTGGGCGGGATCAGGCTGGCCATCACATCCGAGGCCGTTTTGAGCCGAGGACGTTTGACCACCTCGTCCGCAGCCTTGGCCACCGCGTCCTGCGTCTCGCGGTAAATCGCCAGCGCCTCCTCGGCAGTCCCGCCCGCCTCCACCAACAACCGCGCGGAATGCAGCAAAGGATCATTCGCCTCATCCGCCTCCACTTCAGCGCGCGGCAAATAAGACGTCGCCACATCCGCCCCTGCATGGCCATAAAGCCGCACGGTCCGCAGATGCAGGAAGGCCGGCTTGCGATGCACCCGCACATAATCCGCCGCCTCCTTGGCCGCGGCAAAGGCCGCATGCAGATCCAGCCCGTCGCCCTCGAAATACTTTAACCCCGGCCGGGCCGACATCGACGCTTTGATCCAGCCCGTCGGCGTCTTAGTTGAAATCCCAATCCCATTGTCCTCGCAGACAAACAAAAGCGGCAAAGGCACGCCCTGAACAGCGGTCCAACAAGCCGCGTTGATCGCCCCCTGCGCGGTGGAGTGATTGGCTGAAGCGTCACCAAAACTGCACATCGCAATCGCGTCACGCGGCAGGATCGCGTGCGCAGGCCGGTTGCGCCGCGCCATGCCGATGGAATGCGCCGCCCCAACCGCCTTAGGCAGATGGCTGGCGATGGTCGAAGTCTGCGGCGGGATCATCAAAGGGCGCGAGCCCAACACCTTGTGCCGCCCACCACTCGTTGGATCCTCCGCAGAACAGGCGAAGCTCAAGAGCATGTCACGCAACATGTCCTGCCCCTCGGCCTGATCGGCCCGGGCAATCTGAAACGCCGCATCGCGGTAATGCAGGAAGGCGATATCATCCACCCGCAGCGCCGCCGCAACCGCCGCCATGCCTTCATGACCGGACGAGCCGATAGTATAGAACCCCTGCCCCGCCTTTTGCATGACCCGGCTTTGCAGATCGAGCGCCCGGCTTAAAACCTGCGCACGGTAAAGCTGCTCCAGCGCGCCTCGGTCGAGCGCCTTTATATCAGACGTAGAAACGGGAAAATCCCCCGCCGCAACGCGACGGAGGAAGTTCTCATGAACGATGGCGACGCGGTCCATGGGGCCTCTTGAGATTAAGAATTTCTTGCCTTCGGCGAGGAATATTTAAAGCTAAAAAGAGAGAAATAAGCGCCTCTCTTTTTAGCCTCATATATCCGGAGGGGGGTTTGGGGGGAGGAAATCCCCCCAAACCCGTCGTTTAAAAGAACGCCTGCAGGCCAGTCTGGGCGCGGCCCAGGATCAGCGCGTGCACGTCATGGGTGCCCTCATAGGTGTTTACCGTCTCAAGGTTCATCATGTGGCGGATCACTTGGAATTCACCGGAGATGCCGTTGCCACCGTGCATGTCACGCGACATGCGGGCCACGTCCAACGCCTTGCCACAATTGTTGCGCTTGACGATCGAGATCATTTCGGGCGCGGCATTGGCGGCGTCCATCAGGCGACCGACTTGCAGCGAGCCCTGCAGGCCCAGCGAAATTTCGGTCATCATGTCGGCCAGTTTCTTCTGGAACAGCTGTGTCTGCGCCAACGGCTTGTTGAACTGCTTGCGGTCCAGCCCGTACTGGCGCGAGGCATGCCAGCAGAACTCGGCGGCGCCCATGGCGCCCCAAGAAATGCCGTAGCGGGCGCGGTTCAGACAACCAAAGGGACCTTTAAGACCCTGCACATGCGGCAGAAGCGCGTCTTCGCCAACTTCGACACCGTCCATGACGATCTCGCCGGTGATCGAGGCGCGCAAGCTGAGCTTGTTGCCGATTTTGGGCGCGCTCAGACCCTTCATGCCTTTTTCAAGCACGAAGCCGCGAATCTTGTTGTCATGCTCTTCGGACTTGGCCCAGACCACAAAAACGTCGGCGATGGGGGAGTTCGAGATCCACATTTTGGAGCCGGTCAGCTTGTAGCCATTCGCGGTCTTCACAGCGCGGGTTTTCATGCCCGCAGGGTCAGAGCCCGCATCAGGCTCGGTCAGGCCAAAGCAGCCGATCCATTCGCCCGAGCAAAGCTTGGGCAGGTACTTCTTGCGCTGCTCTTCGGAGCCATAGGCATAAATCGGGTACATGACGAGGCTCGCCTGCACCGACATCATCGAACGGTAGCCGCTGTCCACGCGCTCAACTTCGCGCGCGACCAGACCGTAGGAGACATAGTTGCCGCCCAAGCCGCCGTATTCCTCGGGGATGGTGACGCCCAGAAGGCCCATGTCGCCCATCTCGCGGAAGATGCCTGCGTCGGTTTCTTCATTGGCGAAGGCGTCGATCACGCGGGGCTGTAGTTTTTCCTGCGCATAGGCATGGGCAGAATCGCGGATCATGCGTTCGTCTTCGGTCAGCTGGCTGTCGAGGCGAAAGGGATCGGTCCAGTCGAAGGTTCCGAGATCGGGTTTGTCTTTGGCGCGCAGCGCGGGGGCGTCGGCAGTCATGGGGCATCCTTTCGGGTGATGTGATTTGGCGCAGTATTGCAAATTGCGCGGGGGAACTCTATCGCTGCTTTGTCCTGAGTTCATGAGAATAAGTCATATGATTGCGCCGCGTCGTTTCTTGCCCTCGATCTCTGCCCTGCTGTCGTTTGAGGCAGTCACTCGGCTTGGCACCGCAACGGCGGCGGCACAGGAATTGAACCTGACGCAAAGCGCGGTGAGCCGTCAGATCAAGACGCTGGAAGAGCAGTTGGGCGTGGCGCTGATGATCCGGCAGGGGCGACGGCTGACACCGACGCAGGCGGGGTTGGAGTATGTGGTACAGGTGCGCGACATCCTTAACCGTCTGGCGCAGGCCTCGGTCTCGGCGCGCACCAACCCCACAGGCGGCACGCTCAATCTGGCGATTCTTCCCGCTTTTGGCATGCATTGGCTGGCTCCGCGCCTGCGCGACTTTGCCCGCGACCACCCGGAGGTGACGGTGAACCTCTCGACCCGGCTGCGGCCCTTTGCTTTTGACGGCAGCCGATTTGATGCGGCCATTCATTTTGGTCATGAGGACTGGCCTGGCGTGCGCTATCTTCCGCTGCTGCCGGAAACCGTGGTGGCGGTCTGTGCGCCTGACCTGCTGTCAGAGCCGCTGGAGGACGCGCGCGAGATTCGCCGCCTACCCCTGCTGCACCTTGAGACCCGCCCCCGCGGCTGGGCGCGTTGGCTGGGCACTCTGGGCGAGACCGAAGACCCGCCGGTGGGCATGATGTTCGACCAGTTCTCGACGATGGCGCAGGCGGCGATCCATGGCTTGGGCGTGGCGCTGCTGCCGACGTTCTTTGCCCGGCCCTATCTTAATGATGGGCAATTGGTGCTCGCCGCCGCCCAGACCACCCAGAGCATCGGGAATTACTACCTCGTCTGGCCCGAGGACCGGGATGAGACCGGCGCGCTGGTGTCCTTCCGCAACTGGCTGGCCCAGCAGGCCGAGGCTCAGTAACCCGCGCGCAGTCGGGATGGGACGGATTGCGTAGCGCAGGGTAGCTTACTGGGCAAAGACACGTTCCATGTCGGCGAACCCCTTTACCTCAATCGGGTTGCCCGACGGGTCGCGAAAGAACATCGTTGCCTGCTCTCCCGGCTCGCCCTCAAACCGCAGAGAGGGTTCGATCACAAACTCGATCTTCGCTTCCTTCAACCGTCCCGCCAACGCCTT
>Ga0209345_10005878_pt1 | contig 11240 bp, 9 predicted proteins | sample Cruoilmetagenom7_FD_187294 | JGI IMG/M metagenome (GOLD analysis project Ga0209345, IMG submission 187294) | Oil polluted marine microbial communities from Coal Oil Point, Santa Barbara, California, USA - Sample 7 (SPAdes) (version 2) | ecosystem: Environmental > Aquatic > Marine > Oil seeps ...
TCAGTAGGTATTTATTAATATAGAAAGCAAATGACTATGCGAAAATAAGAAAGATTGTTCACAAGGTGACTGCGGGCAAGGCATATTCTATTTTGCCTGGCTATTCGCATCCTCCTGACAGCGAATGCGGGTTCCTTGCAATTGATTTATCTTATATGGAGAGAGAAGATATATTAAATTGTGCCCTATCAAAGAACATTGTTCAAGCGAATCAAAACTTCATAGTATAATCGACCCTGAAAATATTATTTCACTATAAAAAATTACTGAGGAATAATGAAATATTTTTTAAATTTTACCAATGTTCATTCATTTATTGAGCAACATAAAATTCTCATGATTGATTTAAAATTCAGTGATCTTTGGGGGCACTGGCGTCACGTAACAATTCCATCAAGTCATTTCGATGAAGAAGTTCTGGAACAAGGCATTGGTTTTGATGGATCAAGTGTCGGCTTTAAAAGCGTTCATTCTGGTGACATGGTCCTTATCCCTGATCTGACAACAGCATTTATTGACCCCTTTTGGGAGGAATCAACGCTGAGCTTTTTATGTAATACAGTTGAGGCGGATACCAAACATCTTTTTGAAGGTGATCCACGGCAAGTCTTGAAAAACGCTGACCGGTATCTCAAATCAAGGCAATTTGCGGATGAGAGTTTGTGGGGACCTGAATTTGAGTTTTATGTCTTCGATCAGCTTGGTTTTCGCAATGAGATTAACAGCAGCAGCTATCATGTCAATTCTTTTGAAGCTAACTGGAACAGCGGTATTGAAGGGAATGGTTATACCCTCCCCCTTCAGGGTGGATATCATGCGATCCCACCAAATGATAAACTTTACAATCTGCGATCAGAAATTTCTCTAAAAATTGAAGAAGCTGGCATTCCCGTAAAATATCATCACCATGAAGTCGGAGGGCCTGGACAATGTGAAATTGAAACACCCATGATGCCCCTCCAACAGGCAGCGGATTCAATTATGCTTATAAAATATTTCACCCGAATGACTGCTCAATCTCATGGCCAAATTGCAACTTTCTTACCCAAACCCCTCTTTGGAGAGGCTGGAAACGGTATGCATTTTCATCAGCAGCTCACATTAAAGGGTGAAAATGTTTTTTATAACTCAGAGAACCCCTTATTAATGAGTGATACTGCCCTTTATTATATTGGTGGTTTACTAACACATGCAGCATCTGTTTTAGCTTTTACAAATCCAAGTACCAATTCATATCGCCGACTTATTCCAGGGTTTGAAGCACCTGTGAATGCATTTTTCTCGAGTGGTAACCGCAGTGCAGCAATACGTATTCCAAAATATGCTACAAAACCAGATCAGGTCCGCTTTGAATTTCGTCCCCCAGATGCCACCTGCAACCCCTATTTAGCAATGGCAGCAATGCTCCTTGCTGGATTAGACGGGATAAAAAATAGAATTGATCCTACAGAAGCGGGCTTTGGACCCATTGATGAGGATATCTTCTCCTGGCCATCTAAAAAGCAAAAAACCATCAAGAGCCTGCCGACATCACTTCACGACGCCTTAAATGCTCTTGAGAAGGATGTTGATTATCTTCTGAGAGACAACATCTTCCCATCTTCTCTTATTGATCAATGGCTTGCGAAGAAATATGAGGAGGATAAAACGGTCCGCTCCAGGCCTCATCCTTATGAAATTGAATTATACAGTGACATATAAGCGCTAAGGCTGTGGCCATGTAATCGTCGTAGGCTGTGTATAACCATGCTTTTCAACGGTGAAAATCTTTCCTGATGAAGGCGAATGGCATCCTTCTTCATCTACAACGGTATAGCTAGTTGTATATTGGTTAGAGAAGGATACTGTCCACCATAGATATGAGCCATTTTGACATACCCATGCTTCAATTAAATACCCACGGTCATCGTCGAGGGTCATATTCACCCGATCCCATGAAATGGTAACCCTATCGCCATCACGGGTTGCCTGTACATTTTGCGGTGGATTGTACAGCGTCGATGGGATTCGTTCTAAGCCAATTTCAGCATATCCTATGGTTGTTAAATCGCCTTTGATATCAACGACATAAGGCGAAACCCAGCAGCGGTAGTTTATTTTGTCCCATTTGATATAAAACCAATCACTGTAACGAAATCTTCCCTGAACGACACCATGATCGCCTTCATAAAGATCCGCAGCATGAAGATAAGCTTTTGATGGGCCATACCGGCAATGCGCTGCATCGACATTAACCTCAACATCAGGAAAAGCAAAGGTTGGGGTTAAAGTGATGGTGGGTGTTAGAGTATTTGTCGATGTTTTTGTCATTGATGGTGTCAATGTGGCGCTCGGCACTTGCGTTTCAGTTGTTGTTTGGGTGGGAATGAAGGTGGTTGCGATTGGCAATGTTTTAGAAGCTGCTATAGTGTTGGTTAATGATATTAGCTCTTCCCCTATTGAAGAATTGGTGTTACATGCTGTAACAAGAAACCCTAATAGTATGAAGATGACAAGAATGTGAGTAAAGCTATGATCATTGTTTATTTTTTCACTCATGATGACTCCATGTTACTCAATAAACATTAGCTTGAATTCAGAAAATAATCTGACGCAAGTGTATGGATTTTACCAAAACAAACAAGAAAAAAACAACGAGTCATTCACTTTTCTTAACAAAGATCCTATAAACCGGTACAATCATTGTAAAAGTATAATTTTGACTATCGTTTTGCCTAAATTAGGGGATTTTAGTCTTATTGGTTATCTGGACAAAAGGTTAGAAATTGCTTCGCTTTAAATTAATAATTTGACCTGATTTGAAGGAGGATTATGGTCACAAAGAAATGTTCACGATTCAATGTCGGAGATTGGATTATTCATTATTATCACGGAATTGGTCAGGTTAAGGACGTTGTAGAAAAAGGTTTGGTTGGGAATGAAAAAACCTTTTACAAAGTATCAACCGAGGAGATTGATTATTGGATCCCAATTGAAGATGAGGATTCGGAACATTTAGAACCGATTCGATCAAAACATGATTTTGAAAAAGCTTTAGAAATCCTTGCTTCCTGTCCTGAACCGATTGGACAGCACCATAAGTCACGAAAAAGACGCATTCATGACCGCTGGATGGACGGTGATTTAATGTCTCGAGCGAAATTAATGCGGGATCTCAATGGCCGTTTAAAATTGGAAAAATTAAGTTACAACGAAAAACAAGTATTAGAAAAAGTTCGCCAATATTATATTAACGAATGGATCATTGTGGATAAAAATTTGACAAAAGCAGAAGCGAAAAAGAAAATTAGTAAAGCTTTGAATTCGGGCGTGAGAATAGCCAAAAATGATCGTAAGCAAAATAAAGAAAATGTTTAAAATTATTTTATCCACATGAGCTGCTGCCTGGAATGACAGCAGCTTTTTTATTTAATAACTAAATAGGATCCACTGCAAAATGCCCTCATTGCAGAGGAGCGTAGCTGACGTGTGGGGGCAGCGGCGAAGCACATCCTCCCATATATAGCGTTCTCACCTTTTTATCAAATTGAAGAAAATTCAGGTCATCTCAATGGATTTCCCCTGTATGGATGAATCTAGGAGTCCTACTAAAAAAAATGATTTAGAACCATAGGCGAATGACAGCATTGAAGATATCAATGAAATTGTCTGGAATTCCCTGTAGTTTTTTGCTTTCCATATTACAATTACTTTCACTCAATAAACACTGGAGGAATTGAACAATGCCGAAAGAAAACAAAGATACAGAAAAGACTGAAGAGAAAAAGACCCCCATAGCTTCAGTAGAAGAAACAACATCACAAACCACACACAGTATCACTTTACATGGCGAAAAAATTGATTACACTGTCACTACCGGTACTATTGTGCTTAAGGAAGAGGACCTGGATGAAGGTGAGAAACAAAAAGCAAGCATTTTTTATATCGCCTACAATAAGGATGGTAGTGAAACGGACCGTCCGGTAACATTTTCGTTTAACGGCGGACCTGGATCATCATCAGTATGGATGCATTTGGGTCTGCTGGGGCCTAAACGAGTTAAGATGGATGAAGACGGTCAACCCTTTGGCCCCCCTTATCAACTGATTGACAATGAATTTTCGCTGTTCGATAAATCCGATCTGGTCTTCATTGATCCCGTGAGCACAGGCTACAGCCGGCCTGTGCCGAAAGAAAAACCTGACCAATTCCACAGTGTAAAAAAGGATGTTGAAACGGTTGGCGAATTTATCCGGGTGTGGACAACCCGAAACAAACGTTGGACCTCCCCAAAATTCATTATTGGGGAAAGTTATGGCACCACCCGCGCGGGTGGCCTTGCAGGATACCTACACCAGCGGCATGGCATGTATTTGAATGGCATTATGTTTATCTCTTCGATTCTAAATTTCATAACTGCCAGGTTCAATGAAGGAAATGATCTTCCCTTCATCTTGTTCCTCCCCAGTTACACTGCCACCGCATGGTATCATGGGAAACTTCCCGGTGACCTGCAAAAAGATTTACAATTAGCTTTGAAGGCGTCGCGTGAATTTGCGCTGAACGAATACACACTGGCGCTAATGAAAGGTAATGGCTTACAAGGTGAAGAACGCGAGAATATTATCCATCAATTAATGCGTCTGACTGGTTTATCACGACAATATATTGAGGGAACAAATCTACGTATCAACATTCATCGTTTTTGCAAGGAACTACTGCGTGACCAGGGGGTGACAATTGGACGATTGGACAGCCGTTACAAAGGTTTTGACAGGGATACAGTCGGTGAAACCCATGAAATTGATCCCAGTTATGCGGCAATTTTGGGACCCTATACAGCAACAATGTATGACTACCTACGTCGTGAATTAAATTATGAAACCGATTTACCCTATGAAATCCTTAAATCCCTGTACCAATCCTGGAAGTACGAAAATTACCAGAATCAATATGTGAATACTGCAGAGGACCTTCGCTTGGGATTTCAACTTCACCCGGGTCTTAAGGCTATCGTTTGCAATGGGTATTTTGATCTTGCCACACCTTTCTTAGCTACGGAATATACTTTTAATCACATACCTTTGCCAAAAGAACAGCAAGAAAATATAAAAATGACCTATTACGAAGCCGGACATATGATGTATTCGCACAAGCCCTCTTTGAAGAAGCTATCGGAAGACTTGCATACGTTCATTAATAATTCAATTTGATGTAAACATGTCGGTTTATTGAAGTATCATAAAGCTGTACTCACTATCTAGAATATTATTATGTCAATATCTATTGTCATTCGTGCGAGAAATGAAGAAAAACACATCGGTCGTCTCCTTCATGGAATAACACAACAGACCATCAAGGATACTGAAATCATACTTGTCGATTCAGGATCAACGGATGGGACGCTGGCGGTTGCGTCCCAATTCCCAGTGAAAATTGTTCATATTCATCCAAAAGATTTTACTTTTGGGCGATCATTGAATCGTGGGATAGCTGCAGCTTCCGGCGAAATCATTGTCATCATAAGCGCACATTGTTTTCCTGTTTATCCCGACTGGCTGGAGCAGCTAACCAATCCTTTAAAGGATGAGGATTACGCCATAAGCTACGGTAAACAGCGCGGTGGTGAAAGCAATCATTTCTCAGAACACCAAATATTCCATAAATATTTTCCGGAAAATTCGGTTAAAAAACAGGGACATCCCTATTCTCATAACGCAAATGCTGCTATCAGGAAAAAACTTTGGAAGCAGAATCCCTATAACGAGAACCTCACCGGCCTTGAAGATCTTGCCTGGAGCAGCTGGGCGATGGAGTCCGGTTATTCGATTGCCTATATCGCAGAGGCTGAAGTGATTCATCTTCACAAAGAAACATATAAGCAAGTGTATAACCGCTATATGCGTGAAGCGATTGCTATGAAACAAATTTTGCCGAACAGCTCTTTTACCTTTTGGGACTTTATCAAATCATGGAATCTTTCAATGGTTAGAGATATGATGCATGCAAGGCGCAGCAAAACTCTAAATAAAAATATTATATCGATCATCCTGTTTCGATTTATGCAATACCTGGGGACGATGAAGGGATATCATTATTCGGGTAAAGTGGATGCGAAATTACACCGAAGATTCTACTATCCCCCGAACATACTCGAAGTCAAATTGCCAGAGCAGCGTCCTGTAAAACCGATTTTTTATGACGAGGATTAGGAAATCAATATGCCTGGTGGCATTTCGTTTTTTGTAATTATATTAAAATCCTGACCCAGGTATTCGGTACGTAAATATATTAGCTTCGACTGGTCATGGAATAAGTATGATAGAAAAATTACAAGAAAAAGTTTTCAAGACGTACGTCAATTTATTCAATGCCGAACCAGAATTTATGATCTTTGCGCCTGGACGGGTTAACTTGATTGGCGAACATACCGATTATTCAGATGGTTTTGTCCTTCCCTTTGCAATAGATTTGGGAATTATTATTGCCTTTTCACCAAAATCCAATGATCTAATCAATTTATACGCCGTTGACTTCGACCAATTTTTTGAACAAAACATTTCAACAATTTTAAAGTTTGAAGAGGGTTGGAAAGGGTACCTTAAAGGCATTATCCAGGTACTTAAAGATTTGGGTTTTAAACTCAAAGGCTTTCAAGGTGTGGTCGCTGGCAACCTGCCCATAGGTGCAGGATTATCATCATCGGCTGCCTTAGAAGTAGCTGCTGTCAAAACCCTTTGTATTTCAAGCGATATCGACCTTCCGGACATAGAATTAGCAAAAATTGGACAGATAGCCGAACGTGAGTGTGTTGGTGTTAATGTCGGAATTATGGATCAACTTATTTCAGCCAAGGGAAGGCTTGGTTATGCTGTAAAACTGGATTGCAGGACCTTGGAAACAGAATACATCCCCATACCTGAGGGTGTTTCCTTTGTCGTTTTGGACACCAAGACTCGCAGGGAATTAAGTCATTCAGCATATAACACCCGACATGAAGAAGTAGACATAGCAGCAAGAATCCTGGAGGTCTCCCACCTTCGGGATGCGACTCACGCAATGCTGACAGAGAAAAAAGGCAGTTTCCCGATGGATGTTTACCACCGTGCAAAGCATGTTATCTCTGAGAACGAACGCGTTCATGATTTTGTTGCTGCGATGCAAAACAATGAGCTGAAGAAAATGGGAGATATACTGAACATAAGCCATGTAAGTTTGCGAGATGAATTTGACGTTTCGAGCAAAGAATTGAACATTATTGTTGATCTTGCAAAAGAACAACCCGGTTGTTTTGGCGCAAGAATGACAGGTGCAGGATTCGGCGGCTGTGCATTGGCAATGATTGATCAATGGGTGCTTGATACTTTTCTCAACAAAGTTCACCTTTTGTATCAGGCTGAAACTAACATCAATCCACATATTTTCAAAGTTAAAAGTGTGGATGGCGTTCACATGATTGATTTTTAGGTATATCTAAAAGATCAAGCATATGAGCTATATAAGGAAATGATTCATTAAGGGGAAAGATAAAATTTCGTTTTTGGAGACTGTCTCATTCTAAATTGATTCTTAGTTAGTATGCCATCATTAATCGCGACTTTTTCTGAACTTTATCGTAGAGTATGTTAAGAGTAAAGGAGATTCAATGAGCAATTCAAATAATAAATTACGACGCTCTCGTAGGAACCGGGTTATTGCTGGTGTTTGCGGCGGATTGGGTGAATTTTTTGGAATCAGTGCATTTTGGTTCCGATTATTATTTTTAATTCTTCTCCTTCCAGGTGGCTTACCAGGTTTGGTTCCTTACTTCATATTGTGGATAGTCGTACCAAAAGCATCAAGGTAGCTATATATTATGAGTACCTGACAAAAAATGTGGGCTTACCGCATTTTTTGTTTTGGAAATTATAGTTTTTCTTTTTAATCGACAGAAAAGAATATCATTCGGAAGGTTATATATATAAAATACAGTGCAATCAGGTAGTAAGCACCCCATTTCCCTAATTTTCCTTTACTAAACCAGAGGATCATCCATAATATCGCCCCCGTAACTGTTTCCCAGGGTAAATCCCAAAAAACCAGTGGCCTAGGAACCCAATAACGGCTTATTATTGCTCCGCCGCCAATCGCAACCAAAGGGTTGGTGATGTTGCTGCCAATAAGTGTCCCTAAAGAAATACCACTGTCGCCGTGATGTACACCTGAAATTGCTGTTATCAGTTCAGGTAATGCAGAAGCAACACCAAGGGTCATCACACCTATAAGAGAACCCCCGATTCCCGTACGAGCCACAACTACTTCAGTTGCCTGTAAGGCAATCATTGCGCTGCCAACAGTCACCAACAAAGCTACCAAGGCAATTAAAGCATCTCGCCAGGCTTCCTTACTGTTTTGAGGAACCCCTTCTGGTGTCTCACCTTCCTCTCCGAATCCGTGATCTTCTTCTTTATAATGCTTACGTTCATCTGCGTAAAGGTAGTACATATAAGCTATAAATGAACCAAACAAGATCAATCCATCAACCCGAGAATAAATGCCGTCCACACCCATTACAATACACATAATGGTTGTAATAATCATCGGTATCATACTTTTCCACAAAAAATATCGCTTGAAACGCAATCCCCCAGCCATTAAAACCACGATCGCCATGATTAATGTCTGCTGCACAACGTCTGACCCGATGTTCGCACCTAATACGACTGCTGAACTCACCTCAAAATCAAGGGCACCACTTAAAATACCAAAAGATGCCGTGTAATGGGCTGCAATTTCAGGAATACTGGTCGCAATTGAAACAACTGTTACCCCCATAAAAGTTGTTGACAAACGAAAATAGCCGGCTAATCCTGTTAATTTCTTAACTGCAACATTTGAACTTAAAACCAGCATTGCGATTGAAATTGTTCCAAATAAAATTAGAAAACCTAAACTCTCTGCTAAAAAATCCAACATTCGGTATTGCCTCTCACACTCTTATAATAAATTTTATTAAACAAAAATCAGAGTCACAGAACTGTGACCCCGATCAATTTTGTTAAAACCAATTTCAAGGATTGTTCTGTGCGCGACTTTAGACCTGAAATCTCCCTTCAGGGTCATCTTTTATAGGCGGCTGGAACTTTTGAAATTTATCTAATAACATAATATTTTTATAATATATTTATCTTTATGCGAATTTATTATAATCCTCGCAACCCATCGTGTCAATGAATAAATTAATAAGAAAAGATTAACGTTTATTAGAATCCCCAACGTGTTTGAATTCGCGTTTGATGCTTTTTCGCCAAAACTTCTTTATCAAGATCGTATGGTCAAGGTAGAATATTAATAGCAACACTTTTAAGATCACAGCAGAAGGATGATGTTAATGGCATTAAAAGTTCATTTTTATCGACTTGACTTCCTGGATTATTCAAACGAATTCAAATCACTGATGGAGCCTGATATTTCTATCACAAACGGCAGCAGTATCCCCAGCGACGCCGAATATGAGGTACTCATTCACCCGACACCGTCAAAAGAATGGTTAGAGGCAAGTCCAAACCTGAAAGCCGTGGTCGTCCCCTGGGCAGGCGTACCCAAAAAGACAAGAGACGTTTTCTCGGACTACCCCAATATCAGTCTTCATAATCTCCATCACAACAATTACAATACAGCTGAGCTAGGATTCGCGCTTCTTTTGGCAGCAGCAAAATATATCATTCCCCTTGATCAAACATTACGTGAAAACGATTGGCGGCCAAGATATAACCAACAAAAGGCAATTATGCTTCGGGGTCGTACTGCATTAATTTTAGGTTTTGGTGAAATTGGACAAGCCCTGGCGGATTACTGCTCTGGCATGGGAATGAAAGTGATTGCTACTAAAAAACACCCAGAATCCTATTCTGGAAATTTAAATGTAGAAATTTATTCCAACGACCAATTACACGACTTGTTACCAAAAGCCGATGTCTTAATTATTGCCTTGCCCTTAACAGAAGAGACAGAAAACCTGATTGGTGAGACCGAAATCAATCTTCTACCTGAAGAATGCATCCTGATAAATATTGGCCGAGGTCCCATTGTCAATCAACACGCACTTTATAATGCCTTAAAATCTGGTCATTTACACAGTGCAGGCAGTGATGTTTGGTATAACTATCCAGGATCAAAGGAAGCCCGAAAAAATACCCCTCCAGCAGACGTCCCATTTAGTGAACTTGAGAATTTTGTTCTAAGTCCACATCGCGGCGGCATGGTAAAAGAAGTTGAAGCCCAACGGGCAAAGGCTTTAGCAAACTTGCTGAATTTAGCAAGTAAAGGTGAGCCCATACCGAATAAAGTGGATATTGAAGCGGGTTATTAAATATTAAAATGGGACTTGTATTATTTTGATAAGACTATGACCTATCTGGATCTAAACAAAGAAAATTGGCCATTTAGTTTGAAGGAAGAATTTAATGACAGGTGAACATTTCCTAAGTCCCATGGATCCCTGGCCAGAAATTGCGCCATTTGGAAAGAAAATATTTCTTGAAAAAAGTCAGATTTGCCTTTTTTATTTTGAATCAGGAAAGGGAAATCCAAAACACCTTATTTTGATACATGGCTTAGGTGACGAAGCTGATACATGGCGCCATATCATTCATCCCCTGGGCGAAAAATACCATGTGATTGCTTTAGATTTACCTGGTTTTGGGCGTTCTGATAAACCAGATCGTGTGTATTCACCTCAATTCTTCATTGAAACGATTCAAGCGCTTATGGATAAGCTGTCCATCAACAATACTTTCTTTATTGGGAGTTCTTTAGGTGGAATGTTAGCACAGGGATTTGGTGTAGAACACCCTGATAGGGTCTTGGGTTTGATTCTTGTGGATGGCACGCTTTTACAAAAAGAACCGATGTCAGACATGAGCTTGCGATTAATGCGGGTGCCTTTATTAGGCGAATGGCTGTATACCAGGCTGCGGAAAAACCCGGAAAGTGCCTTTGATTCCCTTCGTAGTGTATATCACGATCTGGATGGGATACCTCAAAAGGATAGGGAATTTCTTTATCAGCGAGTGAATAAGCGTGTATGGAGTAATGGACAAAGGTTTGCCTATTTTTCCACATTGCGGAACCTGACAAAATGGGTGAGGGAATCGCAGGATGGATTGGCAGAAAAGCTCAGTACATATAACCTGCCCACCCTGATTGTTCGCGGCGAGTTTGATCCATTATTTTCGGAGAACAGCTATGGCTTCAGGCCGAATCGCAACCAGCGTCAGGCA
>Ga0209345_10005879_pt1 | contig 11240 bp, 10 predicted proteins | sample Cruoilmetagenom7_FD_187294 | JGI IMG/M metagenome (GOLD analysis project Ga0209345, IMG submission 187294) | Oil polluted marine microbial communities from Coal Oil Point, Santa Barbara, California, USA - Sample 7 (SPAdes) (version 2) | ecosystem: Environmental > Aquatic > Marine > Oil seeps ...
CAAATGAACTGTCAGGAAAGGGCAGGGTTTCCGTTGGTGTACAGACCGACCTCAGGCCCTCTTTTTGGTTCGCTTCTGCCAGCATCTTGCAGGAAAGGTCAGCCACAACCACGAGGTTGGCTTTTTCAGACATGAACTGCGTCACCCGCCCTGTGCCACCCCCGGCATCCAGCAATGCACCGGACGTTGGAAGACCAGCCAGGTTGCTCAGTTCTTCCGTGTTCTTCGGTGGAATGAAGGTTTCATATAAAGGGGCCAGCAACCCAAAATGATCAATGATAGGCATTGGTGTTTTCCATTCACTTGATTATAACGAGTCTCCTGTTAATCCGCCACAGACATCTGTCCATAGGATATTTGGCCAAAGAATTATTGGAGATTTGATTAGATTAGAGATGAACCCTCGAATCCTAAAAAATTTAAAGGACGTATATTATGGGTCTGATGATTTAAAGAAGACGCTTCATATCCCCGAATACAGCTTTTGTGGATATTATGCCTTTTTGGCAGTTGTTAAATTTCAATAATCCTATGCTCTCGATTATATCAATAGATTTAGTATAGATCTTAATCCTGCTGATTCGAAGTCAGATACTCTATCTATAGATGCTTAAAATGGCTGTTTTACGGTGAAGTATCACCGATCCTGATGAGTAACGGATAATCCTTGATCATCAAGTCTGGGACGATTAAGTTGCCATTCTCGGCCACGGTGATGAGTTCTTGCTCAAGGCCATACAAGACATCAATACCTACAACCTGGCTTACTGAAAAGCCAGCGATGGTGATCTTCAGCTATCTGGGCAAGCTTTGCTTTGATCTCATCGTCATTAGGTTTCTTTCTCACATACCGGTACCCACTTCGGCTGAGAGCAGCCAATCGGCAAGCCCGATCAAGCCATGATGGTATGGTGGATTTCCTCGGAGGCCCGTCAATTACTACAACTTGTTTCATTTCATATCTTTTAGATTAACCCCGGGTTGGCGGTATCGGCGGTAATAGTGTGTCAGAGTGCCTTTTGTGAAGAGGGTGTTGAAAAACCGGATATTGGTCAAGTGGTGGAAGATGAAGTATACAAGTACAAATGTGAGTAACATGTAGCCATATTGAAACAACACATAAATCGGCGAATTTGCGATCCCACCAAAAAAGGAAATGTTTTTCTTGACCCATTTAATGACCAAGGATCCCACTGGTATGGATGCCAGGTAAATAAATCCGATCGCCAGCAAATAGCTGGCTTCGATTGCATTTTGAGGGCAAAAGTTCATGCAGCGCATGCAGCTTTCACACTTGAAAGTCCAATACGGACGTGGTTTTGTTTTTCCGTGCATTTGGATCGCGTTTGCGGGACAATTTTCTGCACAGATCCCACAGCTATTACATGCTGACGTGGAGAAGAATAATTTTGAAAGGAAAAAACGGGCGATAAGCAGATACCCCAATGAAAATGGAATAATTAAGATCCCTAAAAACAAGGAAACAAAAGTCCACAAACCAAATTGCTTCTCACCATTTACGAGAGCTTCAATAAATGTTTTGATCTTTGGTTCTTGCAACTTACCTATTTCTCTGGCGTTCTTTTCCTTGAAACCCGGCACCAACGCGGTCCAATTCAACGGCATGTCCACACCGATCACACCACGAACCTTGTAGCCCTTAATTTTCAAAATCAACGCCAATAAGTAAGCAGCTGTGCCTTCAAAACCAGGCATGATGAGTTTTCCAAATTTTGTGCCCCCTCGAGTTGCTGAGACAAATGCATGTGTCCCTCCTCCCTTCGGGAGCTTGAGGACAAAGCGTATCATCATCCACGGAGCAGTGAACCCATGGGTAGGCAGGAAAAGCCCTAAAAGTGTTTTTTCTCCCACGGTGATTACATTTCTCGGGTCTGCTTTTTCAAAAGGCGCTATGCGAACTTTTACCCGTTGCCCTTCAAATTCTTCACCCGCCCATGTAGCTACACGATAGGTATTACCAGTACCGCTTAGATAGTAAATGTTTGCATTGTCATAATTAGACATAGTATTCCTACTTTACTTAATTGATAGTAACAACCATTCCTCAGGGTATCATCACCTGTCGTTCCGCGCTTCTCACCTTATTAAGGTAGCTTTGAATGGTCATGTTAAGCCCCATTTTTATCAAGCCCTTATCCAAATAATGTTGAAGTTCTTCATTTGATGTAAAGGAAAGAATTCCTGTTTCTTGGTTATTTCTAGTTTGTCTGACAAGATGCCTCATCAGATTGGAATACAGGTCAACAACCGGTTTCCCGTTCTTTTCGGCAAGTCCAATTGCTTTCGCTGCCAGCCTTCCACTTAGCGCGGCAGCGTCCATTCCAACACCTCTTGTCAGATCGATCAAACCTGCGGCATCTCCCGCCATAAGGAAATTCTTTTCTCCGAGCCAGATCCGTTCGTCATCTTCAAAGGTCATACTGCTGCTATAGCCTTCCTTCTTGACGATTTTTACATTTTTCAGTTGATAAAGCTCTTTTATATGCTCGAAAAAACGATCAAGTCGACCAACGACATCTGTATCATAACCAGTACCAACCACCCAGTAATCTTTTCCGTCGTTTAGGGTTTTGTTATAAACCCAGGCAAACATCATATTGTTGTAATCAATATTCCAAAATTGATACAGTTTATCTGGTTCCAGATTCCCATCAGCCGTGAAATAGTAATTCAGGGCTGCTCCTGTACTTCCTTTTTGAAATCCATTCTCTTTTTTGAGCTTTCGCCTGATCACTGGCCGCATGCCGGTTGCATCAATGATGTATTTGGTTTTTATCGTCTCTTGCCCTTTTTCAGTTTCCATATGGACGATGATGCTGTCATCTATTTCCTCAAAATTTTTGAAACAGCAGCCGTCCCGAAACTCTGCCCCATAATCCTGCGCGAGGACACACAACCATTCATCAAAGGTGTCTCTCATAAAGTTGATCATGGGAAAATTTGAGGAGAGCATTTTCCCGTTAGGAAAATGCATTTCAACTTTGGATAGTGTGTGATTGCAAAGCCTGTTTGTTGGGATCGTATCTCCAATTATCTTTTCAAAATAAGGAAACTGGATACCCGAACATGGTTTTTCTCTGGGTACTTTATCTTTTTCGATCAATAACGTTTTCAAATTCTGTTTTGCGCAGAATTTCGCTGCGACTGGTCCTGCGATAGCGCCACCGGCAATAAACACTTCATATTCTTTCATACGAATTATTTCCTTCTCTATATTCCCTTCTTTAGTTAAAAACCAAAAACACCAGTATGCAATATCTTTGTGATCCCATTCATAGTCATCATTACTAAACCAACATCACAATGATCCCTATCAGGAACATCAGGATAAAAACACCAATCATCCGGCCTAGAACAATTGAGTAATTCTTCGGTTCAATCTGGCCTTCCTTGTCCATCTTGCGGATCATCGGGAACAGTCTCCAAAAGAAGGAAGCAATCGAGATGACTAATGCGGCGCCGGTAAAAATCATCGATTGATCATTCGCTGTGAATACGATAACGATCAATAGCAGAATGAAGATCAGCTTTGTCCCGGCAACCCAGTTGACCAGGTATTTCACAAAATCAAAAATCTCCGGATCTTTCTTTGATTTCTCCCAGGCTTTGAATACCCCGATACTATTGGCATATTTTGTATCAGGGAAAAAATAGAGCGCGATCACATTAGTGACTTCCAAGGCGAGAAACCCAACTGTAAAAATTTTAATTAAATTCATTTTGTAAGTTTCTTTCTATTGTCCTGCCATCGCAAAAAAGACGGGGCTGAAATATGGAATCAACCAGATAAACCACACCAATAAGCTAAACTTGTGAAAATTCACAATGGATTGTTCATCATTCCTGAGTAATACAACCAAAGCCCAGGCTGCGTGAATGACCATCAGAGCAATTGCCAGAACACCGGTAACTCCGTGGATATCGAAAGTCAAGCCCCCAGCCATGTCGATCATCATGCCTGTTCCCCAGGTATCACAAATAAGTCCAGATAAAAAGAAAAGCAGGTGCCACCATTTCAGGCGGCCGACAATGCGTTCTCCCCATACTCCGATCGAATAAAATACTAGCGCTGCTGCCATGATAATACTTGCTCTTGGATCCATAGAAAACTCCTTGTGTTTTGAAATATTTATTAATGAATAAGTAGGTTTTTTCTCACTTCGAATTTGATACAGTTGCCAGCAAATTCAGGGTTGCCTGAATAATTTGATGGTGCTGCGATGCTCTACTTGTAGTGGCAAGGTGGTCTTTAGGATCGATCTGATAAGACCCAAACTGGTGATGATCACCACCTTCAATACGGATATAGAGTGTGTCTTCAGGAAGAAGGTGCGCTCGTTTTCCAACACTGGTCTCGGTCACAGTTTCCTCTCGGCTGCCATAAATCGAGATAACGGGAATATCCATATCCGAGATATCAGTGCTATTTTCCGGATATGATGCCCAAATTGCCAACCCCTCGATCACTTCGCGATTTTTATCAGTGTATTGTGCTGCCATTGTTCCCCCAACTGAGTGACCACCGATTGCCCAATGATCGATGTTTGAGTGAAAGGCGATGATCTTATCCGCGACGTTAGGATCAAAAACCGCCATGTTGATCGGCATCTCAGGAATAACAACCATGTAACCTTCTGATGCGATTGTTCTAGCTAGAGACGCATAAGCCCTGGGATCAACCCTCCCACCTGGATAAAAGATGAAACCGGTTGCCAAAGAATCGTCAGTTGGCGTAAAAGCGAGCCAGGGATCAATTTTGACTTGAATCAAATTATCACTTTCCAAAGCCTGGACGGCTTCAGGTAAAGGTGGTCTGGCGTAGGTTACCCATCGGATACCCCAAACAACAGCAATTAGTAGTGAAGTAGCGAATAATCCAAATAATATTTTTTTAGTTTGACGAGAATGGTTAGATAGTTTTTCAATAGTAGTACATAAAGAATAACGTGAACAAGGAAAATGATCTTCAATTCTCACTTTCATTTTTTTAAAAAATCTAAACAGTGTCCCATTGTTTACAATGATTTATTGTTCACTGAACGCTAATTTGATTGCCATTAATGCAAATATCGCGGCGAATGAGCGTTGTACATATTTGATTGCTTTTGATGATTTCATTAGATAGCTGCCAACACTGCTGGCAAATATTCCGTAAAGCGCAAAGATCACGAAAGTCATAAACATGAAAACCACGCTGAGACCTATCATTTGATTGGTGATTGATGCCACTTCTGTTGATAAAAACTGTGGTAAAAACGCAAAAAAGAAAATTGTTAGTTTGGGGTTTAAAATATTAATCATGATGCCCTTGAGCGCAATTTGAAATACATTATTCTTGTGTTCTTTCTGCTCAAATTTGAAAGCGCTTTTTTCGCGCCACATAGTCCAAGCTAAATACAAAAGATATATTACTCCAATATATTTTAAGACCTGGAATACCCGCGCACTCTTATGAAGGATTGCAGACAATCCTAATATGCTTGCTGTCAGGTGTGGAATAATTCCTACCGTACATCCAAACGCTGCTGCTATGCTGGCTTTCCACCGCTGTGTCAAACCTGTCGAAACTGTGTAAATAACCCCCGTGCCAGGAACAAGAACCACCACCAGTGAAGTCAATAAAAATTCTGTGCTTAGCATACTATCTCCTACATTTTCAGCCATATAACTATTATGAAGTTTCATTTGTGAGGGTATATATCCCATACCCACTTTAATTATTATATCCCGTATTAGATAGGGAGATGAAAACGTTTATTTTGTTCATTATTTCTATAGTTTTTCTCTAGGTTTCACCACGGTTGCACCATTTGCATAAGAAGGAAGGGTAATTTGACGCACTACATATCAAGCATTACAGGATATTTTTTGATTTAACGTTCAGTTTAAATTAATAAAGGAAGACGAGAGAGAGATCTGCGAAGTGCTGATCTTTTCCAGTAAACCCATGTCCAAAGGCTTATGAGTCCTAAGACTTAAGAACGGCTCAAGCCATCCCATATGTAGCCATTCTAAATAAGAGCAAATTGCCCTTGAGAGATTCTCAAGGGCAATAAGTTTATCATCATAAGTTATTTTTTAATCAATCTAATAATAAATAATAGGACAATCGCGCCGATTACAGCTGTAATCAGGGATCCGATAATCCCACCACCTATAGAAATTCCTAATACGCCAAATAGCCAACCTCCCAAGAGCCCACCAACTGCCCCAACGATCAGATCTCCAATAAGACCAAAGCTGGAGCCATTCATAATCTTCCCAGCCAGCCAACCAGCAACAATACCAACTAAGATATAAAGAATGATATTCATTTAATTTTCCTTTTGTTATTTGTTAGTACGAATATTGTCTACTATATATTCAAATTTCACTAATTAGAAGGTGTGAAACCGGAAATTGTATAAACAGTGAAACATTTAATTTCAATTATCCCACCTGAATGAAGGTTTTAATAAATCACAACTTTCTTATTTCTTTAATCTTTATTTTCATAAGACTGTTTAACCTCTCTTGACCCTTAGATAGCCATAATTTCCAAAAAAAATTGTGATTTTTTATCGATTACAACAGAAAATTTTCCGCTAATGAAAACTTCTTTTCCTGCCTACCTCAGTATCTCGTAATAGGAAGTGAATAAATTTTGTAATGCTTTCTGGCTGAGAGGTTCAGCTCTAGTTCATAGGATTTCTCCAACATATTCCGTTCGCCCCCATGCTTCTTTGGGGAATAAAACACCATATGAATATTCCTTTAACCCTGAAAGTGTCTACTTATGAATGGTACTAAATTTGGGGGCTTTACATCTTCAGATGTAAATTTCTATAATCATACGCCTTGTTTGTCCCCGTCAAAATCACTTAAATAAAATGTAAGCTTTTCTATTAATCAGAAAATCTACGCTTTTCTCAGAAAAACTATTGATTTCCTGGTTAATCCTTGATAAAGAATTGTAAGTTTTTCCTTATTAAATACCTTATTCTAAAGTAAACATAAGAGAATTATTTGAAATGCATAAATACAAATTTCATGGTGTATTATAAAATTCAAAGGTGAATGGGTGAACCACAAACAAGTATTCATTTGGAACAAGTGATGCTTGGCCTGATGACAATAAAATACTCAAGTCATTTATTGAAGAGTCATTGGTATTGGTGAGCCAATAGAGGTGTATCCGATGGAACAAAAAATTGAAAAAAGAAAAGCACAGATAATATATTTCTCTCACGGAGGTGGTCCTTTACCGATTCTTGGCGACCCAGGCCACAAAGCGATGGTAGCTTTCATGAAGCAGCTCCCGTCTCAACTCAAAAAACCAGATGCCATCCTTGTGATCAGTGCTCATTGGGAAGAAAATACCGCATCACTTATGGGATCACAATCGCCAAAGATGTTATATGATTATTATGGTTTTCCTGAGAAAGCCTATGAGATCACATATCCAGCTGCCGGTAATCCCGCTTTAGCTGATCGAATTGTCGGATTGCTGAAAAAGAATAACATCAAATCTCACATTGATACTGACAGAGGATTTGACCACGGTTTATTTATCCCACTGAAACTGATGTACCCTGAAGCTGATATTCCATCAATTCAACTGTCACTGCTGCACAGCTTGAACCCTGCTGAACATATTGCTCTTGGAAAAGCGTTGCGAGAATTGGTACCCGAAAACATACTGGTTGCAGGATCTGGTTTTTCATTCCACAACCAAAATGCCTTTTTCGGTCAGATTCCTGGAGCTCCTGATCCTGCAAATGAAGCTTTCCAGAATTGGCTACTCGAGACATGCATCGGCCCGATAGCTCAATCTGAGAGAGAGAAACGGCTGATCGAATGGGAAAAAGCACCTTACGCCCGCTACTGCCACCCGCGTGAGGAGCATTTGCTTCCGCTGCACGTGTGCCTTGGGATGGCTGATAAGCCAGCAAAAATAATTTTTGACGACCAGATTCTTGGTAAACGCGGGTTGGCATTTTTGTGGTGATGAAAGAAAAAGATTTCACTTTCATCAGAAGATATCCAATATTTTAAATTGTAATAATGAGGGTAATGCTCGTTTAATAAATACTTGAATTCAAGTCATCAGCGCAACTTTCATTTCCTGAAAGAATATCATATCTGGTGAAGAATTTATTATCAACCAGGGTCTATCTTCGGAGAGCGGTTTGTCAGGGATGTTCAGAAGTTCTTCAACTGTTTCTGATTCCGGTTCTGCTGAAGAAGATTCGCTTGAATCTGATCTTGATGTAATTGCGGCGTCAATTGCAGGAGACTCTTCTGTAACATTTGATTCAGGTTGTTCACCACAACTTATGCAGCCTAGTCCCACCAGGAAAACTAAAACAACTCGAGTTATCTGCTTCATTTTTTCCTCCCTCCATGTGTAAATAGGGGTTTCTTAATCCATCCCAATGTTTATTATGGCACATAAATCCGTAAATAAAAAGCACGTATAATGACAATATATTGTCTTTTTGTAAGATTAACCTGAATAGAACCCAGATCCTGACGTCTAGTTTTTTATTCTAGATGGAGAGTTGAAGAATCCCTGCGACTGAAGGAAGTCCCCATAGTGGCAACCTATCTCCTTATTTAAATATAAACATGACGCACCAGACTGAATACTCTCCTGTGGAGAGTTGAAGGAACCCTGAACCTACTGATTAAGAGTTATCTTCTGATCATTCTATCCTCTCTATTATCTCTATTATGTCTACTGTGAGACAAAAGTAGGGGTAAAACTTTCTATTGTGTCTATAGTTTCTAATCAGGTTGTGTCAAGTCCCCAAATTTAGTACCACTCATAAGTAGACACTTTCAAGATTAGCAGAGAATTCATACGGTGTTTTATTCCCTAATGAAGCATGGGGGCGAATGGCAATAATCACCCAACATGTCCTTCGTGTGGAAGGAGAATGGTTTTACGGACTGTAAGAACTGGAAGATATGCCGATCAAAGTTCTCAATTTCTTGGCGGTCCGCCGGGTACTCCCAGAACTGCGATCAGTGTCTCTTCAGTCACACCAAGAAGTGCAGCTGCGGTTCTCAAATCAGGTGGTCCTTGGCTGGGGTCGCCGAGAGCATTCCGCAGGACTTCTTCCGTCACTCCTAATTGAGCAGCAGCGGAAGCAAGGTCGATCTGCGGACGGTCAATGTTTTGAGGTGGCCCCTGTGCTTCTTGGCCATTCTGGCCCTGACCATCACCTGGCAGCCTTGCTGCGCCAGCTTTCGATTCGTCTACCTCACCACCAATGACTATTGCATCTTCAACACCTTCTCGCACGCAGCGGACATAGTTCAAAAGGCGGCTAACATCCCCCTGCGGGCCAAAGTAGGAGGGGAAACCTGCAGGGTCACCTGTCTTAGGATCAGAGCGCTGGGCACCGGCACCATGCACATCCATCCATTCATTTTGGAAGTACCCCAGAGCTCGTCCAAAAGCGATATAGACTGCGTTCCCGCCGCCTATGCGGCTCTCATGGGTTGTGCTTGTCCAATAGAAAGCATAATCTTTCTCTCCAGCCTCATTCGTTATTGAAGTTGTATTGAAGATCGGATTAATTGCTGCCGAATTGCTTGTACCAGGGCTTCGTGAATAATCCACGATGGATTGCAGTTCCTTAGCATTTGGAAGCCGCCAATCATCATATCCACCTTCGGTACTGGCATCACAATAATCCAGAGCGTTTGGCCAATCCATGCCCTCCTCCGAGTCATTCTGCTGCCACATCAAACCGGTGGCCATATCCAGCACGGTCCCATCACCTTTGTCAACAAGCTCATTTTCCCCATAGGCGTCTCCTCTTACAAGACGCAGAAAATACCCTTTACTCCTGTTGGAAGAACCTGTTGGATAGCATTTAATACGCCCGTCTGCAAAATTGACTCCAAAAAAACATTCCTGGTTATTCATCACGGTATCCACGTTGATTGTGTTGGTGATCCACTGGGAATCAATTGCGCGTTCACCAGCATAAGTATCCCCATATTCAAATACAAATATGCTGCTGTCAATGAAAGGATCCGTGCCTTCATCAGCGTCGTCTACTCCTGAGAAATCCATCAGTGAATAAAGCTCCTTGATTGTGGGCACACGCCAATCGTCGTATCCGGCAAAATCAAATTTTACTGAGGATTGGATACCGTCGTAGTAAGTAACCTTATCGCCGGGATCCTGGATCCACATCAATCCTGTATTCAAGTCTGTCACTGTGCCATTGCCGTTATCCTGGTATGCTGGCTGGGTACCTGTGTACTGTGCGTCCTGTCCAAAAAAAATTTCACTCGCTTCTGGACAAGGGATAGCGCTACTACTATCGAAGCAGGCGGTCTGCCCGGAATCGACGATCGTAAAAGAACCATTTCCGATCGCAATAGGCATATTATCCGTACCTTCTGATGATAAATCTGTGGCGGAAGATACGCTATTTTCCACACCGTCTACCGCTACACCTTCAGTGGGAGCCGCAGGTATACAGGCGGAAACAATGATTACCGCAATTATGGCGAGGGCTGTAGATTTAAATTTCTTGTCCATTTTTATTCTCCTTGAACACTTATTATCTAGATTAATGAATTGCATGAGAATATGATAGTGTTTATGGTCATTTCTAACTCAAAATAACCATGATTTTCTGCATGATTCTCCATGACTGCAGTCATGATTCTTTTTATGAAAACAGAATCCATTCAACAGTGAAATTTGCAATAAAATGATTTTGGGATATTTAAAATGCTGATTAAGAGTCAGTTGCTCTTTGTGTCCACAGCGTGTTACAGCGTCCATTGTGCCCGCATCATCCACGAATATAATTAAATCGTGTTGATCATGTCGATCATATCCATTTTTTCCACACGAATATCACACGGGTTTCTGAAATTGAAAAAACTTGCAACAAACCACCCAATAATAAGGGTGTTAATTGTTTGCAACCCTCTTATATAGTCGGGATAGAGAATTTGAATTGCGAACCTTTTGCACTCCATGTAAGCGTGCTAAACCGTACTGCTCTTTTTCTTATTACTCCCCGCAGTCCAAGATGGTTAGGGTATCCTCAATTTGCACATGTTCAAATTGGGAAAGTTGCACTCTATTCCATAAACCACACAATGCGGGTTTAAGCTCCGGTTTCTCAGAAACAACTTCTTTTGTAAGTTGGATGGCGTCATCAATGCGTGAATTATTTGCATAAGCTTCGATAAACACAAAATATTCT
>Ga0209345_10005880_pt1 | contig 11239 bp, 9 predicted proteins | sample Cruoilmetagenom7_FD_187294 | JGI IMG/M metagenome (GOLD analysis project Ga0209345, IMG submission 187294) | Oil polluted marine microbial communities from Coal Oil Point, Santa Barbara, California, USA - Sample 7 (SPAdes) (version 2) | ecosystem: Environmental > Aquatic > Marine > Oil seeps ...
TAATAACACTTATAGATTCAGTAAGTGTTAGTAATCCTGCATTTGAAAAGCTAACAACCATTAATGTTGTAGCAGAAGAAGATTGAATGACTGATGTGATAAAGAAGCCAGTAATCACACCAAAAACTCTATTAGAGGTCATTGTGGCTAGAAACGACCGAAGCTTATTTCCTGCAAGTTTTAATAAAGCATCACTCATGACTTTCATTCCAAAAAGGAATAAGCCTAAGGCACCAATAAGTTGCAAAATATCGTAAAAATCGTAATTCATGTAGTGCTTAAAAAGAGATTAAGATAGTGTAAATTTAATGCAAATTCAAATTGTTGTTTTCACAATTTATTTAAATAAAAAAAGCACCTCGTTTGAGGTGCTTTTAAAATATCAGTTATTTAAAAATTAAGAACCACACATTAAGCAATCATCACCTTCAGCTTCTTTAGCTTGAGCAATTAAAGCTTTCATTTCATCAGCACTCATAGGTTCTACTTCTACTTTTTCTGCTGTTTGCTTTGCAAATTTCGCAGCAGTTTCAGCAGCTATCTGTTGTTTTTGTGCTACGTTATCTACAGCAACTTCTTGCACTTCTGCTACAGGTTCAGCTTTTACTTCTCTTGTAATAGTTACTTTCTTAGCATCTACAGCACTCTTGGTACGTAAATAGTACATTCCAGTTTTTAAGCCACTTTTCCAAGCATAAAAATGCATAGATGTTAACTTAGCCATTGTTGCGCCTTCTAAGAACAAGTTAAGAGATTGCGATTGGTCAATAAAGTATCCACGTTGACGAGACATATCTATAATATCTTTCATAGATAATTCCCAAACAGTTTTATACAATTCTTTAATATCTTGAGGAATGCAATCTACATCTTGTATAGATCCATTAGCTCTCATGATTTCGTTCTTTAAGTCTTCATTCCAAAGTCCTAATTCAACTAAATCTTCTAATAAATGTTTGTTTACAACAATAAACTCACCAGATAATACACGACGTGTATAAATGTTTGATGTATAAGGTTCAAAACATTCATTGTTTCCTAAAATCTGTGATGTAGATGCTGTTGGCATTGGTGCAACTAATAATGAGTTACGAACACCATTCTTAGCAACATCTTTTCTTAATTTATCCCAATTCCAACGTCCACTAAGTGTGTCTTCTTGTACGTTCCATAAGTTATGTTGAAATTGACCTTTGCTTATTGGAGATCCTTCATAAGACTCATAAGAACCATCAGCTTTTGCTTCTTCCATACTTGCGGTTACAGCAGCAAAGTATAAGGTTTCAAAAATGTCTTGATTTAAGGTCTTAGCTTCATCACTAGTAAAAGGCATACGTAATTTAATAAACGTGTCTGCCAAACCTTGAACTCCTAAACCAATTGGTCTATGTTTTAGATTAGAATATTCAGCTTCAATTACAGGATAATAATTTCTATCAATTACTCTGTTTAAGTTTTTAGTAACACGTTTTGTTATTCTGAATAATTCCTTGTGATCAAATTCACCATTCTTTATAAACATTGGTAAAGCAATAGATGCTAAATTGCATACAGCAACTTCATCTGGAGATGTGTACTCCATAATTTCTGTACATAAATTTGAAGAACGAATAGTTCCTAAATTTTTCTGGTTAGACTTACGGTTTGCTGCATCTTTATACAACATGTAAGGTGTTCCAGTTTCAATTTGAGATTCTAATATTTTTTCCCAAAGTTCTCTTGCTTTTATAGCTTTGCGACCTTTTCCTTCAGATTCATATTTAGTGTATAACGCTTCAAATTCCTCACTATGAACATCACACAATCCAGGACATTCGTTAGGACACATTAACGTCCATTCTGCATCTTCTTGTACACGCTTCATGAATAAATCTGGCATCCACATTGCATAAAATAAATCACGAGCACGTAATTCTTCGGCTCCATGATTCTTCTTTAAGTCTAAGAAACTCATGATGTCTGCATGCCAAGGCTCGATGTACATTGCAAAACTTCCTTTACGTTTTCCACCACCTTGATCTACATAACGTGCAGTATCATTATAAACTTTAAGCATTGGTACAATACCATTACTTGTTCCGTTTGTACCAGCGATGTAACTTCCTGTTGCACGTACATTGTGTATAGATAAGCCTATTCCACCTGCAGATTGTGAAATCTTAGCCGTTTGCTTTAGTGTATCATAAATACCATCAATACTATCATCTTTCATTGTTAATAAGAAACAAGAAGACATTTGTGGTTTTGGAGTTCCTGAGTTAAATAATGTTGGTGTCGCGTGTGTAAAATATTTTTTAGACATCAACTCGTAGGTCTCAATTGCTGAATCTAAATCGTTAAGGTGAATACCAATTGATACTCTCATTAGCATGTGCTGAGGTCGCTCTGCAATTTGGCCATTCAATTTTAAAAGGTAAGAACGTTCAAGAGTTTTAAATCCGAAATAATCATAACCAAAATCACGGTTATAGATAATAGCAGAATCTAATTTATCTTGATTATCAGAAATTACTTTATAAACTTCATCACTTAATAAAGGTGCTTTTTTTCCTGTTCTCGGATTAACATATGTATATAAATCGGTCATTACCTCGCTAAAGGTTTTTTTTGTGTTTTTATGTAAGTTTGAAACCGAAATACGAGCAGCCAAACGCGCATAATCTGGATGAGCAGTGGTCATTGTTGCCGCTTGCTCTGCTGCCAAATTATCTAATTCACTAGTTGTTACACCATCGTATAAACCATCAATAACTCGCATTGCCACTTTAATTGGATCAACAAGTTCATTAAGTCCATAACAAAGTTTACGAACTCTTGCCGTAATTTTGTCGAACATTATTGGTTCTTTTCTTCCGTTTCTTTTTACTACATACATACGTTACACATTTTTAGTTTTTTTCTGAAGCGACCATTCAGAAAAAGGGATTAGTTAGTTACTATTAATTAGTAGGAGACCGATTAATAGCTGAATTAATTATTGGTTTTTATACTGAAATTAAAATTGGCTGTAAAATTTTATGTTAAAGTCAATACGACTAAAGGAACACTAAGCCAATTAAAATAATATTGTTTTTGTTTAGGTTCTAAAAATCGAAACTATCTGAACCGAAATCGTATTTATTTTCTTCTTCCTCTTTGTTAAGAACACCAGCTTTTTGATATTCAGACACACGTTTCTCGAAGAAATTTGTTTTTCCTTGTAATGAAATCATATCCATGAAATCAAAAGGATTTGCCGTATTGTAAACTTTCTCACAACCAAGATCCTGAAGTAAACCATCAGTTACAAACTCTAAATATTGTGACATTAGTTTTGAATTCATGCCAATTAAACTTGCAGGAAGAGATTCTGTAATAAATTCTCTTTCAATGTCTAGAGCATCAATCAAAATTTCTTTAATACGTTCTTTTGGCACTTTATTTATTAAGTGATGTTGGTGTAAGTGTATAGCGAAGTCGCAGTGTACACCTTCATCACGAGAAATCAACTCATTAGAAAACGTTAAGCCTGGCATTAAACCACGTTTTTTCAACCAAAATATTGAACAAAACGAACCAGAAAAGAAAATACCTTCAACAGCTGCAAAAGCTATTAAACGTTCTGCAAAACTTGGAGATTCTATCCATTTTAATGCCCAATCTGCTTTTTTCTTAATTGCAGGAAAAGTTTCAATAGCATTAAAAAGCATTGCTTTTTCTTTTTCGTCTTTTACATATGTGTCAATTAATAATGAATAGGTTTCACTATGAATGTTTTCCATCATAATTTGGAAACCATAGAAAAATTTAGCTTCACTATATTGTACTTCATTCACGAAATTTTCAGCAAGATTCTCGTTTACGATACCATCACTTGCAGCAAAAAATGCTAAAACATGCTTGATAAAGTAACGTTCATCATCTGTTAATTTTCCTGACCAATCTGTTATGTCTTGGTGTAAATCAATTTCTTCGGCAGTCCACATACTCGCTTCAGATTTTTTATACCATTCCCATAAATCATGATGCTGAATTGGAAAAATCACGAATCGATCTTTATTTTCTTGCAAAATTGGTTCTACAAATTGAGACATATTTAATTGATTTTTTTAATTAAAACTTAACTGAAAAATTTCGTGTGATTTGGGACTAACAAAGATTCAAAAATGTATCAGATATTTCATCGTTTTTCTTGAAAGCTTTTCAACAAGTTTTTAACAATGAGGAATTCTCAAAAAAATTAAAGATTTGTTAAAAATAATTTTAAGTATCTGATTATGAGGTTAATATAAATCTAATAATGAATTCTAATATGTAGGTATAATCTTATTAAATAGGCAGTAGTGACCGATGTTTGCTACATTAAATAGATTGTAAATCATGTTAAAAACTAAACAAAAAAAGAGAGCGTCAACGGCTCTCTTTAATCCCTAATAATTAATTAAACTAACTAAAACTAATTAATGCATAATAGTAACATATGAAGACCTTAAAATTGAAAAGTCAGGTTTAAACCTGACTTTTCATGATTAATAGCATTTAATCAAATAGTGAATCCCCACGATCACTTTTTCTTTATACTTATTAATGTTTGTTTGGTCATTAATTTGTTATATCAAAGATGAAAATTTTTAATTGATACTTAAATTGAATTTGTGTAGTTGGTAATGAAAAGTGTGTAGTTGGTATTGTCAATTTTTAGTAGACCTATAAAACTCTATTTTTTACACAATACACACAAAAGAATGCTAACCATACATATTGCAGATATGTTGTTACATAATATTCTATATTTGATATTATGATTAAAGCTGTAATAGTAGACGATGAGCCAAAAGCTATCCAAGGTTTGTCTTGGGAACTTTCTAATTTTAGTAATGATATTGATGTCATTCAAACCTTCTCTAATCCTGAGGAAGCGATATCTTATCTAAACGAAAACACTCCAGATTGCTTATTTTTAGATATACAGATGCCAACTATGGATGGTTTTCAGTTTCTTGAAAAATTATCAAATAAAGACTTTGCTGTTGTTATTACAACTGCGTATGATGAATATGCTATAAAAGCTCTAAAACATGAAGCAATCGATTATTTATTGAAGCCTATAGATTCTGATGATCTTGAGGAAACAATTCAAAAAATCAAAAAACATAATTATAGAGCTTTAAATGTTTCAAAAATAGAAGAGGTACTAACTAACTTTAATGGTAAACTTGATAAAAAACGGATTACTATAAATACAGATGGCAAACTTATTTTTCTAAATATTGATGATATTCTTTATGTGGAATCTGATGGTAACTACAGTACTATTTTTTTAGAAGAATCTCAGAAACTGGTAATCACAAAAAAATTAAAAGAAGTTGATGCTATTTTACCTGAGCATTGTTTTTTTAGAATTCATAATTCATACATTATTAATCTAAATAAGATAAAAGAATTTATTAAGAGTGAAGGCTATGTAGTGATGCAGTCTAATCACAAAATTCCTGTTGCTAGACAGCGTAAATCAGATTTTTTAGAGAAATTATAGGATGAATGATCTTCAAAAAATAATCTTAGCAAATGTTGTCAGAATTAAATTAGTATTTGTTTTGACATTATGCTTTGCTGTATGCTTAAGTCTTGAAGCACAGGATAATTTGGAGTCAGACTTTGTTTCGCAATTAGAATTTATTACCAATTCTAAGCCAAGAGATTTTAAAATATTGGATTCGGTATTTTCTGAATTTGAAAGAGATACTATAAAAATGAATTCTATAATGCGTAAGTCTAGAGAATTCAACTATCCAGAAGGTGAAAGTTTTGCACTGAATAATTTAGGTGTATTTTTTAGAAATAATTCTCTTTACGAAAGCGCTATTTCTATGCATAAGAAAGCTAATGCTCTTGCAATTGAGGTCGATAATATAGAACTTAGAGTTGTTAACCTTAATAATATAGGTGTAGTTTATCGAAGAATGGATCTTGTGAAACCTGCACTAGATTTTCATACCAAAGCTCTTGATATTGCAAGATCTATAGATAAACCTTCAAAAGAAATAAAGTATAACATTGCTGTTTCTCAAAACAGTATGGGTAATATTTATCTGGTACTTGAGCAGTATGAACTTGCCATGCGTCAGTTTCAAAAATCTCTTACTATAGAAAAAGAGGCTGGCAATAAATTAGGATTAGCTATTAACTATCAAAACATAGGTTTTGCCTACGAAGCACAAGGAGAGTTGGAAAATGCGTTGAGAAATTACCAACGATCACTAGACTATAATAATCAAATTGACTCAGAGCTTGGACGTGTTATTTGTTACAATAGCATAGGAAAAGTGTATATAAAACAAGAAAAGTTTGACGATGCTAAAGTTATTATAGAGAAAGCGCTTGACAAAGTCTTGTCTATTGGTGATCAGTTTTATATTACTTCATCTTATATTAATTTAGGATGGGCTCAAAAGCATTTGAAATTATATGATTTGTCTGAAACTAACTTAAAAACTGGGTTAGGTCTCGCAAAAAAATATAGTTTAAAATCTTCTATTGTTGAGGCGCAAAAACATTTGTCAGAGTTATATGAACTTACAAATCAACCTAGTTTAGCACTCAATGCCTATAGAAATGCTATTGAGTTAGAAAAAACAATTGCTAACGATCGTAATTTGAGATATGTTAATGATGTAATTATTCAATACGAAAACGAAGCCAAGAATAAACAAATTAAAGATCTTGCAAGTGAAAACGAACTGGTAAAGTCTAGCTTAGAGCGGAATAAAAAATTGTTTTGGTACTCAATGTTAGCCTTATTCGTTATTGGCGCTATTATGGTTGCTCTTTATAGAACAGGGCAATTAAAACAAGAAAAACAGATACTCACTCTTGAACAAGATATGTTAAGGAGTCAAATGAATCCACACTTCATTTTTAACTCACTTAACTCTATTAAACTGTATATTATTAATAATGAAAAAGAAAATGCGGTTTACTATCTAAATAAATTCTCGAAACTCATCAGAAAAATTTTAGTGGCTTCTACTGAAAAGGAAATTTCTTTAGAAGATGAACTCGACACTATGAAACTTTATATGAATATTGAGAATATCAGGTTTTCTAACGAAATACATTTTGAAGTTAATATAGGTGATGCTATTAATATAGCTCGAATAAAAGTCCCATCAATGATTTTGCAGCCATTTTTAGAAAATGCGCTTTGGCATGGATTATCATCTAAAAAGGAAGGCGATAAAAAAATCACACTTAATGTGTATCAAACTAATGAAGATTTTGTTACCATTTCTATTGAAGATAATGGAATAGGCAGAACGCTTTCAACTAAAATTAATAATGGTAAATTATTAAAGCGAAAATCTGTAGGTATATCTTTAACCAAGGCCAGATTGGCAAATTTCTCAAAAGATTATACAAGCGATTATAAAATACGTATTGAAGATCTTTATGATAATAATCAAAATGCTACTGGCACAAAAGTAGTTGTTGATATACCTGTTAATACAATAGCGTTGAGAATGACTTAATATTATTTGTGAGTTTCGGCTACTTTTTCTAATTCAGCATACCAATCTTCACCAAACTTTCTAATTAGTGCTTCTTTCACAAACTTGTAAACGGGAACCTGAAGTTCTTTTCCTAAAGTACAAGCATCGTCACAAATTTCCCAGTTGTCATAATTAACAGCAGAAAATTCAGAATAATCTTTAACTCGAATAGGATATAAATGACATGAGATAGGTTTTTTCCAAGTGACTTCGCCTTGATTGTAGGCTTCTTCAATACCGCAAAGCGCTGTTTTTTTGTCATCAAAAATAACATAGGCACAATCAGCGCCATTAATTAGTGGTGTTTCAAAATCGCCAAAATCTGTGGTAATATGTGTGCCTTGAGCTTCAATTACCGCAATGCCTTCTTTCCGCAAAAACGGTTTTACTTTAGGATAGATGTCTTTTAGAATTTTTATTTCTTCAGAATCCAGTGGAGCTCCAGCGTCACCATCAATACAACACGCGCCTTTACATGCAGACAGATTACACACAAAATCTTTTTCGATAATGCTTTCAGAAACAATAGTTTTTCCTAATTGAAACATGTTAATTTTGACTTTTAAAGTGGATGTAAAAATAATTAAACTTAACCATTATTTAACACTAAAAATCTGCTTTAATAGACTACTTTTGCCGAAAATTTTTATGTCATGAATATTCAATTGAATTTTAAAGAAATATTTACAGCATTTATGGTACTGTTTGCGGTTATTGATATTATTGGAAATATTCCAATTATTATTGATTTACGTAAAAAAGTGGGTCATATACAGAGTGAAAAAGCGTCGTTAATTGCAGGTGTGATTATGATAGTTTTTTTGTTTTTAGGTAAAAGTTTATTGTCTTTAATTGGTATTGACGTGAATAGTTTTGCTGTAGCTGGAGCTTTTATACTCTTTTTTATTGCTTTAGAAATGATTTTAGGAATCACCTTGTATAAGGATGATGGATCTGGAGCGATGACTGCAACAGTATTTCCATTAGCATTCCCGCTTATTGCTGGACCAGGAAGTTTAACAACACTATTATCATTAAGAGCAGAGTTTGCTATAGAAAACATAATTATTGCCGTTATATGTAACGTTATTGTTATATTTATTGTGCTTAAAACGTCTGCAAAACTTGAACACATTTTGGGTAAAAATGGTATAAGTATAATTAGAAAAGTATTCGGAGTTATATTATTAGCAATCGCAGTAAAACTTTTTGCTCACAATATTAAAGCACTTTTTGAGCTAGTATAAAATTTAGATTATGAAAATATTTACAATCATCATTACTATTATTGCTATTGCATTAATTGGATATAATATCACTCAAGTTAGTTTAGATTCTCCATTTGAAGGACAAAGTGTTGTTGCTCTTATTACCATTTTAGCTTCTCTTTGTGCTATTGCCTTATTACAAGTTTTAAGGATGTCAAAAAAAGTGGATCAAAAACTAAAAAACAACAGTTAATGTTTGATGTATTCATTGTAGGAGGTGGAGCAGCAGGTATGTCTTGTGCTTTAGTTTTGGGTTCTGCAAAAGCAAAACCATTTGCCGAAGATAAACGAATTGGGATAGTAATGCATCAAAGAACATCTCACCTACAAAATGCTTTATTTAATAATGTTTTAGGATTAGCTCCAGGTACTACTGGAGAATCCATTTTAGAAGAAGGGAAGACACAGTTATCTCAACTTTATCCTCATGTTGAACAGATTGAAAAGGAAAAAGTAAAATCGATTATTAAATCTTCGGAAGGATTTATAGTCACTACCAATAAAGACACTTACGAATCAAAGTTTGTTGTTGTTGCTGTAGGATACACAAATTTGGTAACTATTGAAGGTCTTGAAGCTTATTTAGAGCCTCATCCAAGAGCAGTAATAGAAAAAGAACGTATCTGGTTAAAGAATGATAATCATTTGGTTGATGAGAATCTATATGTCGCTGGAACTATGGCTGGTTGGCGAAGTCAATTTGCTATTGCTTCAGGAAGTGGAGCGCAAGTAGCTACAGATATTTTAACTGTTTGGAATAGTGGTAAACACACAAAAATTCACGACAAAGTATAGCTTCTGGTAGTTATTCGTTTAGAGTCACATTTGCCTTACTTAATAAAATTACTTCTTCAATCATAACATCAGCACCATTGATAATTTGTTCAGAAGTATTCGTATTGTAAAGTTGACTTGCTAATTCTGCTTTTATTAGCATTTTCATTTGATCATGATAGTCAACAAACGAAATATTGGTTCTTTCTTTTAGATTAAGGAAGTCTTGAAATTTTTCTACGATATCATCACTAACATTAAAGTCTACAATAAAGTCTGAAGCACTTACATTATCATAAATTGCCCTGTCTTTGTCTAGCTCTTCAAACACGAAATTACTAACATAACCTCTGCGTTTAATATAGCTTAGAGTTTCGTTTTGCTCACTTGTATTTAGAGGCACAAAAACATCTGGGATAATCCCACCACCTCCATAAACAACTTTACCATTTGGTGTGGTGAATTTCAAAGAATCTGAAATTTGCATATTTTCAGAATTTTCTAATTCGCCATTGCTTAGTCGTTTGTAATAATCATTATGATAATCGGTATTCTTTCCATTGTCGTAAGGTCGTTGAATTGAGCGACCAGTTGGTGTATAATATCTAGAAACAGTTAATCTTACTGCGCTACCATCGCCCAGTGACATTTCACGTTGTACTAAACCTTTCCCATAACTTCGCCTTCCAATTATAGTCCCTTTGTCGTTGTCTTGTAAAGCACCTGCAACAATTTCGCTTGCTGATGCTGAGTTTTCATTTATAAGAATATAAATATCTCCTTCTTCAAAATCACCACGTCGTGTAGCGTAGCTTTTTTCGATTTTACCAGCTTTATTTTTAGTAAATAAAATGAGTTTATCATCTTCTAGAAACTCATCTGCAATCTGTTCGGCAATACCAAGAAAACCTCCTGGATTATCACGAAGATCCAATGCTAGTTTTGTTGCGCCTTGATCTTGAAGTTTGTCTAGTGCTTCTTTAAACTCCTTATATGTAGACTCTGCAAAACGATTAATTTTAATGTAACCTAAATTATCTGTCAGCATGTAGGACGCATCAACACTCTTTATTGGGATATCAGAATATTTTACTTTAAAAGTTAATAAATCTTCCTCGCCAGGACGATATACTTTAAGAGTAATCCTGCTGTTTTTTTCGCCTTTTAATTTTTTAACGATGGCTTCATTGGTCCATTCCTTTCCAAATATAGAATCACCATTAGCCATAATAATTCGGTCACCACCTTTGATGCCAGCTTTTTCACTTGGTCCACCTTCTATAGGTCTAATAACAGTTACAGTATCTTTATATGTATAAAAACTAACTCCAATGCCAATAAAATCACCTTTCATGTTATCGGTAACACGTTGCATTTCGCTTTTTGGGATGTAGATAGAATGAGGATCTAAATTATCTAAAATACCATTAACTGTCACATCAACTATGCTGTCTGTATTAATTTGATCAACATATTCATAATCGATATAATCTATAAGTCTGTTGAGTTTGTCTTTTTTACTATTAGTAGTAAACAAACGATCAGAAGTGTCTGAGAAATTCAGTTTTCCGCCAATAAATACACCTGCAGCAACTGCAACCCCTAATAATAATGGTATGTATTTTTTTTGAAAGTTCATTTATGCTTTTAAATCTTCGATAAGTTCAA
>Ga0209345_10005881_pt1 | contig 11238 bp, 9 predicted proteins | sample Cruoilmetagenom7_FD_187294 | JGI IMG/M metagenome (GOLD analysis project Ga0209345, IMG submission 187294) | Oil polluted marine microbial communities from Coal Oil Point, Santa Barbara, California, USA - Sample 7 (SPAdes) (version 2) | ecosystem: Environmental > Aquatic > Marine > Oil seeps ...
GCTCGACCGCGCCTTTGAAGAATTGGGCGCGCGCTGGCCGACGATTGACTTCGTCGTGCATGCCATTGCTTTCTCGGACAAATCCGAGTTGACGGGGCGGTTCCTGAACACCAGCCGGGCGAACTTCAAGAACTCGATGGACATCTCGGCCTATTCCTTCATCGACGTGGCGCGCCGTGCGCATCCGTTGATGGTCGAGAAGGGCGGCACGCTGCTGACGCTGACCTATATGGGCTCGAACCGGGTGACGCCGAATTACAACGTGATGGGCGTGGCCAAGGCGGCGCTCGAGAGTGCGACGCGGTATCTGGCGAATGATCTGGGGCCCGAGGGCATCCGCGTCAATGCGATCTCGCCGGGGCCGATGAAGACGCTGGCGGGGGCTGCGATTGGCGGCGCGCGCAAGACCTACAAGCACACGGATCAGAACGCGCCGCTGCGGTCGAATGCGACGTTGGAGGCTGTTGGTGGGACGGCGGTGTATCTGGCGTCGGATGCGGGGGCCTGTACGACGGGAGAGATTGTCCGTGTGGATGGCGGTTTCCATGTGCTGGGGATGCCGCAGGCGGATCATCTTTGATCAAGCATTGAGGGCCATCGCCTGCCCGCGGGTCGGCGATCCAACGGCTGGACCTTGCCACTTTATGGTTCAGCCGTGACGTGACTTCGCCAAGTCGCGCCAAGCCTCACTAAATCGCCTACCCGTCCGGGCGGGCAGGCGATGGCCCGGCGCCTGCGGCTTGATTCCGGGCTAGGGTGGCAATCGTATCGAAAGGGCCATCGGCTGCCCGCGGGTCGGCCATGACAACCTAGCTTCGTGCCACTTTATGGTGCTACTCTAGGGCTAAATCGCGAAGTCGTGCCCAGCCTCACCAAATCGCCTACCCGGGGGGCGGGCAGGCGATGGCCCGGCGCCTGCGGCTTGATTCCGGGCTGGGTGGGATCCTTTACCGCAGCACATCCGTCTGCCAGAGCCAGATCTTCATCCCACCATGCGCGATCGCTGGCCCCTGCGGTTTCCACGGCAGCCCGGTCGCCCGCGCCAAAGGCGGCTCTGACGTCACCAACCCGACACGCCACCCCCGGAACCGCGTCTTCAGCGTTTCGCCCAACGTCCCATACAACGGATACAGCAGCTTCTTATTCCCGATCCGCCCGCCATAAGGCGGGTTCACGATCACTAGCCCCGGCGGACCTTCAGGCGGCTGCACCTCCCCTGCCCCATGGCAGGCAAACTGACAGAACTCCCCCACACCCGCACGCTCAGCATTCGCCGTGCTCATGCGGATCGCGCCCGCGTCCCGGTCCGAGCCATAAAAACGCGCCGAAGGGACCGAAACATCCCCACCGCTGCGCATCTCTTCCCAAACCCCGGCATCAAAGGTCGCCAAATCCATGAAGGCAAAGCTCCGGCTCCGTCCTGGCTTCAATCCCGCCGCGATCTCCGCCGCTTCGATCAAAAACGTCCCTGAGCCGCACATCGGGTCCACCACCGGCTCCCCCGGCGCATAGCCGCAAGACCGCAACATCAGCGCCGCCATATTCTCGCGCATCGGCGCTTTGCCCACAGCCTCTTTATGCCCGCGCTTGTGCAAGGCTTCACCGGAAGTATCGATGCTGAACATAACCCCGTTGTCGTCAATCCGCACCTTCAGCACCAAGGCCGCCTCGGCATCCACCGTGATCCCATGGCTCTCGCGCAGCGCCGTTTCGACCCGCTGGGCCGCCGCCCCGGCGTGGTAAATTTTCGAGGCCTTGGTCGTCACCTGCACCTTTACCGGCACATCGGCGCGCAGCACATTGGCAAAGGGAAACTTGCGGCAGCGTTTATCCAACTGCGCCAGATGGAAAGCCATAAAGCCCCCAATCCGCGCCAGCACCCGGCCTGCGCCGCGCAGTTCTAGGTTCGCGCGCCAGACCTCGGGCCAGCCGCCTTGAACGGTCACGCCACCGGGCTGGGCCTGTGCTTCGGCAAAGCCTTTTTCCTGCGCCTCGGCGCAGAGCAACTCCTCAAGCCCCGGGGGGCAGACGAGAAAAATCTCAAATGTATCTGGGGTATTCATGGCCCCTGCATAAGCGCCAAAGGGCTGCGGTGCGAGGGGAAAAGACGCGAAGGCCGTCTTGCTGGGCATGCCGGGGGGACGGCTCCCCCCGGCCGCTATTCTCAGGCCGCCGCAGCGATCTTGACCAGTTCGATGTCGAACTGCAGGTCTTTGCCCGCCAGCGGGTGGTTGGCGTCGAGTGTCACGGTGGTCTCGTCCACTTCGATCACGGTCACCGGCAGGGCTTGGCCCTCGGGTGTCTGCATCTGCAGCTGTGTGCCGGGATCGAGCGGGATGTCCGCCGGGATGCCTTCGCGCGGCACGGCCTGGCGCATCTCGGGGTTCACCGGGCCGTAGGCTTCTTCGCTGGCCACTTTGACGACCTTCTTGTCGCCTTCCGTCATGCCGGGCAGCGCGCTGTCGAGGCCGGGAATGATCTGGCCGGAGCCCACAACGAACTCCAACGGGTCGCGGCCCTCGGAGCTGTCAAACGTGGTGCCGTCCTGCAGGGTGCCGGTATAATGAATCTGTACTGTGTCGCCGGATTTGACCTCAGCCATTGGTGTCTCCAATCTGTATCGGGGGGAAAGGGGGGAGGCCGCGTATCTGCGCGGGTGCTCCGAATTCCCAGACAACATGGGGATTGCGGCGCTGAGAGTAAACCCCCGCGGCCCGGCCTGAACGGGATTTCGCCCCTTTTCGCCGCTCCGCGCACATGCAACTCTGCCGCAAAAGCAACCGGGAGAGCCAGCACCATGCCGATCACAACCTGCGTTTTTGACGCCTACGGAACCCTGTTTGACGTGGCCGCTGCCGCGCGCGAAGCGGCCAGGGAGCCGGCCTTTGCTGCCATCGCCGAGACATGGCCGCAACTGGCAGAACACTGGCGGCTCAAGCAGTTGCAGTATTCTTGGCTGCGCGCCGTCACCGGCGCGCATTGCAATTTCTGGCAGGTTACCCAAGAGGGTCTGGACTGGGCGCTGGAGAAGATGGACGTCGCCGGAGACCCCGCGCTGCGCGAACGCCTGCTGGCGCTTTACTGGGAATTGCAGGCCTATCCCGAGGTGCCCGACATGCTGCGCGCCTTGAAAGATGGCGGGCTGAACACCGCCATTCTGTCCAACGGCTCGCCGGAAATGTTGAACGGCGCAGTGAAATCGGCGGGAATCGGTGATGTCTTGGACGTCTCCCTCTCGGTCGAGAGTGTCGGCATCTTTAAACCCGATTCGTCGGTTTATGATCTGGTCGGCCAGCATTTCGGCTGCGCCAAGGAAGAGGTGCTTTTCGTCTCCTCCAACGGCTGGGACGCCGCAGCGGCGACCGGCTATGGCTTCACCACCGCTTGGGTCAACCGGGGAGGCGATCCGGTCGACCGCCTGCCGTGGCGGCCTGCGCATCAGTTGCAAGACCTCACCGGCATCCCTGCCCTCGCGGGTCTGTAAATGGCACGGTTCACCACGTCGGACGGGTTGTCGCTGCATTACACCGACGAAGGCATCGGCATGCCGATCCTGTGCCTGTCGGGGCTGACCCGCACCGGGGCCGATTTTGACTATGTCGCGCCGCATCTCACCGAGCACCGGCTGATCCGCATGGACTACCGGGGGCGCGGGCGCTCGGATTTCGACCCGAACTGGCAGAACTACAGCCTGCCGGTTGAATGCCGCGATGTGCTGGAACTGCTGGACCATCTAGGGCTGGATCAAGTTGCGATCCTTGGCACCTCGCGCGGCGGGCTGAATGCCATGGGGCTCGCCATGGCGGCCACGCACCGTCTGCTCGGCGTGGCGCTGAACGATGTGGGGCCAGAGCTTGATCCCAAGGGTATCGACTTCATTATGGGCTATCTAGGCCGCAACCCTTCGGCCAAGACCCATGCCGAGGCCGCCGCCGCCATGGCCCGTGCCTTCCCCGAATTCCAAGATGTGCCCGAGGCGCGCTGGCTGGCGGAGGTCGAGCGTCACTACATCCAGACCGACAGCGGCCTGAAGATCACCTATGATCCGCATCTGCGCGATGCCGTAGCCGCCGCCGCAGGCCACGCGCCGCCCGACCTCTGGCCCTATTTCGACGCGCTGAAGGGTCTCCCGCTGGCGGCAATTCGGGGCGCGAATTCGACGCTTCTGAGCCGCGAGACCCTGCATGAGATGCAGGCCCGCCGCCCCGATATGATCACCGTCGAGGTGCCGGGCCGGGGCCATGTGCCGTTTCTCGACGAACCCGAGGCGCTCGCCGCCCTGCAAGACTGGATAGGACAGCTACAATGAACATCGACATGATCCGCGCCTCTGCCGCCCGCGCCGAGGGCCATGTGCGCCGCACCCCGCTGCTGCATTCGCATTTCTTGGACGAGATCGCGGGCCGCCGGGTCTGGGTCAAACCGGAGTGTCTCCAACACACCGGTAGCTTCAAGTTTCGCGGCGCTTGGTCGGCGCTGTCGGCTTTGGAGCCGGACCTGCGGGCCAAGGGCGTGATCGCCTATTCCAGCGGCAACCATGCGCAGGGCGTGGCTTTGGCGGCCAAGATGCACGGCGCGCCTGCAGTGATCGTCATGCCCTCGGACAGCCCGCGCCTCAAGATCGCCAACACCCGCGCTTACGGCGCCGAGGTGGTGCTTTATGATCGCGCGAATGAGAGCCGCGAGGAGATTGGCGCGAAGCTCGCGGGTGAACGTGGGCTGACTCTAATCAAACCCTATGACGAGCCGCAGGTCATCGCGGGCCAAGGCACCACGGGGCTGGAAATCGCCCAACAGGCCGCCGAGGCCGGGATCAAAAAGGCCGAGGTCATCGTCTGCTGTGGCGGCGGCGGGCTGACCAGCGGCATTGCGCTGGCGCTCGAGGCTGAGGCCCCGGGGTTCCGTGTGCGGCCTGCCGAGCCGGAAGGCTTTGACGATGCGACTCGCTCTCTGGTCTCGGGCAAGATCGAAGGCAATGCGAGCGCTTTGGGGTCAATCTGCGATGCGATCATCACCCCCGCGCCGGGGGAGCTGACTTTTCCGATCATGCAGCGGCTGGTTGGGCCGGGGCTGGTGGTGAGCGATCAGGAAGCTCTGCAGGCGATGGGGCATGCGTTTAACCGGCTGAAAGCTGTGGCGGAACCGGGCGGGGCTGTGGCGTTGGCGGCGGCGTTGTATCGCGGCGATGAGATCAAGGGCGATGACGTGATCGTCACGATCTCTGGCGGGAACGTGGACGGGGATATGTTTGCGCGCGCGTTGCAGACGCTAGGGTAAAAACGAGGGCAGCGCCGACCCGCGGGGTGGTGCTGAAAGCGCCGCCCCAGGGGGGCGGGTCGGCGCTGCCCGGCGTGCCGCCGGGCGGGACATTACTGGACTGTCCACTCTTTGCCCTCCGGCCAACCCACGATATGCTGACGGTCAACGCCGCTCACAGGAGACCCCCCATGCAAATATTCGACACCGGTGACGTCCAACTCCACTACCGCGTCGATGGCCCCGAAGACGGCGCCCCCGTGGTCTTTGCCAATTCACTCGGCACCGACATGCGCCTCTGGGACCCGATCCTACCGCTTCTCGCCCCCGGCCTGCGCATCATCCGTTTTGACAAACGCGGCCACGGCCTCTCCTCTTGCCCGCCTGCGCCCTATTCCATGGGGTCGCTCATCACCGATACCGAGCGTCTGCTGGACCACCTGAACGTGCGCAATTGCGTCTTTGTCGGACTGTCGATTGGCGGCATGATCGCGCAAGGTTTGGCTGTCAAACGGCTCGACATGATCCGCGCGCTGGTGCTCAGCAACACCGCCACCAAGATCGGCACCCGCGACATCTGGGCCGAGCGCATCGCCGGCGTAGAGCAAAAGGGCGTCGAGAGCCTCGCCGATGGAATCATGCAACGCTGGTTCTCGGACGAGTTCCGCGACACCCCCGACCTCGCGCTGTGGCGCAACATGCTGACCCGCCAACCCGACGCGGGCTATGCGGGCTGTTCGGCGGCAATCTCGCACAGTGATTTCATAACCCCCACCTCCGGCCTGCGCCTGCCCGCGCTTGGCATCGCGGGGTCCGAGGACGGCTCCACCCCGCCCGATCTGGTGCGCGAAATGATGGACCTGATCCCGGCCTCCAAGTTCAAACTGATCCGCCGCGCAGGTCACCTGCCTTGCGTGGAACAGCCCCAAGAATACGCCGACATCCTGAACGACTTCCTCGCCAGCGTCGGCCATATCCCCAAGCAGAAGGGCTGATCATGGCCGCCAGCGTTTTCGACAGTTCCCTCTACGCCCGCCTGTTTGATTGCGGCGAAGCCGGGCGGCTTTTCACCGACAGTGCCGCGGTGCGCGCCATGCTGCTGGTCGAAGGCGCGCTGGCCAAGGTGCAAGGCGCCCAAGGTGTGATCCCCGAGCTCAGCGCCGCCGCGATCCACCGCGCCAGCCTCGAAATTCGCGTCGACCCCGGCGCATTGGCCGAGGCGACGGGCCAGAACGGCGTCAGCGTCCCAGCCCTGCTCGACCAGTTCCGCTCTGAAATGCAGGCCCCGGAACATGCGCAATACGTCCACTGGGGCGCGACCTCGCAAGACATCCTCGACACCGCGCTGATGCTCCGCCTACGCCAAGCGCTGCTGCTCGCCGAGGCGGACCTGCGCGAGATCATCAAAGCACTGGGCAAAGCCGCCAAGGACCACGCCCATCTGCCCATGCCCGCCCGCACCTATGGCCAACACGCCACGCCCACCTCCTTCGGCGCGGTGCTGACGGAATGGGGCATGCCCCTGATCGACGCGCTTGAAGCCCTGCCCGCGCTGCGCAAGGAAGCGCTCTGGGTCTCCCTCTCAGGCGCGGCAGGCACCGCCTCTGCCCTTGGTCCAGAGGCCGCACAAACCCGCAACGACCTCGCCCGCGCCCTTGGTCTGAACGATCCGCACCGCAGTTGGCATACGGATCGCAGCCCGATCCTGCGCCTCGTGGAGTGGCAAGGCCGCGTGATGGCGGCGCTGGCGCATATGGGGCAATCCTTGCTGGGGCTGACCAATAGCGACACGCAGGAGTTGGCGCTGAGCCAAGCAGGCGGGTCATCGACCATGCCGCAAAAGCAAAACCCGGTCTCGCCCTCGGTGCTTGTCGCGCTGAACCATCAACACGGCGGGCTGCGCGCCACCTTGCAAGCAGCCGCGGCGCATCAACACCAGCGCGACGGCGGGGCATGGTTCGCCGAATGGCTTGCCCTCCCGCAGATATGTCTGGGCCTCGCCTCGGCGCTGCACCACGCCAAAACCCTGAGCGCCGGGATCACGCCGCATCCCATGCAAATGCGCCACAACCTCGACGCCGGGCTGGGCCTGATCCATGCCGAAGCGCTGAGCTTTGCGCTGGCCGAACTGATGCCGCGCCCCGAAGCACAACGCGTGACCAAAGCGCTGACCCACGACGCGCTCGACAAACGCGTCCCGCTGGCCGATCTCGCCCGCGCCGACTATCCCGACCTGCCCGCAGACCTGTTCCGCGCCGAGGCGCAACTGGGCCATGCCCCCGCCGGTGCCATGGCCTTTGCCGCCCGTGCGGAAAAACTCTGACCGGATGCCGTTGCCGCTGATTTTCATCCTGCTCACGGTGATGATCGACGCGATGGGCGTCGGGCTGATCCTGCCGGTGATGCCCGACCTGATCCGCGAGGTGCGCGGCGGTGACCTGAGCGAAGCTGCCCTTTGGGGCGGGGTCCTGGCCACCAGTTTTGCCGCGATGCAATTCCTCTTTGGCCCGGTGCTCGGCGGGCTGTCCGACCGCTTTGGCCGCCGCCCGGTGCTGCTGCTCGCACTAGTGGTGATGACCGTCGATTACAGCGTCATGGCCTTGGCGGGCACCATCTGGCTGCTGCTGATCGGACGCCTGGTCGGCGGGATCACGGCGGCGACCCATGCCACGGCCTCGGCCTATATGGCCGACATCTCGCCCGCCCAAGACCGCGCTGCCCGCTTTGGCCTCATCGGCGCAGCATTTGGCGCAGGCTTTGTGCTGGGGCCGCTGATCGGCGGGGTCTTGGGCGAATACGGCACCCGCGCGCCTTTCTGGGCGGCTGCCGCACTAGCGGCGGGCAATGCGCTGATGGGGTGGCGGGTGCTGCGCGAAACACTGCCGCAGGCCAACCGTCGCCGTTTCGATTGGCGCCGCGCCAACCCGCTAGGCGCGCTACAAGCCCTTGGCCGCCTGCCGGGGATCGGCAGGCTGCTCATGGTCTATTTCCTCTATCACGTGGGCTTTGCCGCCTACCCCGCCGTCTGGGCCTATTTCGGGCAAGAGCGTTTTGGCTGGTCGCCCACGATGATCGGTCTGTCGCTCGGCCTCTTTGGGGTGCAGATGGTGCTGGTCCAAGGCGGGTTGATCGGCCCGGTGCTGCGCCGCTTGGGTGCGCGCGGCACGGTGATCGCGGGGCATGTCTTTGCCCTCGCCGCCTTTCTCGCGCTGACGCTGCTGACCTCGGGCACTTGGGCGCTGATCATGACCCCGCTGGCCGCCCTTGCCGGGGTGATCCCGCCCGCGTTGCAAGGCATCATGTCGGCCCGTGTCTCTGCCGATGCGCAGGGTGAGCTGCACGGCGCGCTGAGTTCTTCCACCGCGATGGCGATGATAATTTCCCCATTGGCCATGACAGCCGTCTTTGCCCGTTTCACAGAAGAGGCCGCCCCGGCCTATCTGCCCGGTGCGCCTTTCCTACTTGCCTTGGTCCTGACCCTCATTGGCTTGGCTATTTTCACGCGCCACCCCTTGCCACATGACACAGCGAACGGGGCTGCTGGGTAGCCGCCACTTGCACCCCGCCCTGATCCGCGCCAACCTCTGACAAAACGCCCCGGATCAAAGGACATCTGCCTGTGCAAACCATCAAAGCCGCCGTCTGCCATGCCTTCGACAGCCCGCTCGTCATCGAAGACATCCAACTCCGCGCGCCCATGGCCGGAGAAGTTGAGGTTACGCTCGACGCCGTGGCGATCTGCCACTCGGATATTTCCTTTGCCGCGGGCGCTTGGGGCGGGCCGCTGCCTGCGGTCTATGGCCACGAAGCCGCAGGCCGCATCACCGCCCTTGGTCCGCATGTTCAGGGACTGGCAGAAGGCGACAGCGTCGTTGTAACCTTGATCCGGGCCTGTGGCAGTTGCCCCAGTTGCGCGTCCGGCCAGCCCACGATTTGCACCACCCCACAGGCGCCCGAAGGCCCGCTGCAAACCGCCGACGGCGCCCCGGTGTTTCAAGCGATGGCGACAGGCGGATTTGCTGAAAAAGTGGTCGTGGATCGGTCGCAGGTGGTGAAAATCTCCCCCGACATTCCCAAGGAATCTGCCTGTCTGATTGCTTGCGGCGTGATCACGGGCGTGGGTGCTGTGGTTAACGCCGCTGGCCTGCGCGCGGGCCAAGATGTTGTGGTGATCGGCGCAGGCGGCGTGGGGCTGAACGCGATCCAAGGCGCACGGATTGCGGGGGCACGCCGCATCGTCGCGGTGGATATGACCGAAGACAAACTTGCCGTGGCCCGTGAATATGGCGCGACCGATACGGTGCTGGCAACGGATGCAAAGCCTTGGCGCAGCGCCACCAAGGCTATGGGGCGCGGGGCGGATGCAGTGATCGTCACCGTGGGCGCGATCCCGGCCTATGACACCGCGCTTCGCTACCTTGCGCCCGGCGGGCGGGTGATTATCGTCGGCATGCCCCACAGCGGTGCAAAGTCGAGCTATGAACCGGTGATCCTTGCCGCGACGGGGCAAGGTATGGTCGGTTCAAAGATGGGCGACGTGGTAATCCAGCGTGACATTCCTTGGATGGTGGACCTCTACCTTCAGGGTCGGTTGCAGCTTGACAGTCTGATCTCTGGCCGCTGGCGGCTGGATCAGATTAACGAGGCCATCGCGGATACGAAAACCGGCGCGGCACGGCGCAATGTGATCCTGTTTGATCGCGCGGATTGAGTCTACCGGCGTTACACCTGCACCGGTTCAAAGCTCCGGCAAGTCGCCAATAAGGATCGCCCGAAAATCATTCACATTGGTCCCTGTCGGCCCGGTGTGAAACAGCGCGCCTGCAGCTTCAAAGGCCCCATAGGCATTGTTGCGTTGCAGCGCGGCCCGCGGGTCCACCCCTACGGCCCGCATCTGCCCTGCCGTCTCACCGTCGGCAAAAGCACCGGCGTTGTCCTCCGACCCGTCGATCCCGTCGGTATCTGCCGCCAATGCGGTGATCCCGGCCTGCCCTTCAAGCGCCAGTGCAAGAGACAGGGCGAAAGCGCTGTTGCGCCCGCCGCGGCCCTTGTGGCGCAGGGTCACTGTCGTCTCGCCCCCTGACAGCATCACCAACGGCGCGGGATGGGGAAAGCCACTTTGCTGCGCCTGCCGGGCGAGTGCTGCATGGACCAAAGCCACTTCCTGCGCTTCGCCTTCGATTGCATCGGATAAGACCCATGCATTCACACCCCGCGCACGCGCGGCTTCGGCTGCGGCTTCCAAAGAGAGCGCGGCGGAGGCGATGATCCGGGTTGTTGTATTGGTGCTGGGCGGCTCAGCCGCGGGTGCCTTCGACGCGGCAGCCTCCAGAACCGTCATGCACACCGGCGGCAGGTCCAGCCCACGCGCCCTGACCTCGGCCAGCACATCATACGCGGACGGCCGTCCCGGCACCGTAGGGCCAGAGGCCACCGCCCCCGGGTCATCGCCCGGCACGTCCGAGACAATGAGGCTCAGCACCGGTGCCGGATGCGCAAGCGCGGCCAGACGACCGCCGTTGACCAAGCTGAACTGCTTGCGGATGTCGTTCATTACGGAAATTGGCGCCCCTGAGGCCAGCAGAGCGCTGTTCAACTCTTGCAGGTCCGCCAGTGTCATCCCGTCGGGCGGTGCGGGCAATAGCGAGGAGCCGCCGCCGCAGATCAAAGCGATGACCTGATCCTCCGGCCCCAAATCCTGTACCGCCTCTTGCAAAGCACGCGACGCCTCAAGCCCCGCCGCGTCAGGCACGGGATGGGCAGCTTCCAGCACCGTGATGTGTCGGCATGGCGCGGCATAGCCATAGCGCGTGACCGCAACGCCTTCGCAGGGGTGCGGCCATAGGTCTTCGAATGCCTGTGCAAGCTGCGCAGCACCTTTTCCCGCGCCGATTACCACCGTGCGTCCCTTTGGCGGCGGCGGTAAAACGTTCTGCAAAATGCGACGCGGATCGGCGGCGGCAACGGCGGTGTCAAAAAGAT
>Ga0209345_10005883_pt1 | contig 11236 bp, 10 predicted proteins | sample Cruoilmetagenom7_FD_187294 | JGI IMG/M metagenome (GOLD analysis project Ga0209345, IMG submission 187294) | Oil polluted marine microbial communities from Coal Oil Point, Santa Barbara, California, USA - Sample 7 (SPAdes) (version 2) | ecosystem: Environmental > Aquatic > Marine > Oil seeps ...
AAAGCATCGTTTAATAAGTCTTCTGGTTTCATAAGTGTATAAAATTTAAAATTAATAAAATAAAAAAACTCAGGATTGAATTCAATCCTGAGTTTTTTGAAACTTACACACTTTATGGGGCAGTGCCTAAAATTTTCTGTCTGGATGAAAAGGATTAATATCTAAGGATGTTTTTTTATCTGAAACAATTTCTGAAACTAACTTACCAGTAGAAGGCCCTAAACTCCAACCCATCATGGCATGTCCTGTTGCTATTGTTAAATTTTTATATTTCGAGGTCTTTCCAATATAAGGAAGACCATCTGGAGTACAAGGGCGGAGCCCACAGGCAGCATCGTTAATTTCGCTTTGTTGAATCTCTAAATTTTTATAATAAGCAGAAGCTGCATTACTAATTGCTTTCACTCGCTTCGGATTTATAGTATCATTGATTCCTGCAATCTCCATGGTACCTGCAAAACGTGTAAATCCGTTCATTGGAGTAACTGCTACTTTCGCTTCAACTAAAATTGATGGAATCGTAATTCCTGTTTCTCTTTCAACGTTTATTCTATATCCTTTTCCAGCTTGCACCGGAATTTTTACTCCTAATTTTTTTGTTAGTAATGGACTCCATGAACCTGCAGCTAACACTACTTCATCAGGTTTTAGTGTTCTTTCTGAAGTAATTATTTCTGAAATTTTTCTTTCTGAAATATTTAAATCTTTTACTTCTTCATTGGTATGAATAATAACTCCTTTCGATTTTAAATATGATAACATTTCAGTCATAAAAACCTTAGGAGTCATATGCGCATCTGAATCGAAATAAACAGCTCCTTTACAATCAACATTTGCATTAGGCTCCATTTTTTTAACTTCTTCTGCTGAAATATTTTTAACATTCAACCCTTCTTTAATAGCTCTTTGTCCAACTTCCCATTCTTCTTCACCAGCCTTTTCAGTTTTATACAACATCAACAAGCCTTTTCTTTCGTAATGAAAGTTAAAATCTCCTGAATCTTTTATTTCTTCATATAAATCTCTTCCAAAAACATTAATGTCTTTTATAACTGGAATTGATTTTTCAACTTTAGAAGCTGTAGCAGATTTTTTAAAAGCCAAAGTCCATTGTAAAAAATCTTTGTCTAATCTAGGTTTAATATAAAATGGGCTAGCAGAATTAAACATCCATTTTATTCCTTTTGTTATCATTCCTGGAGCGGCTAAAGGAATTATATGACTTGGAGTGATATATCCAGCATTTACAAATGAAGCGCCATTAGAAAGGTCAGATTTGTCGATGACTGTAACTTGATGTCCATCTTTTTGAAGGTAATATGCAGAGCATAACCCAATAATACCTCCTCCAATTATAACAACTTCTTTTTTCATTCTATATTACTTGAAATCCATGTGCATATGGATCATCTTCATCGTCAATAATAATCGTATTATAACCATATATTTTAGCCCAACCTTGAATACTCGGAATCATAGCCTTTTTTCCATTTAACTCAGCTTCTTCTTCAATTCTTCCAATAAAAGTGGAACCTATATAACTTTCATGAATAAACTCTTCTCCTTTGGTAAGTTTTCCTTTGGCATAAAGTTGTGCCATTCTTGCTGAAGTTCCTGTCCCGCAAGGACTTCTATCAATGGCTTTATCACCATAAAACACTGCGTTTCTTCCCGATGATTTTGGATCAAGAGGATCACCTGTCCATAACATATGACTTACATCTCGAATGGTTTCATTTTCAGGATGAATAAACTTATCTGGATACTTTTGGTTGATTCGTTCTCTAACAATTTGAGAATACTGAATTAACTTTCCAGCCGTAAAATTATGAACTCCACTAAAGTTTTTTTGAGGGTCGACAATCGCATAATAATTTCCTCCATAGGAAACATCGAATGTGATTTCACCTAATTCTGGGCAATCAATTGTTAAGTTTTCAGCAGCTAGATAGGATTTTACATTCTTAAGTTTTACCCACTCTACCTTGTTGTTTTTCTCTTTATATTCAATTTCAACTAAACCAGCAGGAGTTTCCATTTTTATAATGCCTGGAACTTTGGGTTGTACTAATCCTTCTTCTACAGCAATGGTAATTGCCCCTATGGTTCCATGTCCGCACATTGGTAAACAACCTGAGGTTTCAATAAAAAGAATTCCGAAGTCATTCTCTGGATTTTCAGGCTCAAAAAAGAAGCTTCCACTCATCATATCATGCCCTCTAGGTTCGAACATTAATCCTTTTCGAATCCAATCGTATTCTTTTAAAAAATGTTGTCTTTTTTCACTCATTGAAGCACCTTGAAGCTCTGGACGTCCCGTTGTAACAACTCTAACAGGATTTCCACAAGTATGTGCATCTATACATTTAAAAATGGTTTTACTCATCTTTATTCTTTTCAATATAGTTATTGATTCGTTTTTCTAAAATTGAAAGTGTAACTGTTCCTTGCTCTAAAACAACTTCATGAAATTCTCTAACATCAAAATTAGATCCTAGTTCTGTTTCAGCTTTAGTACGTAATTCACGAATTTTAATTTCGCCTATTTTATAGGATAATGCCTGCCCTGGCCATGAAATATATCGATCGGTTTCTGTGTTAATTTCATGAATGGAAAGCGCAGTGTTTTCAGACATATAATTAACTACTTGATCTCTCGTCCAACCTTTAGCATGAATTCCTGTGTCGACCACTAAACGACAAGCACGCCACATTTCATACGTAAGTTTACCAAATTGCTCGTAAGGAGTCGTATACATTCCCATTTCTTCAGCAAGAAACTCACAATACAAGCCCCAACCTTCACCATAAGCTGATAGATACGTGTCTTTTCTAAATTGAGGAATACCATCCCCTAATTCAAGATTTAATGCACCTTGTAAATGATGACCTGGCACCGCTTCATGAACTGTTAATGAAGGTAACACATACAAAGGCCTACTTGGTAAATCATACGTGTTTACCCAATAAAAACCAGGGTCTGTACTGTTTTTATCTGTACCTACATATCTTCCAATTGTGTATTTTGGAGCAATTGCATCAGGAACTGGTGCAACACCATAAGGTTTTCTAGGTAGGGTCTTAAAAAATCGCGGTAATTGTTCATCTGCTCTTTTCGCCATATCCCGAGCAATCATCAATAATTGCTCAGCTGAAGTAGCATAAAATTGAGGATCAGTTCTTAGAAAATGTAAAAAATCTGAAAAGCTTCCATCAAAGTTTAATTCTGAAATAATTTTCTCCATTTCAGTTTTAATTCTCGCAACTTCTTTTAAACCAATTTGATGAATGTCATCTGCAGTATATTGTGTGCTTGTGGTGTAATAATTTATCCGATTTTGATAATAATCTGAACCTCCTGGAGTTTCAGAAACACCTATTTCTGTTCTCGTTTTTGGTAAATATTCCTCTTCAAAGAAAGCTTTAACTCTTTCGAATTGTGGAATTACTTTCGTGGAAATTGCAACCTTAGCTGCTAATAATACAGAATCTCTTTGCGTATCTGAAATTGCTGAAGGCAAGTTTTTAAAAGGTTTATAGAAATAACTGTCATCGAAATTACTTACAATATGATCGTCATAACTAGATTCATAGCCATTAAAAATTACACTAGGTTGAGACACTCCCTTTTCTAGGCCTTCTCTTAAAATAGGTAAAAACTGATCTACTCTATTTGGTAATGCATTCAATTTTTTTAAATAGTTTTTAACTTGCTCGTAGTTGCTAAATGGACGAACCATATATGAAAAACTAGCATGAAACCCAGAATCTGATAATAATGGATTTAAATAGCTCTCATATTTAAAATAATCGATTGTATCCTGTAATTTGAACTTCAATAACTCAAGAGAAATTAACTCTGTTTCAGAAAGACCCTCAATATCAATTTGTTTAAGTTTTTCTAATTGTTCTTTAGCATAAATAGCTTCTTGTTCAAAAAGTTCTTTTGAAAATAAACCCAATGGATAATCATCTTCATTATAGGATTCTCTTTCTTCTATTTCTGTAATAATTGCTTGCAAATCTTCAGAAGAAGTATCTTCTACTTTTTTTGAACAACTTATACTTAGAAGAATAAAAAATAAACCTACTAATTGAAGCGTTTTCATCTTATTATATTTTGCCTGTTGTATTTTTTCCATTGACCAATCTAAGAATTTCTAAAGGATTTTCATCTTTCAATTCGTCTGGTAATAATGAATTAGGCCAACTTTGAAAACTAAATGGACGCACCCATCTTTTTACAGCATGTAAACCTACTGCCGTAAATCTACTATCAGTAGATGACGGGTAAGGTCCTCCATGCAACATGGCTGGGCACACTTCAACTCCAGTTGGCACACCATTAAAAATAATTCTACCAACTCTATTTTGAAGTGCATCCACAATGGCAGAGTAACTATTTAATTCATCATCTTCCCCTAAAATAGTCCCTGTAAGTTGTCCTTCTAAATGCTGAATGATGCTTTCTAATTCTTCCGCATCTTTACACTGAACCACCATAGAGAAAGGTCCAAACACCTCTTGATGTAAGGTTGTATTCTCTAAAAATGTAGTTCCTTCAACAGTAACAATTGTTTGTCTTGCATAGTTTGTTGTAACTTCTCCTGAATAGTCTGCGGTAATAGACAAACCATTTTGTTGCAATGCTTTTTCTTTATTTCTTTCGTAGTTTCCAATTATATTTGGATGCAACATACAAGAAGGATTTATTTTAACAATTTCAGAAGAAAGTGTATCAATAAATGAATTCAATGCTTCACTTTTAATTCCTAACAGTAAACCTGGATTGGTACAAAATTGTCCTGTTCCTAAAGTTATTGATCCGGCATACGTTTTTGCTAATCCTTCGCCTCTATTTTGCAAGGCTTTAGGTAATAAAATTACAGGATTAATACTTCCCATTTCTGCAAATACAGGAATAGGTTCTGGGCGTTGAGAAGCGATATCATAAAGTGCTCTACCTCCTTGAATGGATCCTGTAAATCCGACAGCTTTTACACCTGAATGTTTTACTAACTCTACTCCTACTTCAATTCCTGAACTATTTACATTTGAGAAAACCCCATTTGGCATTCCTGTTTTTTTAGCCGCACTATTAATAGCTTCGGAAACCATTTCACCTGTTCCGGCGTGCATAGGATGAGATTTACAAATCACAGGGCAGCCTGCTGCTAAAGCAGAAGCAGTATCTCCTCCAGCCGTTGAATATGCAAAAGGAAAATTACTTGCGCCAAATACAACTACAGGTCCAAGTGGCACCAACATTTTACGAATATCTTGCTTAGGAATTGGAGCTCTATCTAAATCAGCAGTATCAATCGTAGCTTCCACCCAAGTTCCTTCTTCTAACATGCCTGCAAAACTTGTTAATTGTCCGATGGTTCTTCCTCTTTCACCTTTTGCTCTTCCTTCTGGCAAACCAGTTTCAGATTGATACATTGTAATTAAATCGTCTCCCATTGCTAGAATTTCTTCAGCAATGGTGCGAAGAAATGTTGCTCTTTCTTGAGGTGTTTTTTTACTAAACTCATTAAATGATTTTGAAGCTAAATCAACTGCTTGATTTATTTCTTCTGAAGTAGCTTCATAAAAAACCTGATCATTTTCAATATTTAGTAAAGGATTAAACGTTTTATAAGTTTTTGTTCCTTTTGCAGAACGTTGATTTCCTATGTGATTTTCACCTGTAATCATTTCAATTTTTTTAAAAGTTGTTTATGTTTTTCAATATCGACTGGTTTAAACACAATGGTTTCGGAAACAGGATATTTTTCTAAGAGATTTTTTGGTCTAATAGGGCGATCAACAAAATTTCCACCACAATTAGGACACACCTCATTTAGAATATTTTCGACACAATCACGGCAAAAAGTACATTCAAAGGTACAGATCATTGCATCTGTCGCATCAAAGGGTAATTTTTTATTACAGTTTTCGCACGTGGGTCGTATGTCTAGCATTATAAATTTTTTATTTTTACCTTAATTACTGTTTAAATGTATAGAAATTATTGCTGGTACAAAAATTTCTGTGTTAGTGATTGAGGCTTTGTTGAAGCTCTTTTTAGTTCAGTTTTTTTATATTTAAAAAGCTTAATCTATTAAGTCCAGAACTTCAAGTCTTTCTTTTACTAAAATATAACGAGCTTGAACATCATCAATTTGCTGTTGGGTTAACTTCTTACCTAAGGTACGAAGTCCGCCAGTGGCATCATTATGGTGAATTCCGAAAGCATACTTAAGATATTCCATAAGTAGTGGCTGAGCATCTAAATACGAGATGGAATTCATTGCTCGAGAAATTTTATTTGCTTCAGACCAATTTCCTTGTGAAACATACTCTTGCATAGTAACACTAGCTTTAGGGAAGATACAACCTACGCCTGTAATTCCACCAATTGCTCCAGCAAGTCCTGCATGTACCGTTACGGTATCAACACCTGCCAAAATTTCTAAATCTTTGTTCGCTAACATCATCGTTTCAATAATTGAAACATCAATTGTTGATATTTTAAGTGCAGTTACATTAGGAAGTTTAGCAAGTCTTAGAAGAAGTTCCGTAGAAAGCGCATGATAACCAGCTGCATCTGGATTATTATAAGGCATAATTGTTACACCTGCATTTCTTGCAGTTGAATCAGCAAGTTCATAATACGCATACATTTCTTCATCAGAAGGAAGTTCCTTTGTCTTTGGAGGCATAACCATTACGGTGTCCACTCCTGCGCCTGCTAAACCTTTAACGATTGTTGCAAGTTCTTCTTTTGTTTCTGCAGCTGCTCCACTAATTAAAGGTACGTTATATTCTTTAGCAACTTCAGAAAGTGCTTCCAGTAAAGAAACGCGTTGTTCAGAGCTAAGATAGCTATTTTCTCCTAGTGTTCCTGAACCAACAAGTCCATTCATTCTAGTTCCACCTAGTCCTTGAACTCTTAAGATGCCTGCAGCGTATTCTTTTGTTTTTTCAAAGTCAATTTCAATGTCACCTGATGCTGATTCTTTTAACCATGTAAAAACGGCTGGCATAACACCTTTCCAATTGATTTTCATTATGATTATATTTTTCAGTAAAATTATTTAATATTAGAAAGACTCAATAATGTGCTTTTATCCAAATATGATATTATATTATCTATAATTTGAATTTTATATGTAATTTTGAATAGTATTATAACAATATGAAAGTTTTACCATTTACAATTCCGAAGCATAAAAGAGATGCGATACAATTACAAGAAGATAAGGGTGTGCTCTTTTATGAGCTACTTCATCAACATGAAGAAATACAAATTAGCTTAATTGTTGAAGGCAAAGGAACCATGATTGTGGGAGATACAATCAATTCATTTAAAGAAGATGATATTATAATTCTTGGAGAAAATTTACCTCATGTTTTTAAAAGTGATATTCAGAAAACGGAACATTCACACATGCTTTCAATTTTTTTTACCAAGCAATCTTTTGGTGAATCTTTTTTTAATACAGAAGAATTAAAATCACTAGGTTCATTTTTTAAGAAAGCTGAAAACGGATTTATAATCTCAAAGAAATCAGAAAAACTTGAAGAGATGTTTCTTAAAATATATTCTGCTTCAAAAATGGATCGATTTATATTATTTTTTCAGCTTTTGAAAGAAATAAATACAACTAAAGTCAAAAGTCTCTCTTCTTTTGTAAGCTTAAAAAAATACAGTGATAATGAAGGGAGAAGAATGAGTGCAGTTTTTGAATATACCATCAATAACTTTCAGAATGAGATAAGTTTAGATGACATTTCTAAAGAAGCAGCAATGACTAAAAATGCCTTTTGTAAATACTTTAAAAAGCGAACTAATAAAACGTATGTAACTTTTTTAAATGAATTACGAATAGAAGAAGCTTGTAAATTACTCCAAGCAAAAAACGAATTTACTATTGCTGAAATTGCCGAATTTACAGGGTTTCAAAACATTTCTAATTTTAATAGAAAATTTAAACAATTAATAAAGAAAACACCTAAAGAATATAAAAATCAATTTAATTGATTTAATTCTTCTTTTAACTTTTTTGTGAGTTTTGACACCACCAAATTATAGGAATGGTCTATTAACTCGCAAAGTAATTCATGAGGAATGTTCATTTCTAATTCGACTGTGTTCCAATGAACTTTACTCATGTGAAAACCAGGTGTAATTAAACCATCGAATTCTTCACGCAACTCAATTGAACGTTCTGGATTACATTTCAAATTAGCTTTTGCAGGTTGATGTTCTAAACTAGACAAAGCAAACATTTTATCCATTACTTTAAAAACAAGTGTTTTTTCATCAAAAGGGAAAGCTTCAGTAACGCCCTTCTTTGCTAAACAATATTCACGAAAAATTTCAATATTCATACTTATTTTATTATATAGCCTAATGCTGGTTGATGATCAATATAAATTAATAGAATTTTTATTCCTATTTGAAGTGGAATATTAAATGTTAATACCTCATTTTCAATAGTAAAATCTTTTAAAGGAATCGTTTCTTCACCAAATGAATATGAAATATTTTTAGGCATAACATTATTTATCTTGAAAGGAATATCTCCATAATATTCTTCTTCAAAAAGAATTCCACTTTTAGGAGTTTCTATATCTTTCAGAACTAAATCTTCTTTAATAAGTAAAGGCATAATTGAAAAATCTTCTCTAGTTATCATTTCAGAAACAAAAGCGTCTTCGAAAACATCTGGATAATGTGTTTTTATAAATAATTTAGGAGCTGTTTTAAAGTAAAAATAGCTCGGTTCTTTTATAAACTTTTCATGGTATTTTCCAGCACCCCAAGTAGGATCGAACAAAAATGGTTTATCATCGATATATGCCACATTCCACATATGGTTTCTATTAAAAGGCCTGCCTATATCACTAAAGTTAGTTTTTGTATCTCCTCTTACTAAATAATTCTGAATGCCTTGCAACTCACATAAACGCTCAAATAACATGGAATATCCTTCACAAACAGCAACTCCTTTTTGAACAGTTCTATTAATAATTTTGTTACGAGTTACTTCTTCTTTCAGATTACGTTCTTTATAGTTTGTAAATTTATAATTGAATTTTTTGTACTCGTCTGGGTTATATTCAACATTCTGTATAATCCAACTATAAATAGCTCTTACTTTATCTTCTTCTGAAATAAAATCACGAGTAATAAACTTTGAAAGTATTTCTGGACTCTTACAAGTCGTAGGATACAATGCAATGGTAGCATCAACTAGTTCGTAATCTTGTGAATTCGTTAGATTACAAGCCATAAATAAAAACAAAAAACTAATTTGCCATTTAAGTTTCATCTTTATACTTTATATAAAACAGGTTTACTTGGTGTGGCATCATTATGAAAGGAAGCGATCATAAGGTTTAGAATATATGAGCCATCTTTTATTGTATTTGGCACATATATAAGTTCCGTAATTGTTGCTTGAAAACGAGGTTTTTTAGGATAATTCCAGAAAGCTTTATGTGCTAACAATTTTCCCTCGTCTTTTTCTTTATCTACTGATGGAAGATCAATTAATAAATGTTCTATTCCTTTCTTTCTGATAAATGAAGCTGCCTTATAGTGTAAATACGGCCAATTTGTATTTGAATATTTCTTCGATTTTTTTGAAACAGTATTTGGCAATACTCTTATGATAATCGCTTGCGGAGATTTCCCTTCAAGTGCTTTTTCTATTTGTTCTTCTGAAATAACTAAATCTTCTCCATCCTGTTCTGGTGTAACTGAAATAACTTCAGCAGTATAAAAGAATGTTTTTAACGTATCATTTATTGAATAAAATTCCTTTGAAATATGCCCTACACATTCGGTATGAGTACCATGAGCATGCGGATTGAATTCAATATTATTAAAATTAACTGAAGCTCCTTCACTTACTTTAGCTACCCAATTGCCCATTTTTACTGGTTCTATTTTTGGAGCGTCTAAATACCATGCTATTGGATTTTTAGTTGATGCTTGAAGTGGTAAAGAAATATCTAGCGGTTTTGATAAATCAATTTTATAAAATTCTTTCCCTATTTGTAGGTTACTCTTCATGCTTTAAAAGTAATCAATTTTAATCGATCTTGAATAAATTAGAAGCAATTCCATCGCTTAAAAATTTTCCTTTTTTATCTATTTTTAAACAATCCCCTGTAAGAATTAAATGTTTTTCCTCGATTTCTTTTTGAGCTTGGTTTAAAACATAATCAACATATTTTATTCCAAAATCTGATTCAATTTTAGAAAGGGAAACGCCCCACATTGTTCGTAAACCTGTCATAATATATTCGTTATAACGATCATTTACACTGAGTAATTCTCTTTCAATGGGAAGTTTTTTTTCTGAAATACTCTTTATGTATTTAATGTTGTTTGAAATATTCCAACTTCGATATTCACCATTAAATGAATGCGCTGAAGGACCGATTCCTAAGTATGGTTTTCCTTGCCAATAGGCTGTATTATTTTTAGAGAAATAACCTTCTTTTCCGAAGTTAGAAAATTCATAATTTACGAATTCAGCTTCTTCCATTTTAGATAAAAGAAGTTCGTATTGCTCTTTAAATTCGGTATCTAATGTTGGAATAATCTTTCCTTTATTAATAAATGACTCTAAAGCTGTTTTGGGTTCGACAGTTAAAGCATAACTTGAAATATGTGGTACTTCTAATGAAAGAGCTAACTCTAAATTTTGTTTCCATCGATCATTACTCATACCCGGAATTCCGTAGATGAGATCAATACTTATATTATCGAAATGTTTTCTAGCTTCAACGATGCAGTTCTTTGCTTCTCTCGCATTATGGGCTCTATTCATGAGTTGCAAATCTTCTTCAAAAAAAGATTGAACACCAATACTTAACCTATTAATTGGGCTTTTAGAAAGTTGTGCAATTACTTCATTTGTAAGGTCATCTGGATTTGCCTCTAGGGTAATTTCAGCGTCTTTTTCAACTTCAAAATTTTCGTTGATGGTTTCAAATATTTTTTCAATTTCTTTTTCTGAAAGTAAACTTGGTGTTCCTCCTCCAAAATAAATTGTTTTTAAAGGAGTCGTTAGTTCTTCTTTCCGAAGCGCTATTTCTGAACAAATTGCATCAACCATTTCATCTTTTTTCTTCATTGTGGTTGAAAAATGAAAGTCACAATAATGACAAGCTTGCTTGCAAAAAGGAATATGGATATAGATTCCAGACATAGTTAAAACTGAAACTTTTTTGCATT
>Ga0209345_10005884_pt1 | contig 11234 bp, 9 predicted proteins | sample Cruoilmetagenom7_FD_187294 | JGI IMG/M metagenome (GOLD analysis project Ga0209345, IMG submission 187294) | Oil polluted marine microbial communities from Coal Oil Point, Santa Barbara, California, USA - Sample 7 (SPAdes) (version 2) | ecosystem: Environmental > Aquatic > Marine > Oil seeps ...
AGGCGGCAGGGCGCGTTGGCGTTGCGATACCCCTTGCACTGAGGCCGGTTCCTGACACTCTCTCCTGAAAATATAATCAGGAGGACGTTATGCCGGACAAGCATGTTGTGGTGATCGGCGCAGGCCTTGGCGGCCTGACAGCAGCGGTAAAGCTGCAGGAAGCTGGGTATGATTTCACGCTACTGGAGCAGGGCGACCGTGTGGGCGGCACATGGGCGGCAAACACCTATCCTGGCTGTGCCTGTGATGTTCAGGTGGCACTCTACCAACTTTCCTTCGCCCAATCCATGGTGTGGACGCGGCTGTTCCCTCAACAGGCGGAGATTCAGGCCTATGCCGAGGAACTCGCCGACCGCTTCCAGTTGCGCCCTCATCTCCATCTCAATGAAGGGGCTGCATCTGCTGTCTGGAGCGATACGGACAAGAAGTGGACAGTCACCACGACCACAGGCCGCGTAATAGAAGCCGACGCCGTGATCGGCGCGCTTGGCCAGCTTAACCGACCATTTTGGCCCGACATTCCCGGAATCGACACGTTCAAGGGGCCGAAAATGCATTCGGCAACCTGGGACCATTCTGTTGATTTCAAAGGCAAGCGCGTGGGCGTTGTCGGTTCGGCCGCCAGCGCTGTGCAGCTGATCCCGCAGGTCGCGCTCGAAGCATCGAATGTCGGTGTGTTCCAGCGGTCTGCAAACTGGATGATTCCCCGCAATGACCGAGAGATTCCGGCCGAAGAAATGGCGTTGATGTTCACGATACCGGACAAGGCCGCCGAGTTCGCCGCGATCAATCGCAGCATCCTGTATGAAAATGCGGACTATTTCTTCTGGCAGGCTTTCCAGTGGACACCGGAAGGGCGCGCCTTCTTTACGCGGCAGGCGACCGATCACCTGAACGCGCAAATTCCGGATCCGGAACTGCGCAAGAAGCTGACGCCGGATTATCCTGTCGGTTGTCGCCGCATCCTGATTGCTGACGATTTCTACCCCACACTGATGCGGGACAATGTCGACCTGATCACCGACCCGATTGCCGAAATTGTTCCCGAAGGCATACGCACCAGGGATGGCGTGCTGCACGAATATGACATTCTGGTCTTCGCGACCGGATTCGAGACGACGGGCTGGCACTGGTCGGTCGATGTTGTGGGGCAGGGGGGGGTGACGATCGAGGAGGCATGGTCGGATGGGCCTGAAGCCTATCTCGGAATCACCGTCGCAGACTTTCCGAACTTCTTCGTGCTTTACGGGCCGAACACCAATCTGGGGCATAATTCGATTACGTTCATGCTGGAGCGGCAGGTCGAGTACACGATCAAGGCGCTGGACACGCTTGGAGAGGCCGGGGCAACCGCCATGGCACCCAAGCGGGCAGTTCAGGACAAGTTCAATGCAGACCTTCAGGCTCAACTCGGCACGACGGTCTGGGCCGACCCTGCCTGCAACAGCTGGTACAAGACCGAGGGTGGGCGCATCACCCAGAACTGGTCGGATCACACCCGCGCCTATGCGGATGCCGTGGCCGCTGTCGACCTCAAGGACTATGACCTCGTCAAGTAGGGTCGAAAGTACATAAAACGACCTCAAAAACAGCGACTGGCCCCTTGCTTTTCGCGGCAGACTCCTGCCCTTGTCGCGGCGGCTGAACACGGGAGCAGATCATGTCAGGTGTCGTCGTCGTAGGTGCCCAATGGGGCGATGAAGGAAAAGGCAAGATTGTCGACTGGCTGTCGAGCCGGGCCGATGTCGTTGTCCGTTTCCAAGGCGGGCACAATGCCGGCCACACGCTGGTCATTGACGGCAAGGTGTTCAAGCTGGCGCTGCTGCCGTCGGGCCTTGTTCGCGGCGGCAAGCTGTCGGTCATCGGCAATGGCGTGGTGGTTGATCCCTGGCACATGCTGACGGAAATCGACGGTATCCGCGCGCAGGGCGTTGAGGTCACGCCCGAAAACCTCATCCTCGCCGACAATGCCTCGCTGATCCTGCCCTGGCACAAGGACATCGACGCGGCGCGCGAGGGAGCGCTGGGCGCGGCGCAGATTGGCACCACCAAGCGGGGTATCGGGCCGGCCTATGAGGACCGCGTGGGACGCCGTGCGATCCGCGTGGCCGACCTTGCAGACCCGGCCGCCCTCGACATGAAAATCGAGCGTCTGCTGGCCCATCATCGGCCGCTGCGCACTGGCCTCGACTTGCCTGAGCCGGACGGCGCGCAGCTGAAAGCGGACCTTCTCAAGATTGCGCCGCAAATTCTCGCCTACGCGCAGCCTGTGTGGAAACTGCTGGATGAGCAGGTTCGGCGCGGCCGCCGCATCCTGTTTGAGGGCGCTCAAGGGGTCATGCTCGATGTCGATCACGGCACCTATCCCTTCGTCACATCGTCCAATGTGGTCGCCGGCAACGCGTCGGCTGGTTCCGGCGTCGGCCCGGGCGCGATTTCCTATGTCCTCGGCCTTGCCAAGGCCTATACGACACGCGTTGGCGCAGGGCCGTTCCCGACCGAGCTGCACGACGAGATTGGCGAGCGCCTTGGGCGGATCGGCAAGGAAGTCGGCGTGAATACAGGCCGGGCGCGGCGCTGCGGCTGGTTTGACAGTGTCATGGTGCGCCAAGCCTGTGCCACGAGCGGCGTAACGGGCCTGGCACTGACCAAGCTGGATGTCCTCGATGGGTTCGACGAGATCAAGGTCTGCGTCGCCTATCGCTTGAACGGGACGGAAATCGACCATTATCCTGCGGGTCTGACAGATCAGGCGGCGGTGGAGCCGATTTACGAGACCGTTCCCGGATGGAAAGGATCGACGGCGGGTGCCCGCAGCTGGGCAGACCTTCCGGCCGAAGCGGTGAAATATGTCCGCCGTCTCGAAGAGCTGGTCGGGAAACCCTGCGCACTTGTCTCGACATCGCCAGAGCGGGAAGATGTGATCCTGATGCGCGACCCGTTCGAGGTCTGACACTGCACACACGCGGCATTGCGCGGGTCGTCCCCGGCAGGTTAGTTGCTGACGGAGCAATCTTGTGAGGCCGGTGATGATGCGGCTCAGAATTTTCATTTCGGCTTTGTGCTGCGCGGTTGTAGCGGCCTGTGCCTTCGGGTCGAACTCGCCCCTGATTCCAGCCGAAGAGTCCGTTTTGCCGCTTGGTAAGGTGACCGTCGCGGGCACCCATAATCAAAGCGCCGATGACCCGGCCCGATGGGATCAGGTGATGCAGGATGGCGTCCCTGAAGCGTATGTCATTCGCCAGGAGGGAAGTGGCTATTGGCTGGATGAGGAATTGTGGCTGGTGTTTGCGCGGCTGGACGGCGCATCTGATGAATACCTCATGCAGATTGGTATCCCGGACGAAGCGACGGAAGGCGGCTATCTCTACAATTATGCCGTCGGCAAACTGGTCGAGACCAAGCTGTTCGTGAAATTTCCTGATTGTGATGACCTGACGATCGATTCGATGAATTCGCTCGATATGGACGCCGAATGCACGATCACGCGTTATGCGGACCTGAAAAAGGTGATCGCAGAGACAAAGGACGCCATCGGCTATTCCACCTATTATCAGCTGCGCTGATCAGCGCATACGCAGACTCCCTTAGTGACGTGGTCAGGGCATTTTGGCCTGATGTGGGGCAGAAGGCACGTCACAGAAGGACTCAAGCCATGTCACATACCCCTCACGAACTTGCAGCAGAATTTCCCGAAGCCGCCGACAAGATTCACGAACTCAAAGTATCGAACCCGCATTTCGCGCGTCTGGCCGATGAATACCATGATGTGAACCGGCACATTCACCGGCACGAGTCCGGCGTTCAGCCTGCCAGTGAAACCCATGAGACAGAGCTTCGCAAACGCAGGTTGATCCTCAAGGATGAACTCTATTCGATGTTGAAATCCTGACAGCGGAAAGTAGCGCAGATTGTCGGCATTCGTGTGCGTGCCCGCGGCAAAAGCAATACAGCGGGCGTAAGGTATCGTAAATTGTATAGGGAATAAGTCGTTTCAGGAGCCGTTTCAAAGGGCCTGAAAGCATGATCCAATCTGCACCAGATATGCCTGCCGGGGATAGGCCGAATCCATCTAGCGGGCTGGCGGCATGGATTCGCAAGCCCGGTATTGCGCATGTCCTTCTGGTGCTCGCGGCTGCGTCGCTGTCAACCGGAGCAATCCTGCTGACACGTGGGACGGGTGACATTGCGGCTGTTTGGCCGGTCAATGCCATCCTGCTCATCGTGGTGCTGCAATGGCCCAAAGCGGAATGGCCCGCCCTGTTTGCGTGCTTGTTTCTGGGCAGCCTACTGTCGAACATTGTAATTGGTGACCCCTGGTTGCTGTGCATGATCCTGGCGGTCGCGAACAGCCTGCAGGTTTTGGTCGTCGCGCTGGTGCTGGTGCGGGGATCTGGTCCTGAACTTACCCGTAAGTCCGGTATCCTGAGATTGTTCGTGGCCTCCGTTTTGGCGTGCACCCTGTTAGTGCCTGTTGCTTTGATGGGGCTGGCGCTGAACGGCGCAGCCCTGCCTGTGCGCGACTCTCTTCTCTGGTTCTTCGGCGACATTCTCGGTTTCCTGCTGTTCGCGCCACTCCTGTGGGCGCTGCTGACGAAAACGAGTATTGCCGGCGAGAAGATCAGCTGGATGTCATGGCTCGAGGGCGGGCTTGTCGTGGCAATAACCTTCTTTGTGTTCTCGCAGTCCTCGTATCCCCTGTTATTCCTTGTGCCGTCGGTTCTGGTGCCCCTCACATTCCGCCACGGCGTTCGAGGCGCAGCGATTGCGCTGTTGGCCATTACGGTGATCTCCATCGGCTTCACCTATGTCGGCAAGGGACCGACCATGCTGACTGATGGAGACATCGTCGAGCGCATGATCGTGTTGCAGGCTTTTCTCGGCGTGAATTCCTTCATGGCCCTTTCACTCGGCGCGTCGGTTGCAGAGCGGCGCCGTCTGGTCATGCGTCTTCAGGACTCAAACCGGAGCGCTGTAGAACGCTCCTTGCGGGAAAAAGAACTGCTGGCACAGGCCGAGATGGCCGACGAGATATCCCAGGTGGGGCACTGGACACTGCACTCTGACACAGGAGTCGTGTTCTGGTCGCCGGAGGTTTACCGCATTCACGGCGTAACGCCGGAAACCTTCAACCCGATGCTGGGCGATGCGCTTGATTTCTACTGCGCAGATGATCGCGAGCGCGTCTCGAAGCTAATACAGGATCGCCTCCAAAGCGGTGAGGACTGGAGTTTTGAAGCCACCATCGTCCGGCATTCGGACGGTGACCGGCGGCGGGTCAGGTCGATCGCCAAGTGCAGTGTCGGGGCGTCTGGAAAAGTTGAAAGCATTTTTGGTGTGTTCAAGGACATCACAGAGGAGCATGAACTCTACGAAGCCCTTGCGACGCAGGAGGAACAGTACCGGCTGCTTGCGGAGCACTCTACGGATATCGTGCTGAAATTCGGCAAGGACGGCGTGATCAATTATGCCTCGCCTTCGTCAGCCATCATCGCACCGCCCGAACAGGCCATTGGCATGCGCACCGTCGATTTCGTGATTCCAGAAGACCGGGAATTCGCAATCGCTGTGACACAGGCCTTGTTTGCCGATGAGGAACTGGACGCGGCGCTGAGCCGTGAGTTCAGGGTGCGCCTCAATGATGGCTCGGTCATCTGGCTGGAGGGACGGCCACAGGTCATACGAGACGTGCAAGGGCGTCCTTTGGAAGTCGTGTCATCCTACAGGGATGTCAGCGAACGACATGAGCGCGAAAAGGCCCTGGCAGAGGCACGTCTTCAGGCGGAGGCAGCCGCCATAGCGAGGACTGAATTCCTTTCGAACATGAGTCATGAAATCCGCACGCCGCTGAATGGCGTTATGGGCTTTGCAGACATGCTGAAAACAACACCGTTGTCGGAGGATCAGGCATCCTATGTGAAGCGGATCACCTCGGCGAGCCGGACCTTGCTTGAGATCGTCAACGACGTGCTTGATTTTTCCAAGATCGATGCAGGCCGTATGGAGGTGGAGATGCGGCCCTTTGACCTTCGCACCGTGATTGATGAAGTCGTCACGCTGGTCGAGGCGGCGCGGCCTAATCCGCAGGTCAGGATATCCTATCACGTGGCCAACGATATCGCGGCGCAGGTGGTGGGCGACGAAACGCGCGTTCGCCAGGTGCTGACAAATATTGTGGGCAATGCGGCGAAATTCACCGAGGCCGGTCATGTCCGGCTGGATGCAAGGCTGAGGTCAGGGCGTCTGTGCATGATCGTGGCCGATACGGGCCCGGGTATACCGGCAGACAAACTGGAGCATATTTTCTCCGGGTTTTCCCAAGCCGACAGCTCGATCACACGCCGCTTTGGAGGCACGGGCCTTGGCCTGTCGATCAGCCGGTCGCTCGCCAAGCTGATGGACGGCGACCTGACGCTGGTCAGCGCGCCTGGCGAGGGGACAAATGCCATCCTGACGCTGCCATATTTTCCGGAGCGCCGGACCCAGGTGATCGACACGGGCGAGCTGGAAGAGGACCGCCGAGCACTCGTGGGTGCGCGCATCATGGTCGTGGATGACGTCGAGATGAACCGGGCACTCGTGAATGCAGGCCTGCTCAAGTTCGGGCATACCGTGACGAGCTTTGCCTCCGCGCCCGAGGCCATTGAGGCGCTGATTGAAGGCGCAGTATTTGATGTCATCCTGATGGATATCCAGATGCCCGGCATGGACGGACTGACGGCCACTCGGCGTATCCGCGAAATGACCGGTGCGGTGCGCCGCATCCCGATTGTGGCGTTGACCGCCAATGCGCTGGAAAGCCAGGCCGCAGAATACAAGGCGGCCGGTATGAACGCGCATTTCCCGAAGCCGATCGACATGGAGGCTCTGAACGGCCTGATCGCGCGGTTGATGCGTCAGAAGACCGAAGAAAATTCCCGGCGTGCAGCCGAGGCCGCCGCCGCAATTGAAAACCTGAAGGAAGACTGCCGCAAGGACATCATGGAATTGCCGGGCAAGCTGGGCGCGCTTTTGCGGATTACTGATCCTGAAACCCGCGCCCGGGCGATTGCGGCGCTGGCCCACTCTGTTGCCGGGACAGCCGGCAGCTTCGGCTTTGCGGATGTCTCCGATGCGGCGTTCCGGCTTGAAGCGGTTACCAAGGAAATCCTGGCCGGTTCGCCGGTCAGGGATTCGCTGGAAGATGCCGTCGGCCGCTTTATCAGCATTGCAGAGCAACAGGCCGCCTGAAGCCTTCAGCTGTCGGGTTCGGTTTCGTCATCACCAGTCTGTTCGGGATCGGCAGTGTAGCTTGCCGCCTCTGGCTGGCCACCGAGGATGATTTTGTCGCCCCCTTTAAAATGATCGACGGCCGTGTCACGATCAGGTGCTCGCGGGCCTTCATCGGGCAGCATTTGCGCCTGTCGCCTGCGCGCCGCTGTTTCGATTTGATCGGCTTCAGCAGGTGTCGTGTGGGGGCGCGCTTCCTGGTCGAGTGTCTTGCGGGTCATGACTTGTCTCCTCTTGCTGCAGCAACGGATGCTGCAAGGGAGGGTTCCCACGCTTGAGGACTGGAATACCGGGATCGCAAGCGGTGCACGCCGGAGGCCAAGCCAAAGTTTATGACAGACATCCGCCGTCTTTCGACTTCGCTGAAGATGTGTTGCTGTTGGGATGTGACCCCATATCCGCGCCCGCCGCAGCGCGAACCTTGCCAGATTTTTATCATATGGGTCGGAACCCGGCGGGGCGTATTCCGCTTATTGGGCATCGTTCCAACTAACGGAGACCCCAGATGACAAACCAAGTTTTGAACACAGAAATCGACGCTCTTAATGACGTCGCCAAGGTGCTGATCGACAGCAAAAAAGGCTATGAGAAGTGCTGTGAGCTGGCCGATGACGGCTACGCTCTGCGCGCGCAGTTCCAGCAGCGTGCGAATGAGCGCGGCGATCTGATCAATCGCTTCCAGCACCATGTTCGCACGCTTGGTGGTGAACCCCAGATGGATGGTGGTGCGCTCGGCTCGCTGCACCGGGGGTTTACGCAATTCGTGTCGCTGTTCCGCGACGATGAAAAAGCCGCTCTTGAAGCGGTCGATGACGGCGAGGAACATCTGGCCAAGACGATCGAGGATAAACTGGAGAAAAGTGAAGTGCAGGGACAGGCCCGCGCCTTGTTGCAGGATGCCCTTCGCAGCGCCCGCAAAGGCGAAGCATTCGCTGACCAGCTGAGCTGAGCCAAGACAGGTTCAGAAAAGGAAAAAGCCGGCTCCCATGAGGGCCGGCTTTTATCTGCTTTCGATGCGTGTCAGGTGCCCTGACCTAGATCTGTCCTGAAACTTCCAGCACGTCTTCGACTGTCCGCAGGCCGGGTTTCGGGCTGGTGACGAGGACGGCCATGTTGCCAGGCAGGTGCTTGTTGTCGAGCATCTTGTCGTGGGCCGCAGGGATCTGGTCCCAGGTGAAGACTTCCGACATTCCGGGATCAATGCGGCGGTTGATGACCAACTGGTTGGCGGCCGACGCCTGCTTTAGGTGGGCAAAGTGGCTGCCCTGAACGCGCTTCTGGCGCATCCACAGGAAGCGGGCATCCATGGTGAGGTTGAAGCCGGTCGTGCCGGCGCAGATAACGACCATGCCGCCGCGCTTGACGACAAAGACCGAGACCGGAAACGTGCTTTCGCCCGGGTGTTCGAACACGATGTCGACATCCTGCTTGCCGGTATATTCCCAGATGGCTTTGCCGAACTTGCGCGACTCCTTCATGTAGTCGTTGAATTCGGGACCGTTGACTGTGGGCAACTGGCCCCAGCAATTGAAGTCTTTCCTGTTGATCACACCTTTGGCGCCGAGACCGAGCACGTGATCTTTCTTGTCGTCGGAACTGACCACGCCGATGGCATTTGCACCGGTCACCGCGCAGAGCTGGACACCGAAACTGCCAAGGCCGCCCGAGGCGCCCCAGACGAGCACGTTGTCAGCCGGCTTCACGATATGAGGGCGGTGGCCGAACAGCATGCGGTAAGCGGTTGCCAGCGTCAGCATGTAGCAGGCGCTTTCTTCCCATGTCAGGTGTTTCGGACGCGGCATGCACTGGCGCGCCTGCACGCGGCAGAACTGGGCGAAGGAACCATCAGGCGTTTCATAGCCCCAGATGCGCTGGGAGGGCGAGAACATCGGGTCGCCGCCATTACACTCTTCGTCGTCGCCATCATCCTGGTTGCAGTGGATGACAACTTCGTCGCCCGGTTTCACGCGCGTTACCTTGCGGCCCACGGCCCAGACGATGCCGGCGGCGTCGGAGCCGGCAATGTGATAATCCTGCTTGTGGATGTCGAACGGGGAAACCGGCTCGCCGAGGCCGGCCCAGATGCCGTTATAGTTGACGCCTGCAGCCATCACGAGGACGAGCACTTCATCGGAGTCAATGTCGGGCACGGGGACCTGCTCAAGCTGCATCGCGGTCGATGGACGACCGTGGCGCTCGCGGCGGATGGCCCACGCGTGCATGAATTTCGGCACGTGGAATTCCGGAGGAATCTCGCCCAGTGCGTAAATGTCTTTCTGTTCTCTGCCCATAATTGAAATACCAATCCTCCAAAATCAGGTCAGGGAGCCGCTCGCGCACGATTATTGCGTGTCTTCACAAAGCCCCCGGGTCGCGGCACCTTGGCGCCACGCTCGCGCGGATGCAAGGCATTTGTTGCGGCGCACAATAACGCAACTGTAACAGCGTGACAAAAATGACAATATGCACGACGGCTTATCTGAATGGCGCCTTCTGTTCTGCAGCGGATGCTCGCATATCTCCTTTCGACCGGGGCTTTCTGTTTGCCCACGCCGCCTATGAGGTGACGGCTGTTTACGGCGGGAATCTCGTGGATTTCGGGGGGCACGTGGCGCGCCTTGGCCGCACGCTGGCGGGGATTGGCATCCCAAATCCCCTGTCAGGTGACGGTTGGGGCAAGGTTCACCGCGACCTGATTGAGTATAACTCACTATCCGAGGGGCTGATTTACCTTCAGGTCACGGCGGGTTCCTATGGCTTGCGTGACTTTGCCGGGCCGGAAGAATTCGAGCCAACCGTGTTCCTCTATGCGGACGAAAGGCCTCTGATCGGCGCAGCGGCGCGCGACGGGATCAAGGTGATCTTCCTGGACGATACGCGCTGGAAGCGGCGCGACATGAAGACGACGCAGCTGCTGTCGCAGGCGCTGGCCTATCGTACGGCGCGCGAGGCGGGCGCGGACACGGCGTTCATGGTGGAAGACGGGCGCGTCACGGAAGCGGCCTCGGCCAATGCCTGGATCGTGGATGGTAAGGGGTATCTGGTGACGCGGGACCTATCGCCGTCAATCCTGCCGGGGATCACGCGGGCGGGGGTGGTGGACCTGCTGGAGGGATCGGGCATCCGGCTGGTGGAGCGGGCCTTCACGCCGGATGAAGCGGTGGGGGCGAAGGAGGTGTTCACGACATCCGCCGGGGCGATGATTGCGCCGGTTGTGGCGATTGAGGGCAAGCCGGTTGGAAACGGCAAGCCCGGCCCTGTCACACGGCAGATACAGCGGCTGTATTACCAGTCAATGGGCGCGGATGTAGCCGCCGTTGCGCCTTGGGCGATGGGCTAGCGAGGTCCTGTTTCGGGGTCATAGAACTCACCCTCAATAATCTCGCCATCTGCAGTATTTGCTCCGGGATTAGCTTCGCGGAATGATGCGTTCAGGGTCGACAGCACGCTGCTGACTTCGGTCGTGGCGATGCGGGCGCTGATGGCGTTGGCGGCTAGGGCGAAGCCTGTGACGCCGATCAGGATGGCGGCATCCTCAAGCCCGAAACTGCGAGCCAGCGAGGTGTCGCGGAACAGGGCCAGGATGCCCAGCAAGACAATGAACAGGCCCGCAAGGCCGCCGAGACGAACCGCGAAGCCGGGCAGGACACCCGCAAGTGTAAGGGGGGCGGGCGACCCGGTGAGGCCGGCGAGGCGGATGCGCTCGACCAGGCTGACGCCGACCATGGCGGCGGCGAGCAACGCGATCATCAGGGGGCTGCGCTGCATCAACGCCACAAGAACGACGCCGAACGGGAAGGCGAGCAGTGTGGCGAGGCGCAGGCCGAGGGCGGTCTGCAGGGGGGAGGAGGGCTGGTTCAAGCGGTGGGGTCCGGGTGGGGTAAGGGTGTGGAGTATGCTGTCCGATGTGGCCATGATGACACGCCAGCACAAGGGCGACGGTCTGGCCGCTTGCGCTGACGAAC
>Ga0209345_10005885_pt1 | contig 11228 bp, 10 predicted proteins | sample Cruoilmetagenom7_FD_187294 | JGI IMG/M metagenome (GOLD analysis project Ga0209345, IMG submission 187294) | Oil polluted marine microbial communities from Coal Oil Point, Santa Barbara, California, USA - Sample 7 (SPAdes) (version 2) | ecosystem: Environmental > Aquatic > Marine > Oil seeps ...
CATCGGAATTGCTGCCGGCGTGGCGGCGCTGTTCTTTCGCAAGGGCATCAATGCGCTTCAGGCGGTGCTTTACGGTACCGAAGATGTGCGCCATTTGCACAGTTTTGCCGAAACCCTGCCGTGGTACCTGATCCTGCTGATCCCGATTGCCGGGGGATTGGTGGTCGGGCTGATCCTGCATCGGTTCACGCCGGACGGGCGGGTGCGGTCGGTTGCGGATGTGATCGAAGGCGCGGCCCTTCAGGATGGCCGGGTCGAGCACCGCGCCGGGATCGCCTCGGCCGCGGCCTCGCTCATCACGCTGTCGACGGGCGGCTCCAGCGGGCGCGAAGGCCCTGTGGTGCATATGGCCGCCGTCATCTCGAGCTGGGTCAGCGAACGCATCCGCGCCGACGGAATCACCGGACGCGACCTTCTGGGCTGCGCCGTGGCAGCAGCGGTCTCGGCCAGTTTCAACGCGCCCATCGCCGGGGCGCTTTTCGCGCTTGAGGTGGTGCTGCGGCATTTCGCGGTCCATGCCTTCGCCCCGATCGCCATCGCCGCCGTGGCGGGCACGGTGATCAACCGGATCGAATATGGCGGCGTGACCGAGTTCACCCTGCCGGGCTTCAGCACGCTGGAATTCTACGGCGAATTGCCGGCCTTCCTGATCCTCGGCCTGCTCTGCGGGCTGGTGGCCACGGTGCTCATGCGCTCGATCTTTCTGGCCGAGGATCTGGGCAACAGCATCCAAGCCAGGACCGGCTTGCCGCGCTGGCTGCGTCCGGCCATTTCGGGCGCGATGCTGGGGGCCATGGCCATCTGGTTTCCCCATATCATCGGCGTCGGCTACGAGACGACATCCGCCGCGCTGACCGGACAGTTGCTGCTGTGGGAGGCGGTGGTCTTCTGCATCCTCAAGGTCGTGGCCGTGGCGATCACCATGGCCGGGCGCATGGGCGGGGGGGTCTTCTCGCCCTCGCTCATGGTCGGTGCGCTGACCGGGCTGGCCTTCGGGATGATCGCCACGGCGATTTTCCCTGATGTCTCAGGGGCCACCACGATCTATGCGCTGGCGGGCATGGGGGCGGTCTCGGCCGCCGTGCTGGGCGCGCCCATCTCGACCACGCTGATCGTGTTCGAGATGACGGGCGACTGGCAGATCGGGATCGCGGTGATGGTGGCGGTGTCGCTCTCCACGGCGCTGGCCTCGCGTCTGGTGGACAGGTCCTTCTTCCTGACGCAACTGGAACGGCGCGGGGTGCATCTGGCGGCAGGTCCGCAGGCCTATCTCCTGTCGATGTTCCGCGTCGCCGCCGTGATGCGCAAGGTGGGCGATCCCGACATGCCGGACGAGACCATCTGCTACGAGATGATCGACGACGGGATCTTCGTCGATGCCAGCGCCACGCTCGAGGCGGCGCTGCCGCTCTTCGACCGCGCGGGCGCACCGTTCCTGCCGGTCATCACGCGCGTCGAAGGTCAGGACGAGCCGCAGCTCTGGGGCGCGCTCTTCCATGTGGATGCGCTCAAGACCTATACCCGTGCCCTCGCCGCCACGGCGGCCGAGGAGCACAGCTGACAGGGGCAGGCCGGATCAGACCTGTTCGACCGCCACCGTGTCCGAGGCATAGAAGGCCAGGTGATCCTTGATCCGTTCCATCCCCGGCTTGGGGTCCTCATAGGACCAGGCCGCATTGGTCAGGGTCGTGCTTTTCGTCACGATCGAGTAATAGGTGGCATCGCCCTTGTGCGGGCAATGGGTGCTGTGATCGGTGCGGTCCAGAAAAGCCATGGCGATGTCCTTGCGCGGGAAATAGATGACAAAGGGCATCGACCCCTCGGTCAGTTCCAGTGCGTCGTTCGACTCGCCCAGGACCGCGCCGCCCGCGCGGACCACCCAGGTGCCCTCTGCCTTGCGGATCGTGATGTGGTCAGCCATGTCATTCCCTCGTTTCATTATTCTGTGCCCCGGTGATGTAACGCCATCATGTCAGCGTCACAGCGGAGCGGTTGCCTCGGCCAGCCAGCGTTGTGCCTCTGTCGAGACCCGCGGCGCAATCTTGTCATGACATGCCGCGTGATAGGCATTCAACCACGCCCGTTCCTCGGCGCTCATCAGGCCGGGCAGGATCAGGCGGCGGTCGATCGGCACCCATGTCAGCGTATCGAAGCTGAACATGGCGCGGTCATCGGCCCCGGCAAGGGCAGGGGCCTCGCGCACCACGATCAGGTTCTCGATGCGGATGCCAAAGGCCCCCTCGCGGTAATAGCCGGGTTCGTTCGACAGGATCATGCCGGGCTGAAGCGGCACCTCGGACACGCGGCTGATCCGCTGCGGGCCTTCATGCACGCACAGATAGACGCCCACGCCATGGCCGGTCCCGTGGTTGAAATCCAGCCCCGCCGACCAGAGCGGCGCACGGGCGATGGCGTCGATATCGCGCCCGGCCAGCCCCCTGGGAAACCGCAGCTGCGAAATGCCGATCATGCCGCGCAACACACGGGTGAAACAGGCTTTTTCGGTTTCGCCCACCTCGCCCACGGGCAGGGTGCGGGTGATGTCGGTGGTCCCGTCCAGATATTGCCCGCCGCTGTCCACCACGATCAGGTGACCGGGTTCCAGCCGTGCATTGCTGCTGCGTGAGACACGGTAATGCATGATCGCGCCGTTGGGGCCAGTGCCCGCGATGGTCTCGAAGCTGATGTCGCGCAGCGCGTTGCTGGCGCGGCGGAAGCCTTCCAGAGCGGTGGCCACCTCGATCTCGGTCAGGCTGCCGGGTTCCTGCGCGTCGAACCAGCACAGGAATTCCACCATGGCGGCGGCATCGCGCAGATGCGCCTCTGTGGTGGCGGCGATCTCGGCGGCGGTCTTGGTGGCCTTGGGCATGATGCAGGGGTCTTGCCCCCATACGCAGGCGACACCCGCCTCGGCCAGTTCCATCGAGACCCAGAGCGGCGCTGTGGCGCGATCCACCCGTACCGGGCCGGTCAGGCTGCGCAATCCGGGACCAAAGGCCGTGACCGGGCGCAGCGTCACCTCGGCCCCCAGATGGGCGCGCAGGGCATCGTCGCATTTGGCGGGATCGGCATAGAGCGTCAGATGCCCGTTGTCATGCAGCACGGCAAAGCCATGCGGCACCGGGTTGCGCGGAATATCCGCGCCGCGGACGTTCAACAGCCAGGCAATGGAATCGGCCAGCGTGATGACCGCAGCGCTTTGGCCCGCCTTGCGCAGCCCCTCTGCCAGCCGGGCGCGTTTGTCCGCACTCGTCTCGCCCGCCAGTGCGTCGGGATAGGGCGTGATCGGGCCCATGGGCGGGGCAGGCTGGTCGGGCCAGATCCGGTCCACCTCATTGGGGCCGGGGCGCAGCGTGATGTCACTGCCCGCCAGCGCCTCCTCGATCTTGCCGATCTCCTCGGCGGTGTGCAGCCAGGGATCGAAGCCGATCACGCCGCCATTGGGCAAGGCACCGCGCAGCCAGTCGGCCAGACCGGTTTCGGGCCATGGCACCGGGGTGAAATGGGCCAGATCGACCTGACCTTTCACCTGCGTGCGGTAACGCCCGTCGATGAAGACACCCGCCACATGCGGCAGCACGCAAGCGAACCCCGCCGAGCCGGTAAAGCCCGTCAGCCACGCCAGCCGCGCATCATGCGGGGCCACGTATTCGCCCTGATGGGCATCGGCGCGCGGGATCAGAAAACCGCTCAGACCCTCGCGCTGCAACAGGTCTCGCAGCGCGGCCAGCCGGGGCGGGCCCTGCTCGGGGCGGGCGCTTTCCTCGAAACTCTGGAACATGCTACATCGCCTTCTTCATGCCGATCATCCGGGCACGCGCGCGCGGGTCGCTGTCGAACAGCCCCGCCAGTTGCTCGGTCATGGCCCCGGCAAGCTGGTCCACATCGGTGATCGTGACCGCGTGCTGGTAGTAGCGCGTCACGTCATGGCCGATGCCGATGGCGATCAGTTCCACGGCGCGGCGCTTTTCCACCATGGCGATCACGTCGCGCAGATGTTTTTCCAGATAGTTGGCCGGGTTAACCGACAGGGTGGAATCATCCACCGGCGCCCCGTCCGAGATCACCATCATGATCTTGCGCGCCTCGGGCCGGGCCATCATGCGCCGATGCGCCCATTCCAGCGCCTCGCCGTCGATGTTTTCCTTCAGCAGGCCTTCCTTCATCATCAGCCCCAGATTGGGCCGCGTCCGCCGCCATGGGGCATCGGCGGATTTATAGATGATGTGGCGCAGATCGTTCAGGCGGCCGGGCTGCTGCGGGCGACCCTCGGCCAGCCATTTCTCGCGGCTCTGCCCGCCTTTCCACGCGCGGGTGGTGAAGCCCAGAATCTCGACCTTGACCGAGCACCGCTCCAGCGTGCGCGCCAGAACATCGGCGCAGATCGCGGCGATCGAAATGGGGCGACCGCGCATGGAGCCGGAGTTGTCCAGCAGCAGCGTCACCACCGTATCGCGGAATTCGGTGTCCTTCTCGACCTTGAACGAGAGGGGCGTGGTGGGGTTCGCCACGACCCGCGCCAGACGGCCCGCATCGAGGATGCCTTCCTCCATGTCGAACAGCCATGACCGGTTCTGCTGCGCCTGAAGGCGGCGTTGCAGCTTGTTGGCCAGACGGCCCACGGCCCCTTTGAGGGGTTCCAACTGCTGGTCCAGATAGGCGCGCAGCCGTTCCAGCTCGACCGGATCGGCCAGTTCCTCGGCGGGAATTTCCTCATCGAAATCGGTGACATAGACGGCGTAGTTCGGGTCAGCATCCGACACCGGCTGCGGCGCGGGCGGCTCCAGCGGGGCCTCGCCGTCGGGCAATTCGGTATCCTCGCCCATCTCCTGATCGGCCAGCTCGTCCATGCTGACCTGCGCCTGGCTTGCGTCCTGGCTGTCGTCCTGCGACTGCTCGGGGCTGGCCTCGGCCTCTTCCTGCTGCTGGTCGTCCTGACCGCTGCTGTCGGGGTCTTCCTGCTGCTCGGCGCTGTCCTCGGCGTCGTCCTGATCGTCGTCCGGCTGATCGGGGTCATCGCCCAGCTGATCGCCGTAACCCAGATCCTCGATCACCTTGCGCGCGAAACGGGCAAAGGCCGCCTGATCGGACAGCTTGTCCTGCAAGCCTTCCAGCGTGCCGCCGGCCTGATCCTCGATAAAGCCGCGCCACAGTTCCATCACGTTCTGCGCGCCGGGCGGAAGTTGCCGCCCCGTGGCCAGATGCCGGATCATATAGCCCGCCGCCGTCGCCAGAGGCGCGTCCGAGGCCTGGGTGATCTGCTCATAGCCCGCGCGCGTCGCCTCATGGGCGATCTTCGCGTCGATATTGCCTGCCGTGCCCGGCATGTCGCGCGCGCCCATCGCCTCGCAGCGGGCAGTCTCCATCGCCTCATAAAGGTCGCGCGCCATCGCCCCCGGCGGGGCATAGCGCGCATGCAGCGCGTCATTGTGATAACGGCGGTGCAGGGCCAGCGCGTCAGCGGTGCCACGCGCCAGCAACACCTCGTCGCGCGACATGCGGCGGCTGACCTGCGGCAGGCGCATCGCATCGCCCGACAGGCCCGACGGATCGACCGAATAGCTGATCGTCAGATCCGGGTCATGGGCCATGACCTTTGTGGCCTCGGCCAGAGCCTTCTTAAACGGATCGGCGGGGTTGTCAGTCGGTTTGCTCATCTCACCTCTCCGGTCGCGCTGCGGCCCGCTGGGCCTGCGTGGGTGCTCCTCCGCCCGGCGGGCAGGCGTCGCGAGGACATCCCGCCGGGGTGGATCGAGCGCCCTCCGATCACTTCATCGCCATGCTGGCAGCCGATTCCGGCAGTTCCTCGTCGAACAGGCGCTGATAGAACTCGGCCACGGTCTGGCGCTCCAGCTCGTCGCATTTGTTCAGGAAGGACAGCCGGAACGCATAGCCCACATTGCGGAAGATCTCGGCGTTCTGGGCCCAGGCGATCACGGTGCGCGGGCTCATGACGGTGGACAGATCGCCATTCATGAAGGCGGTCCGGGTCAGGTCGGCCACGGTGACCATCTGCTTGATGGTCTTGCGGCCTTTCTCGGTGTTGTAATGCGGGTTCTTGGCCAGCACGATATTCGTCTCGGCCTCGATGCTCAGGTAGTTGAGCGTGGCGACAAGGCTCCAGCGGTCCATCTGACCCTGGTTGATCTGCTGGGTGCCGTGATAGAGCCCGGTGGTATCGCCCAGACCCACCGTGTTGGCCGTGGCGAACAGGCGGAAATACTTGTGCGGGGTGATCACCTCGTTCTGGTCCAGCAGCGTCAGCTTGCCGTCCACCTCCAGCACGCGCTGGATCACGAACATCACATCCGCGCGGCCCGCGTCATATTCGTCGAACACGATCGCGGTCGGGTTGCGCAGCGCCCAGGGCAGGATGCCCTCGTGGAATTCCGTGACCTGCACGCCGTCCTTCAGCTTGATCGCATCCTTGCCGATAAGGTCGATCCGGCTGATGTGGCTGTCCAGGTTGACGCGCACGCAGGGCCAGTTCAGGCGGCTGGCGACCTGTTCGATATGGGTCGATTTGCCTGTCCCGTGATAGCCCTGGATCATCACGCGACGGTTGTGGCTGAAGCCTGCAAGGATCGCCAGCGTGGTATCGGGATCGAACTTGTAGGTGCTGTCGTTTTCGGGGACGCGGTCCGTCCGCTCGGGAAAGCCCTTCACCACCATATCGGTGTCGATTCCGAAGACCTCGCGGACCGAGATGTCTTCAGTGGGTTTCGCGTTGATGTCGATCATGCCATCGGCCATGGAATTGTCCTTCCCGTGTCGGGCCCCTGGCCCTCGTGCATCTGTGTGATATCGCTTTCAGGTTTGGTGCAACATAATGCGGGCAAGGGCAAGGGGGCGCGCCGTTTTCCGTCACGGCGGTGCAGATAGCCGCAGCCGCGGGCAGGGGCCGCGCCGCGCGGGTTTTGCAGGGCCGGACAGGATCAGGCCGCATCGCCCCCGGTGGTGAAACTTTCCGCCCTTGCGCCGCGTGTCTTCTTCATGGCCCGCCAAGGTGGTGTCCTGTTCGCGTGCCACCCGGTCACGTGAACGTGCACCGCCCGCCCTTGCGGAAAGGCGGGCGGTGCATGCATCCTGATACAGAATGAGAGGTATCGCCATGAACCGACGCAGCTTCACCCTTCTGGCAGGCTCCGGCCTTGCCTATGGCCTGTTCGGCGCAGGACGCGGATCGGCGCAATCCGAAACCTTCGAGGTCACCCGGACCGAGGCCGAATGGCGCGCGATGCTGACGCCCGCAGAATACAAGGTCATGCGCGAGGAAGGCACCGAACGGGCCGGGTCCTCGCCGCTGGACAAGGTTTATGATCCCGGCGTCTACCATTGCCGGGGCTGTGACCTGCCGCTTTATGACGCAAGCACGAAATACGACAGCGGCACCGGCTGGCCCAGCTTCTTTCAGGCGCTGCCCGATTCCATCGGCACCAAGCAGGACCGCAAATTGTTCATGGTGCGCACGGAATGCCATTGCCGCCGCTGCGGCAGCCATCTGGGCCATATCTTCGATGACGGACCGCAGCCCACCGGCAAACGCCATTGCCTGAACGGCGTGTCGCTGGTCTTCAAACCGGCCTGAGACCGATCTGCGCCCTGTATCCGAGGCACATCAGCGACATTCGCTTGTGGAATTGATCGCGGGCGATATAGTCGTCGGACCGATATCAGACCTGCCAGACTGGACCGGCGACAATGGCGAAAGCTCCTCAGCCCGATGCGATGCTGTGCTTCAACCTCTATGCGGCCAGCCACGCGTTCACGCGCTACTACAAGCGGCTTCTGTCGCCGATGGGTCTGACCTATCCGCAGTATCTTGTGATGTTGCGCCTGCATGAGGCGGATGGCCAGCATGTGGGCAGCCTTGCGCGGGACCTCTGCCTTGAGACGAACACCCTGTCACCCTTGCTCAAGCGGATCGAGGCGATGGGCCTTGTCCGCCGCGCCCGCAGCAGCGAGGACGAGCGGCGGGTCGATCTGTTCCTGACCGATGCGGGGCGCACGGTCGCGGCGCGCTGTGCGCAAATCCCCTGGCAGATCGTCGGTGAACTGGGTCTCAGCCTCGAACAGGTGCGTCACTATTCCGAGATGCTGCTGGATCTGCGCGGCCGTCTGGCGGCGCGCGATGATGGCGACACGGACGCACAGGATGCGCCGGACGAAAAGGACGTGCAGGCGCTGCGCGGCTGACATCGCGCCGGAAATTGCACATGCCGCGCCGGTCGCGCCGCGATCCGGCGCGTCATTTACTTGAAGTTGCGGCTGTCCTTGATCTGATCCCAGGCCCAGACCACCTCTTGCAGCTGGTCCTCCTGGCTGCGATCGCCGCCGTTCATGTCGGGATGCAGCACCTTGATCAGCGCCTTGTAGGACTTGCGCACTTCGGCCTTGGTCCAGTGGTCCTTGGCTTCGAGGATCTCGATCGCCCGGCGTTCGGTGGGCGGCAGCTTGCGGGTGCCGCCGGTGATCGACTTGCCCGGGTTGCGTGTGGCATTGCTGCCCAGCACCTGATGCGGGTCCTCGATCCCCAGCCGGGCCCAGGCGCGCGCCTCGGGGTCGCCCATCGGTTTCGTGGCCCGTTCCCAGACCTTGTCCTTGGACATCTGCGCGTTGATCTCGGCCTCGGTGGTGCCGTCGAAGAAGTTCCACTTGAGGTTATATTCGCGCACATGGTCCTTGCAGAACCAGAAATAGTCGTCCAGCACATCCGGCGCCTTGGGCGCACGGAACTTGCCGGCCTCCTGACAACCTTCGTGATCGCAGATGCGGCTCGAGGTTTCGACAGCGCCCGACATGCCCCGCCGACCGCGAGGATTCTTCTTCTTGGCCGACGACACGGACATGTCGAATCCGAAGGGATCTGGCTTGGACATAGGTTCACCTTTTCGACTCGGAGCACAGAGTTTAGACTGTTTGCACAGGGATTGAAGGGGGGCAGAGGGTAAAATTATGAGCAGGACGGAAGAGATCAGAGCAGCGCTGGATTCGGTGTTTTCACCACAACGCCTTGAGGTCATTGACGAAAGTGAACAGCATCGCGGCCATTCCGGCTATGCCGAGGGTGGCGAAAGTCATTTCCGCGTGGTCATCCGGTCGCCGCAGTTCGCGCCCATGAGCCGGTTGGAACGCCACCGCGCCATTCACGCGGCCCTTGGCCCGCAGTTGATCGGGCGTATTCATGCACTGGCACTGGACGTCACGGGCTGAACCGGGCTGATCCGGGCGCGCCACCAGCGTGCCCCTCCCGTGGCCTCAGTCGCGCGACGTCTCGCCGTTTTCCTTGGCAAGCGTGCCCGACAGCGACCGGGGCGAGGGCACGGGCGGTGCCTTGCCCGATGGTTCCGACACGGCCGACAGGGTCGGGCGGATGAACGGCACCGGCGCATCCACCTTCGGTTCGCGGACCGCTGCGGGCTGCACCTCTCTGGGCTGGAAATCCGCAAGCGCCGCCTGACTGTTGCGCCGGAACACCAGCACGTTGTGATACACGGTCTTGCGCCCGGTCAGGCCGGTGCGTTCCTCCGAAGGCAACGTCTCGGCCCGCTGGAACTCCCACCCGTCCGCTGCCATGGCGTTCATCGCCTCCTGCAGGGTCAGCGCGAAACGGTCCTCGGCGGTCTTGGCCCCCTTGGCCTTGGTGCCCTTGGTGGGGGCGGGAATGACGCGATATTCATAGCTCATGAGCGGGGTCCTGACGTCTGGGTCGCGGGGTTGTAGCAGTCAAACCCGGCAGGTTCCAGTGCCATGCGCGGCAAGGCCGCTGATTGGGCGAATATTCGCAATGCGACAGGCCACTGGGACACGGCAGGCCCGCGCCCCCCAGCGCCCCTATTTCCGCTTGAGCGCGATGGCCCGCCCCACACGTTCGGGGCGCGGCAGCGTGTCATGGGCCGCCTGAAGTGCGGCAAGATTCGCGCGGATGTCCTCAGGCATCGGCGCCACGCGGGGGCCGGACATGTCGATATGCAGCCCCAGCGCCTCGCCGGTGGCGGCCAGCCAGCCATCCTCGTGCCACAGCTCCTGATAGGTGTGGAACCGCTTTTCGTCATGCGCGATCAGCTGGAACGTGCAGCGCACCTTCGCGCCCAGATGCAGCTCGCGCACATAGCAGATGTGGAATTCCGCCGTGAAGGTCGTGTGCTGGCGCGCCTTGATGTAATCGGGGCCGAACCCCATCAGGCTATAGGCCTCGTCGGCGCAACGGTCGAACAGCACGTTGTAATAGGCCATGTTCATGTGACCGTTGAAGTCGATCCACTGCGGCTCGACCTCCATCACCGAGGATGTGAAGGGCGCGGGAATGGTCATGGGCGTCTCCTGTCGCGGTGCCGGTTGGGTGCTGTGGTCAAAGCCCCAGCTTTGCCATCACAAGCTGGTTGACGGTGGCCGGATTGGCCTTGCCGCCCGTGGCCTTCATCACCTGACCCACGAACCAGCCCGCCAGTTTCGGGTTCTGCTTGGCCTTTTCGACCTGCGCGGGGTTGTCCGCGATGATCTGGTCCACAGCGGTTTCAATGGCACCCGTATCCGTCACCTGCTTCATGCCGCGCGCCTCGACGATCGCTGCCGGATCACCACCTTCGGTATAGACGATCTCGAACAGGTCCTTGGCGATCTTGCCCGAAATGTCGCCCGACGCGATCAGGTCGATGATCCCGCCCAGTTGGGCCGGGGACACGGGGCTGTCGGTGATGTCCAGACTGTCCTTCTTCAGACGCCCGAACAATTCGTTGATCACCCAGTTCGCGGCCATCTTGCCGTCGCGCCCCTGCGCCACGGCCTCGAAATAGCTGGCCGCGTCCAACTCGGCGGTCAGCACGCTCGCGTCATAATCGGTCAGGCCGAAATCGCCCATGAACCGCGCCTTCTTGGCGTCGGGCAGTTCGGGCAGACGCGCCTTGATGTCATCGACCCAGGCCTGCTCGATCTCCAAGGGCAGCAGGTCGGGATCGGGGAAATAGCGGTAGTCATGCGCCTCTTCCTTGGAGCGCATGGACCGCGTCTCGTTCTTCTCGACGTCATAAAGCCGCGTTTCCTGCACGACCTCGCCACCGGCCTCGACAATCGCGATCTGACGCCGCGCCTCGACCTCGATCGCCATCTGGATGAAGCGCATCGAGTTCATGTTCTTGATCTCGCAGCGCGTGCCCAGATGGCTGAAATCGCCGGTCGCCTGATATTTCTCATACTGGCCGGGGGCGCAGATCGACACGTTCACATCG
>Ga0209345_10005886_pt1 | contig 11228 bp, 14 predicted proteins | sample Cruoilmetagenom7_FD_187294 | JGI IMG/M metagenome (GOLD analysis project Ga0209345, IMG submission 187294) | Oil polluted marine microbial communities from Coal Oil Point, Santa Barbara, California, USA - Sample 7 (SPAdes) (version 2) | ecosystem: Environmental > Aquatic > Marine > Oil seeps ...
GGGCGCTTTCGCCACCTTGAACGGCAGTGGGAACAGCTGACTCAGCCGCCAAGCGTGGAGCAGGAGCAGCGTTTTCATCAAGCCCTACTCGCTTGCCGCAAGACGCTTCACGACCACGAAACCCAGGAGCAGGCTCGCCAGCAGAGCGACGAGCGCCGTGAAGAAGCCGAAAACACTCGCGAGCAGCTGCTCGAAGGCATCGAAGAAACCCTTGATGGTCTGCGCCACGCCTCAGCCATGACCGTGCAGGATATCGACAGCCTGCGCGCCCAGCGCCAACTGCTAGGCCAACGCTGGCAGGCGCTATCTGATATCCATCCGCCCAGCGAGACTATGCGCCAGCGCTACACGTTGGCGATTCAGCACTACGACCAGTGCTTAGAGGCATGGCAGCGCTGGTGCTCGGTCAGCACCGACATCGAAACCGCACTGACCGGTGGCGACCACGCTACCCTGGCTACATTGATTAGCGAATGCCAATGGCCGGAGGCCCTAACGCCGCCCGCGCTGCTCGGCCGTGCCAAAGCGGCTCTCAACGCTGAAAACACCGCACCCTCGCAGCCGAAGCCGACAGAAGACAACGTCACACTGGAGGCCCATGGCGCGGAACTCGACACCTTTGAGCACTTGTTAGAGCGCGGCGCCTTTAAAAGCGCCAGCCGCCTGCATCAGCGGCTAAAACAACGCATTGAAGCGCTGGAAAGCCCCGCTGCTCAACCGCTCAAAACACGCTTGAAGCACTTAGCTGCCCGGCTTGCAGAATTACGCGACTGGCGGGGGTTTGTCGCAGGTCCAAAGCGCGAACAGCTATGTGAAAGCATCGAAACTCTCGCTAACGACCTCCACATGGAGGAAGAAGCGCTTGACCGCCACCATCGCCAACTGGTCAAAGAGTGGAAAGCGCTGGGCGATGCAGCGGCTAACCGCGAGCAGTCTGCTCGCTTTCGCAACGCCTCGGATCGCATCCACGAGCGCCTCGCCCCCTGGCGAGACCAGCTCAGCGAAGAGCGTGAGACCAACCTTCAAGCCCGCGAAGCGCTATGCGATCAGTTGGAAAGCCTGCTAGCCCAGCCTGCCGAAGACGCCGATCCCGATGTGCTAAGGCAAATCCGCGACAAAGCGCGCCACCAGTGGCGACATTATAGCCCCGTTCCCCGTGAACGCTCCGAGGCCGTTGGCCGGCGCTTTGGTACCATTCGTCATCAGCTACAGGCGCTGATCGATCAGCGTGCTGAAACGATCGCCGCGCAAAAACGGGATCTGATCAGCCAAGTGAGCGCGCTGCGCAGCGACACAAGCCAGCCTCTTGCCCAGCGCATTCACCTGACCAAACAGCTGCAGCAGCAGTGGCGAGCGCTAGGCCGGGCGCCCAAAGGTGAAGAGCAAACGCTGTGGAAAACCTTCCGCCACGAGTGTGATCAACTCTTTGCCCAGCGCGATGCGCATAAAAATGAGCAGGCGGCGCGCCAGCAACAGCAGCTTGATGAGATGCAAACCCTCATCGACGCAATGGATAGCTGGCAGCCTATTGAAGCGAGTGAGTCGGCCACCTTGGAGCGCTTTATCGAACAGGCCAATCAGCTTGAGCCGTTGCCCCGCAATCGGCGCAGCGATGGCATGCAGAAGCGGATGAGCGGCATCGTGCGTGCGCGCAGAGAACGCTTAAACCGTCTGGCGGTTGCCAATACGGTTCAACAGTGGCACTCGATAATGCCGTTAGTGAACGCACACTTGGCTGCTGACCAGCGCTACCTCAGCGAGGGAACCCCAAGCGATGTGGAAGCGCAAACGGTTCTCGGCAGCTCACTCCCTACCGCCTTTAATGAGGCGCATAACGCGCGCAATCAACAGCGCCATAGCGTCGCGGTACCGCTATCAGACGCTGATCGCGCTCGCATCGCCGATTCCCTTGCCAGGCTGAGAGTGCACCTATCGATGCTGGCCGTGGGTAGTGTGCGGCAAAGCGATGAGCCACTGCGCCTGGCGATTCAGGTAGAGCGTTTGAATGAAGGCTTCAACCAAGAGCGCAGCCGTGATCAAGAAGTGATCGACATCTTGATTGCACTATTGGCGCTAGGGCCAATGCCAGCCACGCTATGGGATGCTGAAGTGGAAGAGTTGGATAACCTGCTCAGCCGACTGGCGCGCGTCCCGCTACCTTAGGCATTAGCAAGAAAACGGGAGGCTTATAGCCTCCCGCTTGCCTTCTCTTCTTGGGCTAACCACTAGCCCATGAACTGACCACCGTTGATGTCGATGTTCGCACCGGTGATAAAACCTGACTCCTTATCGGCTAAGAAGGTGACCAATCGGCCAATCTCCTCTGGCGTGCCATAGCGCTTCACTGGGATTGTTTCCCGGATAGCCTCGCGCACTTTTTCAGGAATATTCATGATCATATCGGTGGCGATATAGCCAGGCGATACGGTATTGACGGTAATCCCTTTGGTCGCTGTTTCCTGTGCCAGCGACATGGTCAAGCCATGCATACCGGCTTTCGCCGCCGCGTAGTTGACCTGACCAAACTGACCTTTACGGCCATTGATGGATGAAATATTGATAATCCGGCCATAGCCATTCTCAAGCATCATCTCAATGACGCTACGGCAGGTGTTAAACACGCTATTGAGGTTGGTGTCGAGCACTTCGTACCACTGCTCATAGGTCATTTTCTTCATGGTGCCATCACGGGTAATCCCCGCACAGTTCACCAGCACACTAATGGGGCCATACTTGTCATGGATTTCGCGGGCACCTTCCAGGCAGGCGTTGTGGTCAGCAAGATCGACACCCGACAATTCGATATTGTTATAGCCGTCAGCGTGCTGCGTTTCTAGCCAGGATTTAGCCTTGTCTGGGTTGCGATAACCCGCCACGACTAAATATCCCGCATCTGCCAACGAACGACAAATTGCCGTACCGATACCACCAGTTCCACCAGTTACCCAGGCGACGGGGGCTTGATTGGCCATTGACTACCTCCCTGAAATGACAAATGACTTGAGCCTAAAAACACGTACGCTGCGCCACAAGCCATTGTGAAAAAGCGCGATTGCGCCTGTATTACCCTAGTGCATTATTTGCTTGAGTAATGCACCAACGTAAGCTTTTTGTTATGGCTATTTAAAGCATAGCTGCACTGTCTCCATGTTGCAGCAGGATGCGCGCCACCGCTATACGCCGAACGTGTTAATACCGCTATTGACTTCGCCTAAAACTTCTGTAGAATACGCCACACGTTGATGCGGGGTGGAGCAGTCTGGTAGCTCGTCGGGCTCATAACCCGAAGGTCATCGGTTCAAATCCGGTCCCCGCTACCAATATTTTGAAAGGCAGATCAGTTACTTACTGATCTGCCTTTTTTATTTCTGTTCGTCTGCAAACTTCCTGTGACACATCTGTGACGTATATGTGACACATTCGCTCCGTTGCTTACGTGCGTAATTTATTCTTGCGACCTTCAGTCAACTACTGGCAGTATTAATCAACTCTCATTTTTCTCATGGTTTTTTTGAATTTCTAGCAAATCACCCACCTCACAACTGAAAAGCTTGCATAGCTTATCCAGTGCATCCAGCTCGATTCGCTGAGCGGTTTCTTTATAAAGAAGCGTAACAGTATTGCGGTTAAGACCTGTTTCACGCGCAACATCCACGATCTTCATTTTGTGCTCACCCATCAAGCGCGCGAGATGACAACGAACCATCAAAATCTCCTGTAAATGCTTTTTGTCATCCTGAATGGCAAAAAATGCTTGCAAATGGTATTTTGCTGTCTAAAATGTCATTCAGGATGACATTCTGATACTTGGAATGCCTTTTAGTCACGCAGAATACCACTCCTTCTGGAGGTTTTCGATGGATTCATCTTATACCTATCTCACGACCGAAGAGCTTGCCCAGCGCATCAAGTACGACTGCCGCACTATCCGACAGCAGCTAAAAGACAGCGTCCTTATCGAGGGCACCCACTACATCAAGCCATTTGGCCGACGGAAAATTTTGTTCTTGTGGGAAGCCGTTGAAAAAGAAATGCTGAAAGCCGCTCATGGCAACATTTCGATTCCGATGGCAAATGGAGGCTATAGCCATGGGTAAGGTTCGCCAACGAAAAGAGACGGGTAAGCTCTATCTGGATTTTTTCTACCAAGGCCTGCGGTTACGTGAGCAAACTGCACTGAAAGACACGCCTACTAACAGAAAAAAGGTGGAGCAATTACTGGCAAAGGTAGAAGCAAAGATTTTGCTAGATGATCTCGACTATGCTGAGTTTTTCCCTGGCAGTAAAAATTTGCAGAAGCTGGGGTTAAATAACGCCGCTAAAAACCAAGCTCTTCAACCTGCACAGATCGAGAACACTCAACCGGCTGTGGAGACACCACTCTTCAACGATTTTTCTGATCAGTGGTTCGACGAGAGCAAAATCCAATGGCGTGCCTCTCACGTACGCAATGTGAGTTCGATCTTGGATAGCTCTCTTAAACCAGCGTTTGGGAAAAAACACATCGGAGATATCACCAAGGCGGACATCCTGGCGTTCCGCACCAAACTAGCCAAGCGCAGGGGCCGTGGTGCCACGGGGCTGGTATCGCCTAAAACGATCAACAGCCATATGTCCATTTTGCGTATGGTGCTCGATGAGGCGGCCGAGCGTTTCGACTTTGAGACGCCGTACAAAAACATCAAGCCGTTAAAGCTACAGAAGACGCATATCGAGCCGTTTTCTCTACACGAGGTGCAACGCATCATCGACAATGTACGCCCAGACTATTGCAACTATTACACCGTGCGGTTCTTTACCGGCCTGCGTACTGGTGAAGTCGATGGATTGAAGTGGAAAAACATTGATTTTGCTAAGCGAGAAATCTTAGTACGCGAAACATTGATCAATGGTGAAACGGAATACACCAAGACCGATGGATCGCAACGAGAAATACCCATGTTCGGGCAGGTGTATGACGCCCTCAAAACGCAGTACGCCGCCACTGGGCACATGAGTAAGTACGTGTTCTGCAATCAGATGGGACAGCCGCTTGATCACAATAACGTGACAAAGCGCGTGTGGTACCCCTTACTCAAGTCTCTTGGGCTGACCAAACGCCGTCCTTATCAAACACGCCATACTGCCGCGACACTCTTTTTGGCTTCTGGCGAAAATCCAGAGTGGGTGGCGCGAATGCTGGGCCATAGTTCAACCGAGATGCTGTTCAAGGTTTATTCACGTTACGTCCCCAATGCCACCCGTATGGATGGCTCTGCCTTTGAGCGTTTGTTAGGCAACACCACGCCCACTAAGCCCCAGAAGGAGCAGCATCATGAAACGGCTTGATAACGCCCCTACTCATCTGTCTCGTACCTTCACGGGCACTTATCGCCTTACTGGACGCGTGGTGGAGTTCGACAACGCGAAAACGCCTTTCTTAAAGCTGCGGCTAAGCGATTGTGTGGGGAATCAAATCGCGATGCTCAACTTGAGCAAAACAACAGTACCTGAGCGCATCGGCCATCTGGACTTTGTTACCGCCTCCGGCGTGAAGTGTTTGTCAGGCCAATTCATTCTCGATGAGTTCCGCAGGGCGTCTCGGGATGAAGTGACCTCTATGGATACCCTGCAATCGTTGCCACGGGTGTACTCCCCGATGCCAGAGGTATTCGACAAGTTAATCGCGACCGTACAGTCGCTTCAATCAGACTGCCTTCGAGTGTTTTTGACACGGGTACTGGAACGGAAGGATCGTCTTGAAGCTTTTTTGAATGCGCCCGCCAGCGCCAATTATCACCATGCGTATCCAGGTGGTTTGCTAAAACACTCGCTGGAAGTTGCCAATCACTCAGTGGCTATGCTGCGCCTTAACGAGCCAACCATGCCTCGACTCATGCAGGAAGCCTGTTTCGTGGGAGGACTATTGCACGACATTGGTAAGACATATACTTATGACTCCAAGGGCAAGCCAAATGCCGCCTGGAAACTCTGCAGCCATGACGTGTTTACGCTAGAGGCTTGTGCCTACGGGCTTACATACTTGGATGCACATGAACCCGACATTGCGATGACATTACGCCATGTTTGGACATGTGCTTCGCCAGGCGCTCGCTACGGACAACCCGCAGCAATGACGTTGGCCCGTTATATTCGTGACGCGGATGGGCAAAGCGCGATGGCCGATAACCAACAGCGGGCTTTTCGCCGTCAAACTAACGTGGGATTTGGCCGACTCGGACAAAACCTTTTTTGGCAACCTCAACTACCTGCCGCAGCATCTCATTGATGCCGTCTTCTACTCATCGACTTGAGCCGTCAGCTTTTGGTGTGGCGTTTCTATCAAAGCAAAAGAAAAATTTTATGACCATGCCAAGTGAACGCACGCGCTCGGTCATCCAGACCCGAGAGTTCTTGATCGAGCTAAGCCGTAACACTGACTTTCCAGAAACCATCCGCAGGCAAGCAAAGCAGCTATTAAGGCATTACCCGTCACAGATAGAGATGCTAGACGCTGGCCAACTGGAAGAGCACCTTACTGATGGGACTATATTCCAGCCTATTTTTAGCTCTGTTATTGAGGGACTCTAAAGTGTAGCACTACTCAAGCAGGGGGTGACGTCGCAAGCTGCAAGTTAATCAATTAAGGCCACTAACGAACACTTTACGCTAGTACAAAGTACGCCTCTAGCACTCAAGAGAACACTAGGGGCTAATCCGTTACAGGGCCTTCACTAACTCGCCGTAATCTCCTCCCACACGCAAGACAATGGTCACGTCGTTGTCATTACGGTTGCGGAAGAACCAGCCATGATTGCCGGTGAAAGCAGCTTCAAGCTCACCTTCATCCTCGGGCACGCCACGGCCTTTCTCATAGCTAATGGAGCTCCCATTGCCATCACCGTGCGTGTCAAAGTTGACGGGGCCACCTTCGGAGACCCAGGCAAAGGTAGCAACTGCCCCTTCTTGCATGGTGAGTTTGTACTCCGTGCCTTCCCCTGGCGTCAGGGTAAAGCTCACCTCATCACTCCATGGAGACGCTTCTTCCGCTTGCGCCATCTGGGAAGCGGCTTCCTCGGAAGCCAATGCTTCCGCCAGCGCCACGCTGGCGTCGGTCATCACCCTTTCAGAATCGGCCGGTGAAGGTGCGACTGGATCACTTGCTGAGGGAGAATTGGCTGTTTGGGGAGCGATCTCTGTCTTGGGCGTCGCAGTCTGAGCATCAGCACCGTTTACCGTTGCAGGCTGACTATCACTGACGATCTCTTGAGATGCAGTGGGTTGAGACGCCTGCTGGGCACTGGCTTGATCGTTGGCCTGGTCAAGCTCGGCTTCCTCAGCCAGCTGGGTTTTGATTTCTCCCATCTCAGTCAGCCCCAACATGCGCCCAGCGCCGGTGGGGTCAATGACATACTCAGCAGGGCAGCACGACGGTGATCAGCAAAGCGACGGCAATAACGGCGGCCATCAACGTAGAGCGAAGTAACTTACCCGTTGACGGCAGTTCGGCACGGGTTGGAAGATCAGTGTTATACATCGGGGACTCCCCTTAATTAAGCAATGAAATAGCCGGTCAGTTGATAACCCACCAGCATAAAACCAGCACACATCATGGCGACGTTGGCGGTATACGCGTGGCGTAAGAAGCCAGTAGTACGTCGCCAGAAGCCCATCACAATGAGAATGGCGCTCAATGCCAGTAGCTGGCCGATCTCTACGCCTACGTTGAATGCCAGGAGGTTAGGGACGAGACCATCGGGCGAGATATCGTATTCAATGATCTTGCTCGACAGGCCAAAGCCATGAAACAGACCAAAAACCAACGTGGCTACCTTAGTGTTGGGCTGAAAGCCGAACCAACGCTGATACGCACCGATGTTATCGAGCGCCTTATAAACAACGGAGAGTCCGATGATGGCGTCGATCAGATAGCTATTGATGCCGATATTGAAGTACACCCCTAACAGCATGGTTGCCGAGTGACCGATGGCAAAGAGGCTGACGTAAATGGCGATATGCTGCATTCGGTAGAGGAAAAAGATGATCCCTAACAAAAACAGGATGTGGTCATACCCCGTCACCATGTGCTTGGCACCGAGATACATAAACGAGAGCAGATGAACGCCATAGATCTCCTGGATATAGCCCTTGTCACCTTCAGCCACCGCGTGAGCAAGCGCCTCGCCACTGGCGCCCAGTAGCATTAACAGCAGGGTTAGAAAGGCTAAGGCGTGGCGTCGGTTCATCATAGGCAAGCCGAGCACACCCCTTACTTGGGATGGAAACATGCAACCTCTACGGGTCTGTCGTTAGTCTTGGCCATCCGATGGATGGCCCCAGTCATCAAGCGACGACTGGCCGTGGAGGCCGCTCCAAGCGGTAGACTCGACGCAGGGGAAAAGCGCGTCGTTCGCCTAGCCGCAGGGCATGACGGACGTTGAGTGCGATGGCAATGCTCGCCCCCAACCGGTCCGCTTGTTCGTGGAAGTGACTGCCGCTCTCATGAGGGAGTTGGCGACCGTCTTCATGCATGTGGCCATGGGTATGCCCATGGCCATTCTGCACACTCTCATGGTGAGATGACTCAACGCCAACCATGCTCATTGCGCCATGTGCACTCGCTTCGCCCACACTGGTAAGAAGTAGGCTAGGCAAAAACAGCAATAGCAGGGTCAGATAGCGAAGACGGTGGCGCAGCCGATTGGGCATTTAAAGCGCCCAGGACAAAAATTGACGGTAAAAATGTAAATAACAGTTTGCTTACGCTGTAGCGCCGCGTAGCGGCAATAGATTAACATCCCCTCCAGGGGGATAGGAATAAAATAAGGGAAAGAAATGACAATACATACACACCAGTCACATCCCGATATCATCAAGCGCTTAAACCGGGCTCGGGGGCACCTTTCGAGCGTGACGCAGATGATAGAGGGTGGTCGCCACTGTCTGGAAATTGCCCAGCAGCTTCATGCGGTTGAGAAAGCTATTCAACAGGCCAAACGTGCCTTGGTTTTAGATCATATCGATCACTGTCTAGAGAATGCCTTGGGCTCTCAGGATCAAACGCAGCGGGCGCGGGCTGAAGAGTTCAAGGCCATTGCCCGCTACCTGTAAATACATCCAAGCCCCCCCTCACTTGCTTGAGGAACGCTCTATGCTCGATGTACTCGCCCATCGCGTCTATCGCCATCTCTTTTTCGCTCAGGTCATTGCAATGATTGGCACCGGTCTGACCACCGTTGCCCTAGCGTTACTGGTTCATGATTTTACTGAGGGGCAGGCGGGTGTCGTACTAGGCACAGCGCTGGCGATTAAGATGGTCGCCTACGTGGGCATTGCTCCACTGGTGGTGCTTACGCCTCACGCCTACCTCGACACACGTTGTTGGTTAGCCTCGACTTGCTGCGAGCATCCGTGGTTTGCGCACTGCCTTTCGTTACAGAAGTGTGGCAAATCTATGTGCTGATCTTTCTACTCAATGCTTGCTCAGCAGGCTTCACACCCGTTTTCCAGGCGACAATACCGGACATCCTAGAAAACGAGGAGCAATACACGCGAGCATTATCCCTGTCACGCCTTGCCTACGACTTAGAGAACCTTCTTAGCCCGATGGTGGCAGCAGCATCGCTGATGGTGATGAGTTTTGATGTCCTGTTTGTACTCAACGCCCTGGCGTTCATGATCTCTGCCTCCCTGGTTATATCGGTGATGTTGCCTGAGTCACTATCACTAGAAGAAATTTCCGGCGTTTAGCGTCGCGTTTCTCACGGCATACGGATTTATCTTAAAACACCTCGTCTGCGGGGTCTGTTGGCGTTGAACTTTGCGGTCTCAGCCGCCGGAGCGATGCAGATCGTCAATACGGTAGTGCTTGTTCGCTCTATGTTGGGGCTTGGCGAGAAAGAAGTAGCTTTGGCATTTGCGGCTGCAGGCGGGGGCTCCATGCTGGTGGCCTTACTGCTACCCAAGGTACTGGATCGATTGCCTGAACGACCAGTCATGATGCTTGGTGGCATTATCATGGCGTTCGGTCTCTACTTGAGGCACATCGTTTGCGGGACTTGTCGGGCTATGGTTGCTACTGGGTGCAGGCGCTTCGATGGTCATGCCCCCTGCAGGGCGCTTGCTCAAGCGTTCTTGCCAGCCTGAGGATCGCCCAGTGCTATTTGCTGCCCAATTCTCATTGTCCCACTGTTGCTGGTTGATCACCTATCTGTTGGCAGGCTGGCTGGGGGTAAAACTGGGGCTGACGGGAACGTTCGCTTTGCACGGGACAGTAGCTTTAACGGCGACAGGGCTTGCGATGCTTGCTTGGCCTCGTCGAGATACAAGAGAGATTGCGCACGAGCACTCGCCTATACGTCATAGCCATCTTCGCTATCACGATGAACACCATCAACACGAGCATGAAGGGTGGGAGGGGCCGGAACCTCATAGCCATTCCCACCATCATCTCAAAAATGTGCATCGGCACATATTTGTCATTGATAACCACTATATACGATGGCCTTCGTGACACATTAAGGCTGACAAATTAATAGATGCCTATTAGGTTAAATCACCACGAGTAATGCCTACTTTACTGCATTCATCACAGAAGCTTCGCAGGGAACATTTTCCTTCTTAGGCTTAGTGTGCTTGAACGTATGGGCCTCTCTGGACAGTGACCAGCTAATTTTTGAATGAAATATGCTCAATCATCGTGTCAATTTAAGGTTTAGAAGGACGGCATCATAGCTGAGTGAGACGGAACGCCTAATCTGGAAAATGCACCTTACGAAAAGCACAAGTTGAAATGAGTCTCCCCATCTTATTAGCAGGGGGCTGCCTTCCCCAACCTGCATGTCAGCGCTCAATGGGCTTTTTGTGTGAATGTCATGATCGTTGAGATGACGTCAAAACCAGTTCTTCATAAATGCCCTCGATAGCCTTCTCTTCGGGGCTGTGACGCTGTGGCTCCTGTTCCGGGTTAGGATGTAGGAGGGTTATAAGCCCGCTGGAGAATGACAGGACGTCGCTGAGCTGCTCGTAATCGACGTTTACGTTATCGACATTGTATTGGTTGAGGCGTGTCACGGTCTCTGAGAGTGCCGCCATACTATGCTCTTCTTCTCCAAGCGATGGAAATGCCTGTACCAGCGGCTGTCCGTTGTCCCAACCGATTTTAATAGGTTGGTTGATGATATTGACCTGGGTGCCCGCCGGTATGCGGTCAAAAATTGATTCAATATCGTCAGGCAACATGCGTATAC
>Ga0209345_10005888_pt1 | contig 11227 bp, 8 predicted proteins | sample Cruoilmetagenom7_FD_187294 | JGI IMG/M metagenome (GOLD analysis project Ga0209345, IMG submission 187294) | Oil polluted marine microbial communities from Coal Oil Point, Santa Barbara, California, USA - Sample 7 (SPAdes) (version 2) | ecosystem: Environmental > Aquatic > Marine > Oil seeps ...
GATCATCCTCCAGCCGCTCTTTGACCACAAAGCCTCCATCCAACAACCGATTCACAAGCCGGGTCGTGTCCGGATCGTGAGCAACCATCCGCTCCCCGATCGATTCCATCCGGACGCCCTTCTTCCCGGCACCAGCAATTATCCGGAGCGCATTGTACTGCGTCTCAGAAATGCCATGGCTCTTAAACAGCCGAGCAAACTCCCGCCCAAGCACACTCATCGTCCGCACCAAGTTCAGATACGCCTCCTGCTCACCCATCTCAAACGGCTGCTTCTTACCAAGCTCTTGAGCAAGCGAAGATCCAGATGTACGCCGGTTAGCAGTCATGTTGCATTATGTGTTGCAACAGGTAAAAAACAACCCCGATGCACAAAAATCGTGGGAAACAAGTTAAAGAGACAGCCGCTGTTACACAGCAACAGGCTCAGGGTCAATGAACAACGGAGTGAACTGGGCCATGATTCAAGAGTTTGAAAGCCCTGCCAACTGAATCCCAATGAGGCTCTACAAGGCATTCAGCCATGATTCTAGAATTTTTCACAGGACTCACCAATGCTCAATATCAAAAAACGAGTTTCTCTAGGCCTACTTCTCGCCGCTTCCAGCCATGCCGCGCTCGCATCCAACACCAATCCAATCGATAAAAATACATCCGACTTCCGAGGGCAGATTCTGATTCAAATAGAAGGCGAAGATGTGTATCAGAAATCATTCGGCCAACGAGGCTCCGATGACACCCAACCGATTGACGACAAAACACTCTTCTACATCGGATCGATCGCCAAGACCTTTACCTCAACAGTCATGCTCCAGCTGGATAACGAAGATCAACTCTCACTCGACGATCCAATCGGGGAGTACATCGAGAATGTACCGAGCGATAAGAAGGGCATCACCATCCGGAACCTGCTCTCGCACATTTCAGGACTGGTCGCAAACCATGAGAACCCGCTTGTCGAGCTCGACAAAGACGAGTTCATTGAGTGGGCGCTCGGGACAGAGCTAGAAGCAGAGCCCGGAACACAATGGTCATATTCAAATGTTGGATACGGACTCCTCGCCACGATTATTGAGCAGGTCGAATCCAAGCCATTCCGCCAGGTTATTCACGACAGAATATTTGATCCAGCAGGGATGAAGAACGCGTTGTATTTCAGTGAGCTCACAGGTGATGAGCATATCGCGATCGGTTATGGGCCAATGGCCGATGACTTCAAGTTCAACGGCGATGTCCGCTCGCTCTCGCCAACATGGTTGCGCATGGGCGCAGGAGGGATACTCTGCACCGCCCAAGACCTCGCGGCCTTCCACCAAGCGCTCCATAACGAAACGCTCTTGAGCATCGATCAACAAAAACTCGCCGGAACCCCAGTCGCCAATCGTTACGGGCTCGGGTGGCGCACCGCAACATCGTCAAGAGGAACACCAACGATGTACCACGACGGGGCATTCCCAGGCTTCAATGCAGAGTTCTTCCGATTACCAATCGAGGATGTCTGTATCATCATCCTCGCCGCCGACGAACAAGCCGCCCACGAAATGCGAAACACCGTGCTTGAATACGCCAAAGAGCTATTTGAAGATTAATGCGATCCTGAATAACCTCACGCCAACTCAATCCGCGTCCGGTTCAATAATCATCGGCCGCTCAACATGGCCAAGCGCCTGGGTCGCTGTGCAACTGGTATGATCGATCTGCTCAGGCAACCCCCCGATCGCACAAGAGCCATCAACGCCGCCGCCGGCCAACTTTCGAATTGATTACGGATTCTCCGCATACAAACAAAAAATTGTGACCTGGACGCCCAAAATCGTGGTTTGCATGGTTGCGTTCAGGTTACCATGTGCCCATGCAGGATCAAATCGGCCCATATCAAGTGCTCCGTGAAATTGGCCGTGGGGGGATGGGCGTGGTGTACCTCGCCCGCGATGCCCGCCTCGAACGCGATGTCGCCATCAAGGCTCTCCCAGAAGACCTGGCCAAAGACCCCGTCGGCCTCGAACGCTTCGAACGCGAAGCAAGAGCAATCGCCGGGCTCAGTCATCAAAACATCGCCGGTATCTATGGCATCGAAGAACAGGACGGCGCAAAGTACCTCATCCTCGAATACATCGATGGCTTGACACTCGCCGATCGTCTCGACGCCGGACCACTTCCATTAGAGGAGGCCATGCAGGTCGCCGTTCAGATCGCAGCCGGGATCGAAGCCGCCCATGAAACAGGAATTATCCATCGCGATCTCAAGCCCGCAAATATCAAAATTGATACCGACGATCTCGTCAAGATTCTGGACTTCGGATTGGCGAGAGCCGACGAAGGATCAAGTTCAACAGGCATGAGCTTCGATGGCCCAACAATCCACCAAGACAACCCGCAACCTCCACCGACCATGGAAGGGATGATCCTCGGCACCGCCGCCTACATGAGCCCAGAACAAGCCCGCGGCCGGCGCGTAGACAAACGAACCGATATCTGGGCATTCGGCGTAATCCTTTACGAAATGCTCGTAGGATCAAACCCTTTCAAAGGCGAAACAGCAACCGACTCCATCGGTGCGGTGATCCACAAAGACATTGATCTCTCAAAGCTACCAAGCGGAACCCCAAGCAGTGTGCACCATGTGCTCACTCGATGCCTCGAACGCGACAAGAGCAAACGGTTCCGCGATATCGGCGATGTCCGCATCGAACTCGAACACGGCTCAGGAGAATCGCTCGCCGCCGTCAACCCTGCGCGTAGATCTCCGTTCGAATTGATCGCACTGGCAGCGATCATCTTCGCCATCGCAGGCGCGGGGGCAATGTGGTTGCTCAAGCCAAGCCCAAAGCCCACGCTCATGAACCTCGCCATCCCCGTTGCGGATCGCTTTGAATCGATCGACCAACTCGCCATTTCGCCCGACGGCGAAACCATCGCCATGATCGCAAAGGAGCATCCAACAGAAAACGGAAGCACGGACAACGCGGTCTATGTACGAAACTGGTCCGACGAGAACTTCCGCAAACTCCAAGGCACAGACAGAGCCACGGGCACGGTGGCGTTCTCGCCAATCGGAGATCATTTGCTTATCGAGATCGATGACGAGGTGCGGCCAATATCAGAAGTCCGGTCGTTCCCTATCGCCGGCGGCCCTTCGACCAAAGCCTTTGACATCTTGCAATATGACAAACACTCCGATGTCTTTTGCTACATATCCGATGATGAAATTGCCGTCTTTTCGAAGGACATGAGCAAGCTCTATCGCATCTCTATATCCGGCGGAGTGCCAGAGGCGACCCTGCCCCTTGCAGGGTTTGAAGACTGGAATGCACGTTATCTCACTCAATCTTCCCCTGGAAGCCAAACACTCATCGCTTCGTTATGGAACAGGAAAACTCGTCAAACATCACTCTTTCAGGTTGATCTGGAGACCGGCAAAAAGGACCTTCTTCTCGATGATGCGTTTGGGGCAACAGTTCTGTCGGATGGGCGCATCATATATGAGTGGGATAATGCTGTCTGGATGGCCCCGTTTGACATCGAAAACGCCCGGGTGACCGGACCCGCCAAAGGAATATTCTCTGGTATCTCGAACTTTGTTATGGATCCAACAGCACGCCGCGCTGTCTACCTCGCTCAAGACAACTCCCAAAATCGAGTGGCAGTCGTAGCCTCAGATGCCTCTGGTCGCTCTGTTAAAACACTGGTCGACATGCCGGGCAATCTCAATAGATGGTGCAAGGTTGCCCTCTCTCCCGATGGCCAGCGGGTTGTCTTCAACTATACAGGCCAGAATGTACATAATGCCATCATGATTCACGACATCACCTCGGGGCTCACGCGGCCGCTTTCTCCAAAGGACCATTCAGCCGCGTACGATCCGAACTGGACACCGGACGGACGCGTTGCCTTCCACCATCTCAGCACAAAACAGATCATGGTCATGGACGCTGTGCCCGGGGCAGCCCCCGAACCACTGCTGCCCGGCTTCTCATTACCTGCAGAGACAATCGCTTTCAGCGCCGACGGGCGACATGTACTGACCGGGTTTGCACCCGAGCAAGGCGAACCCGGAATTTATCTCTTTGATGTCGGCGATGGCAACTCCGACCGCGCGTTCTATGCCTCTCCATCAAGCGAGGGCAGCCCAACCTTCAGCCCAGACGGACAATGGGTTGCGTACAACGCCAACGGCTCGGGGCGAGTGGAAATCTACATCCGCCCGTTTGATCCAGAAAGCCCTGAGAGCACCCCGATCTACCCAATCACGAAACTTGGTGGGGAATTCCCGAAGTGGTCACCCGACGGCAAGACGCTGTTCTACTTCGGCATCGACGAGGAAACACACACACTCTTCGCCGTCACCATCGAGACGACGCCGGAAGTCAAAGTTTCCGAGAGACGCACAATCTCCACCGACATGGCCGGAGTCGTCGACATCATACCCATGCCTGATGGCACATTCATCATGCTCAAATCAACCGACGCCGCCGACCAAGCCCCCGACTTACGCGTAATCCTGAACTGGGATTCGGAATAACTTAAACAGCATCCGGCTCAAGAATCATCAGCCGCTCAAGATGCCCACGCATCTGCGTAGCCGTGCATTTCGTATGGTCGATCTGCTCGGCCAACCACCCGAATGCACGCGCGGCCTCGACATGCTCGATCGAATCATCGAAGAACAAAATCTGAGGCCCGGATGCATTGACACGCCGCTCATAAGCCGCGAATGCTTTTTCGTCGGGCTTGGCGAGTCCAAACAAATGACTCCCGTGCTTGTGCTCGATCGCAAACGCGCTCGGTGAATCTTCTTCCATCCGGTCCCAGTGCATGACATTGGTATTGGACAGCAGCCCGGTCGTCAGGTCGGCGTACTCGTTGAGTTCGTCGATCAACTCATCAACGCCAGGGTATTCTTCGAGCAGCCACCCGTTGTGAACTTTCTCAACATCCTCGATGCTGAATGCTTCGTCGCTGACCTTGGCAATCGAACGGAAAAATGCCTTGTCGCTCATCTGCCCGGTTTGGTAGCGGGGCTCGATGGCGCGCATCTTTTTGTAGCACGCCGCGCCGACCTTTTTAGTCTGCTTGGGAACGCCCGCCTGAGCGCAGCCTTCTTCCCATGTTCGGCAAATTTTGAGAATGACGCCGCCCCAGTCGAAACAGATGTGCCGGATGTCATCACTCATGGTCATTCTCCTGTCCGTCGCCGGCTCCGCCGGTTTCGACTTTCATAATCTCGTCCATCACCGTCGTGGCAAAGGAACCACGCGGAAGCTCAAAGGCGCACCGGATGTACGCCCCGTGCTCATCGACTCCGCCCTCGACTTCCGGATCGATTACCGGAATCCGCAGCGGCCTGCGGTCGCCCCCGATCATCGGTAATTGATCGCGGGCTTCGCTCGATTCTAAATCTTTCGTCGATACTCCAGTGTTGGCAAGGGCTTGGAGTTCAATCGGGTCAATTTCCCCAGATGCCCGGGTCATGGTGGTCCCCCACATGGGGCCCGAAGCACAGATTTCGCCGCTGGCGAGCCGGTCCAAAGTCTCAGCTTGTTCGGTATCCGATTGTTCCACGTGGAACAATTGCCGCGATTTGAGCACGAAACCGACATCGCCGGGGAGGAGATGGTCGTGGGTGCCGGCTTGGACCCGGGTGTTGAGGATGCCGTTGAAAATCGCGGATTGGAACGCGGAAATGAAGAATCCGGCGGCGGTTTGGTCAATGGCTTTGACCGCGGCGGCGGGGTCGGCACCGTTGGCGAGGAGTTTTAATGCTCGGCGTTCGACCTTGAAGAGCTTGGGCATGGCTTCGTGTGCGGCGAGATAATTTCCTGCCGCATACAAATCGCGGGATTCGGCTTGGTTGGCGGGGCAGGGCTGGGAATCTTTTTTGGTTGGGCCGCAGAGGAGGTCGAGGGTGAGTTGGGGGTCACCCATGATGATGGCACGGCCAATCTCGTGGTTGTTCTGGAGGATTCCGAAGCGTTGGGATCCGAAGCGGTTGGGAACGCCTTGGGTTGAAAGTTGTTTGAGGGCGCGGTTGGCGTGGACGACGGCGGTGGGGTCTACATCTCGGATCTTGATGGAGAAGCGGTTGCCGTTGAGGTGGCCACGCTTGAGTTTGTTGGTGTGGAGGTCGACCCAGAGGACGGTGAGTTTTTCGTGGACGAGTGCGGGGAAGTCTTCTGGGGTTTTGCCTGGGGTTTGGATGGACATGACTTGCTGGGTCACGGCGTGTTTGTCTTTGAGGCCGGCGTGGCCGATGGCGCGGCGGTGGACTTTGAAGTGGCGTGCGAGGATGTCGCGGAGTTGGAGTGTGGACATGCCTCGTTTTTCAACGAACATGTAGATGTGCTCGCCCTCGCCTGCGGGCTGGTACATGGGGATTTCCTGGACCTGGAAATCTTCGGGTCTGTTTTTGAGTGTTCCTGAGGTTCCGGGGATGTCGCGGGTGAGGTAGACGGGTGCGGCAACGGCGGCGTCGAAGTCTGGGAGTTGGGTGGGGGTTGTGGGCATAGGAGTGGATTGTAGGAGGGAGAAGAGGAACGCAGAGGCCGCAAAGTTCACGCTGAGACGCAGAGAAGAGTGGATTTGGGTAAGATGAAGACCCGACTGCGCCGAAGACGGCGAGATCGGGACACCCGCACCCGGTGGTATTCTGTGATAATATCTACAATTAGGAGACCTTCATGCACCAAACATCAAACAGTGTTCGTACGGATCAATCCAATGAAGTTGTTTATATCCCGAGAATAATCAGACCTTCAAAATGGTCTGGACGAGACAGGCGAGCGGTGTCTAGTGCAGTTGGTATGGGTGTATTTATGGGGCTGTTGGTTTGGTCTGCATTCATGGGTTTGTTGGGCGGGATATCTTTAATTGTTGTCGGTGGTTTGTAAAGTGATCAATGAGTGCTCGGCATATATAGACTATTTTAGTACCGATCCATGTGAGAACAGTTCATCAATGGTTTGGTCATCTGGCATAAGTTCTGCAGTTAGCTGATCTAAAGCCAGTCCGTCCTTGTAATCAGCAGTCTCAATGATCCACTCTTGGGCACACATATTGGGCTGGCTAGATACTGCCCAGCAATGTAGTAGTTGGTCCTTGCAAATTGGAGCAACAATTGATACAACAAAAACTGATCGTCCATGCCGTCTCAAGTGAGAAAGAGAACTCGCCCAATGATCTTGGTATTGTTCAGTACTCCAAAATACAGTTGGCACACAAAGTCGTTCAGAATGGCCACCGATTTTAATGCAAGTCCAGTGGCCTGGACCAACATAAAAATCTGGAAGCGGTTTGTTGGGATCAATAAGTTCAATACTAAACATTCTTAGGTCAGCCCTTTGTCAAATCAGTAGTGTAAGTTCCAATTCGGAACGCCCAGCCTCAGACGGTTTGTTTGTCTTTGTGCTCTGGTTGGCTGCGGATTTCGGTCCAGTATTCTTCACGGACATCGTCGTCGATCTCGACGGCCCCGCCGCCTGCCCAATGGTGATCTTGGCCGTGCTTTTTGCAGCCTGAGATCCAGTACTCTTCGCCGGTTTCGACATTGCTGTAGTTCCCGCTGATACCCCTTCCCTTGAGTGTTTCGAACCGCGTTCCGCCGTAGTACACCGAGCTGCGAGATTTTGAGAACCGGACACGGCCAATGCGGGCGGGACCCCCGTCGCCACAGTTGCTTTTGAGTTCTATGTACATGATCCGCGTCTTCATATGCTCCCTTTTCGAACAATACGCTGGGGCATCCTGCCGTGGGTTTAGGAGCAGCCGTTGGTGAACTCGGTGAGGAATGTGCTGATGTCGAAGAAATCGAAGAGGCCGTCACCGGTGAAATCGGCTGCTGGATTTCCGGCGGCGAATGCGGTGAGGAATGCGGAGAAGTCGAAGAAGTCCAGCACGCCGTCGCTGGTTAGGTCGGGGGGGCATGTTGTGCTGGTGTCGAAGATATATGCGGAGCCGGTTCCACCGCCACCGCGTGCACCGACGATGGTCGTTGTGCCCAAGATCGCGACTGAGCTTCCGAAATCGTCATAATCCGCTGGATCGGATGCGGTGAGTTTCTCGATTTGGAGCCCGGTCTTTGTATCGAATATATAGGCTGAGCCTGAGCTTGAGTTCCCGTCGTCGCTATCGTCGCCGCGTGCTCCGACGATTGCTTTCGTGCCCGAGATCGCGACTGAGTCTCCGAACCAGTCAAGTGGCGCTGCATCGGATGCGGTGAGCTTAAAGAGTTCTTGCCCGGTTTCTGTATCGAACAGGTAGGCTGAGCCCGAGTTGGAGCCCGCGTGGGTGTCGCCGTAGGCTCCGACGATTGCCATCGTGCCCGAGATTGCGACAGACCAGCCGAATGCTGCGTCAGATCGGGCAAAATGTTCAATCTGATCACCGGTTTGAGTATCAAACAGGTAGGCCGAACCGGAGAAGTGGTCCGGGTGACCGTTTCGTACAGCCCCGACGATAGCGGTTGTGCCCGAGATCGCGACAGAGATGCCGAACCTGTCGTTTTCCGCTGCATCGGATGCGGTGAGCTTGCAGAGTTGTTGCCCGGTCTTTGTATCAAACAGGTAGGCCGATCCTGAGCTGGAGCCTGCGTCATCGTTTCCGAATGCTCCGACGATTGCTATCGTGCCTGAGATTGCTACGGAGGTGCCGAACTCATCAAGCGGCGCTGCATCGGATGCAGTGAGTTTGAAGAGTTCTTGGCCGGTCTTTGTATCAAACAGGTAGGCGGAGCCTGAGAAGGAACCCGCGTCGTCGTCATATGGCGATCCGACGATTGCCGTAGTGCCCGAGATGTCGACGGATCGACCGAAGAGGTCGCTTGCTGCGGCATCGGATGCGGTGAGCTTGTTGAGTTGTTGCCATGTTTCTGTATCGAATAGGTAGGCTGAGCCGGAGTCGGTGCCTTCGTCATCGTTACGCAACGCTCCGACGATGGCGGTCGTGTCTGAGATCGCGATGGAAAATCCGAATCCGTCACTTGTGGCTGCATCGGATGCGATGATTTTGATATCTTCGTTGACGGTTTGTGCTGCTGTAGGGAGGGCGCCAAGGGCTGAAAGGCCAATGCTGGCCAGCGTGAGCCAGTGGTGGGTTGATGGTGACATGATTAGGGTTCCTTATACATGGATTGAATCACAAACCGACTAGCGGAGGCATAGCACAATAATAAGGTATTTTGTCATTCTCGGTTGTTCGATCTTCGGAATGATCCAGTTCTTTGGCGCGAGGGGTGGGTGCTATGCAGGAGTCGAAGAGGGCGGCTTCATGGCACCAGGTAGAAATGGTGACATGTGCATTGGGCGAGTGGCATTATGGGGCGATGGTTGAAGCGGGATTGAATTATTTGGGTAGTGAGTTTTCCATTGCTTTTTGGGAGATTTCATGTACTCTATATTTCTGTTTTCATGTTCTTTTGAGATCCGGCTTGGACCGAGGAGTTTTCAGATGATTCAGAGGGTTATTGGCGTGTGCGTTGTGGTGTTGGCTGGGCTTTGTGGGCTGGCTGGGGCTGAGCCGTATGAGGTGACTGGGGGGTATGGGTATGCGGGGTATGAGTCGGCGGTGCTTGAGCATGTGACCGGTGGGGGGGTTGTGGGGTATACGGTGGCGTCGCCGGACTTTGTGGCGTTCCGTGGGGTGGAGTGGGATCGGGCGAATCAGCGGGTGGTGTTTCTGGCGATCGAGACGGGGGAGGCGCGGATCGCGTCGGTGGATGAGTCGCTTGATCCGGCGAGTTTGGTTGTGCTGCGGAGCGGGCTGAGTGTTGGGGCATCGAAGATTGAGGTTGACCCGGCGACGGGGCGGATCTTTTGGTGGGAGAATGGGCAGATCTTGAGTGCTAATTCGACGGGCGGTGGTTTGCCTGTGCTTGAGGCGAGCAATGTGCCTGAGCCATTGTCGCTTGATATTGATGTTGAGCGGGGTGTGTATGTGATGACCGATCTGACGGATCCTACTTCGTTGGGGATTGGTCAGTTGGGTGGTTTTGGCGGACCGAGCTATGTGCCGATGGTGAACGCTGGGAATCCGAACGCGTTTATTGGGGATGTGTGTATTGATCCGGTGTCGGGTGATTTTGTTTGGACGGAGAACTATTTTCATACGCTTTCTGGGTACGCGAAGATGGTCTTTCAGTCTGGGAATGATGGGCTTAATCCTGAGATGATCTTTGGGAGCGATACGCCGACACTTGTTGATGAGTGGTACTACGGGGTCGGGGTGATTGATGACCAGGTTGGGGTGATTCGGGCGCCGGCGGTCTTTGGGACTACGCCGCCGAAGCTTGTGCGGGTTGATTTGACGACTGGGTTGTCATCCGAGATTGATTCGGGGAACTACTTCAACTTGGAGATTGAGTTTTCGGTGGATCCGATTGTTGGGCATCCTGAGAGTGTGATTGTTGATGAGGGGGAGATGGGAACCTTGAGTGTTGTGCCGAGTGGTTCGGGATCAATTTTTCAATGGCGTCGGAATGGTGTAGCGATAGTTGACGATGGGCGTGTCAGTGGGTCCGATACGGAGATGCTGGTTGTGATGGATTCGATGCTCTCGGACACGGATAGCTATAGCTGTTTCGTGACCGATAGCAGTGGTGCGAATCAGGAGAGTGATGTTGTGGTGTTTGCGGTGCGTGGGAGTGGTGAGGCGGCGTGTGTAGTTGATCTGAATGACGATCAGGTGCTTGATTTTTTTGATATTTCAGTATTTCTTCAGTTGTTTAGTGCTGGGTGCCCATGAGGGAATCATTGGTTGAAGATGGTGATCAATGGCAATGGTGTGTCAGTGGCGAGGGTGATTTTTTGGGTTGTTGAATTCGTCGTCGTCGCTTGAGGCGTCGGGTGGTGTCATGACGCAGGCGGCTTCGATGACGGAGTCGTCGGCGAAGATGGGGGTGTTGTTGGCGATGCCTAGGGCGATGGCGTCGGAGGGTCTTGCGTCGATGTGGACGAGGTTGCCGTCGGGGCGGGCGAGTGAGAGTTGTGCGATGAAGGCGCCGTCGATGAGGTCGGTGATGGTGATGGCTTCGAGGGTTGCTCCGAGTCCTTCGATGATGGTGCCAAGTAAATCGTGGGTCATTGGGCGCGGGGCGTGGATGCCTTCGAGGCGGCGGCCGATGGCGGCGGCTTCGACGATCCCTATGACGATGGGGAATGAGCGGGGGGACTCGAGGTTTGGATCGAGTTCACGGAGCTCGATCAGTTGTTCGGGCTTGCGCTCGTGGATGAGTATTC
>Ga0209345_10005889_pt1 | contig 11225 bp, 5 predicted proteins | sample Cruoilmetagenom7_FD_187294 | JGI IMG/M metagenome (GOLD analysis project Ga0209345, IMG submission 187294) | Oil polluted marine microbial communities from Coal Oil Point, Santa Barbara, California, USA - Sample 7 (SPAdes) (version 2) | ecosystem: Environmental > Aquatic > Marine > Oil seeps ...
ATACAGGAGTAAAATGAAGGCCGGGTGGCTTGGTCAAATGGCTGGCGTGGGCTGGGGTGCGCCAACAGAATTTAAATTCAATGGAATCATTATTCCAGAATCAGAAGTACCCGATTGGAAGCCGAGTATGATCAATCAACAATACCAGGACGATATTTATGTAGAAATGACATTTTTAAAAACGCTCGAAGATTATGGTCTCGATGTATCCATCAGGCAAGCTGGAATTGATTTTGCAAACAGCCAGTACAGGTTATGGCATGCCAACTACTATGGACGTGACAATTTACGCTCAGGGATTGCTCCACCATACTCCGGACATCCTGAATATAATGCCCACGCTGATGATATTGATTATCAGATTGAAGCTGATTACTCAGGATTAATTGCTCCAGGAATGCCACAGATCGTGATAGAACTGGGAGATAAGTTTGGTCGTCTGATGAACTATGGTGATGGGGTTTATGGTGGCCAATTTGTAGGTGCAATGTATGCTGAGGCATTTTTCGAAAAGGATATTACAAAAATTATCCAGAACGGTTTGGCATGTATTCCATCAGAAAGCCAGTATGCAGAAGCCATTAGGGATGTAATGAAATGGCACAAAGAAAACCCGGGGGACTGGCAAAAAACCTGGCAGATGATTGAAGACAAATACAACCTGAACCATGAATACAGGAAATTTAGTTGTAATGGGACTGCGACGGATTTTAATATTGATGCAAAGATAAACGGTGCTTATATTGTAATGGGACTGCTTTATGGTGAGGGTGATATGGATAAAACCATTATTGTGTCAATGCGTTGCGGAATGGATTCTGATTGTAATCCATCTAATGCTGCAGGCATTCTGGCCACGTCGCTGGGAATAGAAGGTCTACCGGAAAAATATAAGACCGGAATTGACAACACGACTAAATTTTCTTTTACTGCGTATGATTTCCCTTCCTTGTTAAAAGTATGTGAAGATTTATCCAGGGATGCTGTTGTAAGTGCTGGTGGCCGCATTGAAAAGAATGCTGAAGGTATTGAAAATTATGTAATACCCGTGCAAACACCGGTTGTTGCACCTCTTGAACAATGCTGGGAGCCAAAAGGAAATGAGGGAGATGTCAATTTTAGCCCGGAAGAAATGGAGAAGATCACAGTGAAAAATCGGAATCCTGAAGAATTTGTAAATATCTGGAAGGTAGCCGGACCCTTTTCGAAAGAGGGTGTAGATGCCCTGGGTCTGTTTGATTTAAAATTTGGTCCCGAAAAAAATAGCAACTATTCCAACTGGAAAGAAATACCGGTTGGCAGTGATGGCTATGAAGCTGATTTTATTAATCTTGAAAAGTTCTTTGGGAAAGAACATAGTGTAGCTTACTTGAAATCACACGTTTGGATAGAAAATAGCCAAACCGTTTTATTTGAACTAGGATCTGACGATGGTATTAAACTGTGGTTAAATGAGGAACTTGTTCATCAGAAAAATGTTTTACGCGGGTATAACCAGGGAGAAGATGTTATAGAAGTACACCTGGAAGAAGGCTGGAATACAGTAAGGGTGAAAGTTACACAGGGTACCCTGGGATGGGGAGCTTCATTGGTGATTACGGATCTGGAACACCATCCGATAGATGGATTAAAATACAAGTGAACTGGGGAAAACATTAAATGAATAAGGGCACCGCTATGAAAAAAATAATTCTTGTTTTAATGATAACCTGGACAATTCTGTCCTGTTCATCTGAACAAAAAGATTCACCAACTGATTTTGTGATTGGCAAAGGGACCAACCTGGCCCACTGGCTTTCGCAAAGCAGCAAAAGAGGAGAGGAGCGCAGCTTATTTATACAGGAAAAGGACTTTGAATATATTGCTGAGCTGGGTTTTGAGCATGTGCGTTTGCCTATTGATGAAGAACAGATGTGGGATGAACAGGGCAATCGCCATGAGGATGCCTTTGATATTATGCAAAACTGCATAGCATGGAGCATTGAAAATAATCTTCGTGTAATCATAGATGTTCATATTTTGCGCTCCCACCATTTTAATGAGGAAGTAAAACCTCTCTGGACAGATCCCTTGGAACAGGAAAAGTTTTGCGATTTGTGGCGCGATCTTTCAGCTCTACTTTTAAATTATCCGGTTTCCATGGTGGCTTACGAGCTCATGAATGAAGCTGTCGCGGATGAGGCAGAAGACTGGAACAGATTACTGGCCAAATGTTTTGCTGCCATCCGGGAGACGGAACCTGAGCGTTTGATCGTGATTGGCTCCAACCGCTGGCAATCTGCCAGTACATTCGATGAACTAAAAGTGCCGGATGACCCTAATATCATATTGAGCTATCATTTCTACGAACCATTTTTGCTGACACATTTCCATGCCTCATGGACCGGGCTTAAAGATTATACCGGACCGGTACATTATCCGGGGGTTATTTTAACACAGGACGAGTTTGATGCCCTGCCGGAAGATCAGAAAGATGAAGCAAAGGATTGGATCGGGCAAGAATTTAACAAACAGGTAATGACAGAAATGATGGAAAAGCCTTTCAGAAAAGCCAGGGAATTAAACCTCCCTTTGTACTGTGGAGAATATGGAGTATTGAAAGGAGCACCCGAAGAAGACCGGTTGCGCTGGTATACTGACATGATGGAGATATTTGATGAGAACAATGTTGGGTCGGCTAATTGGAATTATAATAGTGGCTCATTCGGACTGGTTAATAATGATGGCAGTAAAAACCAGGAATTGATCGATATAGTTGCAGGTTTGTAATATAGCAGTTGACTCGCTTCAACCCCCATCCATTTAGCCTTTTTCTTTAACGAAAATTCATTCTAATCGTTTAATTTCATACTGGCATAAGATTTTCAAGCTTTCTACTTCATTAGATACCATACTGTTCACAGCATTAAATATGGTATGACTGGCATGTAGGGTCCTAATATGATACTTATACTGTTGATTGGTTTTTAGTTGCTTAAAATCAACTGGTATCATTTCACCATTATAAATGGGAGGCTGAGGACTTAATTCAAGAAACTTTTCAAAATGATCCTGATGGAAATTTCTTTTCAGGTCATGAATATCGTCAGTAAGTATTATCTGATTCGTTTGGAGTATGGTATGCAACCGGTCATATAAATTAATTTTGTTCATATGCAGCGCTTTTCGTGATGTTGCTTATCCAGTATTCGATATAATTAATCTGGTTGGGTTATTGGCAGTGAGATAATAAATTCAGTGCCTTTTCCGGGTTCAGATATAACATCAATATTTCCATTGTGCTGTTCAATGATACCATAGCTGATGGACAGGCCCAATCCCGTTCCTTTCCCAACCTCTTTGGTCGTGAAAAAGGGCTCAAAAATATGTTGTTTGACTTCAGAGGTCATCCCTTTTCCGCTGTCCTTAATGACAATTTTTATACCTATTGCACTGCTGACGGTTTGAATAAATATTTCACCATTCCCATCAATGGCCTGTATGCTGTTGGTCAGAATATTCATTATAACCTGGTTGAGTTTGCCCGGGAAGCACTCTACTTTCTCAAGATTCCCATATTCCTTACGGACATGGATCCTGTCCTTGGTTTTATTATGCAATAATATCAAAGTTGAGTCAATTCCATCATGAATATCATATAGCTGTAGCTTCTCTTCATCAAGCCTTGAAAAACTGCGCAGACCTTTCACAATCTGACTGGATCTGTTTGCACCATCCTCAATGCCTTCCAGCAAGTTAAAAATCTCTTTTATTAAGAATGCGTAATCCATCTCCGTTTTCAACGCTTCTATTTCACTAAAAGAACCTTCAAGCTTATTTGACTCAATGATTTCCTCGTATTTTTTTAGGAGGGTGAATACATCATTCACATCTCGCAGAAGGGGATTTACATTACCACTCACGAAATTGATAGGGTTATTAAGCTCATGTGCTATTCCAGCGCTAAGTATCCCCACAGATGCCATCTTTTCTGACTGGATCAACTGGGTCTGTGTTAATTTCAGGTTTTCAAGTGTGAGTTCCAGCTCACGTTCATGATTTTCCAAGGCCTTATTTGTTGCCATAACCTCGTCCCGCTGAGATTCTATTTCTTCCTTCTGGGCCTCAATCTCGTCTCGCTGGTTCTCAACCTCTTTTTTCTGTTTTCTAATTAATAATGTAGCATTAGCTACCTCTGCTTCCAATTCTTTCTGCTGTTGTTTTAATTTGGCAGTACGCCATCGTCCAAGTCCGTAAATAATCAGCAAGGCTGCCAATACATAGCCCATTCTTGCCAACCAGGTATGCCACCAGGGGGGGGATATGGTGAAAGTATATTCAAAGGGTTCGCTCCATCGTTGTGCTTCCCCTATAGCGTGTACCCTGAAGGTATAAGTGCCATAGGGCATGCTGCGGTAATCTGCCTTGGTTTCTGATGTTGGAATACTCCAATGATTGTCCAATCCCTCCATTTTGTAACTGAACTTAATTTTATGCGGAGCATTCCAATCAATGGCTGAAAAATGGAAGGTCAGATGATTATTGTTGTATGGCAATTCCAGGTTTAAGGGGTAGTTAGAAAACTTTGCCACACCATTGAATTTAATATCTTTTTTACCGTTTTCTGTCAAATTGCGGAAATCTGCAAACAGCTCATTAATCTCTAGGCTGTTCATCTGCAGGGAAGGAGGCTCATCCGGGATCTTGAAATTATTCAGGTCCAGCATGGTCAGGCTTTTACTACTGCCCCACCACATGCGGTTTTCACTGTCCAGTAACACACTGTTAATGTAAAAGTCTATTCCTTTCAGGCCATCCAGTTGGCTATAAGTATGAATAATATTTTGTCCGGGTACCAGGCAATTTAGTCCCTTTTCTGTGCTCATCCATATATTGCCTTCAGAGTCTTCCTGGACGGTATAGACAATATTATTGCTCAATCCTTCCTTTTCAGTAAAATGAGTAAATGTTTTGCCGTTATACCTGCTAACACCTCCACCTCCTGTACCGAACCATAAATTGCCCTGACTGTCTTCCATGATGCACAGGATCGTATTGCTGGTTAATCCCTCTTTTGTGGTATAATGTGTAAATGTTTCGCCGTTATACCTGCTAACGCCACCACCCCTTGTGCCAAACCAAAGATTGCCCTGGCTGTCCTCCAGGATATTTCGTACGATATTATTACTTAATCCTTCGTTTTCGGTAAAATGCACAAATGTTTCACCATTATACCTGCTCACCCCTCCGCCACCAGTGCCGAACCATAGATTGCCCTGGCTGTCCTCCATCATGCATCTTACATTATTATTGCTTAATCCCTCTTTTGTGGTAAAATGTGTAAATGATCTTCCATTATACTTACTCACTCCACTGCCTCCGGTTCCGAACCATAGATTGCCGTAACTGTCCTCCACAATAGCCCTGACATTTCTATTGCTTAGTCCTTCTTTTTCTGAAAAATGCCTGAAGGATTTCCCATTATACATGACTACCCCACCGCCTTCTGTGCTGAACCAGTGATTTCCCTGGCTGTCCTCCAGAATAGACCAGACAATGTTATTACCTAATCCCTCTCTCTCAGTATAATGTGTAAAAGCATCTTCATTATATACGCTCACCCCACCTGCCCATGTACCAAACCATAAATTGCCCTGGCTATCTTCCATGATGGACCAATTATAATTATTACTTAATCCTTCATCTTCTGTAATATGCGTAAATGATTCACCATCATACCTGTTTATTCCTGCACCATCGGTTGTAAACCAAAGATTGCCCTGACTGTCTTCCAGGATAGATCTGATATCGTTACTGCTTAATCCCTCCTTAATAGTAAAATTTATAAATGAATCACCATCATACCTGCTCACCCCTCCACCACCAGTTCCAAACCATAGATTGCCCTGGCTGTCTTCCAGTCCTGATCTGACATTATTGCTGCTTAATCCTTCTTTCTCAGTAATATGTAGAAATGTTTTGCCATCATACCTGTTTACCCCACCACCTTCCGTACCAATCCATAGATTACCCTGGCTGTCCTCAAGGATGAACCAGACATAATTATTGCTTAATCCTTCTTTCTGAGTAAAATGTGTAATGGTTTCTCCATTAAACATGCTCATTCCTCCACCGCCTGTCCCGAACCACAGATTGCCCTGGCTGTCTTCCATAATAGATCTAACAGTATTACTGCTTAGTCCTTCCTTTTCAGTAAAATGTGTAAATGTTTCACCATCATATCGGCTTAGCCCTCCCAAATAGGTACCAAACCATAGATTGCCATGGCTATCCTCAAGGATGGAATAGACACGATTATTGCTTAATCCTTCTTCCCGTGTATAATGAGTAAAAGATTCTCCGTTATACTTGCTCACTCCTCCACCCCAGGTCCCGAACCACAGGTTGCCATGGCTATCTTCCAGGCTGGATATGACATAAGACGAGTTCATGCCCTGGTCCACATCCAGGTATTTCATATTAATGCTGGCATTATCCTTCATATGTGGACGCAGAGCTTTAACAGGTTGTGGTTGAAGACAGGGCACAACCGTACCTGTGATGTGTAAGGGTTTACCTGTAGGTACAGTATCTCCGGTAGAGTTAACTGTTACAAAAGAAGAAGTATCTACACCGGGAGTAAATGTTTCCAGGGAGTTTCTATCTACGGTAATAACGGTGAGAGTTTCCGGTATTTTATATTTATTCAGGTAGGCAGATACCACGTTTGGATGACCTGAGGGTATGGATTTTGGTAGTTCGACACTGTCAGGGTGGATATATTTGGCTCTGGCAGGAACAGGTATCCCTGTCTTTATGGTATCGCCCAAGGAATTTACCAGGGGATGAATGCTGTCTCCAGTGATGGGGTTGCGGATGTAACCTTCATCTGTGTTTACAGCAAATGTTTGGGGAGCAGGATAGAGAGGAGCCATATCCTCCCAGGAGCCATTTTGATCGTTTCTGCAAGAGCTGAGAAGTGAAATTATGCCCAGGTATGCGATAAATTTTTTCAGATACACCAGTTGTAATTTGACGGCAAATAAAATTACGAATTGTTTTGGGCTTAAATGCAATTATCGGATTTTTTAATACTGGCTGGCTTAAATTTATTGTCTTCAATAAATAACTTGATTAACATCCCAGTTTTATTGAACTTTATATGCTTTTGCACAAATACGTACATCCTTTGAGCATACCAAAAAACTAAATCAATGTCCCTTACAAGCATTTTTCGGATTATCAAACGAGATTCTGTATCCCTGATCACCAATATGACCGGTCTTTCATTCGGACTGGCGGCTGCCATTCTGCTAACCGTTTTTATTCAGTATGAACTAAGCTTTGACAAACATTTTAAAAACTCCGAACGGATCTATAGGTTAAATACAATATGGACGGATAAGGGAGAGTCACTGGTCCTGCCCATTAATCTAAGGGCAGCCTACGCGGATATTCCGTCACAGGTAGCAGGCGTAGAGAGAGCCATCCAGATCTACGATGGAGATCGCTCGGAAGTGAGTGTTGGCGAGGATAGATTTAAGGATATCAGGTTGCTGTATTCAGATCCCGGATTTTTCGAGCTTTTTGACCTTAAACCCATATCCGGGAGCCTTGAAAATGCACTTTCAGGTATAAATGAAGTAATCATCACCGGGAAAATCGCCGAAAGGATTTTTGGGACTGATGAGGTTATTGGGGAGAGCCTGGAATTGGAGGATCAATCCTATATGGTAACTGCAGTAATTGAGAACATTCCAGCAAATACGCATTTTCAATTCGATGTGATGATGCCCATGGAGTCGGTTCCAAACCTGGCCCAGATGGGTGGTTTGGAGTTCTTTACTTACTACATGCTTGAGGAGGCTTCCGATCACCTGTCGGTACTCAAAATAATCCGTGACCAGAATTCCCGCATACTTACTGAGAGGTTTGCCAATTTCGAAAGTTCCATTTTCTCTTCAAGCACTGAGCCACTTGAAAGGCTTCATCTGTATACTACAGCCATCAAAGACTTCTCCCCTTCGGGAAGCATGAAAACTATCTATAATATGCTGGCCATCGCCATCATTGTAATGTTGCTCGCACTGTCTAATTTTGTCAACCTCTGCATCCTGAGCGGAGCCAAGCGTTCAAGGGAGATCGGCATAAGAAAGGTTAACGGTGCGGAACGTAGGGTGCTAATAGGCCAATTCTACCTGGAAACCCTCGTCATAGTATCCATCTCTTTCGTCGCAGGGGTTATCATCACCCTGGTGCTTATCCCTGATTTCGGTAAGATCATGCAAAGGGAATCATTTGTTTCCGTTCTGAGGACTCCCGGGCTATATTTCATACTGCTGGCTGTCTATACAGGTACCATCCTGATTTCGGGATTCTATCCGGCCCTTGTGCTGAGCAGATCGGGGGTTATTTCACTTATCCAGGGAACCGTAAATCCAGCCGGGGATAAGAAATTGTTTCTCAAGCTGGTGAGTGTATTTCAAATTTCTATTACCATCATTCTCCTGGCCATCTTGATAGGGATCAATGCCCAGACCAGGTATCTGAAAAACCTGTCCCCCGGTTACAATCCGGAAAATATTGTCATTATACATAATCTTAACGAACAGCTCATCGATTCTTATCCTGCCCTGCGTGACAGGCTATTAAGCATTCCTGGGGTGGAACAGGTGGCAGCATCCGGGCATTTTATAGGAATGGGTTATAGTGGTCAGGGAATCAGGAATTACGGTGATTCACCAAGTCAGAGTAAAACGATTTCCGAGTACAGGATACATCCGGGTCTATGTGCCTTATACCAGTTCAACCTCAAAAATGGAAGGTTTTTTGATCCGGACAGGATCTCTGACAGGTCAGGTGTACTTTTGAATGAATCAGCCGTGCAGATGCTGGGCCTCACTCCTGAGGAGATTGTGGGTGAATCCGTAACAATGTGGGAAGATCCCATGGAGGTGATTGGAGTGATTAAAGATTTTCACTACGAATCAGCGGCAAATGATATTCAACCCCTCATGTTCACTGCCTATTCCGATCGGATACGTAATATCCCTGTCAGAATGGAATCCCAGGCTGATATGGTAGAAACACTCGCCCAGATCAATAAGACAATGAAATCATTCGACCAGGATTACATTATGCTCCAGGAGTATGCCACCGATATATATAAGGGGTATTACACAAAAGAAGAAAGACTTCGCAATATTCTGGGGGCTGGATCGATCCTTTCCCTTATCATTGTGATCCTGGGGATTTATGCATTGGTTTCACATAACATTACCAGCCGGACCAAGGAGATAGGGATACGGAAAGTGAATGGTGGTTCTACACGCGAAATGATGGTTATGATCTATAAGTCAACCCTTATCTGGACTGCCATAGCTTCATTGATGGCTTTGCCTTTTGCCTGGATGTACCTGGATAACTGGTTGAATAATTATGTGGCTAGGATACCATTGTACTGGTGGATATTTGCGGGAAGTATCCTGCTGGTCTTCCTCCTGGAAACCCTGATCACCCTGGGTCAAACCTGGAAAGCTGCCAGAAAAAATCCGGTGGATGCTCTCAGGTATGAGTGATTTTGTTGAATAAGGACAGGATACATGATTTAAGGTGATACTGTGATAATCAATCGCTGAAATGAATAAAGCGCAGGTTCTCCCCGATCTCTTACTGCAAGTATTATATGAATTGTGCTGGTTTGTTCAACTACAGGAGCTGCAAAGCTGATTTTCTTGCCCAATGGATGATCAATCGTAACCATTCCATCGAATGTCCCTGCTTCCTGGAATTGCCACCAACGGAATGACATGTTATCCCCATCCGGATCTTTGGTCCCGGTGGCATCCAGGACAACTGTTTGACCTCCTTTTACCGTCCTGTCCAGATCTCCCTTTATCTGAATGATGGGCTTATGATTTGCATCCTCAAACTTATCAGCCACGCACCAGTCCATTCTTGCCTGAAAATCCCTGTTGGCAGCTTCTATCCATCTGGCATATGATCCTACAGATACATCCGCATACACATTTTCAAAACCATCAACCTGATAGAATCTGCCACCCCATCCTCCGTAGGTAGGATCCTCATAATTTCTGAGGCCGTTTTTTATGGCCCACAAAAAGGCGGGCGAATCCCCTTCACTAACATAACTTTGGGGATACAAAGCGCCAAGTGGACCATGGTTGTTTTTTACCTCGTTGCTGATAAATGGATTGGTAAAGGATTGGCTGCCGTAGTTCCAGGACCTGTCGAAGTAATGATCAAGGAGCATGGTCACATTCGGATGATATTTCTCAATGTAGTTGCCGGCTCCATCCTGGTACCAGATATTGTGCATGATTGCTTTTGAAACAGCCCTTTCGTACTCGTCAGGATACTCGGTTTTTAATTTGTAAAAAGCCCTGGCTGCAGTATTACCACCTCCCCAGGCCTGGAGGTACACTGGTCTGGGGTCTTTTTCCAGGAGGATTTCCACAATTATATCAGAACCAGGTGTGTCCGCCCAATCATCGGGCAGAATCTGCGGTTCCATACCAGGTCTGCGGGCCTCTGAATTTCTATCAACAATGATATGATCAGGATCCTCATCACCAACAAGACTTTTCTTCCTGATCTCCTCTGCGGTTGGATAGTCTGGATCGTGGATATTCAGGTTTGGATAGACCTGCTCATATGCATCAACCTGCTTATCATACCAGTCCTTAGTGCTATGACCTTCCCGCTGGTATACTGAGTTGGTTTCAATGATTGCCAACAGTTCCACATCATTGGTATAGAGTAAAAACCGGATCATGGAGCTACGATCGTCAATTTCTCCATCTGTCATTACAATGACACGCGGTTTTGAATTTTGACAGTGGATCTCTGCTTGTCCAATTAGCAATACCGCAACAAGAGTGACGAGGAATGAACTTTTTAAGGTGAACATTTTTTTGCTTTTATGAAAACTAGAAATAAAGTGTAAGATCTTCGGAGGTTTTCGTATTTTGGATTTGCATTAGTAAGAATAATAGGCACCATGAAGATAGCAAAACATAATACGATATTCATTTTAGTTGTATTTAGTAGTTTCTGTCTAAGCATTGTATTATTTCCAAAGGATTCTTGCTCTTCGAGAGCTAATCAAAACAAATCCATTGAGATAGGTGAAATTATTACTTTATACAAGATTCCATATCTGATGGACCATTCTATTATATATAATGTTATGGAGGAAAAATGGCATCTGTATGGAATTGAAAGTC
>Ga0209345_10005890_pt1 | contig 11224 bp, 15 predicted proteins | sample Cruoilmetagenom7_FD_187294 | JGI IMG/M metagenome (GOLD analysis project Ga0209345, IMG submission 187294) | Oil polluted marine microbial communities from Coal Oil Point, Santa Barbara, California, USA - Sample 7 (SPAdes) (version 2) | ecosystem: Environmental > Aquatic > Marine > Oil seeps ...
GCCGCCTCCGGCGACTTCCGCGGCCAGGCCAAGGCGCTCCTTGAGGCGGCCGAGACCGCCCGCGTCGACGAGGAAATCCCGTTCTGATCGAGCTCGATCCAACTGGAATACCGAGGGGCGGCTACCAATCCACCCCTCGCACCCCTGTATCGGGCCGGTCTCCGCAAGGAGGCCGGCCCATTTTTCATTGTCCCGCAAGGGGCGCAGAAGACGCAGGGAACGCAAGAAATTCCGCGCCGTGGCTTCCGTCCTCATCGGTGATGAACGGAGGCCCGGACGCGGCCCCTGGAACAACATCGGAGATGTCTCATGAAGATCGTTCTGCGCACCACCTTCACCATCAATAATGGCGACGAGAATACCCGCGATCTCGAGGTCGTCGTCCCCTCGGGCAAAGAGCCCGCGCAGATGGACACGCTCGAGCTGATGTCGCTCGCCGCCGACACGCTGGTCGCGCGCGGTCAGGTAATGGTCTGCGGCGCCGAGATCGCCGCCTGAACCGAGAGGGCCCTGTTTGGGCCCTCTTTCCCGGCCCCTTTACCCCGGGGGCGTCGAAATCCCGCACGCCCCGCCGAAAGCGGCAGGGTCCCGCACTTCCCATAAACAGTTGATGGAGGACGAGATGTCCCGCCTGACACATGCGGCCGTGGCCGCTATCGCGATCCTGGCCGCCGCGCCCGCGATCGCCGACGACGCCGGCGGCGTCGACACCGAGGAACAGGTTGCTGCCCTGGTGCAGCACGACACACGCGAGCCGGCCGCCTCGCCTGCGGCCACCGCCCCGATCCGCCGACCCGCGCCGCGGCCCGAGGGACTGGCCGAGCGCGCCGCCGTTCCGCCAGCACCGGCCTCCCTGAAAGGCGCCAGCGCGCGTCAGTGCATCGCCGTGGCCATCTACCATGAGGCCCGCGATCAGGACGATGACGGCCAGCGCGCCGTGGCCTCGGTCATTCTTCAGCGGGCCGCCGTCGAACACCGCTGGGGCGATACCCCCTGCGAAGTCGTCGTCCCGGTTCAGTTCTCCTTCATGACCAGCCGCTATGGCTACGCTCCGATCAATGAGCCCGACGCCTGGGCCAAGGCCTGGCGCCTGGCCCGCGAGGTAATGCAAAGCGGCCCCCTGCCGGAGCTCTCCGGGGCGGACCACTACCACACCGCCGCGGTGGCGCCCTACTGGGCCCCGAAGATGGTGCGCATCGCGCAGATCGGATCGCATGTCTTCTACACCGATCCGGCTTCGGGCTGAGCGGCAAGTGAACCCCATCGGGATTCTCGCCGATTGCGGAAATCCCTGAGTTGTCTCGCAGGAGGCGGGCCGTATATGCGGCCCGTGATCCCGCAAAGCGGGGTTCGATCCCTGCATCTCCGCCGAGGCTTCTCATGATCCGACTCCACTCCCCCCAGATCCGTTCGCGGCGCTTGCGCCCTTTCCGCCCCCTGGAGGTGCCGGACTTGCGCCGCCGCATCGAGGCCGGGCGTCGCCGACGAGAACGCATCGAAGCTCTCGTCCCTCTTCAGATCAGCCTGTGCATCCTGCTCGCCGGCAGCCTCTTCGCGAGCTTCTTTCACGCCGGTGTCGCCATGGCGTCCCTCGGGTTCATCCTGAGCGGCATCGCCGCCCTGGGCGGCCTGCGCAACCTGGCCAACCCGGGCGGGCGCAGGGTTCCGAGCCCGCGCCTCATGTCCTGACGGCGCGTCCCCGAACTGCCGCCCGGACCGATCCTCAAACCAGCGGGAGTTCCTCCATGTCCCTGTCCTTCACCGACACGGCCACCGGCCGCAAGGCCCCGTTCCGTCCCGCCGATCCCACCGCCATCGGGCTCTATGTCTGCGGGCCCACGGTCTACGACCGCGCGCACCTGGGCAACGCACGCTCGGCCGTGGTCTTCGACCTGCTCTACCGCCTCCTGCGCCACAGCTTCGGGCCCGAGGCCATCACATACGCGCGCAACTTCACCGACATCGACGACAAGATCATTGCCGCCGCCCAGGCGCGCTACCCGCAGATGCAGCCCGTGCGCGCGATCGGGAAGATCACGCGCGAGACCATCGCCTGGTATCACGAGGACATGGATGCGCTGGGGGTGCTCCGGCCCGAGTTCGAGCCGCGCGCCACCGCCTTCGTGCCGGCGATGATCGACGACATCGAGCGCCTCGTCGAGGCCGGCGCCGCCTATGCGAGTGGGGGCCATGTCTTCTTCTCGGCCGAGAAGAACCCCCTGCCCGGACATCTCTCGGGCCGCCGGGACATCGATGACGACGCGGTGCGCCGCATCGAGCCCAATCCGCTCAAGCGCCATCCGGCCGATTTCGTTCTCTGGAAGCCCTCCGGCACCGACGATCCCGGATGGGAAAGCCCCTGGGGCATCGGCCGGCCCGGCTGGCACATCGAGTGCTCGGCCATGGCCACCCGGCTTCTCGGTGCGAGCTTCGACATCCACGGCGGTGGCTCGGACCTGGTCTTTCCCCACCACGACAACGAGATCGCCCAGGCCACCTGCTGCAACCCCGGCGCCGACTATGCCCGCACCTGGATGCACAACGGCATGATCACCGTTGCCGGCCAGAAGATGTCGAAGTCGCTCGGCAACTTCACCACCGTGGACGATCTGCGCGGGCGCCTGCCCGGCGGCGCCATCCGCCTGGCGCTCCTCTCGGCCCATTACCGCTCCAGCCTCGACTGGACCGAGGCACTCGAGGCGCAGAGTCTTGCGACCTGGCGCAAGTTCCGGTCCCTGGCCGGCGATGCCGATCCGGACCGGCACCCGCCCGCGGCGGTGCTCGCCGCGCTCGGCGACGATCTCAACACGCCCCAGGCCATTGCCGAGATGCATGCGCTGCACGCCTCGGGCGATGCCGCGGGGCTTGCCGCCGCGCTGGACCTGCTGGGCATCTCGCGCGGCGCCGAGGAGGCGGAGCTCCCCGCCGAGGTCTCCGCCCGCGTCGAGGCCCTGCTTGCACGGCGGGACGCGGCGCGGGCGGCGAAGGATTTCGCCACCTCCGACGAGATCCGCGACGCGCTGACCCGCGCCGGTATCGCGCTCAAGGACAGCCCCGGCGGCACCGAGTGGAGCGCGGGTGCGCATGTCGACGTGTCGCTCCTCCTGTCGCTGTGATCCGCGCATTCTCCTGAAGCAACCGCCGGTCCCGAACAGGGCCGGCGGTTTTTTCGTTTCGGAAACACAGCGGTTCCGAACCGCACCGTCTTGGCCCGGGTCCCCGGCGGGACTTTTTCCTTGTCAGGAGAGGCTTTTCTCTCCGCCGACTTGGAGCGCGACATGCAAAGGTCCATCCCCGCCATCGACTGGGCATCCGACACCTTGCCCCCGCGGCCTGCGGGCGCGCCCGCGGTGCCAGAGGCGCCCGGCGCACCGGTGCCCGAGCCCGGGCGCGACCGGTAAGGAGCCGCCTTCCGGCCACGGCCGGCAGGCAGGCCGCGCCCCGGAGGGGCGCAAGAACACCCCGGCAAGCCGGGGCCGCGCACGGTGATGCGCCTGGTGGTCCTCTGGACGAGACCACCAAACGTTCCCCGCGCGAGGAGAAATTTCCATGGCTGACGCCTTCCAGATCATCCGCCTGCTGTTCTCGCTTGCCCTCACGATCGTCTCGGGGATTCTGCGCCTGGCCGGCGCCATCCTCGCCCATCTCGTCCTGCCCCTGGTCCTGCGCCTGCTCGGCCAGGCCGACACGCCCTCGCTCAAGAGCTTCCGCGCGCCGCTGCGGGCGGTCGACGGCGACAGCCTGGTGGCACGGCACGCGGGCCGCCAGATCAAGATCCGCCTGTTCGGCATCGACGCGCCGGAGTTCGATCAGCCCGAGGGACCAGCCGCGACCCGCGCGCTGCGCGCCCTGGTCGAGGGCCGCGAGGCCGTGATCCAGCCGGTCGAGACCGATCGCTACGGCCGCCTCGTCGCCCGCGTCCTGCTCGAGGACGACACCGACGTCGCCGCCGAGCTGGTGCGCGCCGGGCTGGCCCTGGCCGACAGCCGCTTCACCCGCGCCTATACCGGCCTCGAGCGCGCTGCCCGCGAGGACGGTGCCGGCTTCTGGGGCCGGGGCGGGCTCGTCGATCCCGCCGAGTGGCGCGCCCTGAAGGCTGCGCGCTGACGTCCACCTGATGTCCGCCGGACGCCCTCACCCCATATCCCAGATATCCTGCCCGGAGAGCCCTCATGACCGACAAGACCCACGCGCCACGCCAATTCGAAACCACCCCCGTCGAGATCCTCGAGGAAGGCACTGCCTACCGGGGCTTCTTCCGTATCGGGCATTACCGTCTGCGCCACGGGCTCTGGGATGGGGACCTCTCCGAGCCGCTCACCCGCGAGGTCTTCGAGCGCGGCAACGCCGTGGGCGTGCTGCCCTACGACCCGGTGCGCGACCGGGTGCTGCTGATCCGCCAGTTCCTGGTGGGCGCGCATCTCGCCGGGCGGCCCAACCGCCCGCTACAGGTGATCGCGGGCATGGTCGAGCCGGGCGAGACCGGAACGGATGTCGCCCGCCGCGAGGCGGTCGAGGAGGCTGGCTGCACCATCGGCTGGATCAGGCCCGCCCAGGCCTTCCTGCCCTCGCCCGGCGGCTCCTCCGAGCGCATCGAGACCTTCGTGGCCCAGGCCGATCTCGACGGCGATCTCGGCTGCATCGGCACCTTCGGCCTCGACGAGGAAGGCGAGGACATCCGCGCCGAGGTGCTGACTGCGGATGACGCGATCGCCCTGCTCGACGCCGGCGTCATCGAGGCGGGACCGGCGGTGGTGGTGCTCTCCTGGTTCGCACGCCACCGCGAGGCGCTGCGCCGCGACTGGTCCTGACCTCTCCAGAAAAATCGCCCGGGTAAATCACCCGGTCGTTCGGCCGGCCTCCTTGCGGAGGTCGGCCTTTTTTCTTGTCTCTCCTGATGCCCCGTCCCATATTCAGGGCATGACCACGACCGTTCGCACCCACTCGATACGCTGAACGCATCCCGGCAATCGCTGGGAGGCAGCACGGGTGTGCGGTCGGGTCTTATACCCCCGAAAAGGCGCCAGATCAGCGTGAACGGCCGAGTTCGAGTCTCGGGCCTCCTACCAATCCGATTTTCCTCATCAGGTCCGCATCCCTTCGGGACGCGTGGGTCTCTGCCGACGCCGCGCCCCCTTCTTGCGAGGGGCGCGTCCCCACCGAGATGATCAAGATGGAGACAGGTCATGACCAAGCTGGTTCGCAGCGGGCTGATCACCGCCAACGCCGAGTTTTCCGAGGGTCGCGCCATCTTCCGTGCCCCGCTCGTCTTCGACGAGGAAGTCGTCTGTGCCGAGGGCCAGTGGGAAGTGCAGGTCGCGCCGGGCGACGAGGCCGCCGTGGCCGATGCGCTGGCCGATATCTACTCTGCGGAATTCGATGCATGGTGCGCGCGCAAGGCGCAAGTGCGGGTAGACCGCCCTGCGCCGCGCCGCCCGCGGGGGCTCTTTCCGGCCCAGGCCGCGCACACACCCTGCCCCGTTCTCTGGGCCGGGCGCTGATCACGCCCCCGGCACCACCTTTCGGAGGCACCGCATTTCAAGGGAGGCACATCATGCCCAACCTCACGCTCGACACCGCCGAGGACCTCATCTCCCGGCTGAATATCCACGACGAATATATCGACTGCCCGATCTGCGGCCAACCGATGTCGACCTCGCAGAATGCGGAAGGCTCTGCCTTCTGGTCGCATTTCTTCTCCAAGAAGCACGCGGCCGATCGGCCGGTCGATCCCGCGCTGGAGGATGAGCTGCGCAGCCTGATCGCGCGCACCGCCAAGGCCGCAAAGAAAGCCGAACGCGAAGCCGAGAAGGCCGCCAAGCGCGCCCGGGCCGAGGCAAAGGCGGCCGAGAAGAAGCGGCTGAGCGCCATGCACTCCGTCTCCGGCGCCTTCCTCGACGGCATTGTCGAGGAGATGGAAGGGCTCATCGCGATGATGGAGCCCTACTATTCGCAAGGAAGCGGCGCCGACGACGCGCACGCCAAGATCGCCGAGATCCGGGCCATCTCCGGCGAGCCGCTCGAGCCTTGATCCACAGCCCGGGCTGCGAAAGAAAGAAAGAAAGAAAGAAAAAAGACAGGCAGCCAGACAGACAGAAAAATACGCTCGCCGCGGGCGTTCCCTCATGGGTGAGGGGCGCCCGGCGGCGCCGAATGAAAAACCGCGAGAGGCTTGCCGATGCTCACCTGCACGCTCGACGAGATCACCGGGGATGCAGACGTCCTCAAGGACGGCCGCAGCGTGGGCGGCGCCAGCTTCGCCAACGGCGCCCAGCGCCGCCTCTTTCTCGAGATGATCGAGGCAGGCGCCCGCCCGGCCCGGGCGGCCGAGGAGAGCGGCGCGATATTCCTGCCGCGCTGAGACCGGCGGCGACTTTCTCCGCCCGATCCGGCGCACCCACATCACCTCTGCACCAAGAGAGACACACTATGGCTTCTCACGCATCCGCTCGCGACTTCACTCCGCCAGCCTCCGCTCTGATGATGCTCTTGGGCCTCATGGCCTTCGTCGGCGGCGAGATCCTGGCCGTCGTCGGCGTCTTTACCGGACTGGTCGCGATCTACCCGTCCTTCGCGCCGGACCATCTCGCCCTGAGCCTCCTGGCCGTCGCGGCGGGCACCTTCCTCGCGGCGCTGGGCGGCATGCTGATGCCCTATGCCTCCGACCGGATGCACATCCCCTGGGCGGCGCGCGAACGAGCGCCCCTTGCGGGCTTTGCAGCCTCGCTTCACATGATCGCGGCGATCAACGGAGCCCTGCTCGGCCCCGCGGGTGCGGTCTGCGCCTTCATCGCCTTCTTCATCGAGGGTGTCGATCCCTACCTGGTCGCCTTGCTCCTCGTCAGCGCGCTGGTCGGAGCTCTCTCCTTCAGCACCCTCTCGGCCGCCTCGGACCGGATGGGCTCCGACATCAACTGACGGCCCGCGGCCGCCCCACCCCGCGGGGCGCACCCAGGCCGCTCCCGTCCGTCTCATCCCCACCGACAAGGAGATTTCTCATGGGTCATACCTATTATTGCGCCAGCTGCCCCGATGGCGCCGAGCCGACGCCCGAGGAGATGACCGAGGTCTTCGACTGGAATGCGTCTCACCCCACCGAATGGGACGACAGGCTCGGCCAGTCGGTGGTGAACCCTGCCTATGTCGAACACGCCTTCCTCGATCTCTCCGGCTCCTCCAGCCTCTACCTGCGCGAGGAGCTCGCTCTGGAAGGAGACGATTCCATCGGAGGCGGCCTCGCCTGGCCCCTCGCCGATGTGAAGGCCCGCATCCTCGAATGGCGGCGACGTGCCCTGCCCGAGATGGGCGAGACTTCCGACACCTATGTCGACCGCATCGAGGCACTGGTGGACCTGGGACTGCGCCACGGCGGAACGCATCTGGTGATGCTATGAGCGAGACCGGCTACGTCCGATCCCCCCGCGGCGGTGGCGCACCACTTCTTCTGGCGCGACATGCCCGGCTCATGGCCCAGCAGATCTACGGGGATACCCGCGTCTCCTGCCGCGAGATGTCCCGCCGCGGCGCCTTTCACGTCTCGCGCATCGGCTTCGGCGAGGCGCTCCTGATCGACGCCCATGCACTGCCACTCGAGCACTACAATGCGCTTCGCCCAAAGGGAGTGCTGCACGACGCCGACGTGCTCGTCGACGTGCAGCGCGACGATGTCGTAGGCTTCTCCTCGCCCTTCGCCTCGATCCGTCGGTCGCTCGTGCGTCCTTCCTACACCTCCACGCGCAGCTACATCATCCGGGTGCTTGAGCTGAAGGACCACAAGTGGGCGCTCGCCGCGATCCATGCGGATCTTCTGCCCAAGGGGCGGAGCTTTGATGAAGCCATCGAGGTCTATGACACCCACTTTGCCCGAAGCGCCCATGACAGCTTCGAGGTCAGGCGGATCGTGAAGAGCCGCACCACCTGATCCTTCTCTCCCTCACAGACGACAGCGCCGGCGCCCCTCGCGGGGCAAGCCCCTTACCAAAGGTGTTGTAGATCGCGCGTCGCCTCGGCGGCGCGCTTTCTCGTTCATTCGCCGAAGAGATCCCGCTCGTAAATCCGGCCTTTTGCCAAGCCGAGCTTCATTGCGGGCGTCTGCTTCGTCTGCCGGGTGCCCATCCAGTTGTGGTGGAACCGATAGATCTCGATGATCTTGATCAGCATCTCTGGCCGGTAGAGGAAATGCCGATGCCAAGTGCGGCCATTGTTGCTCGGTGTCGACACGGGTCGGAATGCGGGGCGGACATTGCTGCGAATCTTGTGGAAGTAGCTGTCGACGCTGCGCAGGGTGGCGAGCCGCATCAGCCTCGCGCACCGTTCTGTGGTCAGTTCGGGACGGTCGGTCTTCAAATCGACGAGCCGCGAGGGCTCGGATTTCGTATGGTATGGCCAGGCGAAAGGGGTGCCGAGCCGATGACCGGCAAGACGTTTCACAATCTCGCGGTCGATCTCCTCATTGAATATCTTCTCGGGCAGGCTGTTGAGTTGATGGGCCGAGAGGCCCAAGTCGTTGCGCAGATCCCGGCGACCTTGGGCCCACAGCACCTCACGGATATCGTTCACCTGATACTTGTCGAAGGCCACGGTGGCGATGTCGACACGACCGGCCTGAACTTCGGGGGCGAAGGCCGCCAGGAATGCTTTACTGAGGCCCGCATCCCCGTCCTGGACGAAGTAGAAGCGGCAGTCCGAGTGCGAGATCATCCTCCTGAGCATCAAGGCATGAGCATACTGCTGGATGTCCTGGCGCACGAGGCCGCCTTCGTGAGGGAGTTGAAGCCCGAGTTCGACCTCCGCCGCGATCTCCGGGTCCAGGACGACCTTCGCGGTGATATCGTCGAGATATTTCTTGAACTCCGCAGCGGTCCACAGGCGCCCGTGGTGCCGCATGCAGCGTGCCTTCTTGGCGTCTCCGTTGACCGCCATGTCGATCTCAACCTGCTTCATGTCGCCCTGCGGATCGAACTGGAGGTGGCCAAGGACGATGTATCCCGAGTTGGCATGCGCGGTGCAGAGATGCTGAACCGCGACTGATGCCCGCTTCTTCCGGTTCGGCCAGTTGAGCGTGAGGGTCTGGCCGTCAGTGGCGAACCGGCGGCCGTATCGCTCCCAGTCGGCGCTACGAAGATCACCCTCACGGCGCGCCGTGAACTCCCGAACGCGCTCGTGGATGAAGTCCAGCTTTCGGTAGACATCCCTGGGAGCGAGATCGGCAATCTCCGAGATCTTCGACAGGGAGTTGCCGTGCACAAGAAGCTTGAGGACCTCGCCATTCTTGGACTTGCGCTTATGGGTCCTTGCGGGGTGCCCCACAGTGAATGTCGATTGGCAGCGCTTGCATGTATACCGCTGGTTTCCGGCCTTGCTACGACCTGACTTGCGGTAGAACTCCGGTCTGTCATCGACAGATTTTCCATTTGAGAGACAGGCATTCTGCCGGCACGATCTTCCTGCCCCGCCAGGGCGTTGCAAACGGCGCAGACGCATGTATTCTTCAACGATGGCGCGGTTGTTCTTGAGGATCGACTCCTGACCGCAAGAGCCGCAGACGAATGTCTTCTTGTCGCCTTTGCCGATGACCGTCCCTCGTGGAAAGTTGGCAGTGGCAGTGGAAAGATTGAGGCCCCGGCCATCGCGTGGGTCAGGATGCACGCCGAACTGTGCGCATTGCGCGTTCCGGCAAAAGTTCACATCCACCCCGAAAAAAGGGAGTGGGATACGCCGCTTTGGGGCTGCCGCAGATTTTTGCGAGACGGACTTCACCTGACACCTCCATCCTGAGATTGCGTCAAGCCAGTCCTTTAAGAGGAAGGTTGGCCACTTTGTGGCCAACCGAAGGATTTTCTACAACACCTTTGGTAAGGGGCTTGCTCGCGGGGCCCGGCGCTTTTTTCGTGGAGCCCTCCGCCCCTCTCCCGGGATCGGACCAGATCCTGTCTTTCTGCCTGCCTGTCTTTCTTTCCTTGTCAGCCGCGCCGCCTGCGACGGCGCAGGTTGGCCCAGGCTATGAAAATGGCGATGGCGGCGAAGAGCGCACCCACGGTCCAGAGGGTTCCGAAGAGCGCGCAGGCCGCGGCGAAAAGCGCCGTCAGCGCGAGCAGGAAGAGGGTCTCGGAGATCATCAGGCACAGGCTCCCGGACTTGGCCCCCGCGGGGCTGGTTTCCTCCAGCAGATAGGCTTCCGTCGCCGCGCGCGGTGAACCCACCTCCTGCTCGAGACCGATACCAGGGAGGAGACGTCGCGTGACTGCCACAGAATCCGGACTTAGCCGGCGCCGCACCCGCGCCCATGCCGCCTCGCTGGCTCTCGGGGTCCAGGACCGCGATCTCGCCAACCTCTCCGCCACCATCCGCACGATCCTGGCGCGCGCCTGGGCAGATATTCCCGAGCACGACCCCACACTGGCCGATCTCGATGTCGCGGCGATCCGGCACGACATCGCGGCCTGGTGCGGCGGCCATTCAGGCCCGGGCCTGGCCTGCGGGCTCGCCGAGTTCTGGCGCCTCCGCCCCTTCATCGGCACGGCCGATCTTCTCCTTCTCGGACGTCTCGTGTCGCTGCACGCGGACTACACCATTCTCACCCCCGCCTTCATCTCCAATGAAGCCTGGGTCGACCGGCTCCACGCCGCGGGCCGGATCATCACCGACGCCGCGCGCGGCGATGACACCCCGTCTCCTGCCCTGAAGGGCGAGCTCGCCTTCCTGTCCCGGGTCTTCACCAGCCTGATGAGCTGAGAGGAAAAAACCTCCCAGGGAGGACGTGGGAAAAACGGCCGAACGCACAGCCCTCTCTCATTTTGCGAGAGGGCTGAACGATCAGCCGCGAGAGAAAAATCAGAGAAGAGAGAAGTTCATGACCAACGAAAACACCGCCGCCCAGAACGACGCCCAGACCGAAGCTTCCAAGGGCGCGACCGCCCCCTGGCCGCAGCGCTTCGGCACCATCAAGTCGCTCTCGGTCAAGCAGGGACGTCGCGGGCGCTATGCCGTCATGACCGTGGACTGCAAGAAGTTCGAGCAGACCGCCTTTGCCTTCACCGACAAGACGATCGACCAGATGGTCGCCGCCGGCGAAGGGGCCCAGATCTGGTTCAAGGGCCCGATCGAGAGCGTGCAGCGCACCAACGAGAACGGCGGCACCTACAGCGTCGACCAGATGAAGGTCGTCTACTTCAAGGACAAGACCGTCCGTGAAGACGCCCCCGAGGCCGCAGCTGAGACCGGT
>Ga0209345_10005891_pt1 | contig 11223 bp, 6 predicted proteins | sample Cruoilmetagenom7_FD_187294 | JGI IMG/M metagenome (GOLD analysis project Ga0209345, IMG submission 187294) | Oil polluted marine microbial communities from Coal Oil Point, Santa Barbara, California, USA - Sample 7 (SPAdes) (version 2) | ecosystem: Environmental > Aquatic > Marine > Oil seeps ...
AAGCCTGAAGCTGCAACGAAACCGCCCGGGGCATTAACGTCCATAGAATGCGGATCGTATAATTGGGAAGTAGGAGATACTGCTATATGGCAAGCAAACTGGATGAAGCACTCAATTCCGTCATGGACACGCTGGTCCAACCAGGACAGCCCTTCGAGACCGTTCCTTTTGAACGTTATGGCCAGATGATCCCGGCGTTCAAGAACGCTCCGCCCAGCCTTGCGCATTATTTCGCCCATTATTGTCATCAACATGCAGATCTGACGTTTCTGGTCGATGGCGAAAGCCGGTTCACCTTTGCTGAAACCTACAGCGCGGCCCGCGCTGTTGCAGCCGGGCTGATCACACGCCACGGATTGAAGCCGGGCGAACGGGTGGGGATCGCAGCACGCAATTCAGCCCATTGGATCATATCCTATATGGGTATTATCATGGCAGGCGGCAGCGCGACTTTGCTTAACGGGTTTTGGACGGGCCACGAACTCGCCTATGGCATCGATCTAGCCCAGTGCAGTCTGGTGCTGGCTGACAAAAGCCGCGCAAAACGGTTAGAAGATACTGAACATAGCGCGCGGATAGTTATTTTCAGCCATGATGGTCCGCCTGCCAAGGGGCTGGCCAATATCTGGGCCCAAGGCGACCCTGCAGAAACGCCGCTGCCTGAATTGGCCCCGGATGATCTGGCCACTTTGCTCTACACCTCCGGGTCAACCGGCCACCCCAAGGCTGCATGGTGCAACCACCGTTCGGTCTTGTCAGGCATATTAAGCTATGTCTCCCAAAGCGCGATGGCCTCAATCGTGCTAACCCAGCAAGGCAACGCGCCTACAGGCCAACCCTGCGCTCTGGTTGCGGTGCCCTTGTTCCATGTTACCGGCGAGGTGCCCTTATTCCTGCAAAGCTATGCGATTGCCCGTAAGTTGGTGATCATGCCCAAATGGGATGCGCGCGAAGCGATGCGGTTGATGGAGAAAGAATCCGTCAACTATTTCGTGGGTGTGCCCTTGATGAGTTATGAAATTGCATCGCATCCTGATCGCGGCAATTTTGACCTGAGTGCCTGCAAAAGCTTTGCCGCAGGCGGGGCCCCGCGCCCGGTCGATCATGTCACCAAAATCAAGGAATCCTTTCCCGACGCATTCCCATTGCTGGGGTACGGCCTGACCGAAACCAACGGCGTGGGCAGCGCCAATTTCAACGAAAATTACATGGCCAAACCCGGCAGCACGGGCACCGCCAGCAGCCCGCTGGTGGACCTTGCAATCCTCGATGATGAGGGCAAGAAATTGGCGCAGGGTCAGATCGGCGAAGTGTGCATCCGCAGTCTGGCCAATTTCGGCGGATATTGGAACAATGAGGAAGCAACCCAGGCGGCCTTTACCAAGGATGGCTATTTTCGCACCGGCGATCTTGGCTATCTGGACGAAGATGAATATTTATTCATCGTCGATCGCAAGAAGGACATCATCATCCGGGGCGGAGAGAATATTTCTTGCATCGAGGTCGAACAGGCGCTCTACGCCCACCCCGACGTGATCGAATGTTCGGTCTTCGGCTTGCCCGATAAACGGTTCGGTGAAATCGTCGGGGCAATCTATCTGGTGCGCGAAGGAAAATCGCTAACTCCGGATGAATTGCACCAATTCCTTGATGGGCGCCTCGCGCCCTACAAGCTGCCGGCCCATTTGTGGCAGGCGCATGAAAGCCTGCCCCGCCTGGGCACGCAAAAGATCGACAAAAAAACGCTGAGAGCAAAATATTCAGCGTTGATGGAGGCAAGTTGAACAAGATACGCATCCCCAACCAACGCGCGGTCATTGATCGCCGCGTGATCGGCCCACAAATTGAAACGCTGGTTGCGCACAAGGGGGGAAAAGCCAGGCCCGAAATCGTGGCCTTGCTGCGCAGCGCCCTTGATGACGGGCGCGCAGAAGTGGCGCGGCGGCTGGGTGAAAAGCCTTCTTCGGGCCATGAATGCTGCGCAGGGCAGGCGTTTTTGATCGATCAGCTGGTTCGGCTGATTCACGATCATGTGGTGCGCGATGTTTATCCATCGGGCAACAGGAGCACCGGCGAGAGGCTCAGCATTATGGCGGTGGGCGGTTATGGCCGCGCTGAAATGGCCCCGCATTCAGATGTCGATATTGCCTTTTTCACCCCCACCCGCCGCGCGCCGTGGTGCGAACAGGTGATTGAGGCCATTCTCTATTTCCTGTGGGATCTTGGCCTCAAGGTCGGCCATTCCAGCCGCACGCTGAACGATATGGTGCGCATGGCGAAGGATGATCTGACGATCCGCACAGCTTTGCTCGAAGGCCGCTTCATCTGGGGTGACAACGACCTATACGAAGAAGCGCGGCGCCGGTTCTATAGCGATGTCGTGGCCGGCACCGAACGGCAATTCGTGGCCGAAAAACTGACTGAGCGTAATGATCGGCACCAGCGCATGGGCAACAGCCGCTATGTCGTTGAACCCAATGTGAAGGATGGCAAAGGGGGGCTGCGGGATCTGCAAACGCTCTACTGGATCGGCAAATATATCCACAAGGTCCATAGTGCAGCCGAACTGGTCGATGTGGGCCTGCTGACGCAGGTTGAATATAAATCGTTCCGCCGCGCGGAAAGTTTTCTCTTGGCGGTGCGCTGCCATCTACACATGATTACCGACCGCGCCGAAGACCGGTTGACCTTCGATTTACAGCGCAAGGTCGCTGAACGGATGAATTTTGCTGATCGGCCGGGCAAAAGTGCGGTCGAACGCTTCATGCAGCTTTATTTTCTGCAAGCGCGGCGGGTGGGCAGCCTGACCGGGGTCTTTCTTCAGCATATTGACCAGGAATTCGCTAAAAATCGCACGGGCTTGAGCATGCTGGCCGGGCTCGCCACAAGGAACCGGACTATCAAGGGTTACCGCGTGTCCGGCGGAAAAATCGAAGCGCCGTCAGATGATTGGTTCACCAAAGATCCGGTGCGGCTGATCGAAATCTTCCAATTAGCCGAAGCCGAAGGGCTGGAAGTGCATCCCGCCACGATGCGGCAGGCTGACCGCGATTCCGGGTTGATTACTGGCAAAATCCGCAAGGATCCGCGCGCCAACGCATTATTCCTCGATCTATTGTCTGGCAGGAACGATCCGGAAACTGTGCTGAGGTGGATGAACGAGGCAGGCGTATTCGGAAAATTCGTGCCGGATTTCGGGCGCGTCAACGCGCAGATGCAATTTGATATGTATCACCACTATACGGTTGATGAACACACGATCCGGGCGATCGGGCTGCTCAGCCGGATCGAAAAAGGCGAATTGGCCGAGGACCATCCACGCTCAACCCAGCACATCGGTAAGGTCGCATCCCGGCGCGCTGCCTATGTTGCGGTATTGCTGCACGATATCGCCAAGGGTCGCGGCGGAGATCATTCAGTGCTCGGCGCCGAAGTCGCGCGGCGATTATGCCCGCGTTTCGGGCTGGAACGGGCCGAGACAGAGCTGGTCGTATGGCTGGTGGGGCACCATTTACTGATGAGCGCAACCGCATTCAAGCGCGATCTGACTGACCCGGCAACAATCGAAAACTTCGTTGGCGAAGTGCAAAGCGTAGAACGGCTGCGACACCTGATGATCCTGACAACGGTCGATATACGCGCGGTTGGGCCGGGCATTTGGAACAGTTGGAAACGCCAGTTGCTCGGGGAATTATCCGACGCTGCGCAGGAACGCTTGCGGCTTGGCCATATGCGCCACGGACGCGCGGAACGGGTCAAGTTCAAAAAGGGGTCTACGGCCAAATTACTGGGCGAAAAAGCAGACTTGCTCACCCAGTTGCAGGGCGACTTCAACGATTCCTATTGGATCGCTGAACCTGAAGAAATTATCGCGCTGAACCTGATGCAATATTCCATTGCCCGTCAGGCCAAGGAACAATTATCGATCCATTGCGAATATGACGAAGGGCGCGGCGCGACATTGGTCAGCATTATTGCAGCGGGCCATCCTGGTCTGTTCTACCGCATCGCGGGCGGCATTCATCTTGCCGGCGGGAGTATTATTGATGCCCGTATCCATACAACGCGTGATGGCTGGGCAGTGGACAATTTCCTGATTCAAGACCCGGTTGGCAGCCCGTTCAAAGAAGAATCCCAGATTGAACGGATCAAACAATCCATTGGCGATGCGCTTGCCAACCGGATCGAATTGGTGCCGCAATTGGCCCGGCGGCCCCTGCCCCGCACACGCGCAGGCGCATTTGATGTTCGCCCACGGGTGATCTTTGATAATAAAGCATCAAACAGATTTACCGTGATCGAGATTAACGCACGCGATCGCCCGGCACTGCTCAACCGTCTGGCCCGCACCTTGTTTGAAAACCAGCTTGTAGTATATTCTGCGCATATTACCGCTTATGGCGAACGCGCGGCCGATACGTTTTATGTGACCGACATTCTGGGAAATAAGATCGAGACGAAACAGCGGTTGCAGACGATCGAAAAAGCCTTGCTCAATGCCGCAAGCGACCAACGTCAGGCAGAATTGGAAGATGCTTGATCGAGAAATTGCCTGATCAAATGGCAGCTCTTGGCTCGCGGTGTAACTGGGGCGATTTCACGACATATAATAGGATTGTTCAGGAGAATATCATGACGAATTTTGCTTCGCTGGCTTCGCTATGCGTAATGGGTGCCGGAATGGCTCTGGCCCCGCAAGCAGCCCTTGGCCAAGATTTGGAAACGCGGGAAAAAACAGAGGAAGCAGCCCCCCGCAGCAGCGGGATTGACGCTGCCACAGCCATTATTGTTGTCACCGCGAACAAGGGGCAAAACCCGGAAGACGTTCAGGATATCCCCCTCTCGGTGACCGCATTCAACGCGGGCTCGCTTGATGCACTTAAAGTACGCAGCGTTCAGGATCTGACCTTTTCAGCCCCGAACGTTTCACTCGATCAAGTCGGCACCAGCCGCGGGCAGGCCAACTTCTCCATCCGCGGCCTGGGCGTTAATAGTTCAATTCCCTCGATCGATCCAACCGTCGGCGTATTCGTTGATGGGGTCTATCTTGGTTTCAATGCCGGCGTCGTATTCGACGTTTTCGATCTGGACAGCGTTGAATTGCTGCGCGGCCCACAGGGGATTTTGTTCGGCCGCAACACCACTGGCGGGGCAGTGCTGTTGAATACTGGCAACCCGACCGAGGAATTCTCCGGTAAATTTCGGACTTCTGTTGATGGCCCCTTCCTTGATGGTGGGCGCGGCGGCGCCAATTACACCGCCAGCGGCGTGATTTCCGGCCCGATCATCGAAGATGTTCTGCTGTTCAAAATCGGCGCTTATTATAATAAGGATGAAGGGTATTTCACCAATCTGTTCGATGGGCAAAACCACGGTGCAGCAGAAACCAAGATCCTGCGCGGCGCCCTTGAAGTTCGCCCCAGCGATGCCCTGACCATCATCGGCAAACTGGATTATTTCAAGAGCGATGGCGATGGGCCTTCGGCCCAGAACCATGGCATTTTCCAGCGTGACACATACGATTTTTCAATCGACGAACCCGGCTTTTACGCCAATGAGATCTGGACTGGGTCCATCCGGGCCGATCTTGATATCGGGCCCGGCACGCTGACCAATATCTTTGGTTACCGCACTTATAAGGGCGATACGCTAGGCGATATTGATTCATCACCGACCTTCTTTTTCCATTCCTGGACCGGAACCGAGCAGAAGCAAATTTCGAACGAATTGCGCTATGCATTCAGCATTGATGACACGCTCAATCTGACGCTTGGCGGGTTCTATTTCAATCAGAACATCGACTATTCTGAAACGCGCAATCTGCCTACGGTCACTGCGCTGACCTTTTATGGCGGGGGCCAACAAGAGCACGAAGTGCTTGGTGCATTTGCCCAGGGCCAGTTTCATGTGACAGACGCGCTAAGCGTGATCGGCGGCATTCGCTGGAGCAAGGAAACCAAGGATGCCGGGATCACTTATATCCGCCCGCGGCCTGCATGTTCAGTTATCGATGGCACATGCCCAACCAGCGGCGTCAATCCGTACATCCCAACCGAAAATAACGGCTTTACCGATACCAAGAGCTGGGAATCCTGGTCACCTAAGCTCGGCCTGCAATATGAATTTAGCACCGGCCAGGTCTATACATCATGGACCCGCGGATACCGTTCAGGCGGCTATAATTTCCGCACCACCAATGCCACTGTGTTTGAAACCGTGGTGGTCCCGGCAACGGGCGGCAATTTCTACTTCGGCGCTGAAAAGGTCGACAGTTACGAAGTGGGCGCCAAATTCCAGACCGATGATGGCGTATTCACGTTAAATGCTGCCGCCTATATGACCAAGATTGATGACATGCAGCGCGAGGTGAACCAGTCATCACCTACCGCCGGTGTATCGCAATTCATCCTCAACACCGCCGATGCCACCATCATCGGTTTCGAGGCAGAAACAAAACTGCGGGTTAACGATGATCTACTGCTCACGGCCAACCTGGGGTTGATCGATGATAAATATGACTCAGTACGCTTCGATATTTCTGGCGATGGCGTGATCGACGATGCCGATCTGGCGCTGCGCCAACCGCGCGTCCCGCAAATCACCTGGGGCCTGGGCGTTTTACATCAGTTAGATCTTGGTTCCAGCGCGATCATCAGCCGGGTCAATTTCCAATATCGCGATAAGTTCGCTTATACGGATAATAATTTTGGCTGGATCCCGCACGCTGAAGTTCTCGATGCCAATGTGACATGGGAAACCCCGGTCGAAGGGCTAAGCTTCTCTGTCTATGGCAAGAACCTGCTCGACAATGTCCAGTTTGGTGGTGACACGCAGGTGCCATTCGGCGGCGCATTGTCCAGCGGCATAAATGCACCTTTCACGCAATATCCTGCTGGCGGCACTCTCTCGCCGCTTTCGAAGGGGCGTCAAATTGGCGTAGAAGCCCTGTTCGGATTTTAAGCGGGCGTCATTTTGATTGGAAAATGGCAATTGGATTTGAAAAGGGGCGCCTTTTGGGTGCCCCTTTTAATTTTTGCCGCAGTCAATTGTTCTAGGCGTGCGCACTTATTCTAAGCGCGCGCATTTGTTCTAATCACGCCCACTTGTTCTAATCACGTTGGCCAAACAATGCTGTGCCAACCCGGACATGGGTTGCGCCCAATTTCACCGCAATCTCGTAATCGCTGCTCATGCCCATGCTCAATCCAGCCATGCCATGATCACGGGCTAATTTATCCAGCAAGGCAAAAAATGGCGCCGGTTCGATCCCCGCGGGCGGGACACACATCAACCCAGCAAGCGGAATATCCGCCGCGCGCGCCTGATCGATCAATTCAGGCAAATCTGCAATGGCGCAGCCGCCCTTGTGCTCTTCCTCGCCAATATCAACCTGGATGAAACAAGGCACGTGGCGGCCTGCCTTGGCCATTGCCTGGGCCAATGCCTTCACCAAGCTGGGGCGATCGAGTGAATGGATGCAATCAAACATTTCTGCGGCCTCTTGGGCCTTGTTCGATTGAAGCTGCCCGACAAAATGCAGCATCACATCAGGAAAACGGGCGCGCAATTCAGGCCATTTAGCAGCAGCTTCCTGTATCCGGTTTTCACCAAAACACCGCTGGCCCGCCTCCAGCAGTGGCACAATTGCCTCTGCTGTATGGTTCTTGCTGACCGCGATCAGCGTCACATCCTCCGCCTTGCGCCCGGCAATTGCGGCGGCGTGCGCGATTTTCTCGCGGACATTTTCAAGCTTGGTGGCTGCATTTTCCATCGGATTTATCCTATAGCGCGCTTGTGACGACACGCCAGACCTCTGTGCCGCCAGACCTGCCAAATTTGTGGCTGATGAGCGATGCCCGAAATGATGCGCTGCTGGATGATGCGCTGGGCCGCCTGCCGCGCGGATCGGGCTTCATCTATCGCCATTACCATCTGCCCGATAAAGAACGCGCCATAAGGTTCGAACAATTGGCCAGCGCCGCGCGGGCATCAGGCCAATTGGTAATCCTTTCAGGCGATGAAAATCAGGCGCGGCGATGGGGGGCCGGCGGGATTTACGGGGCGCCGGACCGGATAGGCAAAGCCGATAGGCTGAACGATCCTGATGGTTTCCTGCGCCTCGCGGCGGCCCATGATGAATGCGAAATTGCTGCGGCCAACCAAATTGCCGCCGATGCCGTTCTGGTGTCGCCCGTTTTTCCAACCGCTTCACACCCCGGCGCGGCGGCATTAGGGCCCGATCGGTTCCGCCATTTGGTGAAAATGGCAAAAATGCCGGTAATTGCACTAGGCGGAATGAACCAAAAAACCGCCAAAAGGCTGGGATGGCAGCGGTGGGCCGCGATTGACGGCCTCGTATTGCCAACTGATTCTTGACGCGAGAGTCGCGGGCAGTGCATTATGCATCTATGACACCGCGCTGCGGCAGATAAGGAAACAATCATGGCCACCCGCGCAATCGGGAAATCACCCGCAACGGATTGGCGCGCTGCATTCCGCCGTTCGCTGCGCCGCGCCGCCCAAATGGCCGGGGCCGCCCTATTGCTGGGCGCTATGGTCTATCTTGGGCTGGCACTGGCAAGTTACACCCAGACCGACCCCAGTTACTCCACTGCCGCACAAGGCACCGACATCGCCAATTGGATGGGCGCCAGCGGCGCGTGGAGCGCCGATATGGCGTTGCTGCTATTTGGCCTGACCAGTATTTTGTTACTTCCGCTGCTTTATGTCGCTGCCCGCAAATTATGGCGCGATGTAGAAGAAGAAGGCCGGGACGCCGACACGCGCTGGTGGCGGCCAGTGGGCTTGCTACTGGCGGCAATGGCGCTGATTTCAACGGTTCTAGCGCTGGCCTTTGACGGGCCGGGCGGCGCGCTGCCCGCCTCGCTTGGCGGAGTGACCGGCCTGCTGGGCGCAAGCGGGATCGAAGCGATCGCAGCCCGATTGCCGCAAGGCGCACAAGGCTGGACAATCCTCGCGCTGGCACTGGTGTGCCTGGCAGCCGGGACCGCGCTAGTAACCCGGGTGTTCGCGCTGGATTGGGTTCAATTGCTGACACTGCCGGCCTTTCTTAAAAACATGCGCGCGGTGCCTGAGGGGGACCTGCCCTTCATTCCCAAACGGATCAAGCGCGAACGCAAAGCAAACGCCAAGGCCGAAACGGTCATGGATATTCCCGCACGTCGGCCCCCTGAAATCAGCGACCCTTCTGCCCCTCCTAAAAAGGCGGCAATGCCCAAATCCAAACAGGCCGATATGTTTGCCGATTATCAATTGCCCGGGCTGGAACTGCTGGCGCAGCCGCCGGTCCATTCTGCCCCGAAACTGGATAAAATGGCCCTGGAACGCAACGCGCGCCTGCTTGAAACGGTGCTGGATGATTTCAATGTGAAAGGTGAAATCACAGCAGTTCGCACTGGGCCGGTGGTGACCATGTACGAACTGGAGCCTGCGCCGGGCATCAAGGCCAGCCGCATTGTTGGCCTGGCAGAAGATATTGCGCGCAATATGTCCGCCATCAGCGCGCGGGTTTCACCCATTCCAGGCAAAACGGTCATGGGCATCGAATTGCCCAATGCCGACCGGCAGATGGTCGCGCTCAAAGAGCTGGCTTCTTGTGCTGCCTTTGCCGAATCGACCGGCAATCTTCCGATCATTTTGGGCAAAGACATATCTGGCGAACCTGTGGTGGCAGACCTTGCCGCCATGCCGCATCTGTTGGTTGCAGGCACCACCGGATCGGGAAAATCGGTTGGCCTCAATTGTATTTTGCTATCGCTTTTATACCGTTTCACCCCTGCTGAATGCCGATTGATCCTGATCGATCCCAAGGTGCTGGAGCTGAAAAGCTATGACGATATTCCGCACCTTCTTTCCCCTGTCGTAACCGAGCCGCAAAAATCAATCCGCGCGCTGAAATGGGCGGTAGAGGAAATGGAACGCCGTTACCGCATGATGAGCAGCATCAATTCGCGCAACATCAACAGTTTCAACGAACGCGTGAAAGCGGCCATTGCCAAAGGCAAGCCATTGGGCCGGCGTGTCCAGACCGGCTTTGATCCTGATACGGGCGAAGAATTGTTCGAGGAAGAACAGCTCGATTACGCGCCCTTGCCGCAGATCGTGTTGATCGTGGATGAACTGGCCGATCTGATGGTAACAGCTGGCAAGGATATCGAGGTGCTGATCCAGCGGCTGAGCCAGAAGAGCCGCGCAGCAGGCATTCATTTGATCATGGCAACACAGCGTCCATCGGTCGATGTGATTACCGGGGTGATCAAGGCGAACCTGCCAACCCGGATAAGTTTTAAGGTAACCAGCCGGATCGACAGCCGCACCATTTTGGGCGAACAAGGTTCAGAACAATTGCTGGGCAAAGGCGATATGTTATACAAACCAAACACCGGCGCGATGGTCCGTGTGCATGGCCCGTTCGTGTCAGACGAAGAAGTAGAAGCGGTCGCGGATCACTGGCGCGCGCAAGGCAAGCCTGATTACGTCGATGCAGTGACCGAAGAACCAGAAGATGGCGGCTACAGCTTCGAGGATGAACTAACCGCAAGCGATGATCCCGATGAACGCAAATATCGCCAAGCCTGCCAAATCATATTTGAAAATCAAAAAGCATCGGGCAGTTGGCTGCAACGCCAGATGGGCGTTGGCTACAACACTGCTGCAAAATGGATCGAACGCATGGAAGGCGAAGGCTTGGTCGGGCCAGCAAATCATGTGGGCCGGCGGGAAATATACCGCGATCGCGATGGAAATCCGCTGTAGGACGCCCAAGATAACCGCTGCCCAGTGATGGACCCCGGGGACGGCAGGGCCTGACCCGCCGCGCAAAGTTTGCTGGAACATTCCTTCACTTGTAACGATATTGCCCGCAAAGATTCTCCATGCGCATCGATTGCCCCATAGCAATCAAAAACCACGATTATCGCGTTGCTCTAACACCCGAAAGCGTGACGCAATTGGCTGCGAACACGCCCCCTTATTGGCCATATTGGGTGGAAATACCGATCGGGATTAACCCCATACTAAGGCATTATTGCTAAACGATATTAATGAAAGCGTGTCGCCTTTTCTGGCAATTCTTGTGGGCATTCATGCTCACTGCGGGTCTATTCGCCCAGCCGGCCTATGGAAACGGTGATACTGGGCCGCCGCGCTGTTCAATTTCTGCTTCCACTCAATTACCCCTTGGGCAGTTTGTTGCACAGATGA
>Ga0209345_10005892_pt1 | contig 11220 bp, 11 predicted proteins | sample Cruoilmetagenom7_FD_187294 | JGI IMG/M metagenome (GOLD analysis project Ga0209345, IMG submission 187294) | Oil polluted marine microbial communities from Coal Oil Point, Santa Barbara, California, USA - Sample 7 (SPAdes) (version 2) | ecosystem: Environmental > Aquatic > Marine > Oil seeps ...
CGCGCCCCTGCGCTCTGGCCAGTGGGCAAGAATCGCATCAACCACGCCCTGCCCCGCCCGCTCCATCAACGCCAGTCCCGTGACCTCACCCGCTCCAATTGCACGCTGTTCAACCCTGCGCATTTGGTGCGCTGTCAAAAGCTCTGTCATTTTGCCACCGACCCTCGATTCACTTTCGTCTACTTTTTAATCATCACGCCTAATTCTTGAGCGAGACGTGTCAATTTCCAGCTTACCCCGTCGCGACCGTCGTGTCGCGTCTGGATTCCCCCCAACAGCGGTGAAATCACTGCGTTGCAACATTCAGGGAGGTCAGCATGAAAAAGATCGAAGCGATCATCAAACCCTTTAAGCTCGACGAGGTGAAGGAAGCCCTTCAGGACGTCGGCGTTCAAGGCCTCTCTGTTATCGAGGTAAAAGGTTTTGGCCGTCAGAAGGGCCACACCGAACTGTATCGCGGCGCTGAGTATGTGGTGGATTTCCTGCCAAAAGTGAAAGTGGAAATCGTTCTTGATGATGATCAGGTCGATGCCGCCATCGAAGCAATCGTAAACGCAGCCAAGACAGAAAAAATCGGCGACGGCAAAATCTTTGTCTCTCCGGTTGAGCAAACGATCCGCATCCGCACCGGCGAGACCGGTTCAGACGCCCTGTAAACACCACACGTGACAACTCGAAAACTAAAAGGACATTGCCATGAGCGCTAATGCAGACCTGATCAAACGGATCAAAGACGAGGATATCGAATATGTCGACATCCGTTTTACCGACACACGCGGTAAATTGCAGCACGTTACCATCGTTAACGATCTGGTAGATGAGGACTTCCTCGAAGAAGGTTTCATGTTTGACGGCTCCTCCATCGAGGGCTGGAAATCCATCGAAGCCTCCGACATGAAGCTGATGCCCGACGTTTCGACAGCATATGTTGACCCCTTCTACGCTGAAAAAACGCTCTGCATTCACTGCTCCATTGTTGAGCCTGACACAGGCGAATCCTATGAGCGTGACCCACGCGGCACAGCCGAAAAAGCCGAAGCATATCTGAAGTCTTCCGGCATCGGTGATGTGGCCTACTTCGGTCCCGAAGCGGAATTCTTCCTGTTTGACAACGTGAAGTTCTCCAACTCTATCAACAAGGTATCCTACGAAGTTGATGCGTCCGACGCGTCCTGGAACACCGACACCGATTACGAGATGGGCAACATGGGCCACCGCCCTGGCCTTAAAGGCGGCTACTTCCCGGTGAACCCCATCGACGAAGCCCAAGACCTGCGCGCCGAGATGCTGTCTACCATGAAGCGTCTGGGTATGAAGGTTGACAAGCACCACCACGAAGTGGCGTCTTGCCAGCACGAACTCGGCCTTATCTTTGGCACGCTGACCACACAGGCAGACGAGCTGCAGAAATACAAATACGTGATTCACAACGTGGCGCACGCCTACGGCAAATCCGCAACGTTCATGCCAAAGCCAATCTATGGCGATAACGGCTCCGGCATGCACGTGAACATGTCCATCTGGAAAGATGGCAAGCCTTTGTTTGCTGGCGACAAATACGCTGATCTGTCCCAAGAAGCGCTGTATTTCATTGGCGGCATTCTGACACACGCAAAGTCGCTGAACGCGTTTACCAACCCGGGCACCAACAGCTACAAGCGTCTGATCCCGGGCTTTGAAGCCCCTGTTCTGCGCGCTTATTCCGCACGCAACCGCTCCGGCTGCGTCCGTATTCCATGGACAGAATCCCCCAAGGCGAAGCGCGTCGAAGCTCGTTTCCCAGATCCGAGCGCGAACCCTTACCTGTGCTTCGCAGCTCTTTTGATGGCCGGCCTTGACGGCATCAAGAACAAGATCGACCCGGGCGAAGCGATGGACAAAAACCTCTATGACCTGCCCGCAGAAGAGCTGGCCGGCATCCCAACGGTTTGTGGCTCGCTGCGCGAAGCTTTGGATGAGCTGGGCAAAGATATGGACTATCTGCTGGCCGGTGACGTGTTCACCAAAGACCAGATCGAAGGTTATATCGGCCTGAAGATGGAAGAAGTTCACAAGTATGAGCACACGCCTCACCCTGTTGAATTCGGCATGTACTACAGCTGCTAATTTCTTCAACTTTTAAAGTTTAAAGGGTGCCCTTCGGGGCGCCTTTTTTTTACATCCGCATACAACCAAAGCAGAAGGCGGCCGACAGCAGACCATCGTTAAGTTACATGAAATTACCGCGGATTTTTTGGGTTCTCGGCTCGGCATAAACCCGCCCGCCAACACCGAACTAGGGGGTTTGCAACCCAAAACCACTCAGTTAATCTCTGCTCAACTTTAGATCAGGGATTAACAATTATGCGTTTCACTAGAAAAATTATGCTTGCTGGCGCTTTTATGGGTGCCCTCGCGGCCCCTGCCATTGCCGCCCAGTGCGGCAATAACGCCAGCGGATTTGGCGCATGGAAAGCGGCCTTTGCCTCCGAAGCGCAGAAAGCAGGCGTAAAGCAGCGCGGCCTAGACGCCCTTGCAAATGCGCAATACGCAACCGCGACAATTCAGGCCGACCGCAACCAGAAATCGTTCAAATACACATTGGACAAATTCATGCAGGTGCGCGGCGCGAACACGATCGTCAGCCAAGGCCGCAAGCGCAAGGGGCAGAACGCTGGCTTTTATTCATCGCTAGAACAGCAATACGGAGTGCCTGCGGGTGTACTGCTGGCCATCCACGGCATGGAAACCGGTTTTGGCGGCTTCATGGGCGGCTCTGCTGTTGTATCCGCCATCACGACACTGGCTTATGATTGCCGCCGGTCCGCGTTTTTCACGCCCCATGCTATCGGGGCGCTGATGCTGGTTGACCGTGGCTCAATCACTTCCAACACCAAAGGTGCCAAGCACGGTGAGCTGGGCCATACCCAGTTCCTGCCGGGCAACGCACTGCGTTATGGCGTTGACGGCAATGGCGACGGCCGCGTGGATCTGTACAATCAAACGGATGCGATGGCCTCAACCGCTAACTTCCTGCGCAAGAAAGGCTGGAAGCCCGGACAAGGGTACCAGCAGGGTCAACCGAACTTTGCCGTGATCAAACAGTGGAATGCAGCCACCGTCTATCAGCAGGCGATTGCAATCATGGGCGCCAAAATCGACGGCTGATCCGCTTCGCACCACAACCAAGATGTCACAGACCCCGGCCATGCAATTGGTCGGGGTCTTGTGTTTCTAATCCACGGCCCCTATTTGCGGATCAAGGGTCAGGCCCCTGCCGTCCGCACTTCGGTGAAGTCCTGTTATTTATACTCGGTCCTCAACCACACCAATCCGTGGGATGCAGGCAATGCGGACACCTCAGACGCCACGCTTTTGGAGTGATGGACAATGACACACATACCTTCCCGCGATGTGCTGAAAGCACAAGCAAAACGCCTGCGTACTGAACTGAGCGCAAAAGGCACCGAGATGACCCATGCCGCAGCCTTGGAAACGGTTGCGCATCAATGGGGCATGCGTGACTGGAACACGCTTGCTGCCAAGGCAGATGTAAGCGCTGTTCAATGGCACCCCGGCCAACGTGTTTCAGGGCGTTATCTGGGCCACCCGTTCCGGGGCATGATCAAGGCGGCAAGCCTGTCATCCTCTAGCTACTGGTCACTCACTGTGCGCTTCGACGCGCCTGTGGATGTGGTGGAGTCCGAGTTGTTCACCTCTTTGCGCCAACAGGTGCGCGCGGCGGTCAACGCGGACGGTGTATCGCCGCAAAAGACATCGAACGGTCAGCCGCATATGGTGATCACACCGGAATGACCCCGAAAGCGCCCGGCACAATGTCGGGCGCTTTTACGTTGCCACTACGAACGTGTGGATCGAAAACACAACGACATCACTGACCGGCATCCGCACAATGCATTGCCGTTCCGATCGGATATAGGGTGCGGCCTTTCGGTCAGGTTCAATCCGGCGTGGTGCTGTGGCCGAGCGGGGCTGGTGCAATTCAGGATCGTCATACCAAAGCCGGTTAAAGCGCCACAAAGGCCGCCCTGCCCGCACCCCGTCAAACAAACGCTGGACGCGGCGCGCCAGATCATTGTCATACTCTTGCACAGGTTCATGGATACCGATCAGTGGCTTGCCCGCCTTTTCCGCCAGACGCCAACTGGCAGGAAAGCACAGAACAGCGCCCACCAGAACATGCTCTGCCCCGTGTTTGCGCAGGATGCAGATATCTTCCTGCACCAGCATCCCCAGCGTCAGAAGCGGTTCATCGCGGTCGAGTGGGACCACGCGCCCGTCAGGGCAAGTCACGTCGCTTGCACCCACAGTGAACCCCAACGATGGCAGCACGGCCAAGGCTTCTGCCAGCACCTCGCGCGCAGCATTCAACGCTGTCGGCTCCATCCACAGAACTGCATCGCGGGCTTGGGAAAATAGCTCCAGTCGCCGCTGCATTTGCGCGCCATAGGCTTCGTCAACGCGCAACCAATCATCCGCAGCCGCCGGTGCCATTCCGGGCAATCCGGTCTGTGTCTGCATCTCTGATGGAAGGGAATTTTGTAAAATCACAGTCATGCGCAGACGTTAGCGCAGCATAGCAGTGCAGGCAAAAGCGACATGACACCGTGTCGCAAACATTCAAGCACGGAGGCATTTTTGCGCCACCCTTGTCACGAAGGGAGCCGCATCATGAACCAACACTACCGTGAGACCCGCAAGATCGACCCGACCAAAGGCGCGACCCTGCCCGATGGCTCCCCAAACGATGCAGACCGCGTTGAAATCGGCCCCACTCTACTGGCGTTTCGCGAATGGGAGGCCGCAGGGCTTGTTCTGCCCAATCTGGACGCCATGCGCCGCTATCGTTGGGCGCGGCTGACACAACATATCGTTGCCCGTGGCTATGGCGGGTTGCTGATGTTTGATCCGCTCAACATCCGCTACGCCACCGACAGCACCAACATGCAACTGTGGAACACGCACAACCCTTTCCGCGCAGTCCTTTTATGTGCCGACGGTTACATGGTGATGTGGGATTATAAGAACTCGCCTTTTCTGAGCGAATTCAACCCGCTGGTCCGCGAACAACGATCGGGCGCGGACCTGTTCTATTTTGATCGGGGCGACAAGGTTGGTATGGCGGCGGACGTGCTCGCGGGGGAAATACGCGATCTTGTGGCAGAGCATGGCAGCGGCGAAAAGCGGCTAGCGGTGGACAAGATCATGCTGCACGGTCTGCGGTCGCTAGAACGGGCGGGCTTTGAGGTCATGGACGGTGAGGAAGTGACCGAAAAATCCCGCAGCATCAAAGGTGCTGACGAAGTCTTGGCGATGCGCTGCGCCAGCCACGCGTGTGAAACCTCCGTGCGTGCAATGGAGGATTTTGCGCGGGCATCTGTGCCGCTTGGCAACACCTCTGAAGATGACATATGGGCGGTCATGCACGCCGAGAACATCCGCCGCGGAGGCGAATGGATCGAAACGCGGCTGCTGTCGTCAGGTCCGCGCACCAATCCGTGGTTTCAGGAATGTGGTCCACGTATCACGCAACCGAACGAGATCATCAGTTTTGATACCGATCTGGTCGGCAGCTACGGCATCTGCGTCGACATCTCGCGCAGCTGGTGGATCGGTGATCTGGCCCCGCCACCAGAGATGGTCTATGCCATGCAGCACGGTGTCGAACACATCATGACGAACATGCAAATGCTCAAACCCGGCGTGATGATCCCGGAGCTATCGGCGAACACCCATGTTCTGGATGCACCGTTTCAAAAGCAGAAATACGGATGCCTCATGCACGGCGTTGGACTATGCGATGAATGGCCATTGGTTGCATATCCGGATCAAGCCGTTGAGGGCGCCTATGATTACCCTCTTGAGGCGGGCATGGTGCTGTGTGTTGAGGCATTGGTCAGCGCCGAGGGCGGCAATTTTTCGATCAAGCTCGAAGATCAGGTTTTGATCACCGAAGACGGTTATGAGAATTTGACCACCTATCCGTTTGATGCCGCATTGATGGGGCTGAACCAAAGCTGAACTGCTAACGGCTTTTTGTGCATTTTATTGCAAGTGTGCAAAACCATTTTGCAATCAGCCATTCAAAGGTGACCCCGGCTTTCCGCCTGAAAGATGTGCCCAAACCAAAATTTGCGGGCCTGCCAGCCATTGACGCGACATGTAGTTGATTGATCTGGCAGGATCACTTGGACACGAAACTGCATAGGGTGCGGATTGCACCTTACGCAGGGCTTGGCGGCGGCGGCATTATTCTGGGCATCGCAATCACGCTGGTCGCCGTGCAGATGCGATCCCGACAACAGCAAATTTCCCAGATAAGCGATTAGGTTGCCCAACTTTCCCACGCGCAACATCCAACACCAAAGCCACAGGATGTGACCCGCACAGTTGCCGCCGACCTGCTGAGGGTTACAGCGCCTACTGTTGCGCCGCCTCAAGCCATGGCACCAGCCACCCGCAATCCGGCGGCGCGCCGCAAGCGTCTGCACATTCCAAGGCCTGACGGGCCCGCCTCCAGCTTTGACATTCAGGAACATGGCCCTGCATATCATGCGTTATTGCCGACCTTTACTGCCCCAGCGCTTGGCCCAGATCGTCTGCCAGATCGCCCGCATCTTCGATGCCAACCGACAGGCGCAGCAGCCCCTCTGGAATACCTGTATGCGGCTCGATGGTGTGGCGGTGTTCAACAAGGCTTTCGACACCACCAAGAGATGTTGCACGGTGGAAAAGCTGAAGGCGCGCAGTCGCGGCCAATGCCGCCTCAGCTCCGCCTTTCACCACGAATGACAACAGCGGGCCAAAGCCGCCTTTCATCTGGATGCAGGCCAGATCATGTCCCTTGTGAGACGGCAAACCGGGGTAAAGCACGGCCTCGACCGCCGGATGGTCCGACAGATATTCCGCCAGTTTCTGGGCGTTCGATGACATCCGCTCAACCCGCAGCGGCAGGGTCCGCATACCGCGCAGCAGCAGCCACGCCTCGAACGGACCAAGCACGGCGCCCGCCATATCACGGTCGGCACGAATGGCTTGCCAGATTTCGCTATTTGCGTCCGCACAGGCCAGCGCACCTGCCAGCACATCGGAATGTCCGTTCAGCCCTTTGGTTGCAGAGTGCATGACGATATCGGCCCCGAAGGACACGGCGCGTGTCAGCACAGGCGTAGAGGTTGTCATATCGGCGATCAGCAAACCACCGGCGGCATGTACAGCCTGCGCGCAGGCGGCAATATCCACAATCCGCAACCACGGGTTCGAAGGCGTCTCGATCCATGCGAGGGCTGGTTTATGGTCGGCGCAGGCCTGTGCAAAAGCGTCTGTGTCTGCCGCCTCGATCTCGATCAAGGTGATATCCCTGCGGTCACAAAAGGCACGAATCCACGCTGTGGTGCCCCAGTAAATCTGGCTTTGCACCAGAACGCTGGCACCAGCAGGCAACGTGCGGAAGACCGCCGCTACTGCCGCCATGCCAGAGGGAAAGACCATCGCCTCCTGCGCGCCTTCCAGTTGCGCCAGCACCCCTTCGACCATCCGCCCGTTGGGCGCATGGGAACGCGAATAGACATTGCCGTCCACCGCCGGCACATAGCTTTCGTCGCGTACAAAAGTTGTTGCGGGGTGAATCGGCGGTACGACACCACCGGTTGCGTCATCCAGCAGCCCGCCTGCCTGTGCGGCAACAGTGGCAGGACGAAGGGTCTGGGACGGTTTTGGAGACATGACAGAGGCTTTCATTTGACATGGGTGTGCACGCTCGGTGTACGTCTGGTGTACGCGCTGTGCAAACACTTCTCACACCGACGTGAGCCATGTGTTCGTCCCTTGTGCTGGTGCGGCAGCTGCGCCAGATTGCAGATATGGAACAGGAGAACGGTCAATGAAAATCGCAGTCGCGGGAATTCCGAGAAGTGGCACGACTATGACCTTTCGCGCGCTCGCAGGCCTTCCGAGGGGCGGAACGACGCCAAAGGATTACGACGGCCCCATCGTCAAGACCCACACCCGGGCGCCGCAGGAATTGGCCGGGATCACAAAGGCGATATTCCTGTTCGGGGACCCTGTTGCATCCGTCATTTCAACGCGGCACAACCGCTGGTCTGCGGGGCATTTCAAGAATTGCGGTGTCGAAGACATTTCCCCCGACGAGGCCGATATCTATGTGGAGGACCTGTTGGGATACGAAAAGATGTTCGATGCCTGGACGCAACGGCAGCCCTTTGACTGTATTTGCGTCAGATACGAAAGCTTGCACGATAACCTTCAGATCCTGAATACCTTTTTCGGACAGCATCTATATGTGCAACCTTACCGCGCGCGCGCAACGCGCCCCGAAGAGCGTGAGAGTGAAGACACTCTCGCCCGCATCAAGCAGACCTACGCCACGTTCATCCGCAAAGTCGAAGCCGCACCTGATGTCATGATCTACAGAGCGTCCTAGGGGTTGCGGCATACCGCATGATCCCGTCCATCCCCCGAACGCGGGGTCATAGAATGAAAAGAAGGATTTTATCCCATGCCAATAAAGCGCGTCTCTTTTCCCGGTCATGACGGCGCGCAACTGGCCGCTCGGCTGGATATGCCTGCCGGTCCACATCTGGCGACAGCGCTTTTTGCGCATTGTTTCACCTGTGGAAAGGATATCGCGGCCGCGCGCCGCATCGCCGCACGGCTGGCAGCCATGGGCATTGCCGTCTTGCGATTTGACTTTACAGGCTTGGGCCATTCGGAGGGTGAGTTCGCCAACACCTCCTTCACCAGTAACGTCGATGATTTGGTCTGTGCCGCCACTTGGGCAGCGCAGGAAGGTATGCCGCCAAGCCTGCTGATCGGTCATTCGCTGGGCGGGGCTGCGGTGATCAAAGCTGCAAGCCAGCTTGACGGTATCAAGGCAGTGGTCACGATCGGCGCGCCCTTTGATCCGGCCCATGTGACCCAGCACTTCGCGGATGCTTTGCCGCAAATCGCCCGCGATGGCGCTGCGCAGGTTGATCTGGCCGGACGCAGCTTTACCATCGGAAAATCCTTCATCGAAGATACCGGCAACGGTGCATTGGGCGATGTATTGAGCCACCTTAAAACCGCCCTTTTGGTGATGCACGGGCCGCTGGACGAAGTCGTCAGCGTGGACAGTGCCGCGCAGATTTTCATGGCTGCGAAACACCCCAAAAGCTTTGTTTCGCTCGACAATGCAGACCACCTGATCACGCGAGCCGAGGACGCGGAATATGCTGCCAATGTGATTGCTTCATGGGCAGCGCGCTATATCCATCTTCCCCTGCCCGCGCCGCCCGTCGGCACCCCCGAAGGCATCGTGCGTGTGTCAGAGGCCGATCCTGACGGCTTTCTGCAAGATATTTCCTCTGGCACCCATGTGCATTTGGTCGCGGATGAACCACTGGCCTATGGTGGGACCAATATGGGGATGTCTCCCTACGGATTTCTTTCAGCAAGCCTTGGTGCCTGCACCTCTATGACCATCCGCATGTATGCACGGCGCAAGGGATGGCCACTGGAACATGTCAGCGTTGATGTCAGCCATGACAAAGTGCACGCACAGGACGCTGCAACAGGCTCAGGTGAGAAAATCGACAGATTTAACCGTCTGATTACTCTGACTGGAAGCGCTCTAACCCCTGAGGAAAGAACCAGATTGCTGGAAATCGCGGACCGTTGCCCGGTGCACCGAACGCTGGAGCGAACGTCGGAAATTCACACCGCACTTGTCGAATAGACTCTGCCGCACGCCTGGTTCGCAGCTTTGGAAGCGCCACGCACCTTGTTCTCGGCGCGACATCGGTCTATTGGCCCTGTGTCCCTTGCAGTGTCACAAAAAGGTGTGCCAATGATCCCCCGTTATTCCCGCCCCGAAATGGTTTCAATCTGGTCTCCAGAGACCAAGTTCCGCATCTGGTTCGAGATCGAGGCGCACGCCTGTGATGCCATGGCCGATATCGGTGTGATCCCGCGCGCCAACGCTGATGCCGTCTGGAAAGCCAAAGACGTAGAATTCGACGTTGCCCGCATCGACGAGATCGAAGCCGTCACCAAGCATGATGTTATCGCCTTTCTGACGCATCTTGCAGAGCATGTAGGCAGCGACGAAGCGCGGTTTGTGCATCAGGGCATGACCTCCTCCGACGTGCTTGATACCTGCTTTAACGTGCAGCTGACCCGCGCCGCTGACATTTTGATCGCAGATATGGAGCTGCTTCTGGCCGCGCTGAAACGTCGCGCGATTGAGCATAAAGACACTGTACGCGTGGGCCGCAGCCACGGCATCCACGCAGAGCCGACAACAATGGGTCTGACATTCGCGCGTTTCTACGCCGAGATGGACCGCAACATGCGCCGCCTGAAAACAGCGCGCGAAGAAATCGCAACCGGCGCGATCTCGGGTGCGGTTGGCACGTTCGCCAACATCGACCCCGCCATCGAAGAGCACGTCTGCGAAAAGCTGGGCCTCACACCAGAGCCGATCAGCACGCAGGTTATCCCGCGTGACCGCCACGCCGCATTCTTCGCCTGCCTCGGCGTGATCGCCAGCTCAATCGAGAACGTCGCGACCGAAGTCCGCCACATGCAGCGCACCGAAGTACTGGAAGGCGCAGAGTTCTTCTCTGCCGGTCAAAAAGGCTCCTCTGCGATGCCGCACAAGAAAAACCCTGTGCTGACCGAAAACCTGACAGGTTTGGCGCGCACCATCCGCATGGCCGTTATTCCAGCCATGGAAAACGTGGCCCTGTGGCACGAGCGTGACATTTCTCACTCCTCTGTCGAACGTGCGATCGGTCCCGATACGACAATCACTTTGGATTTCGCCCTGCACCGCCTGACTGGCGTGATCGACAAGATGCTGATCTATCCCGACAACATGCTGGCCAACATGAACAAGTTCAGCGGCCTGGTGATGTCACAGCGCGTGCTGCTGGCCCTGACCCAAGCAGGTGTAAGCCGGGAAGACAGCTACAAGCTGGTCCAGCGCAATGCGATGAAGGTTTGGGATGACGGCAAGGATTTCAAAACCGAACTGCTGGCCGACGAAGATGTTCTGGCAGCCCTAAGCGTTGAAGAAATCGAAGAGAAATTCGACATGGGCTACCACACCAAACATGTCGATACGATATTCAAAAGGGTTTTTGGCGCCTGATTATTGCGCAAACCCGGCATCATCTCGCAAGATTGTGATGCGGCAAATTGACGAACGGCGCGATTTCT
>Ga0209345_10005893_pt1 | contig 11220 bp, 4 predicted proteins | sample Cruoilmetagenom7_FD_187294 | JGI IMG/M metagenome (GOLD analysis project Ga0209345, IMG submission 187294) | Oil polluted marine microbial communities from Coal Oil Point, Santa Barbara, California, USA - Sample 7 (SPAdes) (version 2) | ecosystem: Environmental > Aquatic > Marine > Oil seeps ...
AAGGGGTTAAGACAATGGCTGTCTCCAAAGAAGATATTTTAGAAGCAATTTCAAACATGAGTGTTATGGATGTCGTAGAACTAGTTGAAGCGATGGAAGAAAAATTTGGTGTTTCTGCTGCTGCTGCGGTTGCAGTTGCTCCAGCTGCCGGTGGTGATGCTGGTGGTGCTGCTGAAGAACAAACTGAGTTTGACGTAATTATGACAAGCTTTGGTGATAACAAAGTATCAGCTATTAAAGCTGTACGTGGTATTACTGGTCTTGGTTTGAAAGAAGCTAAAACATTAGTTGAAAGTGCACCTGCTCCAGTTAAAGAAGGTGTATCTAAAGACGAAGCTGAAGAAACTGTTAAGCAGCTTGTTGAAGCTGGTGCTGCTGCAGAAATTAAGTAATACTTGTTGTTACTAAAAAGCTATAAAAGCTTTTAAAAGAATAGGGTCGGTAGTTTTTAACTACCGACCTATTTCCCGTTGTAGGGTATTAAATTTCTAATTTGTTCTGTGGAATACATTAGAGCTAAACGAATAAAAGGGTAAAAAATGGCGTACTCATATACTGAGAAAAGACGTATTCGTAAAACATTTGGTCGTCAAGAAGGTGCGATGGAAACGCCTTACTTGTTAGAGACGCAAATCAGTTCTTACAAGCGTTTTCTTCAATCTAACGTTGCAGCGAGTGATGAACTCGATTCTGTTGGGTTACATGCGGCACTAGGTAGTGTTTTTCCAATTACTAGTCATACTGGTTATGCGGTATTGGAATATGTCAGTTATCGTTTAGGTAAGCCAAAATTTGATGTTAAAGAATGTCAATCCCGTGGTGCAACATATGCCTCACCATTAAGAGTTCAGGTTAGGCTAGTGATCTATGATAAAGACTCACCAGCTGGTTCTAAGCGTGTAAAAGATATTCGTGAACAAGAAGTTTACATGGGTGAATTGCCGCTAATGACGGAAAATGGAACCTTTGTTATCAATGGTACAGAGCGTGTTATTGTGTCGCAATTACACCGTTCACCTGGTGTGTTTTTCGATCATGATAAAGGCAAAACGCATTCATCCGGTAAATTACTATTCTCTGCACGTGTGATTCCTTACCGTGGTTCTTGGCTTGACTTTGAGTTTGATCATAAGGATATCGTTTATGTCCGTATTGATCGACGCAGAAAATTACCTGCAACTGTACTGCTTAAAGCATTAGAATTTACGAATGAACAAATAATGGATATGTTTTTTGAGAAGAACGTATTCCATCTTAAAGACTCGAAATTAACAATGGATCTCGTACCTGAAAGGCTACGCGGAGAGATTGTAAGCTTTGATATTAAAGTGAATGGTAAAGTCCTTATTGAAGAAGGCCGACGTGTTACTGCTAAACATATTCGTACACTTAACAAATCTGATATAACGAAGATTGAGGTGCCAAGTGAATACCTACTTGGCAAGATATTGGCCTCCGCAATTGTTAATCAAGAAACGGGTGAGATAATTGCAGATTTAAATGCAGAAGTAACCGAAGAAAACCTTGATGAAATCATTAACAGTGGTGCCAAAACAATTGATACGCTGTATGTAAATGATCTTGATAAAGGTGCATTTATCTCAAATACGTTGAAAATTGATTCAACCATTGATCAGCTTGATGCACTTGTAGAAATCTACAGAATGATGCGCCCGGGTGAGCCGCCTACAAAAGAATCTGCCCTAAAATTATTTCAAAACTTATTCTTTAGTCTAGATCGATACGATATTTCTACTGTTGGTCGTATGAAATTTAACCTTCGCCTTGGCCGCGATGAAATTACTGGACCGGGTGTTCTAAGTAATGATGACATCATTGACGTACTAAAAGAGCTTATTAGTATCCGTAATGGTGAAGGATCAGTAGACGATATCGATCATTTGGGTAACAGAAGAATTCGTTCAGTTGGTGAAATGGTTGAAAACCAATTTAGAGTGGGTTTAGTTAGAGTTGAGCGAGCAGTCAAAGAGCGTTTATCCATTGCTGACTCTGAAGGCCTCATGCCGCAAGAGATTATCAATGCGAAACCTGTGGCAGCTGCAATTAAGGAATTCTTTGGTTCAAGCCAACTATCACAGTTTATGGACCAAAATAACCCGCTGTCTGAGATCACTCACAAACGGCGTGTATCTGCATTGGGCCCCGGTGGTCTAGCACGAGAAAGAGCTGGCTTTGAAGTTCGAGATGTTCATGCTACACATTACGGTCGTGTTTGCCCAATTGAAACGCCTGAGGGTCCAAACATTGGTCTGATCAACTCATTGGCTGTTTATGCAAGAACGAATGAATATGGTTTTCTTGAAACTCCGTACAGAAAAGTCATTGATGGTCAGTTGACTGATCAGGTTGATTTCTTATCAGCGATTGAAGAAGGTCGTTATTATATTGCCCAAGCAAATGCTGAGCTAGATGATAAAGGCAATTTTGTAGAAGACATGATTACTTGCCGTCATGCTGAAGAGTTTGCGATTACGACAGCAGATAAAATTCAGTATATGGATGTATCGCCTAAACAAATTGTTTCAGTTGCTGCCTCAATTATTCCATTCTTAGAGCATGATGATGCTAACCGAGCTTTGATGGGTTCTAACATGCAACGGCAAGCTGTCCCCACTCTTAAAGCTGACAAACCGCTTGTAGGAACAGGGATGGAACGCGCAGTGGCAGTAGACTCAGGTGTAACAATTGTAGCAACTCGGGGTGGCATCATTGATGATGTTGATGCGTCTCGTATTATTGTTCGAGTGAATGATAAAGAAACTGAAACAGGTGAATCAGGTGTAGATATTTATAATTGCACTAAGTACACGCGTTCTAATCAGAATACTTGTATTAATCAACGCCCATTAGTAAAACCTGGTGATTTGATACAAAAAGGTGATGTCTTAGCAGACGGACCATCGACTGATATGGGTGAATTAGCCTTGGGTCAAAACATGATGGTAGCTTTTATGCCGTGGAATGGCTATAACTTTGAAGATTCCATATTGATATCAGAAAAAGTGGTTAAAGAAGATCGCTTGACGACGATACATATTGAAGAAAAAGTATGTGTTGCACGTGATACTAAGCTTGGTTCTGAAGAAATTACAGCCGATATTCCTAATGTAGGTGAGGGTGCGCTGTCTAAATTAGATGAGTCTGGTATTGTCTACATAGGTGCAGAGGTTAAAGGTGGTGACATTCTGGTAGGGAAGGTAACACCTAAAGGCGAAAGTCAGTTAACAGCCGAAGAAAAGTTACTTAGAGCTATTTTTGGTGAAAAAGCTTCAGATGTTAAAGATACGTCCTTACGTGTTCCATCAAGCATGCAAGGTACTGTTATTGATGTGAAAGTCTTTACACGTGATGGCGTTGAGAAAGATCAGCGTGCAATTGAAATAGAAAACGCTGAACTAGCAAGTGTTAAAAAAGATTTAGATGACCAGCTTCGAATTGTAGAAGGAGATACCTACCTAAGGGTTGAAAAGTTAATTCTTGATAAAGAAGCAGTCTCAGGCCCTGAAAAGCTTAAGAAAGGTACTAAAGTCAGCAAAGAGTATCTATCTAGTATTTCTAATAAAGACTGGTTAAAAATTAAGTTCAAAGATGAAGACCTAAATGTTCAGCTTGAAGCAGTAGCTGAGCAAATTGAACAGCAACGTATTGACCTTAACGAGCTGTACGAAGAAAAGCGTAAAAAAATCACCATGGGTGACGACTTACAACCTGGTGTGCTTAAGATGGTCAAAGTATATCTTGCGGTTAAGCGTCGTATACAGCCAGGTGATAAAATGGCGGGTCGTCACGGTAACAAAGGTGTTATCTCAATGATCATTCCTGAAGAAGACATGCCTTATATGGAAGATGGTACACCTGTTGATGTTGTTCTGAATCCACTTGGGGTTCCATCACGTATGAACGTGGGGCAAGTACTGGAGACTCATTTAGGGTGGGCAGCTAAAGGCCTGGGGAATGAAATTGGTAAAATGCTTGAGGCCAAAGCTAAAGTCGATAAGTTACGTAAATTCTTAGATAAAGTCTATAACACGAGTGGACGTCAAGAAGACTTAGAATCATTTAGCGATGATGAGATTCTTGAATTAGCTGAAAACCTTAAAGCAGGTGTACCAATGGCTACGCCAGTGTTTGACGGTGCTTCAGAAGCAGAAGTTAAACAAATGTTAAAGCTAGGTGGGCGTTCAGATACTGGTCAAGTTCAGTTGTATGATGGTCGTACCGGTGAAGCATTTGATCGTGAAACCACTGTCGGCTACATGTACATGTTAAAGTTGAATCACTTGGTAGATGACAAAATGCATGCACGTTCTACTGGCCCATATAGTCTTGTTACACAGCAACCACTTGGTGGTAAAGCACAATTTGGTGGTCAGCGTTTTGGAGAAATGGAAGTTTGGGCGCTCGAGGCATATGGTGCTGCTTATACTTTGCAAGAAATGTTAACAGTTAAATCTGATGATGTTTCTGGTCGTACACGTATGTATAAAAATATCGTGGATGGTAATCACACAATGGATCCAGGTATGCCTGAATCGTTTAATGTGTTGGTTAAAGAGATTAGGGCGCTAGGTATCAATATAGAGTTGGAACAAGATTAGTTTCTTTTTCCTTTAGCATTTAGTTGAACAAAAACAGATAACAAGGAGATACGGTCTTGAAAGATCTACTCAATTTTTTAAAGCAACAAAACCAAACTGAAGAGTTTGATGCCATTCGTATAGGTTTAGCTTCACCCGATATGATTCGTTCATGGTCATATGGTGAAGTTAAAAAACCTGAAACTATTAATTACCGTACGTTTAAACCAGAAAGAGATGGCTTGTTTTGTGCCAAAATCTTTGGCCCAGTCAATGATTATGAGTGCCTATGTGGTAAATATAAGCGTTTAAAGCACCGTGGTGTTATTTGCGAAAAATGTGGTGTTGAAGTCACACTATCGAAAGTACGTCGTGAGCGCATGGGTCATATAGATTTAGCGTCTCCGGTTGCTCATATTTGGTTTCTTAAATCGTTACCGTCTCGTATTGCATTATTATTAAATATGACGCTACGTGATATTGAACGAGTGCTTTACTTTGAATCATTTGTGGTTGTTGACCCGGGTCTAACTACCCTAGAAACAGGCACATTGCTAACAGAAGAAGAGCATTTAGATGCACTTGAAGAGCATGGCGATGAATTTACAGCCTTGATGGGAGCTGAAGCGGTAGATGGGCTTTTAAAAGCGCTAGATCTTAATGCTGAAATGGATACCTGTCGTGAAGACATTAATGCCACTAAATCTGAAACTAAAATAAAGAAGATATCTAAACGACTTAAAGTGTTAGAGGCTCTAATTGCTTCAAAAAATAAGCCGGAATGGATGATTCTTAAAGTATTACCTGTACTACCACCTGAACTAAGACCTCTAGTACCACTAGATGGTGGACGTTTTGCAACGTCTGATTTGAATGACCTATATCGTCGAGTGATTAATAGAAATAATCGTCTGCATAGGCTATTAGACCTTAGCGCACCAGATATTATTGTACGTAATGAAAAACGTATGCTGCAAGAATCAGTTGATGCGTTATTGGATAATGGTAGACGTGGTCGTGCAATCACAGGTACTAATAGACGTCCATTAAAATCTTTGGCTGATATGATCAAAGGTAAACAAGGTCGTTTCCGTCAAAACCTTTTGGGTAAACGTGTTGATTATTCAGGACGTTCAGTTATTGTGGTGGGTCCAACATTAAAGCTACACCAATGTGGTTTACCAAAGAAAATGGCGCTGGAGTTATTTAAGCCATTTATCTTCAATAAATTACAGTTACGTGGTGAAGCAACAACAATTAAGGTTGCTAAGAAACAAGTTGAGCGTGAAGGACCAGAGGTATGGGATATTCTTGCTGAAGTTATTCGTGAGCATCCGATAATGCTTAACCGTGCTCCAACACTTCACCGTTTAGGAATTCAAGCGTTTGAACCGATATTGATTGAAGGTAAAGCTATTCAATTGCACCCATTAGTCTGTTCAGCATTTAATGCTGACTTTGATGGTGACCAAATGGCTGTTCATGTTCCTTTGTCAATTGAGGCACAGTTAGAAGCACGAACATTAATGATGTCAACAAATAACATCTTGTCGCCTGCGAATGGGGAGCCTGTCATTGTGCCTTCGCAAGATGTTGTTCTAGGCCTGTATTATATGACCAGAGATTGTATCAATGGCTTAGGTGAAGGTATGGCGTTTAGTGATGTTGATGAGGCAGCTCGCGCTATTCAATCGGGAGTGGTAGGTCTTCATTCAAAAGTGAAAATAAGAATTGAAGAAAAGCATGTCGATGAATCAGGTGAGATTCATATGTCGAGACGTCTGGTTGATACAACCATTGGCCGTGCTCAAGTATGGAGTATTGTTCCTAAATTATTAGACTTTGACTTAGTTAACCGTGATCTTACAAAAAAATCAATTATGCAATTAATTGATGCTTCATATCGTCAACTAGGTGATAAAGAAACAGTTATTTTTGCTGATCAATTGATGTACTTAGGCTTCTCAAACGCTACAAAGTCTGGAGTATCTTTTGGTATTAACGATATGGTCATTCCTGACTCAAAAGGGAAACTGATTAAGTCAGCTCAAAAAGAAGTTAAAGAAGTTGAAAGTCAGTATGCATCCGGTCTTGTTACTAATGGTGAGCGTTATAACAAAGTTATCGATATTTGGTCACATACCAATGAGCAAGTTGCAAAAGCAATGATGGATAACTTGGGTACTGATGATGTTGAAGACTCTGAAGGACAAACAGTCAAGCAAAAATCATTCAACTCTGTTTACATGATGGCTGATTCTGGTGCTCGTGGTTCTGCTGCTCAGATTCGACAGTTGGCTGGAATGCGTGGTTTGATGGCGAAGCCTGATGGTTCAATCATTGAAACACCTATTACTGCGAATTTCCGTGAAGGTTTGAACGTTTTGCAATACTTTGTTTCAACACATGGTGCGCGTAAAGGTTTGGCTGATACTGCGCTTAAAACAGCTAATGCAGGATATTTGACACGTCGATTGGTGGATGTTGCTCAAGACATGGTTGTATTAGCTGATGATTGCGGTACTGAAAATGGTTTAGAAGTAACACCTCTAATTGAAGGTGGGGAAGTAGTTGAGCCACTGGGTAATTTAATTCTTGGACGCGTTATTGCGCAAGATGTTGTGAGTGCGGCAACGAATGAAATAGTGGTCGAAAGAAATACACTTATTGACGAAGCTTGGGTTGAAAAATTAGAGCAAAATGGTATTGATAAGGTTATTGTTCGCTCTGCGATCAGCTGTGAAAACAGAAAAGGCATCTGTAAAATGTGTTATGGCCGTGATTTAGCTCGTGGTCATCTGGTTAATCTGGGTGAAGCAGTTGGTGTTGTTGCGGCTCAATCAATTGGTGAGCCAGGTACTCAGTTAACCATGCGTACATTCCATATTGGTGGTGCTGCATCTAGTTCAGCTGCTATCAATAGTATTCAAATAAAATCTGAAGGTACTTTAACCTTTAACGATAAACTGAAAACAATTGAGAATAAAGATCAGAAGTTGGTTGTTATTTCTCGGTCTGGAGAAATCAGTGTAGTCGACGAATATGGTCGCACACGTGAGAATTATAAAATTCCATATGGTTCAGAGCTAGCCGCTAAAGAAAATGATAAGTTATCTGCTGGTTCGGTTTTAGCAACTTGGGATCCGCATACTCACCCAGTGATTACAGAGGTGGCAGGTAAAGTCATCTTTACCGATTTTGTTGACGGGGTGTCTGTTCAGCAACATTCAGATGATATTACCGGTTTGACATCTTTAGTTGTCACTGATGCTAAGCAACGCGGAAGTAGTGGTAAAGATTTACGCCCCGCTATTACACTGGTTGATACCAATGGTGAGCCAGTCTGTATCCCAGGTACAACAATTGCTGCCCATTATGTTATGCCAGCTGGAGCGGTGGTAATTGTGACTGATGGCATGGATGTAGAAAGCGCAGATATTTTGGCGCGTATACCACAAGAGTCCAGTAAAACACGTGATATTACAGGTGGTCTGCCAAGAGTTGCAGATTTATTTGAGGCACGTAAAACAAAAGACCCTGCTATATTGGCTGAAATGACTGGGACCGTATCCTTTGGTAAAGAAACTAAAGGTAAGCGTCGTTTGGTAGTCACTGATAAAGATGGTGAGACTAAAGAACTACTAATACCTAAGTGGAGACACATTACGGTATTTGAAGGGGAGCATGTTGAGCAAGGCGAAACCATTGCCGAAGGTGAGTTAACGCCGCATGACATTCTGAGGCTACGAGGAGTGTTTGAATTAGCTAGATACTTAGTTAACGAAATTCAAGATGTTTATCGATTACAAGGTGTTAAAATTAATGATAAGCACATTGAGGTTATAATTAGACAAATGCTCCGCAAAGTCGAAATTACAGCAGGTGGTGATAGTAGCTTTATTAAAGGTGAGCAAGTTGAGAAAACTCGTTTCCTTGAGGTCAATGATCAGCTTGAATCAGAAGGTAAGGTACCTGCAACAGCAGATAATGTGTTGTTGGGTATTACTAAAGCTTCATTAGCTACTGAATCATTTGTCTCCGCTGCTTCCTTCCAAGAAACCACACGAGTGTTAACGGATGCAGCAGTACGAGGTACTCGAGATGATCTGCATGGACTAAAAGAAAATGTGATAGTAGGTCGATTAATACCTGCAGGAACAGGATTAGCACATCACTTAGACCGTAGGAAAAATAAGGCATCATCATTGATTCCTGAAATGGTTGAAGAAGTAACGACAGCTGCAGTTCACGATGAGGCAGAAGAGGCGCTTAAGCAAGCACTTAATATGCAAGAATAAAAAATAGGCATTAAAGGAGCCAACTCAGCGATTGGGTTGGCTTTTTTATATAAAGAGCAATTACGCTGTCATTCTGCTTGACAGTAAAGCAATATCTGCCTAAAATTCCCGCTCTTCAGTGGATTGGATTTTCATCTTACTGAAACAACCTAAATTAATATTTTTAAAAGTGCACATTAATTAAGATGTGTAGAAAAAGATTCAAACGAGTTTTTGGAGCTCTAAATAAGATATGACCACTATTAACCAATTAGTTCGTAAACCTAGAAAGCGAAAGGTAGAAAAAAGTAACGTACCTGCTCTAGAAGCATGTCCACAAAGAAGAGGTGTGTGTACACGTGTGTATACTACTACTCCAAAGAAACCAAACTCAGCGCTTCGTAAAGTAGCACGTGTAAGGTTGACTAATGGTGCCGAAGTAACCAGTTATATCGGTGGAGAAGGTCATAACCTGCAAGAACACTCGGTTGTATTGATTCGTGGCGGTCGTGTAAAGGATTTACCTGGTGTGCGTTACCACGTAGTTCGAGGCAGCCTTGATACATCAGGAGTTGAGGCGCGTCGTAGAGGACGTTCTAAATATGGTGCAAAGCGCCCTAAAAACTAATTAAACGAGTTTAAATAATGTCTAGAAGAAAAAAAGCAATTAAACGTGAGATCCTCCCAGATCCTAAATTTAGCAATTTAGTATTAGCAAAATTTATGAACATGATTATGGTTGATGGAAAGAAATCAATTGCTGAGAAGATCGTGTATGGCGCACTAGAAACTATTGAAGGAAAAGGACATGCTGAGCCAGTTGATGCATTGATACAGGCTCTAGAGAAGGTACAACCAGCAGTTGAAGTTAAATCTAGACGTGTTGGTGGTGCGACGTATCAGGTGCCTGTTGAGGTTCGTCCTAACAGAAGAATGGGTTTATCTATGAGATGGATGATAGACGCATCAAGAAAAAGAAGTGAGCGTTCTATGTCAGCAAGGTTGGCTGGTGAAGTGATCGATGCGCTAGAGAGTAGAGGTTCTGCGTTCAAGAAACGTGAAGATACACACCGTATGGCAGAAGCTAATAAAGCCTTCTCGCACTTCCGCTGGTAAATATATTTAGTAAAGTTTAGGAAAAAAGATGCCTCGCACTACTCCAATAGATTTTTATCGGAATATTGGCATCATGGCTCATATTGATGCTGGTAAGACCACAACAACAGAGCGGATTTTGTTTTACACCGGCGTGTCACATAAGATTGGAGAAGTCCATGATGGTGCCGCGACGATGGACTGGATGGAGCAAGAGCAAGAGCGTGGCATAACCATAACATCGGCAGCTACAACATGTTTTTGGTCTGGGATGGATAGTCAATATGATGCCCATCGTATTAATATTATTGATACCCCAGGCCATGTCGACTTCACTATTGAAGTCGAGAGGTCGTTAAGAGTTTTGGATGGAGCCTGTGCGGTTTTTTGTGCAGTAGGTGGAGTAGAGCCTCAATCTGAAACAGTTTGGAGGCAAGCTGATAAATACAACGTTCCGCGAGTTGCGTTTATAAACAAAATGGATAGAGCGGGTGCTGACTTTATGCGAGTCGTGGATCAGCTGAAAGAAAGATTAGGGTGTAATGCGGTTCCATTGCAGTGTGCGATAGGTGCTGAGGATGGCTTTAAGGGCGTCGTTGATTTAATCAACATGAAGGCTATCTACTGGAGTGAAGAAGATAAGGGTATTTCTCATATAAAGGATGAAATACCAGAAGAGTTAAAAGATAAGTGTCAGGTGCTTCGAGAAGAACTAGTTGAGGTGGCTGCAGAAGGTAATGATGAGTTGATGGAGTTATATCTTGATACTGGTGAATTATCGAATGATGAAATTAAGCAGGGTTTACGTTTACGTACCCTTAATAATGAAATTGTTTTAGTGTTGTGTGGTAGTGCATTTAAGAATAAAGGTGTGCAGGCGGTTCTTGATGCAGTTGTAGAGTATTTGCCGTCACCATTAGATGTGCCAGCTATTACAGGGGTTGTAGAGGATGAGGGTGATGAGCCCGATTCTAGACCGGCAGATGATAAAGCTGCATTTTCTGCTTTAGCGTTTAAGATAGCTACGGATCCATTTGTAGGTACATTAACGTTTTTTAGGGTGTATTCTGGGGTTCTTAAAGCCGGTGATACCGTTTTTAACCCGATTAAGAATAAGAAAGAACGTATTGGTCGTTTGGTGCAGATGCATTCAAATGATAGGAAAGAAGTTAAAGAAGTATATGCTGGAGATATTGCTGCAGCGATTGGGCTTAAGGATGTCACTACAGGTGATACCTTATGTGCAATAA
>Ga0209345_10005895_pt1 | contig 11218 bp, 8 predicted proteins | sample Cruoilmetagenom7_FD_187294 | JGI IMG/M metagenome (GOLD analysis project Ga0209345, IMG submission 187294) | Oil polluted marine microbial communities from Coal Oil Point, Santa Barbara, California, USA - Sample 7 (SPAdes) (version 2) | ecosystem: Environmental > Aquatic > Marine > Oil seeps ...
AGCCGAGGCCTTGCCGAAGCTGTCATAGATCTCATCGTTGAACGACTTCAGAACAACGCCGTTCTCTTTGATCATCTTGGTGAGGTATTTCCCATTGTTGGCCTGGGCCTCTTCGTATTGAGCCGCATGCTCTTCCATGGCAGCAGACGTGATGATCGCCTGTTCCCACTTGGTCAGGCCAGTCCACCACTTTTTATTCATGCCGAAAGACAGCCCGCCGCCAGGCTCGTGCATGCCGGGGTGGTAGTAGAATTTCGCCGCTTCATAAAATTTCATGAAGTAGTCGTTGTAGGGGCCGACCCATTCAGTGGCATCAATTGAACCTGAAACGAGGTTTTCGTAGATCTGACCACCAGGCAGCGAAACAGGTGATGCACCAAGCTTGGCCATCACGTCGCCGCCGAGACCCGGAATGCGCATCTTCAGGCCCTTGAGATCGTCGGCAGTTTCGATCTCTTTATTGAACCAGCCACCCATCTGCGTGCCGGTTGCACCACATGGTATACACTTCAAGCCAAATCCGTCGGCCAGCTCGTCCCACAATTTCTGACCGCCTGCAAATTTGATCCAGGCGTTCCACTCAATTGTTGTCATGCCAAAAGGTACGGATGTGAAGTATGCCCAACCGGGATGCTTGCCCTTCCAGTAATAGTCTGCCGCAATATAGGCGTTGGCGTTGCCGGAGGCCACTTCATCGAAGGAATCGAAAGCACCTACACGTTCGCCAGCAGCAAAATATTTGGTTGTGAGCCGTCCTTCAGACAGCTCCGTGATGCGAGCGGCAAGCCGCTGCGCGGAAACACCGAGCCCGGGGAAGTCTCTGCCCCACGTCGAGACGATTACCATCTCCTTGCGGCCTTGCGCGATTGCGGGCGCGGCTAGGGCGGAGGCAGCTACACCTGCGGTAGCAGCACCACCAGCGGTTTTTAAAAACTCTCTGCGCTTCATACTTGGGATCTCCCAGTTAGCTATTTTGAGCATCTTATTCCATACCTGCCCGATAATTGGCCGTATGATCAATAATAAATCGGACGCATGTGCATGAGCGATGTTCTATGATCTGCACTACCAGCATAAGATTGCCCGCGCAATGGCTCCTTATGCAATAAAAAACCACTACTAGATTAGACGAAAGTCCAATCTACAGCCTCCCGAGGCTTTGTCAGTTCAGTGGTTTATTGGCCCGTCGGGATGTCAAACCCTGCGGCCTGCGCATCTGCATAGAAAACACGAACCGCCTGAAGACCGATGTCTTCAGCGCTGGAACCAAGACCGGCTAGTTTTTTTATTACACCTTCGGGAGCGGTGATGATTTGGCAGCCAATTCGATCCGCCTCGATCACATTGAAGACCTCGCGTGTGCTTGCCCAAAGCACTTCGGCTTTTGGTTTCGGAGCTGCCAGGCGAACGGCTTCCACCATAAGGGGAATCGGATCGATGCCGACATCGGCCACACGTCCGGCAAACACCGAAAGGATTGCCGGCGTGTCATTATGTACGGCCGCGGCGGCATCGCGAACGTGTTCGATTGTGAAAAGTGCTGTAATGTTGAGGCTGATGCCATCGGCTGACAATTTCTCGATCAGGGGGACGGCCGTTTCGCCCTTGGTGTTGGTCACCGGGATTTTCACGTTCGCATTGCTCCCCCAAGAAGCAATCTCGCGCGCCTGCTTTTCCATTGTTGGGAAATCGTCAGCAAATACTTCGAACGATACCGGTTTGTTTGGAACCGTTTGCAATACTTCCAATGCAAAGGACTTATAGTCCTCCACACCAGCACTCCGCATCAGCGTTGGGTTGGTCGTATAGCCTCTGACTAATGGATTGCTATCCAACGCCTTAATGACAGACAGATCGGCGCCGTCGGCAAAAACTTTGATTTTGAGATCGCTGGCCTGCATTCGTTGCCTCGCCCGGGTGGTCGTTTCTAGTTTTCCAAGTCTTCTTTCATGACCGGAGAGGGGAGAATGTCAACCCTGTTGGCAGCCTCATTGAGATACCCTGAACCGAATTAGCGCGTTTCACTGGGATCCCGATGGTAAACATCGTCGCTACGGATGATGTCATCCTCACCGAGGTAGGTGCCGATTTGGACCTCTATGATTTCCAACGGAACTTTGCCCGGGTTTTCCAGCCGATGCCATTGGGTCGCAATAATATATACGCTTTCGTTTTCACGAAGCAGCTTCTCAACATCGCTGATGACCACCTTGGCTGTGCCCTGGACTACAATCCAGTGTTCTGAGCGATGATGGTGCATTTGTTTTGAAAGCTTGCCCCCGGGCTTTACGTGCAGCTTCTTGACCTGGAAGCGCGGCCCGATCGAGAGTGTTTCGAAATACCCCCACGGTCGATGATTTCGCAAGTGTTGGGCGTGTTCTGTGCGGCCATTCGCTTTGAGCTTGGCTACAACGCCGGAAACTTCCTGGGCGCGGTTGCGGTCTGCCACGAGCAAGGCGTCCGCCGTGTTGACGATAATCAGATCCTCAACGCCGATAGTAGAGACAACGGCGCGATCGGAATAGACGTAGGAACCGGCCGTATCTTCAAGGATGGCTTCACCTTGGACGAAATTTTCAGCTTTGTCGCGCTCGGCAATATCCCATAATGACGACCATGAGCCAACATCATTCCAGCCAACGTTAACGGGAACGACCGCTGCCTGGTCAGTGCGTTCCATCACAGCATAGTCAACTGAAATGTTTGGCGATGAGGCATATGACGCCTCTTCAAGTCGGCAGAACCCTAGGTCGTACTCGGCGTTAGCTAGAGATGTGCGAGCGGCACGAAGAAGGGTCGGCTCCAGACGCGAGAGTTCTTCGATGAACTCGCGTGCTGGCAACACAAAGATGCCGCTATTCCAGCAGTAGTTGCCATCCTCAATGTAGCCTTCCGCGGTTGCTTGGTCGGGTTTTTCGACGAAGGCATCGACTGAGAACGCCTGGTCTTCAGAATTTGGCAGCGGCGCGCCGCGCCGAATGTAGCCATAGCCCGTGTGGGGCTTATCGGGCTTGATGCCGAACAGGACAAAGCGACCGGTTTCGGCAACGCCTGCTGCCAGATCGATGGCCTCGCGGAATTTGTTTTCGTCGGCAATAATATGATCTGATGGCATGACAACCATGATACCATTCGGATCACTTCGCATGATATCCAGGGCGGCAACCGCCAATGCGGGGGCCGTATTGCGAGAAACCGGCTCAAGGATCAACGCTCGTGCTTCCATGCCTTCACGTTCGAGCTCGTCTTGAATCAAAAACCGATGATCATTGTTGCAGAGCAACGTCGGCAGGTTCAAGCCGTCCGACTTGATACGATGAAGTGTCGCTCCGAGGAAGCTACGGTCTTGGTCTTTGGAGAATTTGACAAACTGTTTGGGGTACATCTGACGCGACAGCGGCCACAGCCGTGTGCCAGACCCACCTGATAAGATGACCGGATATATCCTGCTGTTCGTCATTTCCCACCCTAATGTCATTTCGCGCTGCAGGCCCATGACCGTAGGCACGTCTCCGGTCGTCGCAAGCCGGACACACCAGTACAACACACGAAATAGGCTAACTAACAGTCAAACGACTAATTTTATGATCTGAATTTAAAGATGATTAAGCATAGCGCTCGTAGGCCAGAATGTGGCCTGCCAGATAAAGCGAGCCGCAAATTAAGATTCGCTTAGGGCCGACGTCCTGTTCCTCGATTAAGCTTATGGCCGCGCTTGCGCTGTCCTCAAACGCCGCTTTAAGACCAACCGAGGCCGCAATATCAGCCAGAGCTTCAGCCGAATGGGCGTTATGTTCATGGCCGGGCAACGGGATTGTCACAACGCCACGCACAACCCCCTGAAACGGTTTCAGGAACTGCGCGGCATCCTTGCGGGCCATCATGCCGACGATGAGATAGACGGGCTTAGGTGCGCGCTCGTCGAGATCCGCCAAAACTTGTGCCAGCGCGGTGCCAGCTGCGGGATTGTGACCGCCATCCAGCCAAACTTCGGAATGTTCACCGGCGACGGATACTAATGCTCCGTCACCCACGCGACTGAAGCGGCCCGGCCAAACCGCCGAAGCGATGCCTTCACCAATCGCTTGTTCGTCTAATTGTGGCATTTCCAATGCAAGTGCTGTGGCGGCGGCAACGCCAGAATTGATGATTTGGTGGCGGCCGCGAAGAGCTGGTAGCGGCAAGTCCATCAACCGGCTTTCATGCTGATAGATGAGGCGGCCGTTTTGCTCAAAAACGTCGAAGTCCTCACCCCAAACCTGCAGCGGTGCACCAATACGGCTTGCCACCTCGCGTATAGACAGCAGGGCTTCTTCGGACTGCGGGCCTATGATGGCAGGGCTGCCGCGCTTCAAAATCCCGGCTTTCTCGACCGCGATGAGATCGAGTGTTGCACCCAGCATATCCTCATGATCGAGCGAGATAGGCGTGATGATGCTGACGGCCGGGTGGTCGATAACATTGGTGGCATCCAGACGGCCGCCAAGCCCCACCTCAAGTAACAAGGCATCTGCGGGTACGTCGGCAAACTCAAGAAAGGCGGCCGCGGTTATAATCTCGAAAAATGTTATTGGCGCGCTGCCGTTCACCTCGGCAACGTGCCGCAATAGCGCAATGAGCCGGGATTCTTCGATGGGCTCGGCACCGCCGCTATCGCCTGCCAGCTTGATGCGCTCATTGAAATTGACGAGGTGCGGTGAAGTAAATGTGTGAGCTTTATAGCCGCCAGCCTCCAGCATTGCCTTCAGGTTAGCGATAGTTGAGCCTTTGCCGTTTGTGCCGGCGACGTGGATCACTGGTGGCAAGCGATCTTGCGGGCGCCCAAGTTTTTCGAGTAGCTCCGAAATTCGATCGAGCGACAGATCGATGACAATAGGATGGAGACGTTTCAGTTCGTTAAGGACGGCTTCAAGATCCGAAGGGGTGCTGCTCATCGGGTGGGGGTGCTCATCGGATCGCTTAGAGAAAATGAACTGCGCATTGCTTTCAACGTGATGTGACAAGCGTGAGCTTTCAGCATGCCGTGGCTTTAAACGGAGCTTGCAGCGTGCGGCCTTTAGCCTAAACAACCATGTCAGCGACGCTACTTCTTGGCTAAACGGCACACGTCAACTTGTGCTTATTCACTGGGCTTTTTGTTAGTCGTTTTTGCGGCAGACCCAGCACCGTTTTTCTTTGATTTCTCGGACTTTCGGGTGGCCGTGGTTGCTGCGCCATTGGTGCGCTTGAGATTGGCTTTGCTGGCGCTTTGCTGCGTCGGAGTACTCTTGCCTGCCTCTATATTACTTGCTGGCGCGTCTGCGGGGGCTTTGTCAGAAATATCTGAGGCCGGTGGTGTGCCTCCATCCATATCGCTGCCAACTGTTGCCGTGGGCTCGCCGCCAATGTCCGCCGGAGCGCTTGCCTCATCCGGACTTGTTTCCGTGAGCAACAACGGTGCGTCGATATGATTTGCAGCTTCGAGCTCAGGCTGATTGCGCAGGAGCCGGATCACGCGCGCCAAGGTCTCGCGCATCTTATGGCGGTGGACAACCATGTCGACCATGCCGTGCTCGAGTAAATATTCGGCGCGCTGGAAGCCATCAGGAAGTTGCTCACGGATGGTTTGTTGAATGACGCGGGGGCCTGCAAAACATATTAATGCGCCGGGCTCCGCGATGTGGATGTCGCCCAACATGGCGTAGGATGCTGTCACGCCACCGGTCGTCGGGTCGGTCAGCACAACGATGTAGGGCAGGTTATGTTCTCGCAAGCGCTGGACACCAATCGTGGTGCGCGGCATCTGCATCAGCGAAAGAATGCCTTCCTGCATCCGGGCACCACCCGAGGCAGCAAACAAGATGAATGGAGATTTGATTTCAACTGCACGCAGCATGCCGGTGATGATGGCTTCACCTGCTGCCATGCCGAGCGAACCGCCCAGAAAGCGGAAGTCCTGCACGGCGGCGATGACGTGCTGCCCTTCAAGCGTGCCTTCGCCAACCAAGACAGCATCTTCAAGCTCTGTCTTCGTGCGTGCGTCCTTCAGGCGGTCTGTATAGCGTCGGCCATCGCGGAATTTCAGCGGGTCAGTGACCACACTCGGCAGGGCAATGGCCTTATAGTTGCCATCGTCAAAAGTGTGCTCTAGACGGTCCTGCGCGCCCATGCGCATGTGATAATCTGAGCCCGGAATGACGAACTGGTTCGCCTCGAGATCCTTGCAGAAAACCATCTGTCCGGTTTCCGGACATTTGACCCACATATTATCCGGCACTTCACGCTTCGTGGTCAGGAAGCTGGAGATTCGTGGTCGGACGACGTTACTGATCCAGTTCACGCTTACAAGGCTCCTTCAGTGCGGATAACCAGAGATACTGGTATCTGCATTCCGAAATTGAATTTTGCCCTAACCTGCTCGAAGAGGAGCAGACAAGGCTTGCACGACATTTAAGACAGCCTGGACAGTATTACCAGTTGGCTGCCCCTTTGCGTCCAGACTTTGCTCAATCGCGGTTATCAGGGCCGAGCCGACGACGACAGCATCAGCACCCTCGGCAATGGCTGAAACCTGTTCGGGCGTTTTGACGCCAAAGCCAACGGCCACCGGTAGTTCTGTCTGCAATTTAATGCGGCGAACCTGATCATGAACCTGGGTAGCGTCTGGGGCTGCCGAACCCGTGATGCCGGTAATCGAAACATAGTAAACAAAGCCTGAGGTATTCTGCAGCACGCGCGGCAGACGTTTGTCATCGGTCGTTGGAGTGGCCAAGCGAATGAAATTCAGCCCCGCCGCGACAGCTGGCAGGCATAGCTCATCATCAGCCTCGGGGGGGACATCAACAATGATGAGGCCATCAACGCCTGCCGTTTTCGCATCAACTACGAACTTGTCAACGCCATAGATGTAAATTGGGTTGTAGTAGCCCATTAGAACGATTGGCGTTTCGTTATCGCGCTCGCGGAAGGCTCGAACGAGATCGAGGGTCTTTAGCATGTTCTGGCCCGATTTCAGAGCGCGCACGGAGGCGGCCTGGATCGCGGGGCCATCGGCCATTGGGTCTGAAAAGGGCATGCCGAGTTCAATCACGTCAGCACCCGCCGAGGGCAGGCCAAAGAGGATCTCACGGCAGGTCGCGAAATCCGGATCACCGGCGGTAATAAAAGTCACGAAGCCAGCGCGGCCTTCCAACTTAAGGCTTGCGAAGCGTTGATCGATTCGGGTCTGAGGTTGTTCGGTCACCGAGTTATATCTCTTGAGGCTGAGCGGTTTTAAGTTTTGGGATGGTAGAGGAGTTGATTGGTTCTGTGGCTAAATTTCCAATCCAATTGCTTTCGCAACGGTAAAGAGATCTTTATCGCCACGGCCGCAGAGGTTCATGACCAGAAGATTGTCCTTGGGCAAGGTTGGCGCCAACTTAATAACATGAGCCAAGGCATGGGATGGTTCAAGGGCGGGGATGATACCTTCAAGGCGCGTGCAAACCTGTAGAGCGTCAAGCGCTTCGTTATCGGTCACTGAGACGTAATTCACGCGTCCGGTGTCCTTCAACCACGAATGCTCGGGGCCGACGCCGGGATAGTCGAGGCCGGCCGAGATAGAATGCCCTTCGAGGATCTGGCCGTCGCCGTCCTGGAGTAAATATGTCCGGTTACCGTGCAAGACGCCGGGACAGCCGCCGTTCATGGAGGCTGCATGGCCGTTTTCAATTTCTAGACCATATCCGCCAGCCTCGACGCCATAGATCGCAATGCCCTTATCATCGAGGAAGGGGTGGAATAGCCCGATAGCATTAGAGCCGCCACCTATGCAGGCGACGAGGGTGTCGGGAAGGCGGCCTTCCTGCTCCATCATTTGCTCGCGGGTTTCTTTGCCAATCACCGACTGGAAATCGCGGACCATTGCGGGGTAAGGGTGGGGGCCGGCGGCGGTGCCGATAATATAATAGGTATCCGTGACGTTGGTCACCCAGTCACGCAGGGCTTCGTTCATCGCATCTTTCAGGGTGCCAGCGCCCGAGGTGACAGGATGGATCTTGGCACCAAGCAACTTCATGCGAGCAACGTTAGGGCTTTGGCGCTCAACATCCGTGGCGCCCATGTAGACTTCGCAGGGGAGGCCATATTTCGCGCAAACAGTGGCAACGGCAACGCCGTGCTGACCAGCACCGGTCTCGGCGATAATGCGGGTTTTGCCCATACGGCGAGCAAGCAGGATTTGGCCCAGGCAGTTGTTGATCTTATGGCTGCCGGTGTGATTCAGCTCATCACGTTTAAAATATACCTTCGCACCACCCAGCTCATTTGTCAGACGTTCGGCGAAATAGAGCGGCGAGGGGCGGCCCGCGTAATGCTTGAGCAGGCCAGAAAGCTCATCTGCGAAAGAAGGATCTGCCTCGGCTGCCGCATAAGCAGTTTCCAGCTCAAGGATCAGCGGCATCAGCGTTTCGGCAACGAAACGACCGCCAAAAATGCCAAAGAAACCCTGCTCGTCAGGGCCCGTTTTGAAGGTGTTGAGGTGGCTTTGATCGCCGCTGGTGTCGCTCATATTTTATCGCTCTGGGCTTTTTTCTCTGGACCGTGTCGTTTTAATTGTTCGAGTCAGTTATCGGCTTTTTGGCATCAGCTTTTGGCTGCCAGAAGGAATGCGCGGATGCGCGCTATATCCTTTACGCCAGGAGCGCTTTCAACACCAGACGAGACATCAACGGCGCTGGCTCCGGTCAAGGCGATGGCTTCGGCGACATTCTCCGGGGTTAGGCCTCCTGCCAGCATATAATTGAGCTTACCCTTTAGGTCCGCCAGAACTCGCCAATCAAAGGCCAGGCCGTTGCCACCTGGCAATTCCGCGCCTTTCGGGGCCTTGGCATCGAACAGGATAAGATCAGCAATACCACTGAAGGCGAATGCCTGGTCGGCATCTTTTGCGGTTTCAACCTTGATAACCTTCATGATGCCGGTGCCGGCCAATTTTCTGATCTCGGCCGCGCGCCCGGGGGTTTCTGAGCCGTGCAGTTGTATGAGATCCGGCTTGACCTCCCGTGCCACCTCTTTGATCAGCGCATCGTCTGGATCGACCATTAACGTCACAATTTTGGTGCGGCCCGCAATGTGGTAGGCTAGATCCCGAGCGTGGGAGATGGAAATGTTGCGCGGGCTGGGTGGAAAAAACACAAGCCCGACGTAATCCGCACCACCAGCAATTGCCGCATCAATGGCGTCGGGCGTCTTGAGGCCGCAGATTTTGACCTGAGTAATCATTTGGGTTTGGTGCTTTATTATCGGTGATAGAGTGCTACGAACCAATTCATGTTCTTAACTTGTGCGCAAACGTTCATATTTTCAATGAACCCGCCTTTGAGGAAGCTCTGGTTTATCATCATTGAGTGCTCGGGAACCTACTCTGCGCAGTTCTAATGGTTGTTAAAGCGCTTTGGTGGTGGGATTTGCCTTGAGGCTGTGGCGATTGCCGCCATGGCCGATGGCAATATCCACTCATCTGGCAGCCTCAACCAGTATCCTCTGCGCCCGAAACAGATCGGCAAGAGCCCGCAGCGAAAATACCTGAGCACCGTTCTCTTCAATGTCGCGATAGCGCACAAGACAAAAGCCGAACCGACTTTCAACTTTGCAAAAGAAACGCAACCATCGTTACGGCTCTGCGATCAAGAATGTGGGACTTTCTCTACATCGAAAACGTAGAGCATACACCGTCGATCAGGATTTGTGGGCCAATGCAACCGGCTTGGCAAGGACTTCAGAAACCAATTTGCGGATGTCACGCATCGTCAATACCTGTTTCATCAACTTGCCATTAACAAAAAAATTCGGCGTACCAATGACACCAAGTGTCCGACCACGGTTCTTCACCCAATTGAGGTTTGCAACCAGCGCCTTGTCTTCATAGCAGGCATCAAAAGCCGCCCGCGAAAGCCCAACCTGCCGCGCAACCCGGAATATCGGCTCCCGGCGCACTTCCTGACTAGCCCATGCCCCCTGTTGCCGCAGAAACTTGCCATATAGTGAAAAATATTTCTGCCGGGGCACACACCTGAGCGCGATAGTCGCCGCACCTGACTGAAAGCCAATCGGGAATTCACGCATTATAAAGCGAACCTTGCCCGTATCGATATATTCCCGCTTCAAAACGGGGAAAGTTTCCATCTGGAACTTTCTGCAATAGGGACAAGTCAGCGATGCATATTTGATGATGGTTACCGGGGCATCAGCACGCCCCATTGAAATTTCTTCCAACGCCCCCTTCTGCATCACCTGGGCAATTGTTGGGTTCTCAATAACCTCACGCCGCCGACTGGCAGTTTCTGCCTCATCTCTAAACGGATCGAACGACTTGGCCACCGTTGGTGTAGTCACTGGAGATGCCGTAGCAGCCGCCAATCGAGATGCCGACGGCTGAATAAATGACGAACCACCAGAACATGCAGCGAGCAAAACTGCCAGTCCGAGGGCAGCAGTAGCTATGCCGATCACTCTCATCTGTTCCCCGCCCTCTGCACAGTTATAACGCAACCCCGCATGCACTTCGTGCTATCTTAGCGCGAGCCCCAAATCAAGTCCGAGACCAAGTCCAAACCCAGACAGAACTCTAGCCCTTCAACAAAGGTTCCAACACGGCGTCAAACGCTTCAATTCCGGTCGAACGACCCCGCAGTCGCTTGCCGTTGATGAAGAACGACGGCGTGGCATCAACACCAAATACTTTGCTGGCCTTTTCCCGTTGTTTAATCAGTTTTTCCAGCATGGCGCTATCTTCAAGGCACTTATCGAAACTTTTCTGAGTAAAGCCAACTTGTTTGGCAATTTCAAACAGCTTTGGAACAGGGTTCCTGATACGCCACTGGGCTTGTGTCTTAAATAACACTGCGATAAACGACACAGCCTTATCGCTACCCGCGCAGCGCGTTAGCATTGAAACTGCAGCCGCAAGATTATCAAGCGGAAACTCCCTCATCACAAAGAAAACTTTGCCGGTATCTACATACTTTTCCTTGATTTTCGGGAACGTTGTGTTGTGAAAATTCGCGCACGCGGGGCAGGTCATCGACGCATATTCAACAATCGTAACCTTCGCATCGGGCTTGCCAATTGTGAGATCCGGCAGATCACTCTTCGCCATTAGTTTCTCAATTGGCACGGAAGAAAGTCCACGCTGCGCGAACGCCGGTTGGCTCGACAGGAAAAAACCTGAAGCCGCAGCCGTCGCTCCAATGCCCATCAG
>Ga0209345_10005897_pt1 | contig 11217 bp, 10 predicted proteins | sample Cruoilmetagenom7_FD_187294 | JGI IMG/M metagenome (GOLD analysis project Ga0209345, IMG submission 187294) | Oil polluted marine microbial communities from Coal Oil Point, Santa Barbara, California, USA - Sample 7 (SPAdes) (version 2) | ecosystem: Environmental > Aquatic > Marine > Oil seeps ...
CTGTGAATTATTATTTCTATAACAATCATACTTCTAAAATAGATTATTTTCCAGACATAACAGGGTTTAATAATTACATGATACAAGCAAATTACATAAACCGTGAAGAGAATGTTGTTGAAGCTAAGGTCTCTATGGATATGACCTTTATGGAAATTAAACTCTTAAATGAGTTAATTGAAAAAAATTCTTCAATAGATTTAATCATTATAGATGGTTCAATCGTTATTATGCCTATAAATTTAATCTTTTCCAATGATCTTGAGATTTCAATAAAATATGATAAATTATTGAAAGAATATCAAAAATTATATTCTAATTGCATTGAAAAGGGAATCATATTAATAGGTTCAATAAAAGATACGCGGACTTCTGCACTAACCCATTTAATAAGGAATTCCATTCAGATGATGAAGCCAAGCGCTACGAAATTAACAGATTTTATAAAAATGAATTATCGTCAAATAATAGATTATTTTTCCGATTTAGATTTATTCAATAGAGTTTTAAAGAAATCAGAAAGAAGCTGTATCTTCAATTGTAAAAAGGAACTTGATAAAATTAGGGATACTGGTATAAAGAAAGAAATACCATATTATTTTCCTTTTAGTTTTTATGCGTTTTACCTTAAAACTACGCTTCATGATACCCCATGTAGAATTGAGTTTTTTATGGACGAGAAACACTCTTTAAAGGATGCTTCAGAAAAAGCCGATTTGATATCGTCTATCCTCTTGCCCATCTCTAGCTTAAATGAATACTATGGCTTACCTATTCCTCAAATTGAGGCTCATAGAAGAGCTGTTTTTAAACCCGCCGAGGTTAATTTGTTGTTTAATAATTTATCAAGAACTTTAAATAGCCATGGAGTCTCGTTATTAGAAAAACGGCGAGCTAGAAGGCCATTTTAATCATTTCTTTTTTCTAAACGATTCAAAATAATATCTTCGAAAAAAACATGCTTTTTTATTAAAACTGTGTTCTTAAAGCCTTGTATATTTAAATTATCGTTCAATTTTTTTAAATTAGTTGTGCTTGAACTGATATAATAAATGTAAAATTTTTGATTTGGATCAATAAATGGTTTGACATCTCGAATAAATTCAAGGAATACTTCAAAACCCTCTTTTCCACCGTTCCAACAATAGTCTGTGTTATTCTTATCCCAACTTTCATTTTTAAATTTAAAAGAAGGCAAGTAAGGTGGATTAAAAATTAAAATATTAAACGAGTTCTTAAGAATAGAGGGAAATTTTTTAAACAGATCCGACTGGATAAATTCTATTTTATTTTCTAAATTATTAACATTTTCGTTTGAAATTGCGCATTTAATAGCATTTTTAAGTATATCTGAAGCGTAAATTTGAGGTGAAAATTTTGGTACAATCTTTTTAATTAACTGTAAAAATATAGCGATTATTCCCGTTCCAGTGCCCATATCCAAGATGTTTTTAATCTTAGCTAATTCAAATCCATCAAAATAATTTTCATCGATATTATCTCTAAAATAGTCTATCATTAAGAAACTATCTTCAGAAGGAGAATATACATCGTCAAAAATGTTATTGATCTTTGGTTCCGGAAAAGAGTATATTGTTCTCACCATCTAATTTGAAAGGGTTTAATAAATTAATTCAAAGATTAACTCGCTCAATTTCACGAGTTCATCGACTTTAAATTTCGTTACTTTCTCGTTATTTATACTTTTATTTTTTAAATACTGAAGAATTTTTGGTTTTGGAAAATTTATTACCTTCTCATTCTTTAGAAACAAATTTATTGCATTTATAATGTTTTTATTCTTGTAAGGCATTATTCCAGCGATAAACCTTAAAAAGAACGACCTATTCTTGTCAGACAATAAAAATGGGTTAATTTTTTCTCTAGGTTTAACAATTATTAAAGATAAATCAATCCTTGGGGCTGGAAAAAACTTAAATCGAGAAATATTATATTTTTTTACAGGTACCATAAAAGCGTTGAAACTAACAGTTATTCTTGAGAAGTCCTTGTATTTTTTTTTTTTTTGTATAAATAATCTTTCTGCAATACTATTTTCAATTACTAGAATTCCTCGAGGAGGTTTTTCGTTATAAAAAACTTTTTCAAAAATAGGGCCGGTAATGGAGTAAGGGATGTTTGAGACTATGACGTTATGTGGGGGAATATTTACTTTTAATATATCTTCATTTAAAATCTCAATATTATCAATTTGAGAAAATTTTTCTTTAAGATATTTAAATAATTTAAAATCTATTTCATAAGCGTAGACTTTTTTAGAAAACTTCATTAATTCTTCTGTTAGTATGCCTAAACCCGAGCCAATCTCTAATATTACATCATCTTTTGAAATTTGCGATTCCAATATTATTTTTTTTACAAAATTTTTATCAATGAGAAAGTTCTGGCCTAGTTTTTTATTAGGTATTATCCCTAATTCATTTAAAATAAGTTGAGTTTCTCTTTTATTCATGCTATTCATTCATATCTGCGTGTCTTCGAGAATAAGTAATATTTTATTCCATCACGTTGCAATTCTTTGATTATTCTTTGAGCGATCTGCTTTGCGGGGTGAGATAAACTTGTTCGGTCAGTTATATCTTGAAAGGTTGTGAATTTTTGCCTATTTCTTGCCTCTATTAATTCCCACATATGCTTTTGGCCAATGCCAGGTAATAACTTAAGAGAGTGCATTCTTGGAGTTATTGATGTAGAGTTATTAAAGAAATTTAGGAATTCTTCTTCGTAATTTAATATTTCTTTTTCAAGAAGAGGTTGAATTAGAGCTTTTGAAGTGTTTGTTAAATCTTTATAATCAATTTTTTTCGAAACTTCTTTAAGTTTGTTTTGAATCAAAAACTTTTCATAGGTATTTTTTTCTTGAATTTTTATCTCAGAGTCTCTATTACATTTAACTTCATAAAGAACAAAGTCCGGAAAAGTAAGAACTTGAGCAATTGGTGTTTTGGACCAACTAGGTTTATCTTCTTCTGGGTGACCGTGCAATAATATATCTAGTATTACTAATTCTCGATATTTTTTGATAAATTGTTTCTTTTTCCTTGGCTCTCTTCTTTGATACTTGGGTTTGTGAGGAGGCCTTCTGTGGCGATCTCGATTCCTTTCCATACCTACCAATTTTCTTATTGTTTACTTTCCCGATATGCATAATTTTTTAAATTTTGAATATTCCTTTTTTTAATAAGGATTGCTCAATAAAAATTAAAACAATTAGAATTTATAAATTCTTCGTTGATTAACTCACTTATCAAAGATATATATTGAGAATTCGTTTAAGAAGTTTTAAGTTCTTCTATTTGAGTGAGAAGTTCTTGTAATTGCCCCTCATTCAATGTTTTTCCAATGAAACTTTTCTCTAACATCATTCTAAGCTCTTGGATAGTATGAGGATCAATGTTTACGATGTTTATTGCGTAAATTTCTTCGATTTCGTATTTGTCTATTAAAAATTTTTGAATTTTAATCGCATCTTTCTCGCTCATTTTAGCAAATTTATTTACATAATTATATGTAATTTCTTGAAAATGAGTAAGACCCTCTTCAGGGTCAATTTTTTCTTTTCTTTGTTTAACTAATTCCATCATTTTTTTTACTTCGGGTATAGAAATAGTTTTTTCACTTATTTTACGTCCAGACATACAAATCACTGATTTTGTAGCTAATATTATAAATTATTTTGCAATTCCCCTATTAGTTCGTAAATGTTCCTTTCCAATTAGTAGCATTTTCTTAGAATTTCCTAATTTAACCTCAACTTCGTAGCAGCGCCCTCTTACACCGATAACCGTACCAGTTAACCCGTGATATCTCCTGTGGGGGAATCCACTCTTATGTTGCGAGGGGTCGGTAATAATATCTACTTTATCGTTGATTTCATAATCGATTAAGTATTTTTCTATAGAACCCAGACCTCTATCTCGTACTTTTTTCCTATGTCTTTGACGCGATTTGTTCCTATATCCTTTATGCAAAGTCAAATTGCTTCCCTTCGCTATATTGAATTATTTTTTATTAAAAAATCAAGTATTTTAGACAAAATATGAAACATAATTTATTTATTTTTTGATTTAACAACTTTAACAAGTTAACTAGCATATTTTTAGAACATCTAATTTCTTACAAACAATATCAAAACCAAATATTTCCGTAATTGAAGGTTTTGTTCGTCCATTGTCGCTGCTTATAAGTTCTTTAATGTAAGTTCCTCCCTGAGTTTCAATAAGAAATTCAAATACGCCTGGTTTAACGAACTTTCCTTCCAATAGATAGATTTTTTTTTCTCTAATTTTATCAGCACGACGATGAGACACTCTGACAGGTGTCCTTTGATGTATTTTTTTGTTTTCAAGCGTATCTTTTAATTTTTTTAATAAATTTCCAAAATTGTCTTTTGTTACTTTCTCATTAGAGTAAGTCAAGGCTCTATAAACCTTTCTGGTGTTTTCAGCGTCTAACTTTAGAGCTTTAACTTGTTCTTTATTACTATACTTTAACTCGTTAATTCTAACTTTTCTTTTGTTTCTTCTGTTAACTTTTTTTTGTATTCTCTCTAGCTCTAAAAATCTTATTTTGGGTTTTATTAGTTCTAAAATGAAGGGTCTACCTTCCCCTAACATCCTCACATCAATATCTTCCCTTCCAGCCCCATGGAACTTTGAGCCTTCTGCCTTTGCTTTATTAACGAACTCTGGGCTAATAATTTCTTCTACACTAGTTTTATATTGCTTTCCAGAAAAATTGCACTCTTCACATCCTTTTCCTCTACATTTCCTGCAGTCCCAATGAGTTTGTGGAATCCCTCTAAGAAACTTATTATATCGTCCATAGATAAAAATTGATCTTATGAGTAAATTTATTTCAAAAGAGTCAAGTTTTAAAGAGTAAACAACCGTTATCTCGGGTTTAGCAAATTCTACGGGTTTTTCAATAATTATTGATAAACATTTTCCAACTTCTCGGTTAAAATGACTTTTAAACGACTCAGAATTTAATAAAATGAATTGAGCTTTAAAGCTATCTTCTCTATTAATAATTTGAGCGTTAACGGTAGTTCCTACAAGAATATTTTTGAACTCAATATTTTGAAGTTTTTTTTCTGCTTTTTTGGCATATTTATGGATATGGGAAAAAATATCTTCACATAAATAACATTTTTCAAGTCTACTAACCTTGTTATATTCAAAACCTTCTTTCTTCAAAACACTTTGAGCGGGTGTGTATAATGCTTTTTCTGCTAGCGTTCTTAAATTAACGATGGCACTCTCGTGGTCTTCGTCTCGGGCTAAATATATTCTGTGGTTTTCCATAGTAATTGCCAGCAAGAGAGATATCCCTCTATCGTAATTGGTTGTATCAGTCCCTAACAAAGAGAACATTCTACCTAAACAATGCGGGCAAATGTAATATTCTTGGTAAATTTCTAAAACTTTGTCAAAAATAGTCATACTCAAGTAGAATAATTAGGGATTACTTTTGTTTTTAATGATCTTACCCATTTACTAAAATTACCATTAAAAGATTTGAAAAAAGATGATTTTATTATAAAATTATATTATTCTGACTTTTCAATTAGAATGTTATATACAAATTTTATATACATTAAAATAGATGGTTAGTTTAATTTAATTTAATTATTAATTTAAAAACAAAAAATTAAAATAAATAAATAGTGAAATCATCATGAATCAAAATGAAATTATACAAAGAAGTAAAAGTAAAAATAGTAAAGTTTTGCTTTTTGGAGTTCCAAAGTTAGGTACATCTATTTTAATGGGCCTTGCAGATTTCGCTTTACTTGCTCTTTATAGTATTGGTTATCAATTACCTCCAATTCTCACAACTCTAGCTTTAGGTATAGGAAAACTAACTATTGCTGCCTCTCAATTCTTTTTTGGGTGGATAAGTGACGCTAAATATACTCGATGGGGTCGAAGAAAGCCGTATTTAGTAACCTTAAGTCTGTTTCTTGCCATATCTTTCACATTCCTGCTATTACCAAGCTTATTTATAGATATTGCTGATGTTTCAGCTGTTTTTATATGGTTTTTAATATGGAATATAATGTTTAATATTAGTTATGGCGTTACTACTCCATATAACGCTTGGATGGCTGAACAATTTATTATTGACGAACGTCCTAAAGTATCTCAGTTTCAGAATCTTTTTGGTTTTATTGGAACGGCAATAATGACTGTTTTTGCAATGGTAGTTTTAACAGATTTTAATGATAATATACAAGCAAATCCAGATGTTGTTCCACCGGTATTTTTATATAGTGTAATAATATTTGCTATTATTCCATTGGTATTATTTTATTTAATATCATTATTGATGCCTAAAGAACCACACTTTAAGATTAATTCTAATATGATTGAGAATTTGAAGACGATCCTAAAAAATAAGAATTTTTTATTGGTTACAATCATGCAAGGTATTGCTAGTATAGCTTGGATAATGATTGGTGCACAGATATTAATCTATATTGATAAGGTTCTACAGTTTGATAGTACGTCTAATCTCATTGGTTCAATAGTTTTTATACTTGGTATTCTGATTTTCTTAGTAATATGGAGGAAATTGATTGAAAAATTAGGGCGAAAACGCAGCCTTTTATATATTTTTCTTACAGCAATAATTTTTCTTCCATTTACATTATTGGGATTATTACCGATGGGATCAACTTTTAGTTTAATATTTGGCATAATATTTATCCTTGGAATAACCGGATGTATGGGCGGGTGGTTCTTATTTCCTAGCATAATGTATGCAGATATCGCTGAAGAAGATGAAAAATCAACAGGAGAATTAAAAGCAGGTATTTATACAGGTTTTCCCAGTATTATTTTGAATCTCTTCCAAGCTTTGGGGTATTTCATTATGGGGTTGATTTTGGCCTTACCAAGTTTTGGTTTAACTTACTCTATCGGATATGTTTTATGGGGTCCAATATGTTCAGTAATATTGATCTGTGCTTATTTCTTTTCAAGAAAATTTATAAAACTTGATTTTGAGTAGTAAAGGAACCAATAATAAATTGAGTAAATTTTAATTTTAAATCTTTTTATTTTTTTTTTTACTTAGCTCTAATAGTTTATCATCCTAAAGTATAGGGAAGATAGAGAAACTTATTCAAGAAAAATTTAGATTTATGAAGAAGAAGAATAGATTTTCAAATTAGTTAATCTTCTTCTTCGTTCCATCCGAGATCTTTTAAAACATTTTCAAAGGTTGCTGACTCTTTATCTAACACAAATTCAGTATCATACTCTGAAGCACCTTCTACAAATTCAGAATTAAAATCGGGAGGAGGAAGATCTTCGAGCGAGGGCACCCCCTCCTGTAAAGGCTGTTCTTGTACGATTTGAGGTTCTTGAATACTGGGATCCTCTTCTATTTCCATCGGAGTATAATCTTCAAGGGGTACTGGGGGAATTTCGTCGTCGTAAACTTTAAATTGTGGTTCAACGCTTTGAGTTGTTGGAGAAATCGGTACATGAGTTTCCATACCATCAGCGGCGTGTTCTAATTGCCTTTCATATTCTAAACCAAGAGATGATGGGATTGAAACAATGTTATTTTCGTTCGTAGCTTCAATCTCCTCGATATCGTTCCCTACTTTCTCCCAATCGTCTAAAAACCCTAATAAACCGTCTAATGCAGCCTTATCTTCTTCGATACTAGGTTTAACTATTTCAGTTACTTCCTCTTTTTCTTGCTCTTCCCGTAGTTTAACTCTTTCGGATTCCTCTAAAGAAAGAGTCATTTCAGTTATTTCTTCTCCTGAGATTAATATATTCAACTTTAATGCTAATTCGCGTAAATAACCAAGGTAATAACCTATTCGGTATACATTTTTTAACCCGCCAAATACAAGATACTCGTCGTTAATTGCTAAAATAATACTATACCCAGAAGTATTATGAAGAATGATTTCTGTTAAAGCGCCATGAGCTGTTGCTTCACTTAACCTCAAACCCAAATCTATTAATGCGGTACTTGAGGCGGAAGTTGCGTCTGCATCAAGTTCATAAGAAGTAGAAGAAGCTACTTTCATACCAATTCTAGACAGAACAGCTAAATTTTCTAAATCGGTTTTTTCTTCCTCGATCCTTAAAATTTTCATCATATTCTCGCGAATACCTTGCACAAGGGACGACATTTTAAATCAAACTATTGTTTTGGTTAGAGTTAATTAAAATTCAATAATTATTATATTCTCTTAATTTATATCATAAAATCCATATTAATATATTTTATTATAATTGATTACATGAAATCATTTAAATTCTTTTGCGAGGGAGAGTTAACATGCTTATTGAACGAATAATCAGATAAATTGGTTATTATTTTTTTAATTTCATCTACAACCTCTTCTGTGGTCAATTTATCTGTATCTATTGTAAAAATTTTTTTAGCTTGAGTTTTGGATAATAGAAATTTATTGTAATAGGAAAGAATTTTTAACAAATATTCTTTACCGCTTTCATTCCACTCTTTTCTGATTTTATCAATTGAGCCTCTTTGAATAATTCTTTTTAATATTGTATTGGGTTCAGCTGTAAGATATACTATGTAATCTTCTTTCCATTTGACTGATTTATACATATCAAGGATAAGGTTATAATCCTTTTCCTTAAGATACAAACTTTTAGAATATATTAATACACAAACAGGTGTTCGATCTAAAATAATAACTCTGCCATTGTATTTGTTATCAAAATTCGTTAAATTTTTATTTCTCCTAATTAATTGTTGGAGAAAGTGAATTTCACTTCGAAATGCAATTTGTTTATTCTCAGAACCAAATGGAAAAGGAGGGATTTTTATATATCTTTCTGGAAAAAATTTAAATTTGTTAATGTCTCCCAAACTTTTTTTCAAAAGATTAAAAATAGTAGTTTTTCCAATCCCATGCGCACCAGCAATAGAGATAATAATATTATCCTTGCTTCCTTTATTTGTGTAATACCTTTTACCCAATCTCTCTTTCTCCAAGTTGTTTAGATCTTGCCGTATTTTAAAGAATAAAAATTACTAATAATACCACTAGAGATATGTGATTTTTCTTATTATAAAATTTTATATTAAAGGATAATAAAATGTAATCTAAAAATTAAAAATACACGATCAAGATAATAATAACTATGTTGTAGATGATGCTGGCAATAATCGTAGAGAGTATATTGTTATTGACTTCATATAGTATCCCTAATAATATAAAAACCAAGAAATTTACTAAAAAGAAATATATTCCTATTGGTAAAGTGAATAATAGAAAAAGAACGGAATATATTAGCGCGATTATAAAAACTACTGAAGACCTCCCTAGTAAATCATTTTCAAAACGTTCTTTTAGAGTATTATGTAACACTCCTCTAAATACTAATTCTGTTGAAATTGCAGATAAAGATAGAATAACCATAAGCAAGATTACCCAGATTAAATCTGCGTTTTGGATTACCAGATATTGCTCATCTAAATAAGAAAAAATATCAAAAAAATTTATTCCGGAGTCGTACATAAAATGTATTAATAACGAAGAGAAATTATCAATAATTATTAATCCTATACTGCCAATTACGCCAGTTAATAACGCAATTAAAAATGGTCTTGTTTTAAAATTGATCCTTAGTTTTTGAAAATTATGTTTTTTTGAATAAATGTACCATAAGGGATATATCCCGAATATAACGTCAGGAATTTGGCTTAATAGTATTGTTGTAATATTTAAATCAATTGAATCAGAGGGGCCTAATTGGAAAGTTAATAACATAGTAATAAGTAAACGAATGATAACATATGCCATAAGAGAGTTACCAAAAACGCTAATACCCTCTCTAAAATTCCAAGTATCTTTTTTTATTAAAAATTTTTGTTCCGGCACTAACTTTTTATTCGTAAAGACATAGCCCGTTTTATTTAGAGGTGTTTCACTTGATTTTGCTTTTTTAAGTTTTGGTATATCTTCTAGCTTAGTATTACATATAGGGCATTGTTCTAATACAGAAGAGGTTATTATTGAACCACAACCAGAACATTTTCTTGAAGCAATTTCTTTTTGAGGTGGTTTTGCACCTATTTTCTGAAGACGCTTTTTTTCTTTGCTTGGCTCGATTTTTACTACGAGTTTTCCACATTTAGGACAATAAATTTTGTTTTCTTCAATTCGGGTTCCACAATACACGCAATGTTTTACTATTTGCTGTTTTTCGTTTTCTTTTGACATTATACTCAAAAAATTAGGGTATTAATTTCTACCAAAGCGCAATTAGTTTATTATATAAACTAAAAATTATATAGTTTATTGTTATTTGAAACGATCAAAGTAATATTGGAAACAAACGGGGAGGTTATAGGCATTAAAGATTTATTTTTTTTTTAGTTATTGAGTAAATTTCCATTAGTAATAGATTATGATAAAATGATATCGAATCAAAATATCCTTCTCCTAAATCAGATTTATTAGCATAAACTAATGCCAGTTGGGCATTAAGAGCAGATCTCATAAGAAACTCAATTCCTTTATAAATTAAGTTAGGACTCCATGCCTCTCGAATAGGATTAGCCCACCATGTACTATCCGAACAAATTCCTTTATCATAAAACCATCTAGCTGTGTTATAATAATTTTCTACTTCCCAATCTTGAGTTAAATCTAAGTTTTCTAACAAGGTCATTAAATTATTTAAGCTTCTCATTATCTTCCAATATAACTTATGGATGCTATTACCAGGATGATCCCACAATGGGAACGGGATGTGTGCCTTTATATCCTCATGAGTAGTGCTCCAACTTGAATCTCGTGGAATTATTTTTTCTTTATGAATCGGAAAATATCTATCTAAATTGGATATAAATACAATCTTAATTTCTTTTTGAGAGTTAATAAGTTCAAAAACTTTACTCAAAAAAATTCTTTCATATTTCTTTATATGGTGACCAAATGTCTCAGAATCCATCGCAGTGATAACATATTTGTCTTTATCCTTAATTCCTTTTTTGTCTTTAAAAATATCATTTAAATCTTTGACGAATTCTTTTGCATTAATATGATTAAATGATATTTTGTTACTTAAAATATCGTCTCTGAAAAAGAGCTGTAAACCATTTGGAGAACAATATATGGAATCATAGGGCCATTTAACTGGGCAAGCTATTCCGCTCATTATTACCCATTTATAGCCTAACTGTCGAATG
>Ga0209345_10005898_pt1 | contig 11216 bp, 8 predicted proteins | sample Cruoilmetagenom7_FD_187294 | JGI IMG/M metagenome (GOLD analysis project Ga0209345, IMG submission 187294) | Oil polluted marine microbial communities from Coal Oil Point, Santa Barbara, California, USA - Sample 7 (SPAdes) (version 2) | ecosystem: Environmental > Aquatic > Marine > Oil seeps ...
AGAAGGCCAATTTTGCGCGGGAGACACACTTTGTCAGTTCCTCACATAACGAATTGCGTATCAAGCTGCCGTCATTGTGGAATGACTCTCAAATATGCGGGGTTCTAAAAAGAGAGCCCAGCGGCACGACACTACCCCGACTTTTTGAGAACTTACACGCATTGATAGTAAATATCTATTTTCTCTTAATTTTTTTCGTTTTGTCAAGTAACTTTTCTTGTCGGCTTCCGGTTGAAGAGTCCACCAAATCTCTGCATCGGGGCAAGACGCTCAAAAATCTTTTCATGTGCTTGAACCATAGCGGTTAGAGAGAAGTCATTTTCCACTCTCTTGCGGCCCGCCTGTCCCAGTACAGCATTGTGCTGGGGATTGGCCAGCATATTATTCAGAATGTCAGCCAAGGCAGCCGAATTGCCGGGGGGAACCAGCCACCCTGTTCGGCCGTGGGTCACCATTTCCGGTATCCCGCCCACTGCGCTGGCTACCAACGGCAGTCCACAGGCCATTGCTTCCAGGATGACATTGGGCATGGCCTCTTTTAAAGAACTCAGGGCTAACAGCCCGGCCTTCTTGTATACTGGGTAGATATCGATGCGTGGCGGTAAGAATTTTACCTTGCCACGCGGTAGCTTCTGATGGGCGAGTTTTTTTAGTTCTCCCTTTCTGGGCCCATCCCCAACTATCCACAGTTCGGACTGGGGATGTTTAGGGTGGACCATGGCAAACGCCTTTATCAAGATATCATGGGCCTTGACCGGCACAAGACGGCCTACGGACAGCACCACCGGCGGCCTGTTAATGTTTTCCGTCGGCCGAAAGTATTCCGTATCCACACCATTGGGGATCACGGTGATGTGCTCCTGAGGCACATGGTAGTTATTTGTCAGCCTATCTTTGACTGAGGCGCAATTGCTGATCAGGTGATCGGTCAGCGGCCAAAGCCAGCGCTCATGCCGCCATCTGGGGATCCCGTCCCGACAACTGCCCACGATCAGAGGGATTTTGTTCAAGCGGCCCCAGAGACATCCCCATATATTGGGCAGGTGTGTGAAAAGCATCAGCATATCGGGCGGTGTCTTGCGCAGCTGTCGGGCCAGGTTTACAACACCCGTAAGGCCCACCCCCCGGCGTGTCGACAGCCAGACCAGAGGGATCCGCCACTGGCGGGCCAGGGACGCCAGTTCATCATCGGCTGCCATGAGCCAGACTTCCACATGGAATTTGGACTTGTTCAGAAGACGGCTCAAGTGAAGGGTCTGACGTTCGCTGCCCCCAAACTTGAGATCCCCGAGTACAAAGGTCAGCTTGTGCGGAACAGGATTAGAGCATATATTGTTTTTTCCCACCTTATACTTTCCCCACAATGGCCAGGTTGTTGTCCCGCACCCATTGGGCGGCCTCTTTCAAGGTCCCAGGCCTTGCGCCTAGGTCCACGGCGGCGCGGACCCCTAGGATACATCGTTGGATGAAGGCCTGCACCTGCTCCATTTTCGGCAACCTTGCGCAAGGCAATATCTGCGATGAGTGAATCATGAAGACCCAAACAGGGCAGTTGTTTGCACGGAGATTCTTCATTACCGCACGCATGTCTCCAACCGAGGTCCTGGTTGGATCCAAATAACGGTGTCCCAGACGAAGGCCGGCCAACCGGCCAAGCCATTTAACGATTTCCCGAGGCAGATGATTTTTGCAGATCCGCCGGGTCCAGCGGGGCCGGTTGAATGCCCCTACCGGAAGTTCCAGAATTTTGACATTGCTGACCGTCTCACCGGGCGTGCCCTTGCTACCGGTCAATAGATAGGGTTTGCAGTCGGAATCGCTAAAGTCGGGGCCATCCAGCCAGCGGTGGCTGCGGTCCTGCCAGGAGAGCCCCGGGGTTACCGTGGAATCTACATCTATGCCGCAATTGACCAGAGAACGTACCGTATCTGTGTTAAACGAAAAGCGTCCGCCACGATGGGAGCGAGGCGCCACGTCAAGGGCGTCCCGCAGTATCCGGCAGGTGTAAGCCAGCATACGTTCCTCAATTTCCTGTCCCAGCTGATGGGCCATGACATGGAACCGCGGCTTGTCCGGCCTGCTAAAATCCGGCACCTCAAAGGGCCATTGGCGGGTCCAGGTATGAAAATGTGCTCCTATCTCGCAATTCCCGGATTCCAGCAGCCTTGTCATGGCCCGTCTTCCTTGCCTGGACTCGGCCACTTCACTGGTGGTCAGATAGGTCGGTCTGGCGCCGGCCTCTACCAACCGGCCATGAAAATCGGGCAAAAGGTCGAAGTGATCAAAAGTATTTGGCCAGGGGTCCCGCCACAGGTCATCAGGCTCCGTGTCCAAAGTGAAGCAGAACATGTATTCATTGGGCATTATACGATATCCAGAATGGTGCTTACTCATTTTACTTGAGGTTTGTAAAACAAGACAAATACAGCTCCTCATGATGTTGAATCATGACGTCAATTCCAAACTTATCGGTTACAAGCTTTCTACCCGCTCGCCCCATGTTCCGCCTGAGCCTTACATCCTCCAAGTCAGCCAGTCCGGAAAACAGATTCTCAACCGTATTTTTCTTTATTAATATCCCAAGGTTATCCAGCAACTCATTGACTCCGCCGGTGTCTGAGGCCACTACAGGTTTGCCGCAGGCCATGGCCTCCAGGATCGTTGTGGGAAAACCTTCCCGATCGCTGGGCAGGGTTATGACATCACAGGCTCCGTAAGCCGGAGGGGTATCCCGGACAAACCCTAAAAAGAGCACCCGGTCCCGGATTCCAAGCCTTTCAGTCAAAGCTTCAAGCTTGTTCCGCAAGGGGCCATCCCCTGCAAGGACCACCCGCCAGTCCCGACCTTCTGCCACGGCCTTGGCAAGGGCCTGGATCAACAGGTCATGCCTTTTCACCACCGTCATCTGGGCAAACACCCCAATCGTAATAGAACTGCCCCTCCAGTGTTGAATATCTTGGTTTGGGGTCACCTCAGGGCTAAAACGATCAATGTCCACACCAGCGTAAATGAGCGCCAGCCGAGAAGCCGGGCAACCGTCGGAAAGCAAGGTTTGCCGTCCGTGTTCAGAAGTGGCAACCACCCGATCAGCCGTTCGAAGAGTGAAACGATCCAATCGGCGAAACAGCCATTTGACTATCGGGCCGGTTTTTAGATCAGAGATCATCACCGGTCTGGTTACCACGCTTTTTGTCCCGGTGAGCCGGGCGGCCAGTACTGCGACAAAATCCAGGATAACAGGCCCGTAACAGTGAATCACGTGGACCGAATCATTGCGCAGCATGGCACACAGTGTGCGGAATTTTTTCAGGGGGCGCCAGGCGGAAAAGGAATAATCGCGCCAGAAAGTCGAATCCTGGACCAGGCCCACCAATTGACCATGACGGGGATAAGCGGTAAGCGGAACGATCCGTTTGGGATCCCACGAGGGTAAGCAATGTATCGAGATCACCTCGTGGCCGTTTGCGCCACGCCGGTTTTTCCGACCGGAGGCATGGGCCACGAGGGTCAAGACCCTTAAGGGCAGGACCGTTTCGTTCCTCACATTATTTCCTGGTATATGGTCCGATAGATTCATGGGGTGAAATTTTGCCTTCCTCAGTTCGGCTTTACACAAAGATCATTAAAAAATCACGTCCGTTTGTTTCAACTGAATACGGACGTTTTTTGCAGAAAGAATGTTCATGGTCTCAATCTCTTGCAGTTTTTTCCTGTACAATTTGGGGCTAATATTTTGTTCCTTCAATTCTTCAAGCCTTTTTGCCTTTTCACGCTTTTTTGACTTATTGATTATTCCATCCAGGAAAGCGGCGTACGGGGCCTTCAGGTTCATGGAGGTTTCTTGAGAGAAGTTATAATAGATGTTTTTTCCGTAAACAATATCAAAAAAATCGTCGCTCCCAAAACAGACCATGTTGGCGTATTGCACGTGCTTACCAGTGGTGTTTTGTCTGAGCTTTAAGATCTGGGAGCTAAAGCATATCCCGTCACTGCCCGATTCGAGGCGTTTTTTTCCTGCAGATGAAGTATTCGCACATTGCTGCTGGTTGATAATGAAAACCTCGGCTTCAGGTTGATAAAAAAACAGGTAATTAAAAAAGGCTGTCAAAGGTCCTACCTGGCCGGTGTAATCCTCTGATGCGGTCAAGTCCTTCTGCGTTCTTTCCTTCCAGAACTTGATACGATTTTCATTGTAGTCAAAAAACACTTTGAACCCTTTTCTGTTTTTGTGCCTTTTCCTTTTTGGCAAAATTTCCGTCAATTCATCGGTCATGAATCTTCCACCTTCGAGATGAAAGATTTCGTCCATAGTGGATTCAATACCTTCAGCCAATTTTTTAAATTCTTTGGTATGCCGTCCGTAAATAAATAAGGCAAATTTACCCCACAGGTTCGCCCCTGAAGGCTCAGTCAATTTGAAAGTCGAGATGTATTTGTTCTTTACTCCTTTCATTTTCATACTGGCCATCATTTTTATCTTGATGCCCCATTGGCAATCCAAATGTATGTCGTATACAAGGGAAATGTCTTTTATTTGGTCTAGAGGAATCTGAGAAAGCTTTTTAAGAAATGGTTTCGCGATCCGTTCCCTTTTTTGACCATACAATACGTTCACTGTGTTTCCGCCATTGCGCTCACCTGCTTCGGCGTTTTTGCACCATGGTTTTTCATTAAAAAGGAAAAAAAATATCGCAAGTATATATAAGAATAAAAATGTTACTTGCATTTTAAAGGCGTGACCCATGGGTTTCTCAAAGGAAAAAAGTGGCAAGAGCGAGGCAGAGTTTAATGAGTGATATCTCTATAGTCTCAAGTTGTCTTAGTGGCGAAAACCGAACATAAGATAAAGGCAAGCAATTGTCTATGGCAAAAATATGCAATGACTCAGGTTTAAGGTTGAAGGAGTCAGGGTTTCCCGCTGAAAGCGGGGTTAAGCTGTTACGCCAAAAGAAACACCTTGCTAATTCACCATTCCTGTGGTTAGTTTCTGATACCTACCTTTTTCCATTTTGGGCACTTATGGATACCAAGACTTTTTTGACACGGGCCGCTGCCCTGGTTGCCGGCAAAGGGGTTCAAGACGGGCTTAAGTTTCTCCTGCTCCTGTGGCTGGCACGTACCGACCAATCAGGCTTCGGTCTCTTTGTCTTCGGTGTTGGTGTGGCCATCTTGATCCGTTCCATCCTATCGTTAGGACTTGATCAGTTCACTGTCCGGGAGTTGACCCTGGATCATGAGTCCCGCGGCCATATCCTGGGGCAGATGGTCCGTTTGAAAATCGTGGCGGGCCTTTTAATCCTGGGCAGTATACTGGCTTTTGGCCGGCTTAAGGGATGGAGCCATGTTGAGATTCTGGTGGTCTTGGTCATCTCGACCGGGACGATCTTAGAGGGGGTGGCTGACAGCTTTTTCAGCCTTTACAGGGCCGAGGGCCGACAAGTGCAGGAGGCCATCTGTTCTTCAACGGCTCATATATTCGGTGCAATCTATGGTGCGGTGGTACTCTTTTGCGGCTGGGGAGTTGTGGCAGTCTCCTTCTTTGTGGTAATCTCCAATGGCCTGAAAATCATGCTGGCCGTGGGTTTTGGCGCCAGGGCCAGCATGATACCAAGGTTGAGCCGTGGCATTTCGATTTTAAATAAGGCTAAGATCAACAGCTTGTTGATGGTTGTGGCCTTCAGTTTTCTTGGGTCTTTTTACAACCAGGTTCAAGTTTTTTTGCTGAAGGAGTTTAAGACCTTAAGCGAGCTGGCCCTTTATGGCGCAGCAGGGGAGCTGGCCGGCGCCTTTGCCGGCCTGGTGTCAGGTTTCATCATTGGTGGGGTTCTTTATCCCAGCCTGGCCAAGGCGGCACCTCAGGGAACCGAAGAATTTTCAGCCGTCGTGCGCTTATATTTCTGGCGGATGGCGGCATTCGGCCTGGGCACGGCTTTTTTCTTTTGTACACTGGGCGCAGATCTTTTGTATATTGTTTTTGGTGAAAATTATGCAGGGTCTATTGTGCCCTTGCAGCTACTTGGTCTGGCAACCCTTTTCAGCTTTCTCAATAACCTGCTCATACAAACCCTGCTGGCCCAGCACCAGGAACGGCTTCTGCTATGGCTGCACATTGTTCCCGCCCTGGTCAGCCTGCCCCTGGGCTGTATTCTCATACCCCGGCTGGGCGCTAGCGGCGCTGCCCTGAACCTGCTGGTTTGCCGGGTGATCATGACCCTGCTTATCCTGCCACGGGTCCAGATGCGTTATCGCCTGTTCACCTGTTTTCATGTGAAGCCTTTCCTGTGGGGTGGCGTGATTTTGGCAATCGCATTCTCTGGCCTTCAGGCGTTGAACGTCCCTTTAAGCAGATTATCTGCTGTCCTGGCCCTGGCCGGATATACATGGTGGACCTGGCGCTGGGCTTTAGGGCGCAGTTAGAAATACTTATTGAGCGCTCATTTGTTTTTGGGAATACTTGCAACAAACCCGCCAAACTTTTCCAGCTCGTCAACCCGGCAACTCCATACAAGCCTTTCCCCATAAGGAAGAATGTCAGGGCATCCGTCGCACATATTCTGTCTGCCGTCTTCAAATACATCTATGGGTTGGATAACCATTATTGCCTGGCTGTATAAGGGGCTCAACCATTTGGAGGGATTTTTGAGCCAATTCAGAAGGATCTTCCGCATTCCTTTGTTGAAGACTGCCATGGGAAAAAAGGTTTGAAAGCATTTCATGAGCCACGGTCGGGTGTAGGCCAGATAAGTTCCAAAGAAGAAATGGTGAAAAAGTTGTATGAGTTCTGCAAACTTGTTGTCCATGTAACCGAGAGGTTTGCCGTTGGAGCCCACTGCAAGACTCAGGAGCCATTTCAAAGATCGAGGATCCTCAGTTCCGTTCAAAAAGGCACAGGGCTCATAGTCGGAATATGTTTCCCTTATTTTGTCCGCGATTTCCTGGGCCGTGATATTTCGATGTACGCTTTCGTCATAATCGCGCTGATAGACCAGTTTATCAACCGCTTTGACCGGATCGATTTTCTCGCCATGCACAAAGGCATCCCAATCTTTTTCATCCCTGTTGATAGACCTGAAAAGGATGTATACCATGGTCTGGACCATGTCCATGTGATTATGGGCCCATTGCGTGAGCATGGGGATATCTCCAAGGGTATCTCTATAAATAGTGGCATTAAAAGCGCATGCGATGCGGCCTCCCCCGGCCTCTTTGGTCATTTCGGCAAGCTTGAGGCGAAGTGTGTTTAATTCCTCTTCACTTTTATCGATCCATCCCGGGCGCTTTTGATGGGAATCTACATGGAAGGTGAATCCAACCAATCCCGCATGTTTGAGTTTTCTGATCAATTCAGGTGTAAGGGCTTGGCCATTGGAATTTATTATGGGCTTCCAGCCCTGTGAAGAAACATGCCGGACAAGTTCAACAATGTCAGGATAGATAAGCGGTTCACCCCCGGCAATAGAAATGCCGTCGGTCTTGCGAAGCCTTTTGACGGTTTCAAGCTCCTTGATCACATTTGAAAGGGACTTGTGCCCATCAGGATTGTTTTCCCTGTAGCATCCTTCACAAAAGATATTGCACTTTGTGGTCGGTTCCAGCCATGTGATGGCGTTATCAGCCATATTCCACGGAAGTCGGTAATAATTTTCAGGGGCCAAAGGTCTGGGATTCATCTGTCCTGGTTATCCGATGTCTATTGAGAAGAAGTCTGGAATAGAATGTGAGCATGAAAGACAGTAAATTTTAACCATCTAATGATAGAAAAAAGTCGATATTATGTCAAATTGTAAATTATATTTCCAAGTTGTTGTTGACCATTGAGATTAGGAAGGAATATGTGTATACTAAAGGGTTGAATGTCGCGAACCCTTAACCTTTTGACGGAAAGGCCATTAGGCGCCCATGAAGATTGCTATTCTCTCTGACTCCTGGCTTCCCCTGGCCAATGGGGTGGTCACCACCCTAACCACCATGATTCCGGCCCTGGAGGCCCGAGGTCACACTGTCATGGTGATTCACCCGGGGCTTTTTCCGACCATCCCCTGTCCCACCGATTCAGAAATCAGGTTGGCCGTCTTCTTCAGGCACAGACTGGCCCGCCTGCTGGACGGATTCAGGCCCGAGGCCGTTCACCTGGTGATCGAGGGCCCCGTCGGCCTCGCCGGCCGTCATTATTGCCTGAAACGGGGCCTGCCTTTTTCCACTTCCTTCACCACAAAATTCCCCGAGCACATCAATGCCCGGTTACCCATACCGGTGGGCCCCATCTACCGTATGCTGCGTTGGTTCCATAGAAAGGCGGCTCGCACTACCGTGGCTACGCCCTCCCTCAAGCAAGATCTGGAAGAACGGGGATTCAAGAACCTGGTTTACTGGGGCCGCGGCGTGGACACGGACTTATTCAAGCCCGGGCCAAAGGCGATTATGGACTATCCTCGGCCAATCAGTCTTAATGTGGGCCGGGTGGCTGCGGAGAAGAATCTCAAGGCCTTCCTGGACCTGGAGCTGCCCGGCACCAAGCTCGTTATCGGGGACGGGCCGGCGCTCCCCAAACTGCGCCGCAAATACCCTGACGTGCGCTTTCTGGGCAGGAAGACCGGCCAGGATCTTGCTCAACACATGGCCGCAGCCGACCTCTTTGTCTTTCCCAGCCTCACCGACACCTTTGGTGTGGTCATGATCGAGGCCATGGCTTGCGGGCTGCCGGTGGCCGCCTTTCCCGTTATAGGGCCTTTGGATATCGTGGTGCATGGACGGACCGGTTATCTTGATAATGATTTGCAGACCGCGGCAGAAAAGGCCCTGCCAATGGACACAAACCACTGCCGTGAACACGCCATGAAATATACCCTGGAAAAATGTTTTGACCAATTCGAAGCGGCTTTGGTGAGGATAAGATGAGATGCGAATTTATTGTCCGCAGATTACACAGATTTCCACAGATTATAAAACAATGACGCTTTAGTGCGCGGAGCGCATCATATTGGTTGAATTATTCGCGAACCCTATTCTCGGAAAGTTGTAAGCATGACCCGGAAATGCACTATTGCAGTTGATGATTTCCATGCCGGCCCACACCGGCCCGGGAAAAGACCGGGCGTCATTTTCCTGGTGCGCCACGCACCGGGAAGAATCGGCGGCGTTTCAACACACTGCTCACGCCTGGCCGCCGGCCTGAGCCGCTCTTTTGAGGTTGAGTCTATTAACTGGCATGGGCCCGACTGGGCAAGCATGTTTTATAGTCCTGCCTTTTATTTCCGCTCCGCCCGCAGCAGCGCTCAGTTGGTCCACTGTGATGACGCCCTGACCTCGCTCATCGGCAGCCTGATTCGCTCCGGCACGGGGAAGAAGGTGGTGGCAACGGCTCACGGCATGGACGTGATCATGCCAATCCCATGGTATCAGCGTATGCTGACCAGGGCATTGACCCGCATGGACGCAGTGGTATGTGTTTCCCGCGCCACAGCAGAAGCGGTGAGGAAAAGGGGGGTTGATCCCCGTAGGATCGAGATCATCCCCAATTCAGCCGAGGTGCTTAGTAACCCCTTGGAGAAAGACGAGCAAATCTACAGGGATATCCAGCAACTCACCGGTATTGACTTGCGCGGCAAGAAGGTTTTGTTCAGCTTGGGACGGCCCATTAAGCGTAAGGGATTTGACTACTTCATCAGCGATGTTTTCCCCCATCTACCCCCAGACTGTGTCTATATTGCAGCCGGCCCCGGCACAAAGACGCCGGGTTGGGCCGGGCCTATGGCCAGACTGATGGGAAAGAAACGGATTCACCTGGCCCTTGTGGCGCTTGGAATGGACTCAGTGCATGAAAAACTGGTTGAATTGAGCCGGAGGCCCCGTGTTTACTACCTCAACGATATCTCCGACCAGCTGCGGAATATGCTCTATTACGCCAGCGATCTCTTTATAATGCCCAACCGGAGAGTGGAAGGTGATATGGAAGGTTTCGGCATTGTGGCGTTGGAGGCCTCGGTGCGCGGCGTGCCGGTGGTGGCTACCGGAATCGAGGGCATAACCGATGCAGTGGTTGAAGGGAAAAACGGGTACTGTGTGCCGGAGAGAGATCCGGAGGCTATGGCCCGGACCATCCGCCGGTTACTGGAGAACCAGGTTGAGCTTTCGGAGTTGGGTAAAAAGGCGGCAGAGTTTTCCATGCAGCGGTTCTCCAGTGAGACCGTCACCCGACAGTATGAGGCGGTATTTACCCGGGTACTCCGGCGACCATAGTGCCTGTGAGGCTGTGCGGGAATCCCGCCGCGGCGGGACAGCGACCGGCTAAAAATTCCCGGGACCTGCGTCTTTTGTTTGACATGTAGACATCTTAGCTCTATACTTCGCTATTTTCTAGAGAGTTCCCAATCATATCCCATAACATATTGGTCGAGTCCTGGATCTTGAAAAGTGGAAAGACTATCTGTACCTAGGAGCCTAACTGTTGTAATCCCTGCTTTCAACGAAGAGGAGGCTATTGGGGCCACCATAGAGAGGTGTTTGGGCGCCCAAATGAGCCTGAAGGAACACTCTCCCATCCAAGACCTGGAGGTCGTTGTCGTAAGTGACGGCAGTGTCGATTGCACAGCAGATATTGCCCAATCGTATGAGGACATCTCAGTCATTGTTTGCGAGAATAACCACGGCTATGGCGCGGCCATAAAGCGAGGTTTTGAGAAGGGTACGGGAGACCTCCTGGGTTTTCTGGACGCTGACGGCACTTGTGACCCAAATTTTTTCGTAGATTTGTGCAATGTGGCCAGCGAGACCCCTGCTGATGTGGTTTTGGGGTCTCGTATGAACAAAATGAGTAAGATGCCGGCGGTTCGCCGTCTGGGCAATCAGATGTATGCGTTGTTCATGTCCTATCTTTCAGGACGCAGGATCACTGATACTGCCAGCGGTATGCGTGTCATCAGAAAGGACGCCCTTCCAAAGCTCTACCCATTGCCTGACGGTCTCCACTTCACGCCGGCCATGACATGCAGGGCCCTCCTTCATAATGATCTTACTATCCGAGAGATACCGATGCCCTACCATGAGAGGCTGGGTATCTCCAAACTCAACGTATTTAAGGATGGCTTTCGATTTCTCCTTGCCATTACCGATATTGCCCTCACATATCGTCCGCTTAAGTTCTTTGGCGGGGCTGCTGCGTTCCTTTTTCTTGTTGCCTTTTTGTACGGACTCGGTCCCTTGTTTAAATATTTAAC
>Ga0209345_10005900_pt1 | contig 11216 bp, 9 predicted proteins | sample Cruoilmetagenom7_FD_187294 | JGI IMG/M metagenome (GOLD analysis project Ga0209345, IMG submission 187294) | Oil polluted marine microbial communities from Coal Oil Point, Santa Barbara, California, USA - Sample 7 (SPAdes) (version 2) | ecosystem: Environmental > Aquatic > Marine > Oil seeps ...
TTAGCATCCCTGCTTCAGGCTGCTTTTGTCCGATCCCAAATTCCAAAAACTTTGAAATAGTTCACTATTCCTTCACCTTTTGAAATTTGCGATCGAACAAAATCAACCTAAATCCAGGCGCTACTTGAAACGATTATTTTTTTCCGCGTCCCTTAATGGGGCGTAAATTCATTAAGTTTTTAATCATTTGCTCTTGACTTGCGAAATCTGATCCGTTATTTTTCTTAAATCAGCTTGAATAACCGTTATTAATCATTCCATAGAGTAAAGGAAGGAGTGCTATGAATAAATCTCAATTGACAGAGGCTCTCGCCAAAGCTGAGGGGTTACCTTTGAAAAAGGCCGAAGAAGTGGTAAATACAGTCTTTGGGGAGATGGAAAAGGCCCTTATCAAGGGAGAGAGGATGGAGATCAGAGGGCTGGGTAGCTTTAAGGTGAAAGCATACGACGGTTATAAGGGTAGAAATCCCAAGACAGGGGAAATAATCGAGGTATCGCCCAAGAAACTACCCTTTTTCAAGGTGGGGAAAGAACTCAAGGAAAGAGTGGATATCGGTTAATCTCGTTTAGTCCCAGTTTTCCTCTGGCGGCTACTGAAAAACCTGCGTGAAAAACCTTGGTCGTGCTAGACGGGGAGCTAGCGGTGCCCTGTAACCCGAAATCCGCTTATGCGGGGTTGAACGTCCTTCATGAGATCCTTGGTCAGGGTTCTTTTTCAGTACTTTGGAGACGATTTGGACCCCACGTAACAGGCACTTACGAACCCCGTCAGATCCGGGAGGAAGCAGCGGTAACTAAGAAAGCATGTGTCGTGGCGGAATCTAATTCTTCCCTCCAGGTGGCTGAATTTTCTCTGTCATGTGGTTGAATGAGGATGCACGACCAAGGATTTTGACAGGCTCTCCAAATAGTCTCTTCTTACCCGTCTTTTCCTCAAAAATGCGCAACCCAAATCTAGTTGATTTAAAATCAGTCCGACAAGAGATTCCCTTTTTTCAGTTCCCGAGTCTTTCCTCGCGCCGGCAACTCATGCACGGAATTTTTACCCGGCATGGTGGTGTCAGCAATCCTCCTTTTAACACGCTGAACATAAGTTATTCAGTAGGGGACCGGCAGGAGAATGTAGCAGAAAACCTTAGCAAAATCCGAAACGTCATTAAGGCAAAAGACATTGTGCATATGAAACAGTCTCATGGCGATGGCATTTTTGTCCTGGGTCAAAACAAGTCTGCTGAATACAATGAAGCCTCCTTTGCTGACGCCATGATAACAGACATACCGGGGATTGCCCTTTTGGTGAAGCAGGCTGATTGCCAGGGGACTATCATCTATGACCCGAATCGAAATGTGGTTGCCAATGTTCATTGTGGCTGGCGGGGAAATGTACAGAATATCCTGGGGCTTGTCGTGGTACGGATGAAAGAGGAATTTGGCTGTGACGAATCAGGCCTGCTGGCAGCTATCGGTCCTTCTCTCGGCCCCTGCTGCTCAGAATTTGTCAGCTATAAAGATATTTTTCCTGAAGTGTTTGAACGCTTTATGGTTCATGAAAACTACTTTGACCTTTGGGCTGTCAGTTGTTGGCAGCTTCAGAGGGCGGGGCTCCGGGAAGACAATATTGAGGTTGCCGGGATCTGCACCCGCTGCAGGACAGATTTATTCTATTCCTACCGTGGCGATGGGAAGACCGGGCGATTTGGGACGGTTGCCATGCTGCGATGAGATATAATATTTTGACAGGCTTTTCGTATTGCATTAAGAAAAACAACAGCTGTCAGCCTCTGTCACGCCCAAAAGCGGGTCCCGGTTTCAAGCTCATTATGTGAGCATTGTTGGGATGAGTCAAAGATCGATTAAAAAATGATTGACAAAAATTCACAGGCGGATATACTGAATGTTTTTGAATCCGATAGAAATTCGTGAATGACAGAGTGAAATTTCGTTCCGGGTTCGTAGGATTACGTAAAAAAGGGGGTGATTAAATTTGACCGGAATATACCCAGGTGGGTCGTCTAATGAACGGCCTTACGGGCCCACAGAGCCGGCATACCCCTTAAATCTATTAGATCTCTTGATTGAGTGCTTTCAGCCCTTTAAAGGAGTTCAGGAGGTGAAATCCGATGACCAGTCAATAACAGGCTGATCCCCTGCTGTTTCACACAAGACATTTCTGACTTTGAAGGTGAACTAAAGCATCTCTCTATGGTAATCGAGGTGCTTTTTTTATCTGGTAACTTTACCCCAACGTTGCATAAATTTTGGTCCAAAAGCGCTATGCTCGCTCTATATAAGGCCATCAAGGAACGTTTGTCCATTTTCAAGATCTCACCGTATGTTCAATACGCCTTCGCCCTTGAAAATAGCCAAGCGTCCCTTGCTGACCTCATCTAGAGCGTTTCGAACTCAAAATTTATGCAACGTTGGGGTTTACGCAGGTTATCAGGTTCAGGGAACCTTGAACCTGAGTAGTTTCCATTTATCCTTTATTATGAGGTAGGTATAATATGAAAGTCATTGTTCGTGATAATCAGATAGAAAAGGCCATTAAAGACCTTAAAAGAAAACTAACCAAAGAAGGCTTTTTTTCCGAGATGAAAGAAAGGCGCTTTTATGACAAGCCGAGCGTGCAGAAAAAGAAAAAACAGGCTAAAGCGGCCAAAAGGCGGCGTAAAAGGATGAGGACTTATTAAATTCATCAAACCTCTCCGGCAGTGGCGGAGGGGTCTGAATTAATCCTGCTTTCCAGAACCTTTCTCCCATCATGAAGAGAAGCGACACCGAGAATCCCAGGCCTGCTGCAATCAGACTATGCGTCTGGAAGCCCCCTTTCTTGACACAAAATAATCACTCCCATATACTCACAGACGCCAAAGACAGTTTCAAAGAGCCCGATTAAGCGTACCGGTTAAACCTTTAACGGAATTTGAAGGATTGTGAATGATGAAAGTATTGGTTATCGGCAGCGGCGGCAGGGAGCATGCCCTTGCCTGGAAAGCCGCGCAATCACAAAAGGTTGAAAAGGTGTTTGTGGCCCCGGGAAACGCCGGTACGGCCCGGGAAGCAAAGGTGGAAAATGTCAGTATCGGGGTGTCGGATATAACCGAGTTGGTTGACTTCGCCGGCCGGGAAGGGGTTGACCTTGCCATTGTCGGCCCTGAAGCACCGCTGGTGGAAGGCGTTACGGAGGCCTTTAATCAGGCCGGCCTGCGATGTTTCGGGCCTACGCGCGGGGCCTCACAGCTGGAAGGTTCCAAGGCGTTCTGCAAAGATTTCCTGGCGCGCTATAATATTCCAACTGCCGCATACAAAAATTTCACCGAGATAGAGTCGGCAAAGGCCTATATCCGAGAGCAGGGAACGCCCATTGTTATCAAGGCCGACGGTCTTGCTGCCGGAAAAGGTGTAATCATTGCCCAATCTGAAGCTGAGGCCTTTTCTGCGGCTGAAGGCATGCTGACAGAAAACGCGTTTGATGAAGCCGGGCATCGGGTGGTCGTCGAAGAATATCTGCAGGGAGAAGAAGCCAGCTTTATTGTCATGGTTGACGGAAAAAATATTCTGCCTCTGGCCACATCTCAGGACCATAAAGCCCGTGACAACGGGGATGCCGGGCCGAATACAGGGGGAATGGGAGCCTATTCACCCGCGCCTGTAGTGACGTCTGAAACATATGACCGGATTATGAAAGAGGTCATCGAACCGACCGTTACAGGTATGGCCGCAGAAGGCAATCCCTACACCGGGTTCTTATATGCCGGTGTTATGATAACCGCCGACGGCACGCCCCAAGTGCTTGAATACAACTGCCGTTTCGGTGATCCCGAAACTCAGCCCATTCTGTTGCGGCTTAAATCTGATCTCGTTGAACTGTGTCAGACTGCATTGGACGGTCGCCTTGACCAAATCCAGGTAGAATGGGACGACCGGGTTGCCCTGGGCGTCGTAATGGCCGCAGGAGGGTATCCGGCAGACTACCGCAAAGGCGATGTGATATCGGGACTTCCGGACCAGAACCAGGAAGGAGTTAAGGTTTTTCATGCCGGCACCAAGATTCAAGACGGCCGGATTGTCACCAGCGGAGGGCGGGTACTTTGTGCAACAGCCCTTGGGAAGTCTGTCAGTAAGGCCCAGGCGTTGGCCTACGGACTGGTGAAAAAAATTACATGGGATAATGTCTATTATCGCACTGATATCGGCTACCGGGCAGTCGCAAGGGAGAAAAACGGATAGCTGTGTTCCTTATCTCACCGGCTGGTTGAAATATCCCAGCTCCAGATCCGGGAATTCCTCCTTGAGTATGCTAAACGTCTGTCTCATGCCAATACGGGGAGAGTTCGCTTCGGGCATTTGTTCCAGATAGAACGGCGGGTCCACGCACAGGTTCTTTAAATGCAGGAAATTGATTCCTGTTTTGCGGATCAATTCTATTATAGCGCTGATTTCATCCTCCTGGTCCGTAATCCCGGGAAACACAAGATAATTTACCATGGTATAAACACCCATTTCCCTGGACAATGCAATGGATTCCACAACATCCTTGAAGTCGTAGTTTTTTGGGCGATAATAGGCCGTGTATAGCTCGGGCCTGGCGCTGTTCAAACTGATCCGGATGGAATCAAGGCCGCTGTTTATTATCAGGCGGACCCGCTCCGGCCAGCTTCCATTGGTATTCAGATTAATGGTCCCCTTGTCCGTCTGACTTCTGATCTCATTTATGCTGTCGGCAATAAGCCTGAACTCTGTAAGAGGCTCTCCTTCGCAACCCTGACCAAAGCTTATGATGGCCTCTGGGGTTTGATTCAGATGTTCAATTGCCAGAGTAACAATTTCTTCCTTTGAGGGTCTAAAAGAGATTCTTTGATGTGAGGCTTCGCATGAATCGTCCGGTTGAAGAGAAAGGCATCCGAGACAGGCGGCATTGCACCCCTGACTAACCGGCAGAGGGGCTTCCCACCTCTTGAGGAACAGGTTTTTGGCTGCAAAACAATGATTTTGAGTCGCACAATTAATCAGGTGCTCCACAAGAGGGCCGGTTCCATGTTCTTCCCGGTATTGATCTATGGCCGGGACAAGTTCTCTGTCATCATAATTTGAGGGGTCCCATCGGTGGTTGTATTCAACTCTAAACCCGGTCGCACAGTAGTTCTCATCCTTGAATCCCACCGCCGTGTAGGCCCACATGGGCAAAAAGTAGGTCTTGGGCCGATAATCCACTGCCGGAAGATGGCTCCTCACGATCCCCGGTTCGGGAAAAGCTGCCACCGCATAACATTTGGTCACCATGCCATCGATTTCGATTTCAGGTACGATTATATTTTCCCCCGAATCAGGATCCAGGCCGACAGGTGGGCAGTCGGGAATGTAAAAGAGCCTGCTGAATTCTGATATGGGAATGAGGTCCTCCTCGCATGGGACCGCGAGATCCGACCCTGACATTGCCCCCATTCGAAAATATGGATGGTCATAGACCCGGCCCTTACCGTCTGCATAGAGCATGGAAGGGAGATTTCTCAGCGCTTCACTTTTCATGTATTTTGTCCTGTCTAACAGGTTGACCCGTTACCTTTTTTAGGCATAAAATAAATTAGTGGCCGAATTCCCCTCATATTATCAGAATTTCGGCCCACATAAAAGCCAATATCAAAATTAGTGTATCTGTGTCGAGACCTTTGAAAAATGCTCAAATTTGCGCCAAATCAAGAAAGACTCAAATTTTAACCGCAGGAATACATTGAGTATTTCGAGGATTAAATTTGAGTCTGACGCCGAGTTGGTGCAAAAGGGAGCGTTTTTCAAAGGTCTCGCATCAGGATTGTCGGATATATGGTAACACGTCAAAGCAATACTCCAGAAGAAAAAAGGCGGTTTCGGCTGGTAAAATTCTTTGCCTACACAAGCTTTATTGTCCTCATTATATTCAGTTTCCCTTTCTCAGTGTTTCTTTCGCAGAACGCCAAAGATATCCTGATGAGAAGTTATGAGAATTATGCCTTTCTGGTGGGCGAAAACCTGAATTATCAGGTCTTCCAGAATTTTGTTATCCCGGTTGCGAGACGCTTCGGGAAAATCAGTCTAAGGCAGGAGCAGCAAAGTGAATGGCTGGACCGAATTGTCAGAAATACAGTGCATAGTTTTAGAATTGATCTCGTGAACATTTACGATATAGACCAGGGGGTTATTGCATACAGCACCGATCCCGGGATAATCGGTAAAAAGGTAATAGAGAATCTGGGGTATAAAAAAGCTGTTCAAGGGGAGTTCTCTTCTGGAATGGTATCAGGATCAGGAGACAATTATTTATGGGGCATAGGAATAGAAAAGCCGGGAGGGGCAAAAAAACTCAGGACCTATATCCCGTTTAGAGGCATGAATCCATTTACCGGAGACAAGGGATATGTTCTGGGGGTGATCGAATTAACCCAGGATCTGACTATGGAATATCAGTCTGTTGTCAGGTTTCAGTATCTTGTTTTTGGGCTTTCCATTTTAATCATGGCCCTGATATTTGTGGCTCTTCTGTTGATTGTCCGAAAGGCGGAGGGGATTATAGAGGCAAGAGCCAGGGAACAGTTGGAGCTTGAAGCCCAGTTGAACCAGTCTGAGCGCCTCGCCATTCTGGGTCAGATGATCGCGGGCGTGTCCCATGAAATCAGAAATCCCCTGGGGATCATCAGGAGCACCGCAGAATTATTGGCCGGAATGGGAAACCCTGATGAGACACAGGAAAAACTCTCAAATGTGATCATAGACGCATCCACCAGGCTGGACAACATTGTTACGGAATTCCTGGATTTTGCCCGTCCTCAAAGCCCAAACTTCCAGGATTGTTATCTGGTAGAGATTATTGACAAAAATATCGAATTCCTCCGCCCCGAACTGGACAAAGAGAAGATTGTCGTACATAACAATATGAAAGGCGGTTCTTTCAAGATTGAAGCCGACCCCCATCTCCTTTACAGGGCGTTCCTCAACATTTTCCTCAACGCCATTCAATCCATGACTAATGGGGGTGATATTTCGATAAATGTGGAGGCCGAAAATAACCACTATCTGTTAGAGATAGAAGATACAGGCTGTGGGATCAGTGATGACACGCTGAACAAAGTCTTTAACCCCTTTTTCAGTACCAAGGATAAAGGGAGCGGTCTTGGCCTTCCCATTGTCAGGAATATTATAGAAGCACACAATGGGACCATACAGGTAGCGAGCGAGTCAGACTCAGGTACAAAAATAATGATCAAACTGCCTGCGGAATAACAGGGGACATATGGTATGGAAACGATCATGATAGTTGATGATGAGACAAATTACCTGGTTGTTCTTGAGGCCCTGCTGGGTCCGGAGGGTTATGAAATTGTCACATCAGCGGGGGCTTATGATGCACTCGATACGGTGCGTGACTCGGATCTCGATTTGGTTATTGCAGATATGAAAATGCCCGGTATGAACGGGATGGAACTTTTGGAAGAATGCAAAAAAATAAAGCCGGAGCTTCCTGTAATTATAATGACTGCTTACGGCACAATCGAAACAGCAGTCGAGGCCATGAAAAAACATGCCTACGATTACATCACCAAGCCTTTTCAGAATGAGCAGCTGAAATTGACCATTAAAAAGGCCCTGAAAAATTATCGCCTCATCAAGGAAAACAAACGGTTAAGTGAGGCGTTAACAGATCGTTTCAGGCATGGAAATATCGTTGGCAAAAGCAAGCCAATGCTTAAGATTTATGATATTATTGAAAAAGTGGCCCAATCAAAGGCCTCAGTGCTGATTTCGGGTCCTTCCGGTACAGGAAAAGAACTCATTGCCAAGGCAATTCATTATGGCGGTGTGAGGAGGGAGCGCCCTTTTATTTCTGTTAACTGTGGTGCCTTGACTGAAACTTTGCTGGAAAGCGAGCTCTTCGGGCATGAGAAAGGGGCTTTTACCGGGGCAGTGGCCATGAAAAAAGGGCGATTTGAAATGGCTGACAGCGGGACGCTGTTCCTGGATGAAGTCGGTGAAATGACGCCTGCCCTCCAGGTCAAACTTCTCAGGGTGCTTCAGGAGATGGAATTTGAAAGGGTCGGAGGAACAAGGACGATTAAGGTGGATGTCCGCATCCTCTCGGCTTCCAACAGAAATCTTAAAGAAGACGTTGCTCAAAATGCATTTCGCGAAGACCTTTTTTACAGGCTCAACGTAATCAATATTGAGGTCCCCTCCTTGAGGGAAAGGATTGATGATATCCCTTTGCTGGTGAATCATTTTATTGAAAAATATAAGGGGCCGGCCATTAATGACAAAATCGTGTTGCGTCCGGAGGTGTGGAAGGCGTTTTATGCGTACTCATGGCCCGGCAACGTCAGGGAGTTGGAGAATGTCATTGAAAGGGGTGTTGTTTTGAATCCCGGAGGTGAAATCGCTCTTGATGATTTACCTGAAGACCTGACGGATTCAGAAGAGGAAGTGGATGTGGCACGATTTGTCCCTGCCAATGTCCCCTTGCCAAAAGCTTTGGAGAAGATAGAAGAGCGGCTTATAAGAAATGCACTGAGTCGATGCAATAATGTCCAATCCCATGCAGCGGAAAGCCTGGGAATTACCAAGAGCCTGATTCAGCACAAGATAAAAAAGTACAACATTGCACTCCAGAGGTAGAAAATATTGTACTGCAAATTATGCGGTGATTCTAATGTGTTATGCGGTTTTTACTTTTGTCTGGCCCGCGAATGGTATGATTTTTTGTACTTTAAAGGCATGCCGTGATTAGAAAAAAATGTCCGAATTTATAAAAAACTTTTAAAAACCAGTATGTTACACGAAAACCCAGCCAGACTGATATTTTGGCAAGTATCTTGCATAAGTAATATTCGTCACGTCAAATTTCTTTACTCTTTCCTCCTAAAAAGCCAACCGCTAATTTAGCGGTTGGTTTTTTTCTGGTCAAAACTTCTTTTTAATGCACGTTTCACAGCCGGTTTCAAAACGTTCCATTTTGTCCAAGAAGCCTAAATTCGGCACTTGGAAAAGAAGGGATGCTCAGTTGCCAGCATCTTCTGAAGCAGCCCCTATTTCAAAGCGTGAAAAGAGATCCAGGAATTTTGTTTGGGTCTTAAAAGTGATGCACCCAGCGAATGTTAACCCGCTTGCCTTGCGGCCGGTCTTCCACTGCTGTCTCGTAATAGGTGTTCAGGAAAAAATGGTCCTCCCGGGAAAGATGGAATACCAGCCCGGGACCTATGCCCAGGACTCTCTCGCGACCGGAAATCTTGTGGCCGTCCACTTCTGAATCGGAGATTTGTTTATGATAGTAGCCGTTCAGCCCGATGCGCAGCCGCTTTGGCAGAACCTCAAAGGCCGCGGAAAAATTTGCATGAATCGCCTGTCCGGCCTGGGTGTCGTCCACTGCGCCGGATGTGTTGGGTTTGGTGTTTTTACTGTTCCACAGGTAATGTATGCGCCAGGATGTGGTCAGTTTTGGACTCACGAACAGCGTTCCGGCCCAGTAGGGGTTGAAAGAGAAAAAGTTGCTGCCGGGGTTGAGCGCCTTGTCATCGTCATATTTCCCCGTGGGGAAGAGCATCTGAAATTCGATACGATGCATGAAAATCGGTCCGTTTTCCCCCATGATCGGATCCCACTGCAGCAGGGGGCCTATGAGAAGATCCCCTATCCCGTTACTATTATCCTGCGGGAGTCCAGGAAGCGGAGTGTCATAATCCAGATCAAGGAAAACAACGGGCAGGATTACGTCAATGCCCCATTTGCCTCCAAAGATTATTTCCTGGTCTGAAAAATAAACGTATTGAGTGAGACCGATCCAAGCGTCAAGGTCTTCTCCAACAGAAAAAGGCGTGGCTGGCGGATCCAGCAGACCGTCCCCATCCTTGTTCTTAAATCTGTCCGATGTCCAGTACTGGATATATTGGGTGAAATAATGGCCGGGTCCGGCAGGAGGAGCTCCGTCCAGAAAAGAGGTAAATCCCAGATTCACTGCCGGTAAGTCATATGCCTGAACCGTGGTCCAATTCAGACTGACAAAAATGGTGCTAATCAGAACAAAAGTACATATACGCTTCATCGTTAAAACCTCCTATTAAATATTGTCAACGTCATTAACCCGTGTGCCTCTACTTTTCGGGGTATCATTAATTCACTAAAAGACACAAATCAAGAAGAATATTAATCTTTTGAGCCAGTTTCAAAACGTTTCAGTTGATTTCGCCCCGTTTCATGGGCTCAAGCCCACCCCTTCGGGGCGGGTTCCCTGAAGGGTCAAGGTCAAGTCGAAGATCCCGGACTTTGAGCGGGGGCAGGCGATCCCGCCACAGGCGGGATTAACCGCAGAAATACACGAAATCAGGGTAGTGATTGATCATAGGCCGGTCATTTCCTGCACTTCACATGGCCGACTGGTACAGTATCTTCTTGATCCTTGCCAACAGTTCGCCCGCTACTTCCGGATGCTTAATCGGTGTAATCGGCCCCCACTGTCGCCAGTCACCTAAAAGATCCTCGTATAGCACGGCACATGCCCTGGAGATCTGGAGTTCGGCTTTTTTTTCAACATACGGGAGACATTCTTTCAGCGCAGCGTGTAACCAGTCCCGATCCTCTATGTTTTCTGCATGAAAGACAACAACCCTTGTTTTGGCGTTGGACCTGCCGCTGCCAAATTTACCCCAGACATGCCTCCCTGGAAATCTTTTTTCAAATTCATGCAAAATGGACTGACATTCCTCAATTCCTTTTAGGATGGCTGTTATTTTCCAGCAATTGTAGGCTGTGCCCAACGTTATAAGTGTGCGGCCGTCCTTTAACTGTTGATAAAGATTTTGTATGCAAGGGAGGCATCGGTCGTAGATATTGGATTTTGTCTTTTTCAGCTTGGGGTCGCTCTCAAAGCTTACCCAGAAGCTGCTGTCTTTGGTATAAGGTATTTTCCCCAGATATATTTGCCAGTTAGGTCGGTTCATGGTAACCTCTCAATAAATTCGGGTCGGTTTAGGCGGCGGCGGTGTTTTTTTAGGAGTCCGCATCACCCATTTAGGGATGCGATTATACGCGTCAAGCCTGGATATCAAGCAACGAAAAGGCAGCAAAGCCAATTTGGCGCGGGAGGCGCCCTATTTAAAGCCTCACATTACAAATTGCGTAGATAGCTGCCGTCAGTTTGGAATGACTCCCAAATATGCGGATTTCTAAAAAGACACCGCCGCCGCCTTATTGCA
>Ga0209345_10005901_pt1 | contig 11215 bp, 10 predicted proteins | sample Cruoilmetagenom7_FD_187294 | JGI IMG/M metagenome (GOLD analysis project Ga0209345, IMG submission 187294) | Oil polluted marine microbial communities from Coal Oil Point, Santa Barbara, California, USA - Sample 7 (SPAdes) (version 2) | ecosystem: Environmental > Aquatic > Marine > Oil seeps ...
GACCCTCAATCAACGCCGCCAGAGTTGCTGCCAAGGCACGCGCGCCATGCTCCGCCCCAAGCACCAACATGTGCGCAAGACGTGGGTGTAGCGGAAGTCGAGCCAAATCCTTCCCGTGTTGGGTAATTCGACAAGCTTCATCCAACGCCCCAAGCTTGGTTAACAGCGATTGTGCCTCGGTGAACGCCTTTTCCGGCGGTTGCGTCAGGAACGCCAGATCACGCGGCGTATCCACGCCCCATTGCGCGAGTTCCAGCACCAACCCTGTCAGGTCAGTTGATTCAATTTCAGCTGGCGGAAACAGCGGCATCCCGCCTTCTTCGGCCTTGGTCCACATCCTGTAGCACACACCCGCGCTCACACGCCCAGCCCGCCCGCGGCGCTGCTCGGCTTCGGCCCTTGTCACCCGCTCGGTCACCAGTCGTGACATGCCTGAGCCGGCATCAAACCGCGCGCGCCGTGCCCGACCGCAATCCACTACGGTCGTTATGTCGGGGATGGTCAATGACGTTTCCGCGATCGACGTCGCCAACACGACCTTACGGCCCGCACTCAAAGGCGCCAGAACCTGCCGTTGTTTTTCAAACGGCAAACCACCAAATAGCGGCATCACTTTGCAGTCCGGCGGAAGGTCCTTCAGCGCTGCCTCGACTTGCCGTATTTCGCCGGCGCCCGGCAAGAACACCAGCACGCCACCTTCGGTTTCGGCCACTGCTTTGGAAATTAGGCCCGCTGCCACGTCGATAAACCACGGCCCTTTTCGACCGGCTTGTGCCCACGGCCGGTCCAGCCATCGGGTTTCGACCGGAAAACTACGACCCTCGGACGTAATCATCGGCGCACCACCCATCAACTCCGCAACCGGTCCCGCATCCAAGGTCGCTGACATCACCAATAAGTTCAAATCTTCACGCAGAACCGAGCGGCTTTCCAGACACAGCGCCAACCCCAAATCTGCATTCAGGGAGCGTTCGTGGAATTCGTCGAAAATCACGCAGTCAATGCCGGAAAGTTCGGGGTCACGCTGAATTATTCGCGTCAGGATACCTTCAGTCACCACTTCGATACGGGTGTTTTTGCCGGCCCGACTTTCACCTTTAATGCGATACCCGACCGTCTCGCCAGTTTTTTCACCAAGCTGAAACGCCAAGCGCTCAGCCGCGGCGCGCGCGGCCACACGACGTGGCTCAAGCATCACGATCCGGCCTGAAAACAAGTTATTTTCCAGTAAAAACAATGGCACGCGAGTCGTCTTACCCGCCCCCGGGGGCGCCTGCAAAACGGCCTGCCCATGCCCGCGCAATGCAGCCAAAAGTTCCGGTAAGGCGTCTTCAACCGGCAATTCGGCCATGTTTAGTCCCCAGTTATTACCGGAAACTACCGCGCTTTGATGGCAAGTGTCCCGATATTCGTTTCCGCAGCGAATTCTTTAATCCGCATTAACCCGTTGCTATCAGGAACAAATACCAAAGACGAGAGCGCGACCCCCCCACCCTTTTCTCCAGCGTAGGAAATATCACATTCAATCTGGCCGTTTGAGGATCGCTCAACGTTGGCAAACGCCACTTTGATGCGGCTCTGGCCGTCAAATAACTCAACCGCGCCGGCGCAGGTTTGAGCGGGCGACGCGGGTCTCAACAGGAAATAGATCAGTGTCATCGGATCCACCGTCCGCTTGTACCCCGTCGCCGCAGCCGGGACATCCCTTTCGGGTGTATATAAAACGCTGGCAACGCGATCACCGCTGTAACGGATCTCCAACTGGGTGGTTTTTCGCTTTTCGATATTTGTCGAAACATGGTGTGTCGGAAGCAAAACCCCGCGGGCGCCAACTTTACCCTCGGCCCGATACTCATAACTGACATCATAGATTGCCCCGACGACACCAGTCGTGAACAGATGTGCGGTCGTTGAATAGCTGCCACCTTCATTGCGTCCGCTAACTTCCATTTCGCCAATCTTTGCGGGCCCCAAGCGGACATTAAACCGATAATCGAAATTTTCCGCATGCGAAATGGTTGGCGAAACCAGAAGTAACACTGAAAATACAAATGTATAAACTTTGTTGAACATCTCTTTGGTCCATCGTTAACAGCTTGGGTCTTTTATACCTGACAAACATATGGCAAGTTTCAAAGGTATCAAAGCGCGACGTTTCCCGATGCGCTTAATTTCGCCGTGAGAGGGTGACATGGGCCTTGCCGAACAGACAAATGCCATACTGAACGGCGACCGGCGCGCTCTTGCACAGGCGATCACACTTGTTGAGTCGACGCGCGACGATCATCGTGAACAAGCGCGCGAACTGCTGCAATTCTTGGCTAAATCCAACCGTCAGGCGCTACGCGTCGGGCTGTCGGGCACTCCGGGCGTCGGGAAGTCCACCTTCACCGAAGCCTTCGGTATGATGCTGATCGACCTAGGTCTGAAGGTCGCGGTTCTGGCGGTTGATCCGTCTTCGTCAATCTCCGGTGGCTCGATTCTGGGCGACAAAACCCGGATGGAACAGCTCAGCCGCGAGAAAAACGCCTTTATCCGCCCGTCTCCCAGCCAGACGGCGCTTGGCGGCGTTACCCGCCGCACTCGCGAATCTATTGCCCTGTGCGAAGCAGCCGGTTTCGACGTTATTCTCGTGGAAACCGTCGGCGTTGGCCAATCGGAGACCATGGTCGCCGACATGACCGACGTTTTCCTGTTGTTACTTGCTCCTGCCGGTGGTGACGAACTGCAAGGCGTCAAACGCGGAATTATGGAAATCGCCGACATGATCCTTGTAAACAAGGCCGACGGCGATCTGAAAAGCACCGCAATGCGCACCTGCGCCGACTACGCGGGCGCGCTCCGGCTAATGCGGAAGCGCCCGCAAGACCCCGAGGGGTTTCCTAAAGCGATGCCGATATCGTCGCTGGAACATCATGGGTTGGACAAGGTTTGGGCCGAGATTTCCGAACTCGCCGAGTGGCGTAAATCTTCTGGAGTGTTGGAAAAGCGGCGTCGCGAGCAGGCGCTGATCTGGTTTCAAGCCGAAGTCGAGTCGGGCGCACTCGCACGCTTAAAGTCGGACAAGGCCATATCACAGGCGTGGAAATCGCTAGAAAAGCTTGTTATCGAGGGAAAAACCGCGCCAGAAGCCGCTGCAAAGCAACTTCTCGACATGTTTGCAAAATAACCGCGCCGAATCCCTTGACCCCCGCGCGCGTCCGGAATAAAGAAACGCTTCGAATTCCGGTGTCCCGAATGGGCGACACCCCCAAGAGAAAAAGGACATCAATATGTCTCGTCGTTGTGAACTAACTGGTAAAGGCGTTATGACTGGCAACAATGTCAGCCACGCCAAAAATAGAACTCGTCGGCGTTTCCTGCCGAACCTGAATGATGTAACCCTCGCTTCCGAAGCTCTGGGCCGCTCGTTCAAGTTCCGCATTGCGGCTTCGACACTTCGCACTGTTGACCACCGCGGTGGTCTGGACGCGTTCATGGCGAAAGCCAACGACGCTGATCTTTCGGCATCTGCGTTGAAAGTTAAAAAAGACATCGAAAAAGCTCTGGCACCTGCCTAAGTCGTTTTTTCGGTACGGATTTGCGGCCTCGTCAATTGATTTTGGCGAGGCCGCTTCGTTTCGCCTCATACAATCTAACCGATTTGCACCTATGTTAGCCGAATGAACGTCTATCGCCTCATATCAACCTTGCTGATTTCGATTGGCCTGTTCACCAGCACCTCGCTTGCTGCGTTCAGTCAGGGCCATATGGCTGGCAGCCAGTCGATAACCATCTGCTCGCCTGATGGCGTTCACGATATCGTCCTTGGCGCCAACGGCGAACCGGTCCCAAGCGAGCACGAATGTGACGATTGCTGTTTCTTTGCAATGGATGCCACGGCGGCACCCGAAACAATTTCGCCTTTACCGCTGCGTACCGCACGTACGGACCTGCAAATGGCATCGCAGGTGTGGGTATCACGTACGTTTACGACAACGAGGGCTCGATCTCCACCGTCATTAGTTTAACTTTAAACCTTAAACTAAAATCAAACTAACGGAGATCAAAATGACTCTTAGAATTCTCGCTACAATCGCAATTACTTTCCTCGCATCGTTCGGAACAGCGCAAGCAGCCGATATACAAATCGAACATCAGTATGCCCGCGCTGCGAGCCCTATCGCTAAATCCGGCGCTGCGTTTATGCACATTATGAACAATGGCACGGTTGATGACCGTCTAGTGTCCGTCCGTACGGATGTTGCCATGATGCCAGAGCTACACACCCATATTATGGAAGATGGCGTCGCCAAAATGCGCGAAGTCGAAGGCGGATTTCCCGTCGCTGCCGGAGGGTTTACAGTTCTCGAGCGCGGTGGTCTGCACATCATGCTGATGGGTCTGACACGGCCGCTTCTGCATGGCGAAACAATCACGCTAACCCTGATCTTCGAAGTCGCCGGTGAAGTAACAATCGAAGTTCCCGTCGACAATGAACGTCAGGGGAACATGGAAATGGACATGAATATGGACCAGTCCCACGATCACACTGATATGAACATGAACAACTCCACTATGGGTAGTTCCGACAACAACTAAATTGATCTTCCCCGGCTTTGGTCGGGGAACGACTTTCGAAGGCTTGCAATAATCAACAATCTAGGGCCTAATTCTGCGGTGAACGCAGGAGCCCGAAAATGACAGTAGTTATGCAAGATTTCCCGCTAACGGTCGACAAAATCATCGATCACGCGGCCAAATACCACCCGAACCGTAAACTAGTTAGCCGCTCGGTCGAAGGTCCGATCACCGAAACTAACTGGTTAAACGTCAGAAATCAGGCCAAAAAGCTGTCTCAGGGGTTAATCTCGCTCGGCGTAAGACCGGGTGATGTTATCGGCGTAATGGCGTGGAACACGTCGCGCCATTTCGAAGTCTGGTATGGTGTTCCAGGGGCCGGCGCAGTGAACCATACCCTAAACCCAAGGCTTTTCGCCGAACAGTTGATCTACATAATCAACCACGCCGAGGATCGGATACTTCTCATAGATTTTGATCTGGTTCCGATCATCGAAGGCATCTGGGATAAGCTTGAAACCGTCGAAAACGTCATCGTGATGACCGACCGTGAACATATGCCAGAAAGTTCGATCCCGAACCTGATTTGCTACGAAAAATTGCTCGCCAAACAGGACGGAATCTTCGATTGGGTGGCCGTGAACGAAAATAGCCCTTGTGGGATTTGTTACACTTCTGGAACAACTGGCGACCCAAAAGGCGTGGTTTACACCCACAGATCGAACACTCTGCATGCTTTAACCTGTTCATCTCCTGATATGCTTGGCTTGTCATCGAATGACACAGTAATGCCTGTGGTGCCGCTCTTTCATGCCAACGGTTGGTCTATTGGATACACCGCTCCGATGATTGGAAGCAGCATGGTCATGCCGGGAAGGGACATGACTTCCGAGGGCCTTTATGAAATGTTGAATTTCGGAGTTACGTTCACGGCAGCGGTACCGACAATCTGGATGTTGATGCTGCAACACCTGAAAGCCAACAACCTCGAACTGCCGACGCTGGAACGCGTTATCATTGGCGGTGCCTCCTGTCCGCGCGCTGTGATCGAGACGTTCCAGAATGATTACTGTGTGCAGGTTTTACATGCATGGGGCATGACGGAGATGTCACCCCTCGGGACGGTTTGCACGTTCAAGCCCGAAGTGACGGCGCTTGATGATGCGGGTCGGCTTGATGCGCAGGGTACGACTGGACACCCACCGTTTTCCGTCGATTTGCGGATTACCGACGATAACGGCGCCGAACAACCTTGGGACGGCGAAACATCAGGTAAGCTCTGGGCAAAAGGGGCGGCCGTTGTGCAGCGATATTTGAAACACGACATTGACGCCGTGGACAAAGACGGCTGGTTCGACACAGGCGACGTCGCGACCATAAATCCAGACGGTTATGTCCGGATTACCGATCGCTCGAAAGACGTCATCAAGTCAGGCGGCGAGTGGATTTCCTCGATTGCGCTAGAAAACGCCGCTGTCGCACATCCGCAGGTCGCCGAGGCTGCCGCGATTGGCATTCCGCACCCAAAATGGGACGAACGCCCAATTTTGGTTGTTGTCCCAATCGATGGCCCCAAACCAGACCCACGGGAAATCCTGGATCTGGTCGCGGAGCACTTCGCGAAATGGCAAATTCCGGACGACGTGGTTTTTGTTAGCGAACTGCCACATACGGCGACCGGCAAGATTTCCAAGCTGGAATTGCGTAAGATTTTGACAGCTCAGGGCTATAAATTACCGCAGTAAGGCTTGCCTCGGGTGTATGATCAACGGTATGAATCGGCCAATTATTACAGGCATTTATTGAATGACAGCGCTAGACAGATACACCCGCCTCGAAGCGATCGGCCAATGGCGCGAGGCGCCAGACCAGCCGCCGACCGAGGTTGTGGTGTCTTTTGGCGATGCTACTCTAGTTTTGTCAGATTTGAACGAAAACCCGTTATGCCACTGGGCGATGGCGGCGACCAATCGGGTATCTTTGGACGGCAGCCATGCCATCTACACCCCGGACACCGAAGGGTTTGAAACGCTTGAAATTGACGATGCCGAAATGGTTAAGGCTATTTCACGGGTTTCGTCTGCGGAATCTGTCGGAAAGCACAAAACGCGATGGTTGCGCTGGGTATTCGCATTGTTTTTACTCGCGATGGCTGGAGGGATCGCCTACGCAACTCCGGATTTGCTACGTGCCCAAGCCGAGCGTATGACCAGCCCGGCAAGTGCCCGCAAGCTCGGAATGGACATGTTTCAGACACTTGACCTTAAACTTTGTCATGAAGCACGCGCGGATGAAGCGAAGACATCGTTCGAAGCTCGTGCTTTTCCGGAAACCGACGTAGAACTGCTCATCGTGCAAGGCGACCTCACCGAATATGTGTTTCCGGGGAATGTTATAGTCTTGGGAAGCGCTCACTTAAGAAGTTTCGCCTCCGTGGAAGAACTTACTGCCGTGCTGTGGTCCAGAATGTCTGAAAAGTCTAACTCTGGCACCATAAATGCGCTATTTTCAGACAGCTCTCCACGTGAATTATTCGATTATGTAACGTCTGGAACGCTGCCGTCGGAGCGAATACGGACGGCAGCACAAGGAATAATGGCAGAACCTTCCCCGTTATCGAGCTCAAGCACCATCACAAACCAAGGGAAAATCCTAAGGGATCAAGATTGGGTCGCGCTTCAGGGAATCTGTCTGGAATAGGTCTAGTTCACCTTATCACTCGGCGCTTCGCCGTTGAAAAACTGCTCGATATTTCGCAACGCCCGCATTCCCATGCCAACACGTGTTTCAGATGTCGATGAACCCATATGCGGCAGGAGCACAGCGTTTTCGCATTCCAGTATTCCGGGGTGAACTTTCGGCTCCTCTTCAAAAACATCGAGCCCCGCGCCGGCGATTTCGCCTGACTTCAGCGCCTCGGCCAAGGCTGCTTCGTCAACAACTTCGCCACGCGCAGTATTCACCAATATCGCTGTCGACCTCATCAAACCAAGGCGTTCCGCGTTAATCAAATGCCGATTTACATCTCCGCCTGGGCAGTGAAGCGAGACAAAGTCGCATTCTGGCAACAGATTTTCAACAGTATCAACTTGAACAGCGCCGGTTTCAGCAAGAATATCAGCGGCAACTGGGGACCTGCTTTGCACCAGAATTTTCATCCCGAACCCGAAGTGCGCGCGGCGAGCCATCGCCTGACCGATCCGTCCGAATCCGATAATCCCGAGCGTTTTCCCGGTAACGCTAGTCCCGATCAAATGCGTCGGACGCCAGCCCGTCCATTCACCGGCCCGAACCTCGCGTTCACCTTCGCCCGCCCGCCGTGCCGCCATCATCAGCAGGGTCATGGCGAGGTCAGCCGTGCAATCATTCAGCACATCCGGTGTATTTGTCACCGTAATTCCGGCCGCAGTCGCGCCTTCCAGATCAATGTGGCTAAATCCAACCCCGTAATTCGCAAGTATCTTTGCCTTTGGTTTCAAATTCGTAAACGTCCCTGATTTCACATCGTCCGTAACCGTCGCCATAACCGCATCATAGTTTTCCAGCGCCTCGCGGATGCCAGCGCGGCTAAGCGGACGGTCGTCCGGATTCACGGTAACATCGAATAAACGCGAAGCGGCTGCCTCTACGCTCGCGGGCCATTTTCTTGTCAGTAAAACCTTGGGTTTGGACATCGCTATTTCTCCTGCTGTTCCCGGCTAACTTACGCGGATTACCCGAACATTCCAGACCTGATCGACGGTTAACGGCTGTTTAACCAACTTCCATAAGTATCTAGGGAATCAGAAAGGTATACTATGTCAGCGATTCCCCTGCGTTCAGCGAAAATCCCCGATTCCGCCCTTCCGAATGACGAGGAAGAGCAGCTAGACTGGTTGCGCCTGTTCCGGTCACGGCGGGTTGGTCCGGTCACCTTTATTCGGCTCGTACGCGAGCACGGAAATGTTGCAGCAGCACTGGCCGCTTTGCCTGAAATTGCTGGAAAGTCCGGTGTTCTGGACTATCAACCTGCTAGCCGCGAAATGGCTATGGAAGAGATTACCGCAGGTCGTGCGGCCGGTGCGCAGATGTTGTTTCTGGGGGCTGCGAACTACCCTCCGCAACTGGCTATGATTCAAGATCCGCCTGCTGTTCTATGGGCGCTTGGTGATCCAATGTTGGCGTTCCATCCTACCGTCGCTTTTGTTGGTGCCCGCAATTCCTCGTCTCTGGGGCACCGGATGTCTGCGAAGCTAGCGAAGGAACTGTCGCAGGAAGGATTTGTCGTGGTGTCCGGCCTCGCACGCGGCATCGATACCGAAGCCCATCAGGCTGCACTGGAAGGCGGAACAATCGCCGTTCAGGCGGGTGGGGTCGACACGATTTACCCCAGAGAAAACAGTGTCTTGGCTGCGCAAATAGGGGACAAAGGTTTGCGGTTGTCCGAAATGCCCATCGGGATGTCGCCAATCGCCCGCCACTTCCCGCGGCGCAACCGGATTATTTCCGGCCTCTCCCAAGCTATCGTTGTTATTGAGGGCGCAAGCAAGTCCGGGAGCTTGATTACGGCCAAGAACGCACTCGACCAAGGTCGCGAAGTTATGGCCGTGCCCGGAAGCCCGATGGATGGTCGGGCGGCAGGATGTAACATGTTGATCCGCGATGGCGCAACGCTCGTTCGTTCGGCTGCGGATATAATTGAGGCACTGTCATTGCCACCCGAAGAACCACCGGTCATGCGTCAAATCCTCCAAACGCCTCCCCCGCCGGATAAAAAACTGCCGCATCGGCTGCTTTCGCTGCTTGGCCCCTCTCCCGTTCCCGAGGATATTCTTGTTCGTCAAAGCCACCGACCGGCGCAGGAAGTGCTTTCGGTGCTACTCGACCTTGAAGTCTCTAAAAAGATCAGTCGGTTAGCGGGCGGCGGTATCGCGACTAGCTAGGGGAGTATATCCAGCCAGTGCCGGAGCAGCACCTGTTCTTGATGCTTGGCCTGCCCGCTCCAGGATTTCGCCCCGCGCGGACGTTCACGCTCGGCCATCGGGATGTTTTCGCGTCGGGGCATATCGGCGGCAAAGATCGCAAAACTATACTTACGGCCGCCTTTCTCCAGATACCCCGCCAATCCACGCGCAAAATTCAGCGTGCCGGTCTTGGCACTGACCTTCACGCCCTCCAAAGCCAAAGCCTTGCCATTCCGATCAAACACATTGAACGGTTTCAGCAACCCGACCAGTGCGTGCCGGCTTTTGCTGTGCCTCAAAATACCGGCCATTTGCGCCGCACTAATTCGCGACTTGTCCGACAGGCCCGAATGGTTTCGCAGATTTGCACCGCCGACACCCAAATTAGCCTTCGCCCAAAGCCCCATTGAAGCTGCCGAGCTTTGAAGATTCTGCGCGGATCTCCCCAACGTTTTCGATGCCATCAACCCGATACACTCAGCCGTCAGATTGTTGGAATACTTCAACATCCATCGAAGAACTTCGTCCATTTCGTTACTCTCGAAACGAGCAATTTCAATATTCTGTGTCGGAACGGCGCCATGTTTATGCACCGGTAAACTCAATCCTGACTTCGCCGCCAAAGTCCGGAAGACCTCGCCAACATAGTCGGCAGGTTGGCGCACCGGAAGCCAGCGGCCACCGCCTTTGCCCAACGCGGAACGTGCAACTGACCAATGATCATGGCCATCTTGATTCGCATAGGCAAACACCGGCGCGCCGCGATCTTCCGACTTTATGTCGATCCAGCGCACCAACGGTCGATTGTGCACCCCGCGCGCGTCCAGCGTCAGATCATAACCGGCAGCCGCCTGTTTCCACTCGAAATACACACGGTTAAAGTTTAAATTCAGGCCGCTAACAGAAGGATTATACCCAAGATACAAAGGCTGCGTTCGGTCAATTTCGTTCAAATTCGGAAGCGCCGAACCATCAACAAAAAACCGCCCTTTAACCCCCTTAACGCCCGCCGTAACCGTCGCGGCTGCCAGCTCTGCCAACTCATCCGTATCAAGCGCCGGATCGCCGCCGCCAACCAGATAGACGTCGCCCTGCACAATTCCGTCAACCACGGGACCGGTGGCAACCAACTTGGTCACAAATCGATACTCCGGCCCTAAAATACTGCGCGCATAAACCGCCGTTAGTGCTTTGGTGACCGATGCAGGCGGCAATTGTAAATCGGGCTGATACGAATCGAGCACCTTACCGGTTTCCGTATCAAACAGCGCGAATCCAGTGATATTGGCCAGTGCCGGATCAAGCAGGCGTGCCGAAGACGCCGCCATGCGCCGGATGTTTGCGACATCCCGCAATATCGGCCGGAATGCGGTCGTCGGTGGGGCGGCAAAAGCTGTAGCTGGTAAAATCGCCGCGACGGACGTTAAAAAATGCCTACGATCCATTCAAAAACACTATTTCTTCCATTCCCCACTCGCCCGAATTTCGGTCGAGGACATATCAACAACTGGTCCCTCCAATAGACACCATGCGGGTGGTTTTTGGAAAGGTAAAATTCTGCCTGCCGCCGCTGGTAATCGCGCAGCAGCATATTTTTGCGCCGCCTTCGACGCACCGGCTTTCAGGTGTTCACCGGGCCGCGAAGTCACGCCCACCGGCACGTTCTCGAAAATCCAGTCCCAGCGTTCCCATTTGTGAACGTTCGCCAGATT
>Ga0209345_10005902_pt1 | contig 11209 bp, 8 predicted proteins | sample Cruoilmetagenom7_FD_187294 | JGI IMG/M metagenome (GOLD analysis project Ga0209345, IMG submission 187294) | Oil polluted marine microbial communities from Coal Oil Point, Santa Barbara, California, USA - Sample 7 (SPAdes) (version 2) | ecosystem: Environmental > Aquatic > Marine > Oil seeps ...
ATTTAAGAATTTGTTTGATATTGAAAAAGGCAGACAGATTTAATCTAAATCCTGGTCCTGATTCCACATTTTTTTAAGCAAATTTTAATAAGGGTGCCTTGAAAAATTAGAATTTTCGTCTGAGGATAAGGAGCGCGAAAATCAAAAAGCGCAGCATACATAGGGTATGTGAACATTTTTTATTTTCGCAGAGACACCGTAATCTGGCGAAAAGGCAATTTTTCAAGGTGCCCATAAAAGATTCATGGCTACTGCTCTATTATGGGTACCATATATCAAATAAGACCTTTGCGAAAACCTCTCCTTTCGTTCAATTTCGGCCTTAGGCTCAAATTTTAATCCTTGAAAGACTTAAGGTGTTCCTGTGGTTAAAATTTTTGCTTTTCTTGAACCTGGACGAGATCATTTTTTTTTCAAAGGCCCCAAATTTATTGGAAAAAAGATTGATATTATTTCATAAAAAGTTCAGTAGCCCCCCCGCTGGGTAAAAAGGCGCTTTGCGCCTTTTTACCCAGCTATCAAGATTAATTAAGAGAGGAAAAAAGATGAAAGCTGAAGATCACTTTTTAGACCTGTTTTTTAATCCTCAATCAATTGCAATTATTGGTGCAACTGATGATGCTGACAAGATAAATTATCCGTTGATGAAAAATTTGTGCAAGCTTGGTTTTAAAGGAAGAATCTACCCGATCAGCAAAAAAAATCCTGAGATTATGGGATATAAGTCATATCCTGGCTTACGCTCTGTTCCTGATAAGATCGATCTTGTCATATCAGCTATCCCGGCAACAAAAACAATAAAAATTGCCAAAGAATGTAATGATCTGGGAATTAAACGTTTAGTCATCATCTCAGGCGGCTTTTCAGAGGGGGGGGATGATGGACAAAAACTCCATGAGCAATTACTGTCATTTATCCAGGAAAAAGGCATTCACACCTTAGGGCCTAATACTCTAAGCCCCGTAAATACTAAAAACAATTTTGCAATTAGTTATCACCTGGCAAATTCTTTTAAAAAAGGAGGCTTAAGTTTTGCCTTTCAATCCGGTTTTTATGAACCAAAGATAGCCTCTTTAATGGGTACAATAGGTCTTAACAAGGTCTTAGACATGGGGAATAAGATGGATATTAATGAGGTAGACGCCCTGGAATATTTTTTACTGGACCCTGCCACCAAAATAATCGCCATGCATATAGAAAGCCTTAGGGGAGATGCCCGAAAATTTTTGGAGCTGCTCAGGGAGGTCTCCATTAAAAAACCAACGATTATTCTCAAAAGCGGACGTACTTCCAGTGGCTCAAAAGCGGCCTCATCCCATACAGGATCAATTGCCAGAGAAAATGATCTTATATTTGACGGCATGATCAAACAAACTGCCGCTATCAGGGCCCAAAATATTGAAGAATTTTTTGATCTTGCCAAGGCCTTTGAATTCTTGCCATTACCAGAAGGAAACCGTTTGTCCATTATTCCTTTTTCAGGTGGCGAAGGGGTAATGTCGACTGATGCTTGTGAGATGAATGGTCTTAAAATGGCCTCTTTAAGTAATAAGGCCTATAAGCGTCTTCATCGTATTTTTCCGCCTTGGGATATACCCTTGAATCCTTTTGATCTTGGAGTTTGCGCACAATTTTTTTCTGATCTTGAAAGCTTTTTTGATTGTTTATGTGCCATACCTGAGGATGAAGGAGCAGATTTTGCGATAATGCAAATGCCTCCGCCAGTAATATTAAGATTAAACCGTTCAGGACATGGATCAATAGTTGACGAATATTCAAGATTAATTTTAAAGATGAAAAAACCTGGAAAGCCGTTTGCTCTCTGGTCTTCATCAATGGATATACCCGAGATGAACATGATTGATAACATTGAGGCCAATAGGGTGCCTGTCTTTCCTTCAGCTGTAAGGGCAGTAAAGGCCCTTGCTACACTTTATCAGTTTAACGTAAAGAAAAATGGAAGGAGTTAAGATGAAAGCTTCGGATCATTTTCTAAACCGATTTTTCTATCCTGAATCTATTGCAATTGTAGGGGCTACCAATAATCCTGCTAATCTAAATACTCCTTTAATGAAAAACCTGGTGAGATTGGGTTTTAGGGGTAAACTTTATCCAATTAATCCAAAAGAAAATGAGATTATGGGGCTTAAGGCATTCCCCAATTTACAGTCCGTCCCAAACCAGGTTGATCTGGTTGTCACTGCTGTTCCGGCTACCAGAACACAGGAGATAATTAAAGGGTGTGATGAAATTGGAGTTCGGAATATAGTTATCATATCGGGTGGATTTTCAGAAGGAGGCAGTGATGGACAAAAGCTTCATCAAGATCTACGATCATTTTTCAAAGAAAAAGGTATCAGGGCATTAGGACCCAATACCCTTAGCCCTATCAATACTTCCGAAAATCTCGCGATTAGTTACCATGCCTTGAAAAGTCTAAGAAAGGGGAACCTCTCTTTAGCCTTTCAATCCGGCTTTTATGAGCCAAAATTATCATGGATTTTTTCTCATTTAGGTATCAATAAAATCCTTGATATGGGCAATAAAATGAATATAAATGAGGTGGACGCTCTTGAGTATTTTGCACTGGACGCCTCCACAGAAATCATTGCAATGCATATTGAAAGCCTGCATGGTAATGGCAGGGATTTTTTTAATATTCTTAAGCAAGTATCCCTGGAAAAACCGACAATTATTCTCAAAAGCGGCCGGACTCAAAGTGGTTCACGGGCAGCTTCATCCCATACTGGCTCACTTGCTGGGGAAAATAATCTGATTTTTGACAGTATGCTTAGGCAAACAGCTGCTATTCAAGCCCATAGTATTGAGGAATTTTTTGATTTCGCCAAGGTATTCCAATATGTTGAATTGCCAAAAGGAAATCGTATGGCCTTGATCCCCTATTCAGGAGGTGAGGGTGTTATGGCCACCGACGCCTGTGAAATAAATGGTTTTAAAATGGCGAATCTTAGTAAACAAGGAGAGCAGCAAGTAAGAAAAATTGCTCCACCCTGGGAGGGAAGCTCTCTAAATCCATTTGATGCAGGATTTTGTTTTCAGTTCTTTTTTACTAATCTCTCATTTTTTTTTAAGACCTTGGCTGTTATTCCAAAAGATGAAAACGTAGACTGTACTGTAATGCAGTTACCTCCACCATGGTTATATAATTCCATTATACCTATGACAGAGGGATTGGGTGATGAATATATTGATATAATGTTGGCAATGAATGAGCCTGGAAAACCCTTTGCCTTATGGTGTACAACCATGGATGCTAGAGAAATGGAATTTGTACAAAGGATAGAGGCCCATAATATCCCTGTATTTCCTTCTTCTATTCGGGCTATTAAATCTTTGGCAGCTCTTTATCGTTATAGTATACGACATAAATGATGTGCTTAAAAACAAGGGATAATCTTTTCAAGGATTTTTCTCTTGTTTTCAAGGTGCCCTTAAGCTTTATTAAGGAATCAGAGCAACTATTCAGCTATTTCAAGGATACTGATTTCAGACAGGCAACAGATATAACCTGTCGCTGTGGATAAGCTGAATAGTTGCGAATCAGTTTTGTATCAGGTCCCCATCTCCCAGGAAGATAGATATTTTTCCTGCTCCGGCGTAAGGGTATCAATTTCAACTCCCATGGATTGCAGTTTAAGGCGGGCAATTTCCTGATCAATCTCAAGCGGCATTGGATAAACCTTGTTTTTCATATCGTTATATGTCTTGGCCATATATTCCGCCCCCAGGGCCTGGTTGGCAAAACTCATGTCCATAACGCTGGAAGGATGGCCTTCTGCTGCTGCCAGATTAACCAATCGTCCTTCACCCAACACATAAACCCTGCGACCATCGGAGAGGACAAATTCTTCAACAAATTCTCTGATCTGTCTTCGACCGACAGCTTCTTCAAGCAAACCTTTCAAGTCTAATTCCACATCAAAATGTCCTGAATTGGAAATAATTGCTCCATCTTTCATGGTCTTAAAGTGTTCTCTTCGGATGACATTCATATCACCCGTCAAGGTACAGAAAAAATTCCCAAGTGTTGCGGCCTGCGCAATTGGCATTACCTGATAACCATCCATTACAGCTTCCAGCGCCCTTAATGGATCTACTTCACACACTATAACATGGGCTCCATGGCCTTTGGCTCTAAAGGCTACTCCTCTGCCACACCAGCCATAACCGCTAACCACAAATGTACTACCTGCAATCAGACGGTTTGTAGCCCTTATGATCCCATCAAGAGTACTCTGACCGGTTCCGTAACGATTATCAAAAAAATGTTTGGTATTGGCATCATTCACTGAAAGCACAGGAAACTGTAATATACCATCTTTTTCCATACTCCTGAGTCGAATTACTCCGGTTGTGGTCTCCTCAGTTCCTCCAATAACATTTTTCAGAAATAGAACACGTTCTTCCTTAGATAAATTTTTTCCCCACTTTCTTACGCTTTGCTCAAGTTCATCCCATTTTTCAAGGGCCAAAAAATGGATGGAGCTCACAAGATCGGCACCATCATCCATTGTAATATGGGGTGTATGTTTAAGGGCGGCCAGGATATGATTATAATAGGTAGCATGATCCTCACCTTTGATAGAATAGACGGAGATTTGATCATCAACTACCAGGGAAGCGGCCACATCATCCTGGGTGGACAAGGGATTGGATGCGCATAAAACAAGATCCGCGCCTCCTGCCTTTAAAGTTTTCATCAAACCTGCTGTTTCTGTAGTAACATGCAAACATGCGGAAAGTTTGATGCCTTTTAAGGGCTTTTCTTTTAAAAAACGATCATGGATATTGTTTAGAACCGGCATGCTCATCCTGGCCCACTCAATCCTTAAACGACCTTTTTCCGCCAGGCCAAGATCCTTGATATCATAATCCATTGTCCAAATTCTCCTTTTATTGATAGATTCACAGTAAAAACAACGCTAGTGTTATGCCATCTAAATTAATATCGCAAAGAGGTTTCTGTCATTCCCGTGGAAGCGGGGATCCAGAAGCACCAAAACAGCCAAAAAATCTAATTTTTCAAGGCACCCTTTACTCATTTACTATTTAACTGCTTTTTTTAACACCTCGGCCATATCTGTCTTCTCCCATACAAATTCAGGGAGTTCCCTGCCAAAATGGCCATAATTACATGTCTTACGATAGATTGGCCGCAGTAAATCAAGCCTTTCAATAATGGCTGCTGGTCTAAGGTCAAATTCTTTTTCTACTATATGGGTCAATTCACAACTTGAAATAACACCAGTATCATAGGTTCTGATCATAACCGAAACAGGTTCAGGGCGCCCGATTGTATAGGCAACCTGGATCTCGCACCTTTTTGCCAATCCGGACGCAACAACATTTTTTGCTATGTAACGGCACATATAAGAAGCACTTCGATCTACCTTGGATGGATCTTTGCCTGAAAAAGCGCCTCCCCCATGATAACCAAACCCTCCATATGTATCCATAATGATCTTGCGTCCTGTCAGGCCGCAATCTCCCAAAGGGCCACCAATCACAAAACGTCCGGTGGTATTAATAAAAAACTGGGTATCATCATCAAGCATTTCATTTGGAATAACTTTCCTGACCACATCCTCGATAATTGCCTGGCAAATGGACTTATATTCTATATCCGGATCATGCTGCGCGGCAATTACCACGCTATGGATTCTCTTGGTTCCATTATCTGAATACTCTACTGTGACCTGTGATTTACCATCAGGCCTAAGCCAGGGAAGTTTCCCTGATTTACGAACCTCAGCTAATTTACCAGTCAAACCATGCGCCAGATAAATGGGCAAAGGCATTAAAGCTGGAGTTTCATTGCAGGCGTAACCAAACATCAGGCCCTGGTCTCCAGCGCCTTGTTCCTTGAAGAGACCTGCTCCATCATTTATACCAATTGCAATATCATCAGATTGTTTATCAATGGTGGATAGAACAGCACAGGTCTTCCAGTCAAAGCCCATGGTAGAATTATTGTACCCAATATCCTTAATGGTCTCACGTACGACTTCGGGTATATTAACATAAGCGGAGGTAGAGATCTCTCCAGCAATAATTGCCATACCAGTGGTGACCAGGGTCTCACAAGCCACACGCGCTCTTGGATCACTTTCCATCACCTTATCAAGAATATGATCTGAAATCTGATCAGCCACTTTATCAGGATGTCCTTCGGTAACAGATTCGGAAGTAAACAGGAATTTTTTAGATTTCATTTGGATCTCCTTTTATATTAGGATTTGTCATGTCATAGAGCAGCATTTTTCCCTATCAACCCCTTTGCAATTAACAGGCCGCTTAATTTTTGAATAATTGGTTATTCCCGGATGAATATTTATAATATCATAACATATTTTATATAAATTACTTATTTTTAAAATAATTGTAACACGTTAGCCATATGAAAGGGGCGTTAAAATGTTGTCAAATAGTGTCTGAAGTCAGTATTTTTTAAAAAAACAAAATAATTCAAATGATTTTTAATAAGCTAGGGAATAGAGAGATGGAAGGATTGCGGACTAGACTTTTAACAAACAGTTATCAATCAATCTTGTTTCGCCAACCTTAATCGACAGGGCCAACACATTTTTATCACCCAAAATGTCAATTTTTTCAAGTGTCAGAGGATCACAAATTGTGATATAATCGATTTCTGTAAATGAATGCGCCTTTATCAATCCTTCCAATGCATGCAAGAAAACAGAACCTTCCCTTTCTCCATCCCGAAACACTTGCTTGGCCAGGTCAAGACCTTTTTTCAGACAAAGCGCTGATTGGCGCTCTTCAATATTTAAATATTTATTTCTGGAGCTCATTGCAAGGCCATCTGCTTCCCGAACAGTTTCAGCGCCGATAATCTGGATATCCAGATTCAGATCTGTTACCATTTGACGGATAACGGCCAATTGCTGGTAATCCTTTTTGCCAAAAACGGCTATATGAGGCTTAGTAGAATTAAATAACTTGGCAACTACGGTACAAACTCCGTCAAAGTGACCAGCCCTTGATTTGCCGCAGAGGTGCTGTGTAACTTCTGCCACCTGAACCTTGGTCTGGTACCTGTCAGGATACATTCCATTAATAGTTGGCATAAAAACAATATCCACTTCTGCCTGAGCTGCTTTTTTAAGATCACCTTCTTTATCTCTTGGATATTGATCATAATCCTCATTAGGTCCGAACTGGGTTGGATTTACAAATATACTAATAATAACTTTGTCGGAGAGACTTTTGGCAATTTTCATTAATTTCAGATGGCCTTCATGTAAAAAACCCATAGTTGGTACAAAGGAAATAGTTCCACCAGCCATCCGAAAGAAATCAGCTTCGCGTTGCATCTCGCTAACAGATTCTATTATTTTCAAAGTCATAAATCTTGATATCCTCGTAAAAAAGCCATTAAATCTTCAGGGTACTTCTAATTTTTCAAGGCACCCTTATAAGCTATTATAATCATTATTTGCCAGTGCCTTTCCCATTTTACTCGAGGCCAGGCATAAATAATCATCCATATCAAGGGTCTCAGCCCGCTGTTGCGGTGAAATCCCGCATTCATCAAAGACCTTCAGAAAATCTTTTTTTTCCCAGTCAGGTATCAGTCCTTTGATGGAATTAAAGAGGGTCTTCCGTCGATAGGCAAATGCCATTTTAACTATTCTTCTGAAGATATCTTCCCTTTCTATTTGTTTGTAATAAGGCCTTTTAAAATCAAGATCAATAACCATTGAATCAACCTTTGGAACAGGCCAAAAGGCACCTTTTTTGACTGTAAAAAGTTTGGTAGCTCTAGCATGATACTTAATCAAAAGGGTCATAGAACCATATATCTTTCCACCAGGTTGCGCAGCTATTCTACGGGCTACTTCCAATTGAAACATCAGGACTGCCCTGGTAATAATGGCCCTGTTGTCGATTAGTTTTTCCAGGATAGGTTTTGAAATATTATATGGCAAATTACCAACTACAAGTATTTTTGATGTGTTAAATTGCCTTATTTCAGCAAAATTCCAACTCAGGATATCACGGTTAATGATGGTTACGTTGCTTATTTTCTGTAGCTCTAACTGATCCTTTAGTAAAGAGGCTAAATTATAGTCCTTTTCAATGGCTATAACATGACCTGCTAAACGAGCAAGGGGAATTGTTAATGCCCCCATACCTGATCCGATTTCAAGAACAAAATCATTTCTCTTGATTCCAGTGGTATCTATTATTTTGTTGATAACAGTATGGTCAACGAGAAAATGCTGGCCAAATCTTTTTTTAGGGCGGGTATCTAATGTGTTTTTAAACGCCGCTTTTTTTTGCGCCATTTCCTTTTCCTTATACGGGCTTCCCTCCATGTCTTTACACGCCTGAAAAAATGCAGAAAGAAAACATAGGAAGGGAGTGCGATAATACTTCCCACAATTATTCCTCCCAATAAAAAAGCAAGGAGAAAAGAGCTTCCTGCTCCCAGCATTTTACCGGCAACCACAAAAGATGCTTCACCAGAATTGATAGAATTAACTATGGCTGAAAATACGACCTTTTGTTCTGGCAGGCCTAATATATTAGACCCAAGATGATAAGTACTATAATATAATAGATACCAGTTTAAAGGATTACTGATCCATGTTCCAATGGCGGCTGTAATTTTGCTTCCTTTAAAAAAAAGGGCCAGCGTAACTGCCAGGATGGTCTGAAAAGGTATAATAGGCATAAGACCGGTAAAGACACCAAAGGACATCCCCAAGGCAAGGTTGTGAGGATTCCCCCTTAGCCTCATTAATTTCAAATAGTAGAATCTGACTCTTCTTTTTAATGTCAACGTAATTACAATTCTGTTTTTTTATACCATTGGTATAAGATCCTGGACAGGATACCTGGACCTTACATCCACTGTCATCTCAGCCCTTTCACCATTTAAAAGACGATAATAACCTGCCACTGCAACCATGGCACCATTATCTGTGCAATATTCAGGATGGGGAAAGGAGAGTCTTACATCTTTCTTTGCAGCCTCTTCTGCTAATCTGTTTTTTAGCCTGTTATTGCAAGCGACTCCACCTGCCAGGACTATATGGGAAGCCCCTACCTTATCCCTGGCCAGCATTAATTTATGAGCCAGAACATCTAGTACGGCCTCCTGAAAAGAAGCCGCAATATCCGACAAGGTTACTTCAGGATCGACTTGCCCTGCCTGCCATTTTTTCAGATAAATGGCAACGGAGGTTTTAAGGCCGCTAAAACTGAAATCAAGGGAATTTTTCGAAATATAGGCCCTAGGAAATTTAATTCTGTTCGGGATGCCGGTTTTAGCCATGTCTTCTATGGGCCTGCCTCCAGGATAACCAAGTCCCATAATTTTGGCAACCTTGTCAAAAGCCTCTCCTGCGGCATCATCCAGGGTCTGCCCCAATAATGTATAGCAGCCATAATTGTCTACCTTGTATAAGCTGGTATGACCACCTGAGACTGTCAGGGCCACAAAGGGAAAAGCAATGAATTCCTCTTCCAAAAAGATGGATAAAATATGGCCCTCCAAATGATTAATACCAATCATGGGAATCTTGTGTACATAAGCAAGGCCCTTGGCGTAATATAAGCCTACCAAAAGGGCACCAACCAATCCTGGGCCTATGGTTACAGCAATACCATCCAGATCTGTTATGTTGCAATTAGCCCTTTTAAGGGCCTCCTTAACCACTGGTCTAATATTTTTCAAATGCTCCCGGGAGGCCAGCTCTGGAACAACTCCTCCATGGGGACGATGAAGCTCGGCCTGGGTATGGATAACATTAGATAGGACTTGCCTGCCATCTACTACTACGCTGGCGGAAGTATCATCACAAGATGTGTCTATTCCTAAGATAATCATTGAAAAAAACAGCTTACATATGGGTTAATCAAGCCGGATTTGGCTTGGAAATGCTTTTTTTGGCATTAATATGATCAATTTTGGCTACAACCTTTTTCAGATGTTCGGCCATTTGTCCTGCTTTCAAATACCTTTTATTCAGTTCCTTTTCAAGGGCTTTATCTATAATTTTTTCAACAATGAACGGGATCTTTGGATTAAGTGTTCTTACTGAAGGATGCTTTTCTTTAGCAATCTTAAACATTAACGAGGTAATGTCTTCTCCTCTAAATGGCTTTTGGCCTGTTAGCATTTCATACAGCACTACCCCCATAGAAAAAATATCCGAGCGGCCATCAACTTTTTTTCCTGCAACCTGCTCAGGAGACATATAAGATGGTGTTCCCATTACAATCCCTGTCTGGGTCTTGGATTCAGATGTAATCCTGGCAATTCCAAAATCAGTTACTTTGATAGCATGATCGTCATTTCTCCGCATTATATTGGCCGGTTTGATATCTCTATGAACAATTTTGTTAGCATGAGCATAATCAAGGGCTTCTGCGACATGGGCCATAATGTTGAGCGTCTCTCTCATAGGCAGGAGATGCCCTTTTTTAGTGTGCCCTTCCAATTCTTCTCCGTTAATATGTTCCATAGCAATAAATGCCAGATCATTCTCTTCCCCACAATCATAGATCGTCACAATATTGGGATGGGCAAGCAGACCTGCTGATTCAGCCTCCCGAAAAAATCGATCTTTAAGTTCATCAACTGTATCTTCATCAAATTCGGACAAATTTATAGCCTTTATGGCTACGGTACGATTCATCTTTGGGTCTCGGCCTTTATAAACAACTCCCATTGATCCCTGACCCAGCTTACCTAGTAGTTCATAGCGTCCCAATGTTGGTTTTGGGGCCATTAAAGAGGAGGCAATATCAGCAGGATACTTTCCATCTGTTGAGCCAAAGATCATGGTTCCCTCAGGATCTTTGAGCCTGGATATCCGTTGATCAAGATCTCTAAATGCCTTGCAATCTTTAATAATAAGCTTGTAAATGGAAAGAGCTTTGGAAAATTGTCTCTTTTTTTCATAATCAAGTCCAAGCTTATATAAAAGCTCCTTTGTATTATCATCTGTCAGGGGAAGATTTTGAAACTTATCAAGCGCAAGGTCCAACATCCCTTGTTGCTGGAAAGAAATGCCCAGCATTTTATTCATTTCCAGAAAATCAGGTTCTCTTTTTTCCCTGATATTTGCTATCATAATAAAATGTTTGAAAATTATCAATACATAACCTATACTTAGCATGATTATGGGTGGTGCAATCTTTATCCATATATGAGAAG
>Ga0209345_10005904_pt1:0-5000 | contig 11207 bp, 7 predicted proteins | sample Cruoilmetagenom7_FD_187294 | JGI IMG/M metagenome (GOLD analysis project Ga0209345, IMG submission 187294) | Oil polluted marine microbial communities from Coal Oil Point, Santa Barbara, California, USA - Sample 7 (SPAdes) (version 2) | ecosystem: Environmental > Aquatic > Marine > Oil...
TCGTTCGCATCCTGAGCGAAACGCGGGCCAATCTGGTGGCGCAATATAAGGCGCTGATCGCCACGGAGGAAGTTACCCTCCAAATCACCGAAGATGCGATTGCCCAAGTGGCCAAAATTGCCGCGCAGGTGAACGAAACCGTCGAGAATATCGGTGCGCGGCGTTTGCAGACGGTGATGGAAAAACTGCTCGAAGGGGTCAGTTTTGATGCTGAGGATCTGAAGGGGCAGACAGTAATAGTCGATGCCGATTACGTACGTGAACGGCTGACTGATCTGGCGCGGGACACTGATCTGAGTAAATATATTTTGTGATCGCCCCTGTCTGAGCGTTTGGCCTGAGCATTTGGCCTGAGCGTTTGATCCCCGCGTTTGGTTCCCGCCCCCACCATGCCGGCCCCGGGCCAAAAGCTAGGGGTTTTTGCAATTGCTTACTCGTGCATAGGGCGCGTTTGGCGCTCTGGCCCTGCTATTCAGTCGGCGCGTTTTCGCTTTGTTGCCGTGCCCACATATCGGCATACAAACCGCCGCTGCCAAGCAGGCTGGAGTGGCGGCCTTGTTCAGCTACGCGGCCTTCGTCCAGCACCATGATCTCATCTGCATCGGCAATGGTCGAGAGGCGGTGCGCGATCGAGATGCCGGTTCGATCTACCGAAACCTTGTGGAGCGTGCCTAAAATATCCTGTTCGGTGCGGGAATCCAACGCGCTCGTCGCTTCATCTAGCACCAAAATCGGGGGGTCTTTCAGCAATGTGCGTGCAATGGCGACGCGCTGTTTTTCTCCGCCGGACAGTTTTAGGCCGCGTTCGCCCACTTCGGTGTCGAAACCCTTAGGCAGCTTATTGATGAAGGGTAGGATTGCGGCGCCTTGCGCTGCGGCGATGATATCGCTCTGCGATGCGCCCTCGCGGCCATAGCCGACGTTGTAGCCGATTGTGTCGTTAAACAGCACACTGTCTTGCGGCACAATCCCGATTGCTGCGCGCACGCTTTCCTGCGTTAACTCGCTGATGTCCTGACCATCGATTAAGATGCGCCCCGACCAAGGGTCGTAAAAACGGAACAATAGCCGGGCGATGGTCGATTTGCCTGCGCCTGATGGGCCCACCAATGCGATGTGGCCGCCCGCGGGCACATGGAATGAAAGGCCGTGCAGGATTGTGCGGTCCTGTTCATATCCAAACACCACATTTTCGAATGTCACAGTGGGTTCGCGGATGGCCAGTGGGGGCGCGCCGGGCCGGTCTTCAACTTCCACTTCGCTATCCATCAAATGGAACATCGCAGCCATGTCGATCAGACCTTGCCGAATTGTGCGGTAAACAAATCCAAGCAGATCAAGCGGGCGGAAAAGCTGGGTCAGATAGGTGTTTACGAACACCAGATCGCCAACTGTGAGCAAGCCTTTGCTCCAGCCCCAAACGGTATATGCCATCGCGCCGCCCATCAAAAGACTTGTGATCAGCGACTGCGCGATATTGAGTAGGCCGAGCGAATTTTCCGATTTTATCGCCGCTTCTGCATAAGCCCCGGTGGCGGAGGCATAGCGTTCTTGTTCGCGCTTCTCTGCGCCGAAATATTTGACGGTTTCGTAATTTAATAGCGAATCCACAGCGCGCGATAGTGCCTGTCCGTCCAGCTGGTTCATTTTCGCGCGCAGTTTGGTCCGCCATTCGGTAATCCACCGCGTGATAAGGATATAGGCAATCACCGTCAGCGCAGTGGCCATCACCAGCCCGGCCCCGAAATTGATGTAGAAAATGATCCCTACCGCTACCAGTTCGATGATTGTCGGGGCGATATTGAACAATAGGAAATAGAGCATGGAATCGATGCTCTTGGTTCCGCGTTCGATGGTTTTGGTGACTTCGCCTGTGCGGCGGGACAAATGAAAACGCAGGCTAAGCCGGTGCAGGCGGTGGAATACATCCTCTGCCAATTGCCGGGTGGCATCCTGGCCAACCCGTTCAAAAGTTATGTTGCGCAAATTGTCGAACACCACGCTGGTAAATCGGCCCAATGCAAAGGCCATGACCAAAGCCACCGCAGCCATCATCGCAGTATTGTCGGGCGTGGTCATAATATCGACCGCCCGTTTATAGGCAAAGGGCAGGGCGATTGTGACGCCCTTGGCCATCAGTACCAGCAATATCGATACCACGATCCGGCGTTTCAGGGCCGGATTATCATGGGGCCACAAATAGGGCAGGAACCGGCGCAGCGTTTTCCAGCTATCGTGATCGGCGGCGGGCGAGGTGGGAAAATCAGGAGGCATGAACCATGCATTTGCGCGCGCGCTGGCCAATACGCAATGGTTTGTAGGCGGCCAATGTTACCGTGAATGCTGGGGCCAGTGTTGGGGCCAGTGTCCGGGCCAGTAATGTAATAGTGGGGGGCAGATGTTTCTGGCGCGGTGCCTGCTTATCTATGCCGGTGTTTAGCGCGCGCTGCCAGGCAGATCGAACAGGATCTGGCGGCTTTCAAAATCAATGGCCACCCGGTCAAACAGGCGCAAGCTGGACATGCCCAATATCAAAGTGGGCCGATTGTTCATGCCCAGTGCTTTGAATGCCGGGCTGTCGGCAAATGTGATTGGAATGTTCCTGATTTGCATTCCTTGAATTTTCATCGACCGTGCAACATCCAATGTCCCGCTCAAAGCCGCGCCATTTACATCCCTTGTTATTGTGGATTTGATCCGGCTTGCGCGTAATTTACGCCGCAGCGCAAGATTGGCGATGCTTTCCTGCGCGCCAGTATCAATGATGACGGCGGTTTTTACCCCGTCGATCATAGCATCGGTGATGATCAGCCGGCCCAGCTTGCGCCGGGCTCTCACTATGATCTCATAACCGCGATTGCCGCCCAATTTGCGCGCATTGTTAACAGCAATGGTCTGCGCCTTGAAATCGATCAGCACCCGCATGTCCTGCAAACTATCCAGACCAAGGATGCCATCAGCGCCGATATTGCGTGCTTCTAGTATGGGCGCTGTAATATTGTCGAACACGCGGGCGGCAAATTCCAGCCCGTCCAGTTCAACCAAATGCACCAAAGCCCGGCTGGCTATGCCCACTAGGGTTGCCATTCCCGCCGGCCTTAGTTGCAATTTCTCGCTAAGCCTGCGGGTGACCACGGTTGCTTGCGATCCAGTGTCGATCATGAACCGGAACGGGCCATGCCCTTCGATCGTGACCGGAACGGTCATACGTTCGTAGCGGTCTTGGGCCGCTTCTACGATTTGGGCGCCTGTTTCGGTTCCGGCAATATCGTCCCCGGTGATCGGGGCAATAGGGGGGATCGCTAGGGCGCTGGCCCCCGCTGCGCTTAATAGGAACCCTAGAGGCATCTATGCTCTCCTTCGCTGCGTATTTCTCGCTATCAGCGTTGGATCATACCATGAGATCTGGTCTTGCCCAGATTGGCGCTATGGCGAGGGGGCATCCTCATGCTCAAGGCCGGGTGATTGCCGTTGGCGCAACATTGCCCAGGTTTCGCGCAATAATGGCGGGCGCAGTGCCCAAAGGGTTGCAATATAGGCCAGCGCGCCAGCGGGCACGATCAACACCAATTGAATATGCGCAGGGGCCGCGCCAAGGGCGGCCTTCGCGGCTGATACGATCAGCGCCATTATTGCGCATGCAAATATGATGGGCAGCAATTCTGCGATTAATTTGCCGAATGAGAGGCCAATGACCGGCAATGTCAGCGCAAGCGTCACCAGTAAGAGGAGCGGCGCGCCTATCCACCACGCTTGCACCAGCCCCATCGGGCCATAGGCAATCCCGATCAGGAACAAGGCAGGGTATAATACCGCGCCCACCGCGCTGGTGGTGAGGTATATACGCGCCTTGCCCAATGCATTGGTGGCTGGCGAACAGACAATTTGCAGCGCCATTGCCGGCATTGCAATCGCCAGTCCGGCAACGATCGGTGCCATTGCGGACCATTTCGCGCCAAACAAGGTCAGGATTGCCGCATCAGCTACTAGCGAAAGCCCTATATAGATGGGGGCGGTAACCAACAGCACGGTCCGCAATGTTCGCAAAAAGAATGGCGCAAGCGACCGGCCCGCCTTGTGCAATTCGGCATAGGCGGGGAAGGCAACTTCGTTAATCGGGGGAAGGAAACGCCCGGTCACGATCAACGTCAGAAACAGGGCCTCGGAATAAAGCCCCAAATCATGGGTGTTAAACACTCGCCCTGCGATGAAGATGTCGCTCTGACTTTGGATGATCCAGAACAGCTGGCATAGTGTTAAAGCGCCGCCGAAGGAAAGGATGGCCCCCGCGCCGCGAAAGTTGAAACTTGGCCAAACCAGCAGGCGGGCAGCTATGGTCAGGCCCAATGCGCGCGTGGCCGCCATTGCGATCGGCGCATAGACCAGCGCCCAAACCCCAAACCCCAACCACGCCAAGATCAGTGCCACGCTGGCGCCCACCAATGCGCAGGCCAGATTGACCAATCCTTGATTGCGAAATTCAATCCGCCGCGCGAGCAGCGCCGATGGCAAGGCAATGAAAGGTGTGGTGAGGAAAATCACAGCCTGAATACGCAGCATATCAGCCACCAGCGGTTGGCCGTAATAAGAAGCGGCCAGCGGGGCGAGCAGGAATTGCGCCGCGGCCAATGCGCCATTGGCTAGAAACAGCATGCCGAAAACTTGTGACACTTGCCTGTCATCCACCCTGTCGGCCTGGATCAAGGAAGTGGCAAAACTATAACCATTAAGGAATGCCAGCGCCGTCAGCACAACTTGGGTTAGGGCGAACAAGCCATAATCACTGGGTTCCAGCAGACGCACTACTATCAAGGTAGACGTCCAAGTGATCGCCTGCGCCAAAACCTGGGTGCCCCAACGCCATGCCATCGCGCTGCGGACCCGCTGCGCAAAACCTGCATCGGCCAATTCTGGCTCTGTGAACCCTGATTCGATCTTATTCTGCATTACATTGCACCCAATAATCGAGAATCGTGAACAAATCGCAGCGCAAAAACCGA
>Ga0209345_10005905_pt1 | contig 11202 bp, 15 predicted proteins | sample Cruoilmetagenom7_FD_187294 | JGI IMG/M metagenome (GOLD analysis project Ga0209345, IMG submission 187294) | Oil polluted marine microbial communities from Coal Oil Point, Santa Barbara, California, USA - Sample 7 (SPAdes) (version 2) | ecosystem: Environmental > Aquatic > Marine > Oil seeps ...
CTACTTCCGCTTCCACAAAAGATTGACCAGCCAGAATTTATCAATCTTTCGAAAATCAACTTCAGGGAGATACTCAACAATAAATCTTTTTACGTGGAGGTCTTTGATATACCAGATGTCCCCGCCCTGGGACGCTGTCCGGTTCGTACCCCGCTTCCGGGCTTTGAGCTTGCCGGCTTTGATCCATCGGGTAATCGTCTTCGTGTCAACCCCGAAACAATAAGCTAGGCTGCACGCGCTCTGCCCCCCCAGGTTCGCAGGCAGACGTTCTCTCCTCCTTTTCGCGGCTATCCCGGTTACCGACCTTTCGAAGCCTTCTCTCTTGAGTTTTCCCCGGATTGTTTCAAGAGAGAGATGGGCGTTTTTCTCAAGTATTTTAAGTTCCTGCTCCGTCCAGTCAGTGCCTTTCCTGTGCTTTTTGATCCATCCCTGTTTCCCGGCGTACTTTGTGATCGCCTGCCTGGGTATCCCGAGCTTTTGCGTCAGGGCTTTTATCTCGCCCCTGCCCGTAATCTCCTGGTATACCCTCTCTATGTCGGCATGCATCTCCGGCGTGATAGTGTATTTTAAATGGCGGCCGCCGCCATTATTCTCCCCGGTCAAGCCTTTGTTCTTACATATCTTGCTGCAAAACCGCGGCGGATTGTCTTTCCCGCGCCATACGCTCCCAAACGCCCCGCATACCTCACAGTTAAACTCATAAACAGGCATCGCTTCCTCCGTCATCTTTCATTATCTTACTCATGCCCGCAATTATCCCCCTGGCCTTTGGGGTGGTCATGAATCTCATGGCATCCACGTGCGCGTATTTCCGTATGTAGAGCGCCAGTTGCCGGTCATTCCAGCCAATCTCCTTTTTCAGCCATTTGATTTTCCGGTACTGCGCGCAACTCGCATGCCCGTGATGCTCTTCGCATCTGCACCGGATTTCCTGAGAATCAAGATGTTTCATGAGCTCAAGAAACTGATGTCTCGCAATTTCGTGCAATTTTTTCTTTCCGAACCTGGAATGCAGGGTTTCATATACAAACCCCTCCCCGCCATACGGTTTGGCCAAGGCCCAGAACCTTCTCAACTCCCCCTGACTCTTCCAGGGGGTTTTGTGGGCGGGCACAAAACCCGCCCCTACAGACGCACGGCCGTGCGTCTCTACCTTATCCCTTTGACCTTTCATCTTTCACCTCTTCTCGGCCATACTACCTCCTTCAGGTTAGGGTCCCATACCTGCCGTATCTTTTGCACCTGTGGAGATTTCGGGCCGGTATATCTGATATGGATATATGCTTTCCCCTCTTTTCTGAGATACCCGGCTTTGACAAGGTATCGACAATATGTCTTCGCTTCTTCCTTTGAAACCTTATGCTCTTGTGTGTTCGAAGCCGCTATCAGGTCCTCCAAAATAAATCGCTTCAGAATACGCATCACCCTCCACATTTGATCCCTTCCGAGCCCCTGTGTTACATGCGTGCCGTCACGCCTTACCCTCGGCGGTTCAATCGCGTCTTTAACCAGTTTATACACTACCGGCTCAAAAGGTTTGCCGGGCTGCAGTAGAGACGCAAGGCCTTGCGTCTCTACTTGCGTCTCTACTTCGAGATACCCTGCAGCAACCAGCGATTTGATATAGGTTGAGACGGAACTGCGGTGATATCCCGACGTCTCATCGGCAACCTGCGTGATAGTAAATCTTTTAAGCTCCCGGATAGCCCCCCAGAGAGCATCTCTCCCTTCGTAATGTCCTCTCTGATGTACCGGCTTCATGCTCATGCTAACCTCCTTGCCGGGGCTTCGCCTGTCCAGAGCGTCTTCTTGCCCCATTCCTCCAGGCCGATCTCCTTTATACCCATGCCCAGGGCCTCTTCCTCAACCCGGGCCAGGTTCACGCATATGCGTCTTACCGAGCCCTTGGCTACATTTACTATCAATGACAAAAGATCATCCCTGATGGTCGCCTGGGCGCAATAAAACTGCGAAAGCACCCTGGCGTCCTCAACGTCGGACGGCTGAGCCGGCACCCAGTCAAGCACGCGGCCGTGAAAACGTTCCCACTTCTTTAACTTCATCGGTATCCTCTCCTCGCCGATGAGCAGGATGGGCGCGCCGCTTCCGTCATAAAGATCCCTGATGATATTCACGGCCCGTTTGTCCACAATGTGGTCCATCTCGTCTACAATGAGAGGCTGCCCTCCCAAACGCAGGTGGTCTATTATCTGGTCGGTCATCTCATAGACTGTCCGTGCCTGCGCAACGCCCATCTCCTTGAGGATGGCCGCCAGGATCGCCTTCTTGCTCCATGTGGACCTGCATTCCACATAATACGCCTTATACTTGACGGCCACATGGCACGCGGCAAACGACTTCCCCCAGCCGCTCGGTCCATAAAAACAGACCATGCCGGGCAGGTATCTGGGCCGTTTCATGGCACGCTCCAGGGCCTTCATGCATAACGCGACATTGTGCAGGGGGGCTATAGTGCCGTTATTCTCCATCTCAATCACCTCCTCTCACCATATAGGCGTCTCCGAAATCCTCTTCCATTGCCTTGTATGCCCTGTAATCAGCCGTTGCCTGGAAGTGCTTCCAGAAAGCATGCTCTTCATGGCTGAGCTCTCGTATCTGTCTGAGTTCTTCGAGTCCCTTCCAGGTTTTATATCTGTCTCTCCCATCTTCAGGGATCGTAAAACCCTCCGGGAGGACTTCTTCTTTTTCAGCGGCCATCTCCGCCATAAGCTCTTTTCGAGCTTTTTTAGCCTCGAGGTTGATCAGCCTGGCCTCTCTCTGCTGATGAACCTGGATATCATCCCTTAATTCGGTTTCCTTTCGCACCTTCCGCGCAGTGTGCGATGCCGTGCCGATTGCGATAATCTCTTGTCTGCTGACCAGGCCGAAGGCATCCTTGAGCTGTCTCGCCTTTTTCCGAACCTCTTTCATGTATCGGGCACGCACCTCCATGAAGCGCGTCACTTCATCCGAGCTTTCACCGGGGATCCCTCGCGGGATGGGTTCCCCAAGGTCTATGAAATTTCCCTCAAGGTCGGTCAGCATGGCCGGAGCCTCTTTGTCGTATGGGTCGATGCTGATCTGCACCCGATCGAGTCCGTTTATCTTGAATGAGAAGAACTCCCTGTAATCGTCTTTTTTCACCCGGACACCGACTTTGGCCTGGCGTGGAACCCGCGTATACACTGGGAAACATATATAATCGAGGGTTTCATCAGACATCCTCACCCTCGCCTGGGCCTCCAGCCCTTCTTTTAAAACATCGGCTGGAACGATCTTTTTTCCTTCCGTGAGCTTTTTAATCCGGTTATTGTGCTCATTAACGACCTTGAAAACCAGATCTATAAATTCCTCAACCGTCATGAGCCCGCCGGTCTTTCTCTCTTTTTTCAGGGTTTTCTGGATTTCATTGTTTTTCCATGCATCATGATTTCGCTTCCTGTATCCCGGAGGGAAGTGTTCCTTCATGATGAGGTCTATCTGGTTCATGATGTTTTCGATCGGTTTCTGCCAGGGCTTCTGTGGCTGAGCCCTTTTGTGGTCTATATAGTATTTATCCGCAAAGGTGTTGTAATCCCCTGTGTAGCAAAACTGCCTGATGGATTCTCTAATATGGGTGATGTGATTCGCCCCCTCGGGCTTGCCCCAGTCGGTGAAGATCTCGTCCGGGATGCCGTATCTGAGCGCTTCGCGAAGGGAATGCCCGACTGTGAAGCTGTTATAAGGGCCGAGTTCGATCCAGACCCCGTTGATCATCCGGCTTGCGCAGTCCATCCAGAAATAGCCGTTCGGGGTGATGATCGTATCCGTCTCCGGATCGTAGACCTCATAATCGAATATCTTCTGATCTCCGCATATCACCGACTGAGCCGGGACGGATAGCCAGTTGCGGATGATCTTCGGCACGCATTCCAACTCGAATCCGAGATCCCCTTTCACGATTCGGGTCCACACGTCTGCCGGCACTTTCTTAATGAGGCGGGTGAAGTTGGAGTAGTCCCCCAGCTTCCACCCTGATTGCTCCGCCTTGCGGGTAAGGGCCTTGAAGGCCGCCTTCTTCCCGCAGTGAAGATTCCCGGCATACACGGCCATTCCGAATGCCAGGGCCACGGCGTCAAATGCATTGCTTTTCGGCAGAATATGTTCCGGATCCATGTCTGTAGAGACGCACGGCCGTGCGTCTCTATTCTTTTTCCCGGCCCAGTCCACCCAGCGCCAGACAGTGCTGGGATGGACGCCGTAGATACCGGCGAAGTCTTTGACCGCAGAATCTCTGCCGCTGTATCGAGGCAATGTGTTTATATATAGCCCCACCTTTATCTTCCTGGCGATTTTCGGGTCCTGAAGGTCTTTGGGGGTAAGGCCGACCTCCCTCGACTCGTCGGGGATGATCGTCTTCTCTCTGCTATTTGCATGTTCCGTGACAGGTAACATAAGGGGTTTTTCCTTCTTTAGATATCCGGCCTTGACATCAGGGGGGATATCGAGACATGAGAGGGCGATCTGTGTGATCATCCCGTTCTTCCCTCCCCCATTCGGAGAGGGAACGGGTCTCATTATTTTGTAGTGGTCGGATCTAATTCTCTTACGAATTGCTCTTTCTGTCAGGTTTTCGAGTTCCGCCACCTGCTTTTGACTTAGCCAGCATTCATCCATGAGATAATCCTAGGTAACCCTGTGTTATTATTTGATAAAATCAGAATAAGTTTTACTGTAAGTCATGCTTTTCGAGTTCCTCCACCTAGTTCCTCCACCTAAGGGGGGGTGGAGGAACTCGAATCGGCTGCTTAGCAGTGTGGCAAAATGTCCCATCTCTAATCTCCCTGTTTTCCTTGTCCTGTTTTGGCATAGTTCTTGCATTCAGATTTACCTTGAATTGACTCATCCCTTAAAATCCTCTGATTTTTTCGGTGGAAATACAAAGAGACTATCTGGCTCCCAGCTCCTTTTTGCCTGGCTCCTTTAACCCCTTTAACTCCCTCATAGCCTTATCCGCGCATACCTCACATATCCCATGAGAGATCGAATCATTCCCATCGGATGTCACCTTCTTCGTCTTTCCACACCAAGCGCAAACTGTCTTCATGACACCCTCCTTTTGCCGATGCGATCATGTTCCCGGCGCCGGGAATCAGATAGACTTCCCTGCTCCTGGCTCCTTCTTCCTCTTTTCCCTGTAATTTACAAACATCGGCGGTTCAATCGACGACAAGCTTATGCACGCCTCTCTTCGAATCGTATAATCGTCCTTCTTTTCAAGAAATATTGCCAGCCGCCCGTCTTTGACCGTTCCATCGGTCTCGCCCTCAAAGAGGCTGGCGTTGTTTTTTGTGCGTATCTGAAAAAAGCTTTCCGGCAGAACAATGCCCGGTTTAGTCTCAATAATGACCGACACCATGCCTTTGGAGCGTTTAAAGGCTCCTTTAAGACTGCGGGCGACATTAGCCTCGTATAACCTTCGCAGTACATAATCTCTATACATTTCCCCTTCCTCCTTTCACCTTGCCTGCGCCCTATATCCTCCCCAGAACCGCAAGACCCGCCAGAATCAGAATTTACTTCGCCTCCTTCAATATCTCTATCCGGGTTTCCCCGGCCTTTATCTTCTTGTTGATCCTCTTCTTCTCCTCTTTCAGCTTCTGCACCTCCGCCCGCAGCGCGCCCTTTCCAGGGAGGGTGTACACGCCCGACTTCCTTGCCAGGAAGTCGACAGGGTCCGTATTGCCGATGGAGATGCAGAACGCAGGCAGAAATATGGCTGGAAAGCGGTGAAACTCCTTGCTTTCCGCTGTCCAGCTATCGAGCCTCGCCTTTGTGATCTCCGCTCCGGTAAGCTCGCTCATCCTGCCGGCCACGTAATACCTCGAATTCGGGCACTGTTTGAGGGATGCTGAGATCAATTCGCGGAACTCGATGTCTATGCTGAGGCTGCCGGCCTGAGGCTTCTCTCCGCCCTTCCGATCCTCGACCAGTATGTCGAAGAGGCTCAACTGCCGGCCCGCCTGTTCGTCTGTTTTTTGTTTGCGATTAGACATTGACATTGCTCAAAAAAAATTGATATGATCCCCCCGATAACCCGGAACCGAAAACCCATGACCTTCCCAAACCATGAATGAACGGCCCTTTGGCTGTCAGGGGGGTTAATATTTTCACTTTATTTATTGAGCCAGCGATATATCGTTGCCGTGTGAACATTGGCCATTACTGCAAGCTCTTCTTTTCTTATTTCCGGAAATTTCTTGTTGATTCGCATAACGTTTGCCCTGGCCTCTTTGTTGCGCTTGCAGGTATAGCCTTTCCGCATGGGTTTCTTTAACGGTTCACAGTTCTCGGTTTTTTTTGCATAGCGATAGACCGTATCTAAAGAGATGTTTAATTTTTTCGCAAGTTGTTCAACCGCGCGGCGCCGCTCTTTGGTCCATCGCTTGAGAAAGACGATATCCTTTAAATCATTGTGTATAGCGGATGCCTGAGGCGGCGCGATACGACCCTGGGCATATGCCCAGACCAGGTTGGCGGCTGCTATTTTGTAGGCTGTGGCTTTGGGCTGACGGGATTCAAAGGTGATGAGCTGTAGACCTACGGGGTTGTAGGTGGGCATTTCGGTTTCGCGTTCGTATTTTGTTCCCTTGCCGGTATCGAGCTCCGTCGTCAATTTGACGACGGAGCTCCAACGGGGATCTTCGATATGCGGATTGCGCTTTATAATTTTATCAATCGATCGTCTTGGTGTTTTATACTCCAACCATTCACCGATCGCCCGGCGCGTAAAATACGGCACGCCGTCGATCCAGCAGGCCTCATCGAGATGGATGTCTTGATAAAAAAAATGTTGAAATGGTTCTTCTGGGGAATATACTTCTATATCCATCATAAGTCCTCCTCAGTTGTCCCGCGGGCGCCTGCCCGCGGGGCGGGAATAGATGAAAGGTGGTGATTCTTTTGACTGATGAACGGCAAACATCTTTACTTCAAAACATAATGACCGCCCAGGTTCTCGTCCTGGCAAATCAGCTCAAACGCAAAAAGGAAGCAAAAGGAACCTTGAGTACGAACGATTACACACAGGATGCAATACAACTAATCAAGCACAAGAAGACAGATATTTTAAGGTCTCTTCTTTCATAGTGGTATAACGAACGCTCTCGATATTCACGATATGCGCGTTTTCCATCACCCTGGCTGCTTCTTCTAAAATATGAAGCGCTTGCAGCATATATACGCCGGAGAGCGCCTCAATGATTTCAAAACATTTTTCTGATACTTCGAGGTCTGTTAAATATCCATTCTCTGACATGGCTTTCTCCTTATGCTGTGTATCCGGTTTCTCTATGTTGGTTATGTTGATTACTGAATTGTGCATAATGATTGTTTTTACCTCCTTTACGCCGCCCGCGAGGGCGGGGTAAATAGCTTGATCTCAGCGCCCTTCAAACCTGAAAAGGGAAAGCAGTATCTCGATTCGCTATAATTATATTTTCTTAAGCCTTCGGATTTCATGTTCTGCGGCTGAAAAGGCTCTATCAATCGTTTGGTCATCAACAAGAGAAGATATGGAAATAAACGCTATTCTCAGCGCACAATGATCACATAAGTAATATCCTTTAGATGATGTCCATCCTCCGGTGGTGTCGGAGTTACTACCGCATTCAATGCAGGCCCTTTCGCCCGGCTGGTTGTGTTTGCTTCCTGCTTTTAATGCTCTCTCGATCGTCTTTTGTCCTTCAGGGCTGTTGAGATATCTGTCCAGCTCTTCGGGGTTTGTTGTGTTGTTTATTTTTATACGTGACATAGGGCCTCCTTTACGCCGCCTTCCTGCGAGGCGGGAATAGAGTTTCAACCGGCACATCAAGCTCCCTGGCTATGGCTTCCTGGGTCGGCCGGGGGGTCTGGCGATCGTGTATCGTGAAGGCGACCCAACTCCGGGTTCTTTTTATCCTGCGGGCAAGCTCGGCTATGGTTAAATCCTTATCAATCAATAACTTTTTCCTGTCTTTTGGTGTCATAATCTCTTTTTTTTACCCCCTGTCTATACTCTTGTATATATTATAATCACGATAGCGAATTATGTCAAGAAGGAAATGCACTATAACAAATAAATTCTTACTACGCCTCATAGACATTATGGAAGCTGAAGGATATAATTTTACCTCTGATAGAGGTAAGTTTGCTGATTATATAGGGATTGCTCGTTCGTATATGTCAGGAATCCTGAACGAAAAAAATAAAAATCCTTATAAATTAATATGCGGTATTGCGAATTGTTTCCCTTTTTATAATATTAATTGGCTCCTAACCGGCGAAGGCGAGATGTACAGATCCCCAGGAGAAGCCGCACCGGTACCTCCGGGGGTGAGTGAGCCGGATCCCGGACGTGTATCCTCGGAGGGATATGCCGCTGCGATCGCCAAGGACTATACGTTGGTAAAAAGGATATTTACTGAGATGGAAGAGGGTATGAAGAAAGGATTGACGGAAGGGGAATTATTTGATATCTTGGAAAGGATGCTGGAAATTGAACAAATCAAACAGAGACGCAGACCAAGACCTCAGCCTGAACCTGCTGTTGAGCCGTTGCCCCGGCCTCTGCCTGACTCGACCATACTGGATATTATGCGGAGAATAGTGAAAGAAGAAGTCCCGCCCGAGGGTAGCCCGGAGCGACGGAAGTGTATGGCGGAGATTACTAAAGTATTGAAGGAATCAGATGATATAAAGGGTGATATATCACCGGAAACACCCTAAAGTATTCGAGCCAACCCTCCGAAAAGAAAGGAAAATACTTAATTTAAGGGGGGTTATAATGGCAAACGCGTTGATTTGCTCCAGTATGGAAGATAAAAAGGATTATAGAAATGTCGAACGACGGTTACCTGATTTCCTGAGTAATGAACATCATTGGCCAACATTGAGGGTGCGGTGTCCAATACATGGGTTGATTCCATTTTCTAAAGCTGAACAAACTATAATTGATCACTGGACATTTCAGAGACTTCGCCGCATTAAGCAGTTGGCGCTATGTTATTATGTTTATCCAGGAGCAGTTCATACCAGGTTTGAACATTCCTTAGGGGTCATGCATTTTTCCACTCTGGCCTTTGACTTACTTCTCTCTAAGTATGCAAATTTGATGGAAGATGCTTTTAAACAAGTGGAAGAGATCGGCAAAAATAAAACGCTGGCAAAGGCTCGTCAACTTGTCAGGCTATTAGGGCTTACTCACGACATCGGTCATACACCGTTTTCTCATGCTGGCGAAATACTCATAAATGGTAAGCATGAGAATCTATCATCCATAGTTGTGACCCAGCGAGATCTACTAGGAGATTTATTAGACGATAACTTCTTTAAAGGGGCTTCATCCCTCTTGGGACGGATACTCGATAAGACTAAGCAGACAGAGCTTCCTCCTCAAATACAGATTATCCAACAAATATTTAGTGGTCAACTTGATTTCGATCGTGCAGATTATCTACTCAGAGACGCATACCATTGCGGCGTGGATTATGGTAACTTTGATCATCATCAATTGATTGATTGTCTAGCCTTGGCGTTAAATCCGGATACTGGCGAGCATGAGATCGGTATTACCGACGATGGCGTTTATAGTTTTGAGGCTCTTTTGTTGGCTCGGCTTCAAATGAATCTCCAGGTATATGGTCACAAGATTCGTCGTATCTATGACCTCTATATTCAGGATTATTTAAAATGTTGGGCTAAAGATAAAATTAAATCACCGAATGACGTTCTAAATTGGGACGATGATTTGGTTTTAGGGCAAATTTATTCCGATGCAAAAACATGTCCTCAGAACAATCGAAATGACTTAGCTAAAAGGATTATTGAACGGCGTCACCATAGAGAGATATTTCACTCCCGAAGCTATATCGATCCAAGGCAGAAACAAAAAGTTAAATCAGTTTGTAAAGAACTAAAAAAGGAGTTCCCTGCTGTTGATTTCATATGTGATGTTTATGATGATTGGATACACAAGTTATATGTGCCTGGCAGGATGGAGCAGGAAAAAATCGAGGATTTTTTTGTTATCGAGGGGCACAATAACAAGTCTGAACAGATTGGAAAGGTGAGTAAGATACTTTCAACAATTCCGACTAAATACCGTCTCGCTAGGATTTTTACCAGCGAGATAGATCGTAACGAACGAGACAAATTAGAAAAAAGAGCTGAAGATCTTTATAATAACAGAAGGGATTGATATGGATACTCAGATTGAATATGGTTATAGAGAGGCATTGGTTGGAGAGATTGTCAGGTCTTATGTTAACCAGTGTGAGAAAAAATATCCTGGTCGAATTGTCATCCAAAAGGTATGTTATTTTACTCAGGTTCTTGGAGTTCCATTGGGTCTTGACTTTCAAATTCATCGCTACGGGCCTTTTTCAGAACGTTTGTGGTGGCTGCTTGATGACTTCGTGATCAATGATGTCGTGTTGGACAGATCTAATAGTCCTGAATACTCACTATATGATATTAGATCACGATTAAATGTGGTTATCGATGCTCATAGGGAGATTATTGATAAATACAAGTCTACGATTGGCGATATCGTTGGGATATTTAAAAAATTTTCGCCACAAGAACTTGAGCTGATAGCAACCGTGCACTATGTCGCTCGTGCACTCAAAACAAAATTGAGGCGAGCGCCTAAAAAGGATGAACTTACGGCCCGTTTCAAACAATTTAAAGGAGAAAGGTTCGACTCCTCTCAGATCGAGCGTGTTTTTGATGTATTATCTGATGCCAGATTGATTGCTTAAGGAGAATAGGGGTCAGGAGAATGGGGATCAGGTCTTTCCCTTTGATAAATATGTTGTATATTTGTTTTATTAGCTATAGGGTAAGCCTATTGTAGAATAGGAATTTACCTCTATATCATTAACATTATGGAGATACTCAAAAAATATTTATGATTACAAATATGTAACCCATCCCTTTTTTTACGAAAAATCTCTCGCATTTTTATGCAATACTTACGTATTTTTTATGGCCTTCGTGCAATAGTACGGTTTTTACGTATTTCCTAAAACCACCCATTCCTTCTTTCATTTCAATCACTTAACCTATCCCTTAAAAAATGACATCTCTCGCCCCCCCCCTGCAATCTGCTTGTATTTCCAACCTGTTTAGATAGTCGAAAAGTATTCACCTCTGCAGTTGGTCGGAGGATATTTCCTTTACCGC
>Ga0209345_10005906_pt1 | contig 11201 bp, 9 predicted proteins | sample Cruoilmetagenom7_FD_187294 | JGI IMG/M metagenome (GOLD analysis project Ga0209345, IMG submission 187294) | Oil polluted marine microbial communities from Coal Oil Point, Santa Barbara, California, USA - Sample 7 (SPAdes) (version 2) | ecosystem: Environmental > Aquatic > Marine > Oil seeps ...
TCCGCTCACCGGCTGATTGCTTATTTGTTCTTGTATGTCTCATCTTTCTCTCCGTGAGATACAAGATGAACAAAAACTCTCGCTTAGCCCAGACTTAAATCTGTCTCATAAGCGCTGACGTCAGACAGATGACAAAATTGACGTTGGGACAATTAGAGCCCTAACGCTTGCCGACACCAAAAGGCAAGAGCAGTGGCTGGCTTTGTACAATGATAAAAACGAATACACACCTTGTGGCAACCAGTTAAAAGCATGGCTGTCGGGCGGTGCACGTATCGAAACGGGAGTAGCCCTGTTCGACCTTGAGAGTTATGACGGTGTCATCCTGAACGACTTATTTGGCGAGCACGGTATTTTTGCCGACCCTGATATATTTTGGGAACATCAAAACAGAGCACTTGCCGAACAAATAACTGAATACAAACAGCAAGGTTGGACAGATATCATTGTCTTGGAACGGGGAGAGGGGTTTTATACATGGCAATATTTTGAACGCTCTCTCGAACAGGTTGGTAAGGTGTTTGTAGAAATAGGTCATTCTGGCGCGGTGACATTCCATGCTGGTTATCTCACCGAGAAAGATGCCAAAAGGGTCGATGCCATATTGAGCGGTGACGCAGAGGATGACAAGAAATCAGTCACTACCAAACCAGAAATGTCAGGGCCGCTCAAAGATTACGTTTCTTTACACCGTCACGCTATGGCACGGGCTAGTCTACTTGGACATCCCACAATTGCCATGCGGTTGAGCGTAGCCCATATGATTGCGGGTTCTACATTATGGAAAGTAGGAGCACATAAGATTGGTTCAGTTAAAGATGCCACCAAAGACAGCGTCGAAACCAGTAAGGCGCATGAGATATTTACAGAAGTACGTACAGAGGTACGCGAACTACTTGGCCTTGATACAGACGAACAAGAACTCTGCGGAAGTGATTATAATGGGATATCTTGTGTTGAGCTCTTTGTGAAACTTCTGAATTTATCAGATGATGAGGTCATGCGGGTCATGACTACGGCAATGGCAGACAGTCTGTCTGTCCACGATGGATTGGTTGAGGCCATAGGGCAGGTCGTGGAAATAGACATGCCAACACTCTGGGAGCCAGATGAAGCATTCTTTGAAATCCTGCGCGACAAGCGGGTTGTTAATGCAATGGTTAGCGAGATTGCTGGTGAACATACAGCGGAGTCCATGTTAACGGATACAGGTAAGAAGCAAAAAACCGTGATAACCAATCGCATTGCTGGAATTGGTGTTGATATGCCAAACACAGATTGGCGGCCCCGCTGGATGCAATTTCCAGCCACAAGCTATCTTGAAGGAGATGATGCTTACACGGTAAGGCTTGAAAGGGAAGTTGCTAGGGATTTTTCAAAACATGAACCTAACAAGAAAAGTGAAGTGGTTGAAAAGGTGGCTTAATGCTAAGTTCGGTCTGAACACAATATCTACTTGTGTTCAGGTCGGGCAATTTGTTTGTTAGTGGAAATACCATAACGGTTGAACAATGCATTTAAGCGGGGTTGTTCAGTCTCGGCAATAATATACACGCCTTGTCGCTTAACTGTGCCGAGGTGTAATTTGTTTCTAAGCACACTACCTATCCATTTAGGTGTTACGGGTGTTGTGTGCTCACCGCCATATTTCAGTTGATATTTGGAAGTAATCGCTTTGATCGATAATGGCGTGATATTTTTATTCATCAAATCGTATATCACCTGCAAAACATGCTCTTCGGGTGAAAACGCTCGCGCTGTAGATAAGATATTATCCGATTCTTTGGCATAGTCATGGATGACGGCTTTAGCCTGTGCATCTTGCGCTAATACCAATAGTGGTTTGAAGATTTGGGAAATGCGGTTGGATGTTTGGTTGTTAGTGGTGTGGGCGTCTATGATAATATTGTGCCAGTTCTTAAATCTAAACATCAGAAGTTTGTTACGCAGGGTTTCTGCGTCCGTTTCAAAACCCTCCGGCAGGGTCAAGGGAATATCTCTCCGGATATTACCCGTTTTAGCTCGCTTGGTGATGATACGGCTTTCCAGAGCAGGGTCACTATATGCCCCACGTGTAGCCAGTATCTTCGGGCCGAACACTTGAAAGGCTCTCGGGTTATATGTCCCGCTCTTGCTAACCTCCGACCGCAGAAGCGGAAACCCGTTCATATTCCCGTTATTGAGGATTTTAATGATATCGGCTTTCTCATCACTAAATCGGAAATCTGCTTCGTCCATGACCAGCGTGCCCCTGAACATATCCAGTGTATGAAATATCGGTGATATGGTGGATGCACCAGATGCAAACAGGGGCTTGTAGCACAGCGAACCAATTACTTGTAGAAATCTAGTTTTACCAGTTCCAAAGTCACCCTGCATACGCAAATAGGGCAGTTCCCGAAAACGGTCATACACCCAACTCATCAGGACATAATATGTAGCAACAGTTTCAAATTGTTCACCTAGGTCGCAATACTTATGGATGAACGACTGAATATTTTTTATGAGTTTTGCTGTATTGCCGTAATCTTCCGCATATGAAGGTAGGAGTACAACGCCGTGCTTGATGAGGTTGTTGCTTGGTTTGACGGGTATCAGGGTTTTGTCTTTGCCATGCGTATATGTAGAGACGACTTCAAACTTACCGTCTTTCCATAACCCCAAAACGGTTCTTTCCAGTCTGGGGGCATATAGCAGTTCAATGTAAATCTGTTTGCCTAAGATGCGCGAGACAATGGTTTCTGTCTGTGATTTTTGTTTGGACTTATTTTGCTTTGATGGTGATTTTTTCATATCCATAAGGGTATGTGACGGCTGCAAATTTCATAGGCACCGGAATGTGCTAGAAAAGAACATTTCAAATGTATGGGTGCCGAACAATCCGGTGCCTACAGAGTTACGTCTTATTGCGTATTATATACAGTCTATGAATACTAAAAAACAGCAACCATTGTTTCCCGACCATGAACCAGACATATCATATGAACCAATACGTGACCCGGATTATGCACTTGATGAATACCTACATTATTGTGAACTAATATTTCAGCAAAAAATTGCGGATGGCAATAATCCCTGGCTTGGCAAAGACGATATTTATCTTGAGTTTGACGGGGAATGTAATGACGGGGAGGTATGACCGAACCGGATTTACGGTCATATTTTGCAACCACTTACCCAAATCTCACTGAAGCAGAACTTGATATCTGTTGTACCAACATGCTCAGATTTGTCAGAACTGTTCTAGCCATTATGGAATATAACGAGCAGCCCAAGAAGCGAGATGATTTACCAGAACTACCCGATTCGACTCTTTAAAATACATCGGGTAGAATCCGTCCATACCTTCACATATATGAAAACATACTTCGCCTATACTCGTGTCTCCACTGTTAAGCAAGGGACCCAAGGTGTGTCCCTACAAGAGCAGAAATCAGCTATTGGGCATCATGCCCAGAAAAATGGATTTGTTGTTTCAGAGTGGTTTGAGGAAACGGTCACTGCTGCAAAGACGGGTCGGGCTGTATTCACCAACATTATGAAACGCCTTCAAAAGGGTGAAGCTGACGGCCTTATCATCCATAAAATAGACCGTTCAGCTCGTAACCTTAAAGACTGGGCAGCCCTTGGTGAACTGATTGACGCAGGCATTGACGTTCAGGTCTCAGCAGAAAGTTATGATTTGAGCAGCCGTGGTGGGCGTCTATCTGCTGATATTCAGGCTGTCATTGCTGCTGATTATATCCGTAACCTGCGAGAAGAAACTCTCAAGGGCATGAAAGGTCGTCTCAAACAGGGTATATATCCACTCAAAGCCCCAGCGGGCTATATAGATAATGGGAGTGGCGCATACAAAACTATTGACCCTATAAAAGGCCCGTTAGTGAAACAAGCGTTTGAACTGTATGCTACAGGACAATACAGTTTGCGGTCTTTGAACAAAAAGATGAATATACGTGGCCTGCGTTCCTCACGGGGCGGTAATCTTGGAAAGAACGGATTTTCCCGCATTTTGAACAACCCGTTCTATTACGGAAAAATATATATCAAGACCACAGGTGAAACCTATGCCGGTGGTCACGAACCTCTTATTAGCAAGCATCTTTTTGACCAGGCGCAGAGAGTTTTAGCTGGCAAGACATACAAGAAAGAAACGAAACACAACTTTGTATTCAGGCGGACATTTACTTGCAAAAGCTGTGCTTATAGTCTGATCGGAGAACATCAAAAAGGTCATGTATATTACAGGTGCCACACATCTTCATGTGAAATGAAAACCATCAGGGAAGACACTTTAGTATTTGCTGTAGACAAGGTTCTACAGGACATTCCCCTTACGGAGGAAGCTATTGCCGCACTTAGGCAGGGTTTTAAAAGTATCAAGGCACAGACAAATGAACTTGTAACTACCAGCACTGCAAACAACCGGCTCCTGCTTACTAACGTCAAAGCCCGCCTTGAGCGTCTTATGAATTTATTCATTGACGGTAAAGTTGACCAGGAAGCTTTTGACGCAAAACAACTGAGCTTGCAGGATGAAGTTGACTCACTTGAAGAGCAGTTACGCTCACCTGAAAGCAATATTGGACAAATCCTCAGCCGTGTTGAACAATTCCTCGAACTCGCAGAAGCCCTTATTTCTGGCTATAAAACAGCACCTGACGATTTCAGAGGTGAATTGCTTAAATCTGTAACCTCGAACCCGACAGTAACACCCGAAAGTGTTGATATACCTATCGAATTGCCGTGGTTGTTGTTTATGAACGCACTTAGTGTTCCTTTTAGTGGACCTCTTCGGGACAGACCTCGAAAGTTCGAGGTTGGTCCTTATTGTGGCCCTCATCGGGACACACCTCGACCAAATAAAAAACATTCTGACGCCTTGGCAGAATGGACTGATCATGTCCTAGCTGAGTTAATAGAATATTTTACCGATTTTCCTACATAGACTTATAAATTCATTAGTTTGCCTAATGGTTAAGTGCAGAAAATAACATCCAATTTAGATACATGTCTACTTAAGTCCACTATGACCGCTCAGTTTGTTTTTTGTACTGAGGTATGATGTGATCTAGCCAATGGACTTATCACGGTTTTTACGGGCTGTTATCAGTATACGGGCTGTTATCAGTATAAAGAACAGCAGGAACTTTATCACAAGTCCAGAGAACGATTTTTTTAATCAAAGCCCATGTTGGTGCTTGTCGGGCAGCCAGAACAATTCAGTTCTTGCATTGTAATTTAACGCGTGTTACGTGTAATTAATTCTGTCACACCAATGTAGCGTGAACAACCTATTATTTATAGTTTATGTCTTTGGGTGATATAGGTTGTTTGAATGATTGAGAGGGATGCATGAACCTATTATCAAAAAGGCCTTTATTATGACTAAATTTAGCAAAATCAGCCGGATCACAGCGTCAATATTTTTAGGGATGTACATCGGAACAGTGGCTCTCGCAGATACACTCATTTACACTTATGATGCCCTTGGCCGCCTTATCATTACTAGCCATAAAAATGACGATGACCGTTTGTACACCTATGACGATGCTGGTAACCGTACCCAGATCACAGTTTATGAAAACGGACTGACAGGCAATTATCCACCCGTATGCACAGCCATGTCTGACGTGGTAGCTTATGCGGTAACTTCGTCTTGGACGGATGTTGTGACCAGCAATTGTTCCGATCCTGAGGGGCAAACCTTGACATTAAGCGCTGTTACTCAACCCGGCAACGGTGCAACGGCCTATGTATCCGGAACCACCGATGTCTATATGACAAATTTGCCGGTAGGCGCCTCCACAGTTACGTTCACAGTATCTGACGGAAACGGGGGTACTGATAGTGCCTCGCTGATTGTGACGCGTGAATCTGATGGGAACCAATGTTGGCCCTTCTGTTTTTAGAATTTAATATGTCAACTTTGTCTTTTGGTATCGAACGCCAATTACCAACTAAAATTATTATAAGGGGTATTTTATGCTAAAGGTTATTTTTACCGGAGTAAAATTTTTCCTGATGATGGCAGTCGCGGGTTTGCTATCTAATTTTGTTCCTACTGCGAGCGCACAGTCGATACCTGCTCCCGCCCCAAGTGTAGGAGGATATTTTGACGGCAACGGCGTCGATTTGCTAACAGGCGCAGAGAAAATTACGACAGGTATGGTGTCAATTGGCTCTGGGGCAGACGGATTGGCCGCCTCAGTTACGTCTGATTTTAGTTTAGAAGACCCTGAGCACCGTGATAGTTTATTTGGTGCTATCAATTATTATTCAGGCAGAGGTTATGTAGTTAGCTTCGGCGAGGGTGCTGAAGAGTTCACTCTATCTGGTAGTGTTTACACACCAAAGCGGGCCAATGGAACTTCACTGACCCTAAGCAGTGGTATCTATACATATACCCTTTCTGACGGCACTGTCGCATTGTTCGATACGACTATAAAGACGGTCAACATCACTGAAGGGATTGAAGCCAATACGGCAATGGTGACTTCAATAACCTCGCCAAGTGGCAAGGTGTTGACATTTGAATATGATGTCGACGTAAACGGATCAACCACGGCTATATATTTGCGTTCCGTGCAAAGTAATCTGGGCTATCAACTCAAATATACCAACCAAGGGAAAACCGTTACCGCAATAAATAATTATATTGATTATTGTAGCCCAACTGCATCAACATGCAGCTTAACGGCAGGACGTTGGGCAGAAGCAGCATTTGAACCACCTACAGGAGGCGTGGGGGAAATACTTGAATTCACAAATGCCTCTGGTGACATAAGAGAAGTTGATGTTCCGGAAATTAAAGAACCGTCCGGGGAAACGACGACCTATACCCATGCATTGGTACAGCAAGGCGGTGCGCAGTTCAGGCGCGTTGTTACTTCCACGAATGGAGGCGGCACATGGACATATGGGTATTCAGAAGCCAGCGGTATCCGCACCGTCACAGTCACGGCACCAGACGGCGGTGTCCGTGTGGTTACTTCAAATATTGCTGACCGTACTGTTATAACTGATAAAGACGCTCTTAACCGGACAACTAGTTTTGAATATGATAGCAACCAACGGGTTACTAAGATCACCAACCCGTACACAACGTCCACAGAATTTACATATGACAGTCGGGGTAATGTTACGCAGGTAAAAAGAAACCCAAAGTCCGGGAGCGGCAATGTTTCTATCATTACAACGGCCTCTTACCCAACCACTTGTTCCAACCCTAAAACCTGCAACAAACCGACCTGGACAAAAGATGCACGCGGCAAGCAAACTGATTATACATATAATAGTACACACGGCGGGGTCTTGACGGTTACAGGCCCGGCTCCAAGTTCAGGGGCCGACCGTCCACAAGTCCGTTATACATATGCGCAAAAATCAGCCAAGGCCAAAAATAGCGGAGGTTCACTTGTAAATCTGTCATCCGTGTGGCGTGTAACGGCAGTATCTACTTGTTCTGTCGGTAGCTCGTGCACCAATACCGCGAACGAGTCAGAAATAATACAATCCTACTCTATTCGCAATTTAACGCCCTATCTTAAAAAAGTCAGATCAGGGGATCTATCCATATCTGCTAACACTAAATCGTGGCCAGATTGGTACGGCAATCTTGATTATGTTGATGGACCTATAGCGGGAACAGCAGACCGCATTTATTACAAATATGATAATGCGAGGCGCTTGCTGGGTGTGATTGGCCCAGATCCGGACGGGACAGGGCCGCGCTTGCGCCAAGCGGTACGTTATACCTATTCTGGTGGCCAGGTAACAGTTACAGAAACAGGTACCACCAACGGGACAACAGCCTCTGCGTGGAATGCATTTGTGCCGTTACAGGCCACAGAGACGGAATACGATACCATTGGCCGACCCGTAAAAAACATGCTGAAGGTTGGCAGTAACATTTACTCCGTGAGCCAAACCTCATATGATACAAAAAACCGCCCTACCTGTAGTGCATTGCGGATGAACCCCGCTACCTTCACTTCTTTACCGACGGATGCTTGTACGCATGCTACTGCGGGTGTGTTTGGTGCGGACCGGATAACAAAGCTGGAATACAATCTAACCAACCAAGTGCTTAAATCCACGGCCGGGTTTGGGACCAGTGCGGCGACTACAGAAGAAAACGTTTATTATTCGAACGGCAATGTGCAATACCGTGATGACGGTAATGACAACCGAACCAAATATAGTTTTGATGCGTTTAACCGTTTATGGTTCCAATATTATCCCAACACTAGTGGATCAGGGCATAATTCATCTGATTATCAGCGTTATTATTACGATCAATACGGACGTGGTTACAAAACCCGTCAAAGAGATGGTAGTTTGATATTAAGCGAATATGATGATCTTGGTCGCACCACATTGATAAATGCACCGGGAACCGCGGATGATGTTAGCTTTACCTACGACAATCTTGGGCGGGTGCTGACAACCACACAGGACAGCGAAACCATTACCAATGTCTATGATGCTCTATCGCGCCGTCTGTCTGAAACTACGGCAAATGGTACCGTATCCTATGAATATGATTTAGCCGGGCGTGGTACCAAGATAACTTATCCGGGCTCCGGTCTGTATGTGAATTATGATTACAATGTTGCAGGGCAAATAACAGCAATCCGCGAGAACGGTGCGACCTCTGGTCTTGGGCTACTAGCCGAATATAGTTATAACGACCAAGGGCGGCGTACCAACATCACGCGTGGGAATGGTGTCGATACCAATCTTGGGTTTGATTTGTTATCACGCCTGACCAGCCTAGAAAATGATGTGACGGGTACAGCTGATGACCAAACACTAACCTTCACCCATATCGCCTCGAACCAGATTGCCACAAGGGTCAATTCTAATTCAGCATATGACTGGGATGGGGCTAGCATTCTGTCCGAGAGCTTTAATATTAACGGACTGAACCAGGTGCTGTCCGCGGCCATTGGGAATATCACCTATGACGCACGAGGTAACACAGTTGCAGCAGGCTCTAAAACCTATGGCTATGATATCTTCAACCAGTTGACCTCTGCCGTTGGTTCGGGCGTTAATGCAAGCATGGACTATGATCCCGTAGGGCGTATGTCCGAAGTGACTGGCTCTGGTGTTACCACGAAATTCGTCTATAGTGGTTCCCAGATGATAGCAGAAACCAACACATCAGGTACGACACTGCGCCGCTATGTGCACGGTCCGGGTGTTGATGAGCCTATTGTCTGGTACGAAGGCTCAGGGACGACTGACCGTCGCTGGTTAATGTCTGATAATCAAGGCAGCATCACGGCTATCACAGACGATACTGGCGCGGTGACGTCCAAGAACCGTTATAATGAATATGGTGTTCCTGATCTGAACAACACTGGCCGTTTCCAATATACTGGTCAGGTATGGTTGGCTGAAGCTGATATCTATCATTACAAAGCCCGCGCCTATGATCCTTATCTAGGTAGGTTCTTACAGACTGATCCCATAGGCTACGCTGCGGGGATGAATATGTATGCATATGTTGGTGGTGATCCAGTGAACAGGTCTGACCCGACCGGCCTTGATTGGAGGTGTACTGTGACACAAATTAGGTCAGGAGGTGTTTGGGTTCCCGGAAGTCAACGCGTAACTTGCGTCGAGAATGTTACGCAGAGTGGCGGCGATGTTGGTGGAATCCAGGGAGACTTTTTTGGCCCAATTCCAGTGGCTGGCCAAGGCGGGGGTAATGGAAGAGATTCCACAGAGGAAGAAAATTGTTCTGCTTCTGGAGAGTTGAAAAAACTTCGAGCAAGAGTTTCAAACGTTAAAAACACTAGTACTAGTAAATGGCCACTAAGCTTACGTCCTGACGGTCAAATTGGAAGAGGTCAATCAGATCCATTTCGAGATAGGCTTGGCTGGCTTGATTTGTCTGCCGATGGCAGTATTGATGTCGCTGTTCAGTGCTCTTTTTGTGATGGAACAACGGGGACTATTTCTGGTAATGTTGCTGTAACCAATTTCACTCATAGTTTTGAAATTACAGAGCCTAGTATGTTAGTGTCTTTGTATCCTAGGGGAGGCTGGATCAAAGGTAGCAATCTTTTGTTTTTAATAGCTGGTAAAGCATATGGGATGAGAAAAGAACTACGTGCTGCGGCTGATATTTATGTTAATAGTCCGGATGCAATATGCGGAGGGGCATCAATTGGAAAATAGGAAGTTAGTTTTGTTTAAAATTTTAATATATTTAGCGAGTATTGTGTCGATGTTCTTTGCACTCTTTGTTTGTCTACCATATATATATTTACACATAATGATTTTTCCAGACGTGCCACAACAAGATAAAAATTATTACATTGCAAAAATGGTAATAAATATACTTCTATTTCTGGGCACTGCAATTGGGGCAATTTTTATGTTCAAAATCGGTAAGCTAAAGGAAAAAAACTAAAACTGCATTATGGCAATATACGAACAACTTAGAAAGATAGTGTATTTTCCTAATTCTGTTTTCTCATGAGTTCGTGTGATCAGGTAGTTAAGACATCATTTTTTAACAAACCGGCACCTGAGCCACTGGGTGGTTACGAGGAGTGCGCAACAAAAATAGTTATCTCCTCAATTTCATCAGATAAATATGAAGTAGGAATTTTTCAACCAAAAGAGCCTGATAGTGTACCAGGAAAACAGCTGTAAGCAACAGTGGGGATTATTTTCTGATATACAAATATACTCCAGCAGAAAATGAAAAACAAATAATTGTAGAAATTTTAAGACAGCATAGGATTAGTAACGTTTTTTATTATCGTACCCAGCAGACTAGATTGGTAAAAATGAGTATTTTTGTTGTATATCAATTATAAAGGGTAACTAAGATGAAGAAAAATAGAAATTTGATTGTAAGGTTCTTTAGTGGGTTAGGTGGAGCAATTGTTGGGGTGATTATTGGTGTTATCTCATCTATGGTTTTTGGCGATGGTTTATCTATTCCTCCTGACAATGGCGATTTGATTCTTGTAGTATCTAGTATTATTGGATTTACGATAATAGGATTTATATTTTATCGTATTTTCGGGTGGATATGCGATATTTTATTTAGTGTCTGACGTCAGCGCTTATGAGACAGATTTAAGTCTGGGCTAAGCGAGAGTTTTTGTTCATCTTGTATCTCACGGAGAGAAAGATGAGACATACAAGAACAAATAAGCAATCAGCCGGTGAGCGGA
>Ga0209345_10005907_pt1 | contig 11196 bp, 8 predicted proteins | sample Cruoilmetagenom7_FD_187294 | JGI IMG/M metagenome (GOLD analysis project Ga0209345, IMG submission 187294) | Oil polluted marine microbial communities from Coal Oil Point, Santa Barbara, California, USA - Sample 7 (SPAdes) (version 2) | ecosystem: Environmental > Aquatic > Marine > Oil seeps ...
TAGTTTTTCTTACAGTTATGTTTCCGTTGTTTGTTGCAGTTGCAGAAGCACTTCGTTGTACTACAGATCCTTCATGTTGAACATCTAAAGTACCATCTACAAGGATATTTCCTTGAATATCTAAATACTCTCCAGCACCAACTGTTACAGTAGCTCCACTTTCAACTTCACATGAACAAGCAGTAACACTACCTCCATCAGTGGCTGTATTATAACTCGTTTGGAATAATACTTTTGATCCAGGACCAGGAGCAACATCCCAACCACCATTATAGGTAGATGTAGTTCCTTGTATTGTTACCGTAGCATCACAAGTAGTGATTCCACCATTACCATCGTCAGCAGTAACTGTTACAGTTACATCACCTATATCTTCACATGTAAATGCTGATTGACTTAAACTCGCACTTACAGAGAAACCACAATTATCAGGTAATCCGCCTGTATTTGGAACAAAAGCTACATAATCACTAGATCCGTTTGGTAAGTTCCAGTTAGCATTATTTCTTCCTGAAGCAGTATAAGCTTCAGATCCATCTGTATTTTCTATACCTTGGGTTCTTGTTCCTCCATCACTATCTGCTCTAGAAGTATGAATTTCTATTCTACCAGATCCTTCAAATATTTGTACTTGAGTTGTGATTAAATTAGTGCTTCCACCACCCGATTGGTAATGGGGTACATCAATATAATCTACGACCATTATTTGATTAGGTGAAGAACCAGTTAACTTATATCTTATAGTTCCTCCATCTGAAGGGTTTAAATCATCCCAAACCGCGGCAATAATATTATCAGGGTCAGTTGCACTAGGCAAAGTATCTGGACTAAAATCTGTTTGATCTGCCGATGAAAATGTTATATATCCATTCGATCCAATATAGAATTGAGTATAATCAATTTGAAAGAATGGGAATGTAAAACCAAGTGAAAGAGCTCCAGATCCTGCATCATCTCCTAAAGTTAAACCAGTGCTTCCAGTTGAAATATCAATAGGAGCAAAAGTACCTGTTTGATCTACAGTATATCCAGCTCCAGGAGTTAAATTAGCAATCACATCACTTTCAGTAATGGTTGCATTTCCTCCACCGTCTAAAACAACAGTAACATCTTGACAAACTAATGTAGGTAGACCGTCAGTAACAACAATCGTATCATCGAAATCTTCTACAGTTCCACTACATCCGTTTAATACTCTATAGGTAACAATAGTATTTCCTGGGCCTCCTGCAGTTGGGTCAAAGTCAAAAGTGCCGTCTCCATTATCGGTTACACCAGTTCCTAAATATAGTCCTCCAGCAGGTGAACCACCACTTAAACCAGTTTGAGTTCCTTGTGTTTCACAAATAGTTGCTAAAGGTGTATCGAATGAAGCAGTTCCTGGTGGTAAATCGAAAGCCTCTGTGCCATCTGTTTTACTAGATGTTGAGCCTTGAGCTGCACTGAATCCTAACCCTCTTCTTGCAAATGCTTCCCAAATAATACATGCATTAGCACCACCATATAAGGCTTGATCTGCTGCAAGAATAGCATCACGACCATCTACAAACCCAGGACTACAAGGTTGTAATTTTAATCCTTCAATAACTAAAGCTAAAGCAATATTATTTCCTCCAGTACCTGTATACATGTTTGAGTCAAAACCATGAACACCTATTAAATCCCAAGTCATTTCCCAAAGCATCATAGCCCAAACAGAACCTACTCCGTGAGGTGCAACTTCAGTAACTATAGAGTTGTAAGTATATGTATTTGTAGTTGTGCTATATGGTTGAGTTCTTATACCAGGACCAGATGCAGATTCTCCTATCAGCCAAGTTCCCATTCCCCTAGAATCAGCTCCAGTATCTCCAGGTTCAATTGTTAGTATTAAACCAAAATAATCACTCCATCCTTCACCCATTTGCTCGGTGTTATTTAAACAGCTTGAGGTTCCAGCTCCACCAGTTAGTCTAATAGAAATTCCATGACCATATTCATGAACAATAACTCCGTTATCTAAATCTCCATCTCGACTACCACAGGTATACATTTGCATGGTTGGATTACCTCCATCAGTAGGTGTTGCAAAATTTGCATTACAAGTTCCTGATCCGTCCTGCGCTTCAGAGTTAACACTGTCACCTCCAACACCACCATTTCCATAATTATTTTCTTGAAAATTACCAGATGCTTCATCAAACCCATATTGATACATAACATCATGAATAATATTACTCCAATAAAATAAGTTGGTAATAATAGCATCTTCAGATTGATTTCCAGAAGAATAAACTGTGTTTATCGGGAAGTTAAAAGATAATCCAGCACCTCCATTAGGGCTATATCCTGCATTGTCTCCATCTTCATAAGCATATGTGTTATTACCACGCGTATAATTAAACTCTGCTCCTGCAGATCCATTCGTATCATGCCATCCAAAAGGTGATGCAGTTGCATCATCTGGGTTAACTTCATTAGTTCTTCCGCCATGATTTGGACTTTCCACAGGCATCGCATATACATTATATGAACCTATTAAAAAGCTTGCATTTTCACTTTTACTTGTTTCTTTATTAATATTCTTTGGACCTTCTAATATTGTGTCATCAGAATGGTCATGTTCAATACTACAACTTATAGTGAAGTTTTGTTTACTTATAATATCTCCAGTTGTTGCATTGACTTGAAAATTCCACCAATCCGCAGAGTTTGTTTCTTTTATTGAAATTTCCCAAGCTAAATAAAGTTCATTTTCAAATATATGATATACTAATTTTACAGGAATTTCATTTTCTGAAATACCTCCTGAATTAAATATAGCTTTCTGATTTATATCAGCAGTTTTTTCTATAACTTTAAGATTACTTATTTGGTAATTCATTTTTTGAGCAATAGAACGAATTGCTTGTTCAGCAGATATTCCAGGAGAACTACTTCCCTTTGCATTAAAGGCTTCTCCTAAAATTAAGTTTTCATTGTACTTTATTTTTTTGCCGTTGAATAAATGAATACTGGATTCAGTCCCATTTACTATTAAACCGTTAATAGATTGGCTAAAATAAATATGTTGCACTCCACTAGTTTTACTAGTATGTTGAGCGGTTATCAAATAACTGCTTGCTTGATCAGCAGTAATAGCTCCCTTTTCAACTAAACGTTGAAATTCGGCGTCAATTTGGATATTCTTGTTTTGTGCTTTTGTCTGGTTAAATGACAAAATAGCTACAAGTAAAAAAACTAAACGAAATAGGGATGTAACGTTTAATTTACTTTGGTTAAAAAATCTCATAGTTTGTTAAGGTTTGTGTTAAAATTGTTGTTAGGGTCTCAAAAATAGCATTTTATCTGAACTATTCTACTTTTTAACGGCAAAATGTTAATTATTTGTCATTTCGCAGGTAAAGTGTATGATTAAAAGATGAATGAGGCAAGTGAAGTATTAAAAATTCATCAAACATTCGTTATTTCTCAATTAAGTAAAATAAGTCTAGAATATTTTTTGAGTTTAAAAATGAAATGTAATAGTATATGATTGCGTGAATAAATATGTAGTTTTGTAGTGTGAAAAATCAATACGATATCATAATTATTGGAGGCGGTGCAGCTGGCTTTTTTACGGCTATAAATATTTTGGAAAATAAGCCTAATTTAAATGTTGCTATTCTTGAAAGAGGGAAAGATGTTTTAACTAAAGTTAAAGTGTCTGGTGGTGGAAGATGCAATGTAACACATGCTGAATTTATTCCAAATGAACTAAATAAAAATTATCCTCGAGGTGAAAAAGAATTGCTTGGTCCTTTTCATACATTTATGACAGGAGATACAATCGAGTGGTTTGAAAAAAGGGGAGTGCCTTTAAAAATTGAAGAAGATGGAAGAATGTTTCCAGTTTCAGATTCTTCACAAACCATAATTGATTGTTTTTTAAATGAAACGAAACGGCTAGGGATTTCATTATTAACAAATACTTCAGTAAAAAATATTGAAAAAGAAAGTAATAATTGGTTGTTAGAAACCAATAAAGGTGCTTATAAGTCAAAAAAAATTGTAATAGCTTCTGGAAGTAATCCTAAAATATGGAACATATTAGAACAATTAGGACATACTATAATTTCTCCAGTACCTTCATTGTTTACTTTTAATATTGATGACTCAAGAATAGAAGGCTTGTCTGGTGTTTCATTAAAAGCTTCAATAAGTGTATTTAATGAAAATAATAAAAAGATTTTTTTAAATGACGGTCCTTTATTAGTGACACATTGGGGTTTAAGTGGGCCTGCCGTCTTAGAGTTATCAGCTTGGGGTGCTCGCGAATTACATGAGTTAAATTATCAATTTAATATAAAAGTAAATTGGTTGCATGAAATGGAAATAGATATTGCTTATAAAAATATACAGTTATTTAGTCAAGAATTAGCAAAGAAAACTATTTTGAAGAACGCCCAATTTGATTTACCTAAAAGATTGTGGCAGAGCCTAGTAACGGCTTCTAATATTTCAAGGCCATTAAAATGGGCGGATATAACAAAAAAACAAATGCAGGAATTAGCTAGTCAGTTAACTGAATCAAAATTTCAAGTAAACGGAAAAAGCACGTTTAAAGAGGAGTTTGTGACAGCTGGTGGTGTTGATTTAAAAGAAATTAATTTTAAAAATTTCAATAGTAAAATTTTTCCAGAATTATACTTTGCAGGAGAAGTACTTAACATTGATGCTATAACAGGAGGTTTTAATTTTCAGAATGCTTGGACAGGAGGGTATATAGTTTCACAAAGCGTATAAAAAAATCCTGCATTGGCAGGACTTTTTTTTATAATTTGATTCAATAATTATAGAATACTCTATTAATAGGTAACAATAAATTGCCCTGAAGTAATCGTATTACTATTTGTTTCAAATGAGAAAACACCTTTTATGCTTCTTAGATTTGTGTCATTTTCAATCACACGTATAAAACCTGAGTTTCCTGATTCGGTTTGATCATTAACTCTGTAAGAAGCTGAAAATCCAGGTTCAGGTAAATTATAGGTACCCATAATTGAATTGATAGGTATTTTTAATTTTAAAAGTTTGTTTGTGCTAGTACCTGTGATGACAATTGTTTCCTCTTCTTCAATAACAACATCTATATTAAAAGGGTTGAAAGGTATATTGTTAACTTGAGCAATTAACAATTCTGTGTTATTTGGTATATCATCATCATTGTTGGTATTATAATCATAAGGAACTTCAAAAAAGACTCCTCGATTAACAATTAATGTATCTAAGCCTGGGGAAATAGCTGTGAAATGAAAATCTCCATTAAAATATTGTAACCCAGTATTTCTTCGAGTAATATTAATTTCTCCAGAACCTCCATTTGTAGAGTAAATTTGCCCTTCAGAATTTTCAAAAGTTGCAAAATTTGATGTATTATCACCTAAAATATAGGTTCCAACTTGAGGGCTATTTATTTTTAAAGTAAGAATTTCATTATTAGTTATTCCTTGAATCGTATAGTTAGATTCATTTCTTTTTATTCCTTTAGAGTCATTTGCTTTAAAAAACACTCCTTCTAGATTTGCTTGAAATCCAGGGTTGTTTATTTCAACAGTTTCACAACTATAAAATAGGCTTGTTATGAATAAAAGTAGTAATAGATTTTTCATTGTAATTTGGGTAAATTGGTTATTACTTTAGATAAATAGGTTATTACAAATATATGTAAAAAGATTTATCATAAAAATATAAAAGAAAATTAGATGATATTATGGTGTAAATTGAGAAAAACACTATCTTTGCGCTCCTTAAATTATAAACAGGGGTCGGGAACCCCAAAAATTAATTCATATGCCTGTAAAAATTAGATTACAAAGACATGGTAAAAAAGGGAAACCTTTTTACTGGATCGTAGCAGCAGATGCTCGTTCAAAAAGAGATGGTAAATACCTTGAAAAATTAGGAACTTACAATCCAAATATCAACCCTGCAGAGATAAACTTAGATGTTGATGGCGCTGTTCAATGGCTTCAAAATGGAGCGCAACCTACAGACACTGCAAGAGCTATTCTTTCATATAAAGGAGTGATGTTGAAAAAACATTTAGCTGGTGGTGTTCGTAAAGGAGCATTTACTGAAGAGCAAGCTGAAGAAAAATTTAATGCTTGGTTAGCTGAAAAAGGAGCTGTTATTGATGGAAAACGTGCTGAATTATCAGATGCTGAAAGTAAAGTTAAAGCTGATGCTTTAGCTGCTGAAAAAGCTATAAATGATAAGCGTGTTACTGATGCTAGTGAAGTAGCTGAGGAAGAAGCAAAAGCTGCTGCTGAAGAGGCTGCAACAGAAGAAGCTCCTGCAGAAGTAGAAGCTTCAAAAGAAGAAGAATAAATTTTATAGCAATGCAAAAGGAGAATTGCTTCTACTTAGGCAAAATTGTTAGAAAATATAGCTTTAAGGGAGAACTGTTAATCAAACTTGATACAGACGAACCCGAAATGTTTACTGGAATGGAATCAGTTTTTGTTGAAAAAAACAAAAATTTGATTCCATTTTTTATTGAAAGATCTTCACTTCATAAATCTACATTATTACGGGTGAAGTTTGAAGATATTGATTCAGAAAGTGATGCTGATAGTCTTATGAATCTGCATTTATTTTTACCCTTAAATATGTTGCCAGAATTAACTGGAAACCGATTTTATTTTCACGAGATTATTGGATATACCATAGAAGATAAATCTTTTGGTGAAGTTGGCGTTATTACTGGAGTTAATGATGGAACTGCTCAAGCTTTATTTGAAATTAATAGAGATGGAAAAGAAATTCTAATTCCTATAAATGACGATATTATAAAAAATGTAGACCGTGATACTAAGACTATACTTTTAGATGTGCCAGCTGGGCTTATAGAATTGTATTTATAAAATGTCTTCTTCATTTAAATTCAAACAATTTACAATTCATCAAGACCGTTGTGCCATGAAAATTGGAACAGATGGAGTGCTTTTAGGCGCTTGGGTTTCTTTAAATAATTCGCCTCAGAGTATTTTAGATATTGGGGCTGGAACTGGTGTAATTGCACTTCAATTAGCGCAAAGAAGTTTTGCTGAAAATATTGACGCTGTTGAAATAGATCCAGATGCATTTGAACAATGTGTGGAGAATTTTGAACGTTCAGATTGGGGAGATCGTTTGTTTTGTTATCATGCTTCAGTAGAAGAATTGGCAGATGAGGTAGAAGAACAATACGATCTAATAGTTTCAAACCCTCCTTTTTATACAGATGAATTTAAAAGCGATAATGAAGCACGAGATATTGCTAGGTCTACAGATGCATTACCGTTTGAAGTATTGTTGAATTCTGTTTCAGTATTACTTTCTGAGACGGGTCATTTCTCATTAATTCTTCCAAAGAAAGAAGAAGAACAGTTTATTCAATTAGCTGAAAATTTTAATTTATATCCAACGAGAATTTGTCGCGTTCGAGGAACAACTACTTCCGAAGAAAAAAGAAGCTTACTTGAATTTCAGTTTAACAAACAAGAAGTACTATTAGATGAGTTAATTATCGAAAATGCTAGACATGATTATACTTCTGATTATGTGAAATTAGTAAAGGATTTTTACTTAAAAATGTAGGTGTTTCGCATTTCGATTTTTACATTTGTATTCTGATTTTTAAACATATAAACTATCCTTTATTTGAAAAAGGATATTTGAATACAACTTTAATACCATAGAAATATGAAACCAGACTTATTTGAAGCTCCTGATTATTATAACTTAGATGATTTATTAACTGAAGAACACAAGCTAGTTCGTGATGCAGCTCGTGAATGGGTGAAACGTGACGTTTCTCCTATAATTGAAGAATATGCTCAAAAAGCTGAATTCCCAACACAAATTGTAAATGGATTAGCAGATATAGGTGCTTTTGGACCTTATATTCCTGTTGAATATGGGGGTGCTGGATTAGATCAAATTTCTTATGGATTAATCATGCAAGAAATAGAGCGTGGTGATTCTGGTGTAAGAAGTACTGCATCTGTTCAATCTTCATTAGTAATGTATCCAATCTGGAAATATGGAAATGAAGAACAATGTAATAAATATTTGCCAAAGTTAGCTTCTGGTGAATGGATGGGTTGTTTCGGACTTACAGAGCCTGATTTTGGATCGAACCCAGGTGGAATGGTTACTAATTTTAAAGATATGGGAGATCATTATCTATTAAATGGTGCTAAAATGTGGATCTCGAATGCACCTTTTGCACAAGTTGCTGTAGTGTGGGCGAAAAATGAAGAAGGTCGAATTCATGGTCTTATTGTTGAACGTGGAATGGAAGGGTTTTCTACTCCAGAAACACATAATAAATGGTCGCTTCGTGCTTCTTCTACTGGAGAGTTGATTTTTGATAATGTAAAAGTTCCTAAAGAAAACTTATTACCAAATAAATCTGGTTTAGGTGCTCCATTAGGATGCTTAGATTCTGCTCGTTATGGTATTGCATGGGGCGCGATTGGTGCTGCTATGGATTGTTATGATACTGCATTAAGATATTCGAAAGAACGTATTCAATTTGGAAAACCAATTGGACAATTTCAATTGCAACAAAAGAAATTAGCTGAAATGATTACTGAAATCACAAAAGCTCAATTATTAACTTGGCGCTTAGGAGTATTGAGAAATGAAGATAAAGCTACTTCTGCACAAATTTCTATGGCAAAAAGAAATAATGTAGATATGGCAATAAATATAGCTCGTGAAGCAAGACAAATGCTTGGTGGAATGGGTATCTCTGGAGAATACTCAATCATGCGTCATTCAATGAATTTAGAGAGTGTTATTACGTATGAAGGAACACATGATATCCATTTGTTAATTACGGGAATGGATGTAACAGGGTTAAATGCTTTTAAATAAGAGTTTATAAAATTTACTATAATTAAAAAAGCGAGTTTTATTACTCGCTTTTTTTATGGATATTTACAGCATGTCTTCAAAAAAGAGATTAGATAGAGCTTATAAAAATGCGAAGGTTATCAGCTTTGACAATGATAGTAAATTTGTATTATTTAGTGATTGTCATCGTGGTGATAATAGTTTTGCTGATGATTTTGCAAACAATAGAAATATATATTTTCATGCCTTAAAATATTATTATTCAGAAGATTTTCAATATTGTGAATTAGGGGATGGTGATGAGTTATGGGAGAATCTATCTTTTAAGTCTATTCTTGAAGCACATAAAAATGTTTACAAGCTATTACGTTTATTTCATAAAAGTAATCGACTACACATGATCTGGGGAAATCATGACATGGTGTATCGTGATCCAAAATATGTAAAGAAACATTTATCTACTTACTTCGACCCAAAAGTAGGAAAAGATATAGAGCTTTTTAAAGATATCAAGTACCATGAAGGGATAGTTTTAAAACATTGTGAAACAGATCAAGAGTTGTTTTTAACACATGGTCATCAAGCTGATTGGTGGAATTATCTATTTTGGAAATGGAGCCGTTTTATGGTTCGTGTACTTTGGAAACCTTTAAATGTAATGGGGATAGCAGATCCTACAAGTCCTGCAAAAAATTATAAAGAATTAATTAAAGTTGAGCGAAGAACTAAGAAATGGATTTCTGAAAATAATAATCTAATTACTATTGTTGGTCATACGCATCGTCCTAGATTTCCAGAACCAGGAGACATTGCTTTTTTTAACGATGGTAGTTGTGTGCATCCTAGAAGTATAACTGGAATTGAAATAGAAAACGGTGAGATTTCATTAATCAAATGGCAAATTGCAACTTCAGAAGATGGAGCCTTAAAAATTGTAAGAATATTACTTGAAGGTCCTAGGAAACTAGAAGATTATAAATAAATTAATTATTCAACATTTACCACTTTTTCAATTTGTGGGGCATATTTTTTAATAGTCATTTCTACGCCACTTTTTAAAGTCATCTGATTAACAGAACAACCCACACAAGCACCTTGCAATTGAACTTTAACAGTCGTATTATTCTCAATTGAAAGCAAGGAGATGTCACCACCGTCACTTTGTAAAAAAGGACGAATTTCTTGTAATGCTTCTTCTACTTTGTCTCTTAATTCTTCTCCTGTCATACGCTATTTTTTTACAGCAGAACATCCTGCCATTGTTGTAATTTCAATCGCTTCAGTAGGAGGAAGATCATTATTTCTTTTTACTGTTTCTTCAACAACATTTTTAGTAATATCTTCAAATGCTTTTTCTAATACTGTTGCGGTTTGCATTGCTGCAGGTCGTCCAGAATCTCCAGCTTCACGAATACTTTGAACTAAAGGGACTTCACCTAAAAAAGGAACATTTAAATCTTCTGCTAAATTTTTAGCACCTTCTTTTCCGAAGATATAATATTTATTATCTGGTAATTCTTCAGGAGTGAAATAAGACATGTTTTCTATAATTCCTAACACAGGAACTTCGATATTTTCTTGTTGAAACATAGCAACTCCTTTACGTGCATCTGCTAAAGCAACAGTTTGAGGCGTGCTCACAATAACAGCTCCCGTAATAGGAAGCGATTGCATAATACTTAAATGAATATCACCTGTTCCTGGAGGAAGATCTATTAGCATAAAATCTAATTCGCCCCAAGCAGCATCAAAAATTAACTGATTTAATGCTTTTGCAGCCATAGGTCCTCTCCAAATAACCGCTTGATTAGGTTGAGTGAAAAATCCAATCGATAAAATTTTAACGCCATAATTTTCAATGGGTTTCATTTTACTTTTACCATCTTCAGTAACAGAAAGAGGTTTTCCTTCAGCAACATCAAACATAATAGGAATTGAAGGTCCATAAACATCTGCATCTAAAACACCAACTTTAAAGCCCATTTTTGAAAGAGTAACCGCAAGATTTGCAGTAATGGTAGATTTACCAACACCACCTTTACCCGAAGCAACAGCTACAATATTTTTTATACCAGGAATTGCTTTCCCTTTTATAAGATTTGGGTTTTGAGTTTGAGGTGCTTCAACTTTAATATTGACAATCACCTTAGCCTCTTTATAAACTTTTTCTTGAATGGTTGTAATGATATCTGATTCGGCTCTTTTCTTAATATGCATCGCTGGACTTGTAATTTCTAAGTCAACAATAACTTCGTCAGCAAAAGTGATAACATTTTTTACAGCACCACTTTCTACCATGTTTTTTCCTTCTCCAGCAACTGTAATTGTTTCTAG
>Ga0209345_10005908_pt1 | contig 11195 bp, 9 predicted proteins | sample Cruoilmetagenom7_FD_187294 | JGI IMG/M metagenome (GOLD analysis project Ga0209345, IMG submission 187294) | Oil polluted marine microbial communities from Coal Oil Point, Santa Barbara, California, USA - Sample 7 (SPAdes) (version 2) | ecosystem: Environmental > Aquatic > Marine > Oil seeps ...
GTCGCCAATGAGGTTCGCCAACTCGCCAGCCGTTCGGCGGCTGCCGCCCAAGAGATCAAAACCTTGATCGAAGCGTCGGATAGCAAAGTGATGGAAGGCAGCCGTCAAGTGCGTGATACCGGCGATGTGATCAATAGCATGGTCGATGACATCAAGCAGCTCAGCACACTGGTTCAGGAGATTTCTGCGGCCACCATTGAGCAGAGCAGCGGTATTGAGCAGGTCAACCAGGCGGTAACCCAAATGGATCAAATGACCCAGCAAAATTCCAGCCTGGTACAAGAAAGCAACCACGCCACCCAGGCGCTTGCACAGCTCAGCGATCAGCTGCGCCAACTGGTCGCACACTTCCGCATTAACCAGAAGAGCGCGGGGCATGCACAGGCAAGCTTACCCGCCGCCTCTTCTGCCAAGCGGGCGGCTCATCAGCACAGTGATTTTTAGCACTAGCGAAAGCTGAGTATTGAAAATCATGGGCTAAAAAACCGAACGCTAAAAGACTGCTCTAAGTACAAGGCCAGCTACCTTAAAGTAGCTGGCCTTTTTAATGGATGAACGGTTTTGAAGAAATGATGACTTAAACACCTGGGCCGTTAAACCTTACCCTGGTTATCCAGTTCTACCGCCTCGTGCATCCGCGTGAGCAGATCCGGCACTGCGGCCTGCACCCGGTTCCAACTAGGAATAAAGGGGCGCTCTCGCGGGTTATCCATAAACAGATTGCCGGCTTCGAGTAGGTTGCTGGCAAACAGCTCTACTGCCTGCTCTTCACTGTGGCGGTCAAGGCTTAGCCCGTTCATGGTGGCATCGTGATCGTAGGCTTCAATCAAATCCAGCGCAAAGCGGTAATAGGTGGCTTTAAGGGTGCGGAAATCTTCGCTGCTAAAGGTAATGCCCTGGGTGGCTAGTTTACGGTAGAGCGCTTTTGAGATATCCAGGCTCATGCGGTTTAAGCCGCCGTTGGGGTCCTCTTCGCTAACCGGTTGATGCTTGTGGTCGTAGGCATCGGCAATATCGACCTGGCAAAGCTGGCGCAGAGAGTAATTACGCTGCAACTCCGACAATACGCCAATCTCCAACCCCCAATCCGCTGGCATACGGATTCCTTCAAGCACTTCGCTACGCATCGCAAACTCTCCCGACAACGGATAACGAAAGCTATCCAGGTAATCGAGATAAGGCATTGGCCCACAGACGGTTTTCAGCGCCCGCAGTAACGGCGTAACTAACAGTCGAGAGACGCGACCGTTCAGTTTGCCCTCGGCAATGCGCGGATAATAGCCTTTGCAGAAACTGTAGTTAAAATTGGGGTGGGCAACCGGATACATTAAGCGTGCCAGTAGCCCCCGCTCGTAGGTCAGAATATCGCAGTCGTGCAACCCCACTACCTTCGAACGCCCAGACGACAACATATAACCGGCGCAGTACCATACGTTGCGCCCCTTGCCGGGCTCCAGCGAGCCTAGCCCGTGCTCTTCCAACTCTGCGTCCAGGGCGCGCAGCCGTGGGCCATCGTTCCATAAAATGCGCGTATGCTGGGGCAGGCGAGAGAAGAAATCGCGAGCGTACAAAAACTGCTCCCGATCGGCGCGGTCCAGGCCGATGACAATTTCATTGAGATACGGGACTTTAACCAACTCATCGACAATCGCCGACAGTGCAGGCCCTTCCAGCTCCGAAAACAGCGACGGCAGAATCAGCCCCATGGGGCGTCGTCGAGCAAACTGGCACAGCTCTTGTTCAAGCGCTTCTACCGAGCGCCGGGTAAGATTGTGAAAGTCGGTAATAATTCCGTTTTGATGAAAGTCACTCATGCACTTACCTCCCTGAATTCAAAGAACTGTACTCAAAGAACAAGATTCCAAGAACACAGCCGCATCTTTCTCCGCCGTCGCTAAACGGCGGTCGTCTCGCCCCCACCAGAAGTCCACCCCCTCGGCCCAGCCGGTCGGCCCTGTTGCCTCGGTGCGATAGAGCGAAGCGTTGCGGGGCTCTACAGCTAAATCGTGGCAACCTCGGATCACGACGGCTTGATCGACTGCTTCGAGCATAGTGATATCGTTCGGCCCGTCTCCTAACCCTAGTGAAAGAGGCGTTCGACCTCTTAACGCCGTAAAGCGCTTAACCAGCCACTCGACGGCATTACCCTTATCGGCGGAGAGCCCCATGACATGCCAAAAGCGCCCGCCTTGAGTCAGCTGTAGCCCATCCCCTTCTAAAGCGGCGCGAAATGCCTCCAAAGCTGCTTCGGTGTCCTGCCACAGCAGCGGCTCACTGCCTTCCCGCTGTCTTGCATCTCGGGCGCGAACTGCGTCAAGCCCAGTAAGCTCCATCACCTCAGGTACACTCAGCTCCCCCATGCGAGTGAAACGAATATCCAGACGTTCGCGCCATACCTTCAATCGGGCACGAATAAAGCCAACATCCACACCAGGATGCTTGATAACAACGCCATCGCGGCCACTTCCTGGGCGATCTAAGCGCGCATGGCACCAGCCTGGCGGCAAACCAATCACTGCACCATTTTCAGCAATAAACGGCGTTGCTGTAAGGCCTAGGGCTTCGCGCAGGGGAATCAGTTCGGCGCGGGTTTTACTGGTCACCGGAATGACCGGCACCCCCATCTGCTTTAAACGGGCAAGCCAGGGGGCCGCAGGGCTGAAGTCATAACTGTGATGGTCGAGCAGCGACCCATCGAGATCGGTCACTACTAGCCGAGGCTGCAGAGCGGGATCAATCGAAGAGATTGACGCTGCCGAAGGCGTTGATGCGGAGAGACGAGCGGATTCAGGCATGGCACTACCTCTTTTCGGCCTTAACGCATTATTTAGGCATTATGTCTAGAACACCTGATGTGAGCGATGACCAGCTATTAATTGGCTATCAAGGACATAGCAATTTATAAGCCAAAACAGAGAAGTTCCGACTCAGCAGAGGGTTACAGAACGTCTTACGGAATAAATAAATCGGAATATCTGTCAGCACCAAAAAGAGGCAAGCAAAGCGCACCAAAAAAGTGCATGAAACAGATCGGTGCGCTTTAGTGCTGTTTCCTATCAAAAAAGGCGCATTAGAACTAACTAAGATGAAAATAAAGTTATAAAAAAGCGTCACAGTGCTTGGCAACGACGCATAAATAGCTATACTGAAATTGTACCCACTGGTGGTCTTGTACACCCCCTCACCTGATACCAGTGGGCTGCAGTGAGCCAAGCCCTTTAATGCCCGCCCTTCCCCCGGCGGGCTTTTTTTATGGGCCACTGTCATAGAGGGGTGCGCCGGCTGGAGGTCGATTTAGCTCCAGACCACTGGGCTTCTAGTGTTATGACGCCCTCCCTTCGAATAGCGTCTACATTAACCGTTACTCGACGTGAATAACCACCTCAACCCGCCGGTTACGCGCACGCCCTTCCGCTGTGGCATTGCTTTCCAATGGTTTTGTGGCCGCCAGGCCTACGGCGCGTAGCCGCTCAGCATCTACTCCGGCGGCTTCAAGTGCTTCCACAATGGCAATGGCTCGAGCGCTAGACAATGCCCAATTAGACGAGAACTCATCAGTGCTAATGGTTTGGCTATCCGAGTGCCCCTCAACCCATACTTCGCCATCATAGCGCTGAATAGTTTCCAATAAACTGCTCACTAGTGACGATCCGTCAGTGGTTAGCTCAGCCGTTGCTGAAGGAAACAGCAGTTGGTCCTGCACGCGAAGACTAATCCCCTCGGCCACCCGGGAGACTTCAACCCCCTCAAGGTCGGGCAGGTAGGTAGACTCTTCTACGCGTTCTGAAAGCGCCTGGTTTAGCGCAAGTGCCCCCGAGACTGACTCATCACTCACTGCTTGCACATTCACCGGAGGGCGATCAGTCAACACCACCATGTAGTCAGCTAAGGGCGATGTAAAATCATCGCTGCCCGCGGGCATCAGCAGCTTTGGTAGAGTGATCGCAGGTTCGGCGAGGGGCGGTGGCGCTGCCAAAAGCGGCGGAACACCGAAGCTTGTTCTACGCCGCGGGAAATCCGTTAACTTGGGCAGCCCAGCCACGCCGAGTGCCGCACTAACGGCCACAGGGCTTAACCCTGCCCCGTGCCACCGAGCAACGCTGGCACGCTCATCGCTTACCTGGGCCAACGACTCGGGCAGGGGGACTTCCAAAGCGGGTACTGATGTGTAGGCGTATTCGCTCGCGCTATCTTTCTGGGTATCCTCCTGGTTCCACTGAGGAATTACCGGCCCAGCGGCAGCGATAATGACCACAAATAGCGCTACCAGCAGCGTCATAATATCGAGGTAACTAATCATCCATCCGCTACCGCTATCGCTTTCATGGTAAGCCGACATTAGCGAATCATGGCGCGGACCGCTGCGGTGATCTTCAAGCATTATTATCATCGCTCATTCAAGTTTTTAACCTCGTGGCCGATCTAGCTAAGTGAGTCAAATTAGGTGAGTCGAATTAGGCATGGCAAACTAAGATGCCATATTACGCATGGCTAACAGTCTATCAAAAGCCGTTTTGTAGCAAAAAAGGAACCCGCAGGTGCGCACCCGTCCCAGATTATCTCCATTGCCCTATTTTATACGCCCTGTCAGTTTGGGGCTGGCAAGCTTAATGCTCAGCGGCTGCTTTTATGCCAATACCTCCCAAGCGCCGATTGCCACCACTTATCCCTATAGCGAACAGCAGCGTATGCAGGCCGCCCATCACTGGGATGTACTGGCCCGCCACGAAGCTACCAGCATTTTGAAGCGTGAGCGTGTTCGCAATCGCGATTTACACATCAGCGAACCCGACAGTGAAGCACTGCATGCTTATAGCGGCGGTGAATTTGGCCGTGGTTTTCGCGCCCTACTGACCAGCGAACTGGTGTCCAGGGGTGCCAACCTCACCACCGTTCCCACTGCAAACAGCGCCAACATCACGTTTAATGTCGAGGTCGTCGAACACCGCGATCGCGGCTTTATACGCCCCCCCGTCGGTGCTTTTACCGCCCTCACCGCGGGTATCGCTGTAGCCACCATTCCGTATAACCAGTGGGCCGAACCTGCACTGGGGTTAATCCCCGCGGGTATGCTCGCCGATACCACCAGCGGTAGCTGGACGAATACGGGCAACGAAGAGATCATCGTGACCACGCAAATTATCGACGGCGAGCGAATTCTCTACTCTTCGTCCAACATTTACTACATTAATGCCGGTGATCGTCGTCAATATGCGCCAAACCGCGTGCCCCAGGCACCTACCACCCCTTCCGTTCCGCTTACTGATACGTGGTAATTTCATGCTGATGACACTTTTCGCTACACGGCGCACTCGCTCTATTAGCCATACCACCCGAGCGGTGACCATTGGCATGACGCTACTGTTAATGGCTGGCTGCGGTGCGCTGAGCAATGCTAACAACATGCCCGCCGAACCGGAACCCGATCTTTCGGAATTGGTTCATACTGCTGCCGAGCAGATGGTTGCCAGCAATCCAGAGCTAACGCGCTATAGTCCCATGATTGCCGCTACCTTTGTCAGCATCGATAATTTAAGCCAATCCTCCACGCTGGGGCGTATGAGCTCAGAAATTATGGCCTCAGCGCTATCCCGCCAGGGCATGCAGGTGCGCGAAGTTAAAATGCGCGACAGCATGTTTATTGAAGAGAGCGTGGGCGAGCTAATTCTTTCACGGCAAGTTCAGCGCTTAACCGCCCAGCACAACGCCCGATCAATATTGATGGGCACCTACGCGCAAGGCCAAGACTACGTCTATGTGAGTGCTCGGGTGGTGCGGGCAGGGGATGCCATGGTGCTCGGCAGCGCCGATTTCCGCTTACCGCTCAATAACAACACCCGCAGTTTGTTAGAGGGCCAGGGGGGTTGGTGATTATTGTATAGAAGAGAGTAACGACATGGTTGCCACTAGATCATTACTCTCTAGCTCACCTACCGCTGACTGTAGCGCTAAGCTATCTAGTGCGTATTCACCAATGACGTCAACATATTGAATGCGTTGATCATAGAGGCTAGCGCGGGCATCAAGCACATCTACTAAATCGCGTAGGCCAAACTGCTCTCCGCGCTCGGCGGCGTTTAGAAACAATTGGCTTGAAGCAATAGCCTGCTTGACGGCTTCAATTCGACGCACATGCCCTTTGAGTGAGCGTAACCGTTGACGCACTTCCTGCATCGCAAGATTACGCTGATTATCAAACGCAGCTTTATTAGCGTCGATGCGATTTTCCCCCTGCCTAACGCTTGCGGTCGTATAGCCGCCACGATAGATGGGCATGCTCACTTCAATACTGGCGCGGTAGTCCTCGCTTTCACGTAGCTGGTCATCGCTTTGTCGATCTGAATAGCTCAAATTTAAATTAATCTCTGGGTAATAGCCCGCCCGACGAACATTAGCATTTTCTTCTGCAATGCGCAGCTCTTGACCCGCCAACAAAACATTCAGGTTCCGCCCGGCTTGCATTACCCAGTCCTCCTGCTCTCCCCATTCACTTTGCAATGTAATGTCAGTTAGCTCGCCAACGGCTAGGCCATGGAACTCGGGCAGCGTGCCGGTTAAACGCTCTAGAGTGCTGAGAGCATTATCCAGTTCATTTTCTGCTTGAACGGCGTCTGATATTGCTTGATCTAAGCGTGACTGCGCTTCCAGTAAATTTATCCGGTCACCAATACCAAGATCAAATGCTCGCTGAGCTTGGCGAACTTGCAAATCTAGTGAAGTCTGCTGCGTTTCTAGTAAGCCGAGACGCAGGGAGGCTAGATAAGCTTGCACATAGGCTTCACTGACCTGGAGCGCTAGATCGCGCTCGACTACCGCTAGCTGTAAGACAGCGGCGCTGACCTGGGCATTGGCAACGCCAACACCCCGCCAGCGTTCTAAGCTAAATAGGGGCTGCTGCAATTGTAGCTGCCACAAGGTTTCATCAATTTCCCCAGGCCGCTGAGCACGTTGATCGAGACCAAAGTCATCGGGCGAAGTTTGAATATTGGTCGAGTCTTGCCATAGGTACGAACCGGTAGCGCTGACTTGGGGCATCAACTGTGAACGCGCCATAGGAATTTCTTCACGCGTGGCCTCTAATTCGTAACGTTGACGCAAAAGGTCGGCATCATTTTCAAGTGCACGGGCAAATAGTTCTGGCAAGGATGGCAGGGCCACAGGAAATGTGGAATGCGATTCAAGCGCCGCCAGCTCTGCTGCGGGGGCATTGCCCGCTCGTAATTCCTGTTGCGCATAAATCGACGGAGATAAAATACTCAACGCAATCACAATAGCCGCTAGGCGTAGCGACCTCCACTGCATGGCGCTTACCGTTATTGTATCGAGAGATATTTTTGGCATTAGTCCTCCCGCAGGGCCCGCGCCAGCATGTCGGTAATTGGTTTGGCAATATAGCTTGCGAATGTTCTCTCACCGGTACGAAGCATCACTTCTGCGGGCATACCTGAAAGCAGTTGCATCTGTTCATTCATTTGCGTGTAACCCTGTTCTGTTACACGTATTCGGGTACGGTAATAATGTTGCCCTGTAGCTTCATCTTCAAAGCTGTCCGCACTCACGTGAATGACCTCACCATCAATCACATCGGTTAGCCGTTGATTGAAAGCGCTAAAGCGAATTTCAGCAAACTGACCAATATGAATATTGTCGATATCGCGCGTTGGGATGCGGGCTTCTACTACAAAACCGTCATTAGAGGGCACGATATCCATAATGGTATCGCCCGCACGGATAACAGCACCGACGGTATGAATTTGGCGGCCCACCACAATCCCCGAGACAGGAGCCGTAACGATGGCTCGCTCTACCTGATCACTCAGTGAAATAATGCGCTCTTCTGCCTCAGCAATTTGTGCTTGCGCTTCGCGCAACTGCTCGCCAACCTCTTTCTGAAACTCTTGCTGCTGAATCTCGCGCTGCATACGATTTTCGCTTATTTGTGATCGCAACTGGGCGATATTAGCGCGAAACTCGGCGTTATCGCCTTCGTACTGAAGCACCTGCCGCTCTAATTCACGCAAGCGCTGGCTATCTCCTAAGCCCTCCCGATAAAGGGAACGAAAGGCACCTGCCTCGGTATTTAATGAGCTGTTACGGCTGGTGTTAACGCTAATCCGCTGCTCCAAGCCGACAATCTGTTCACGCATTTGCACAATCTGCTCATCCAATGCTTCTAAAGTGCTTTTAAGCGACTGGCGACGTGCGGTAAATAGACTCTGCTGTACAGCAACCACTTGCTGAACACGCATGTTATCAGTGTCTTGAAGATCGTCAGGTATTACCATGGCCTCCGCCCCTTGCTGCTCGGCGAGCAGGCGGGCTTCCATGGCTCGATTAATCAAATATTGGGAACGGGCAATGGCTAGTTGAGAGCTGGCTTGAGTATCACTCAACACTATTAAGGTGTCTCCTACCGCAACTTGGTCACCATCTTCGACCAGCAACTGCTCAACAATACCGCCTTCCAAGTGCTGCACGGTGCGCTTGAATGACTCGATCGAGACACTGCCCGGCGCAACAACCGCAATCGCTAGGGAAGCGGTGGCGGCCCATAGAACAAAGCCGCCCAAGGCAAAGATGAGAATCGCAAAGCCCAGCTTACGGTAGCCTTTATCACTGATGGGTAGTGATTCGCAGGCCTCGCCGTCAATTGTCAAAGGGCGATTGGGGGTAATATCGATCTCGGAGGTGGGAGGGTTACGTTTCTCGTCGCTCATGCTATTTCTCCTCAGTGCCACGGCCACCCGAGATGGCTGAGAGGCGCGCTGTCCCTTGCTGGCTTACTTGCCCGCGCGGTTTTTTAGCAAACTGAGCGATAATTTGGTCACGTGGCCCAAACATGCTTATTTGCCCCTCTTTCATCACAAGGAGTTTGTCCATACTTTTCAAAACACTGGTGCGATGGCTTATAACAAAAAGCGTCGCTCCCTCGGCTTTAAGCTGGGCGATAGCCATCGCCAATGCCCGTTCGCCAGCATCATCTAAGTTTGCATTGGGCTCGTCTAGCACCACCAATACCGGGTTGTCATACAGAGCGCGCGCTAACCCAACCCGCTGGCGCTGGCCTCCCGAGAGACCACCACTCGTGGAAGAAATCACCGTGTCGTAACCGTTGGGTAATTCCAAAATCATTTTATGCACGTCGGCTTTTTTCGCCGCATCAACCACCTTTTTGGGGTCGAGATTGCCAAAACGAGCAATATTTTCACTAATGGTGCCGTCAAACAGCTCAATGTCTTGAGGTAAGTAGCCAATATAGGGACCAATTTCATCTCGGTTGTATTGAGTGATCACCCCGCCATCTAGACGTACGTCACCCACTTGGGTTGGCCATATACCCAATAGCACTCGCGCTAGCGTCGACTTACCCGCGGCACTAGGGCCGATAATGCCAACGTGTTCCCCCTTAGCGACTCGAAACTCAATGCCGCGGATGGTTGCCATACGCGTACCAGGCGGTGCAGCGGCGACCCCTTCAAGTGCAACTTCACCTCTTGGTGCAGGCAGCGACATCTTACGCTGCTCATCCGGTATTTGAGTCATCAGTTCATTTAACCGCTCATAGGCACCGCGCGCGCCTACAAAACCTTTCCAGCCACCGATCATTTGGTCGATCGGCGCAAGCGCACGGCCCATCAAGATAGAACCGGCAATCATCATGCCGGGGGTCATTTCCCCCCTTAGCACCAGTAGCGCACCCAAGCCTAAAATTAAAGATTGAAAGAACAGGCGCATAACTTTGGAGGTATTGGTTAGCGCTCCAGCGCGATCACTCGCCTGGGACTGCTTGGACAAAAACTCATGGTGACGCTTCGACCAGCGCCCCATAATGCCCGGCAACATGCCCATGGCATGCAGCACCTCGGCATTGCGCAGATTAGAGTTGGCAAGATTTTGCGCCTGAATATGTTCGCTATTGGCTTCTGCCAATAGCCTTTTGGTCGACTTCTCGTTGGCAATCGCTAGTGTTAGCAAAATCAACCCAGCACAGGTAGCAAATACCCCAAGCCAAGGGTGAAATAGAAAGAGTACGCCGAGATAAACAGGCACCCAAGGGGCATCAAAAAAAGCAAACAGGCCATTCCCGGTTAGAAACTGGCGCAAGCTGGTCAAGTCACTGAGAGGTTGTGCGCTTTGACTGCCCTGAACCACCAAGCTACGGCGGAACATCGCGCTATAAAGCCGCTCGTTAATACTGGTGTCTAACCGATTGCCAACGCGCACCAATATGCGTGAGCGCACCAGCTCTAACCCTCCCATGATCATAAAAAAGAACACGACGACAAGGGTAAGCATTAATAACGTGTCTAGACTTTGGGTGGTGAGCACACGGTCATACACTTGCAGCATGTACATTGGCGGCACAAGCATCAGTAAGTTAACAAACATACTGAAAAAACCCACCGAAAAAAATGAACCTTCACAATCTTTTAATGCACGCTGCAAATCGGTTTTTTCTTGTTGTTTTGCCATGGCGAGCCACCCTTAAATCAATAAGACGCTAAGCACGTAACAATATGTTACACACATTAACAGAAACGCCTCTACAGAGTGTAGAGGCGTTAGTGATAAAGGGTATTTTTGGTATTTAAGTACTAGTTTCGTTACTCATAAACCGGCAGCCGCGCGCAAACTTCGGCTACTTTATCTAACACCTGGGCTTCGATGGCGCTGGTGTCTTCGCCTTTGGCCAGTACATCGAGAATGTCACAGATCCAGCCAGCTAGCTCGGTACACTCCTGCTCACTGAAGCCGCGCGTGGTCACTGCCGGCGTGCCAATGCGCAGGCCGGAGGTGACAAACGGGCTTTGCGGGTCGTTAGGCACGGCATTCTTGTTGACGGTGATGTGGGCACGCCCCAGTGCAGCATCGGCATCCTTACCGGTTACGCCCTGTTTGATCAGCGAGAGCAGGAAGAGGTGGTCTTCGGTGCCGCCGGAAACAATGTCGTAACCGCGATCGATAAACACCTTAGCCATAGCCTTGGCGTTTTTAACCACCTGCTGCTGGTAGGTTTTAAACTCCGGCGCCATGGCTTCTTTGAAGCAGATAGCTTTAGCCGCGATAACATGCATCAACGGGCCGCCCTGACCACCGGGGAAAACCGCTGACTGCAGCTTTTTCTCAATCTCAGCGTCGTTTTCTGCCGAGAGAATCACACCGCTGCGGGGGCCGCGTAGGGTTTTGTGCCACAA
>Ga0209345_10005909_pt1 | contig 11195 bp, 13 predicted proteins | sample Cruoilmetagenom7_FD_187294 | JGI IMG/M metagenome (GOLD analysis project Ga0209345, IMG submission 187294) | Oil polluted marine microbial communities from Coal Oil Point, Santa Barbara, California, USA - Sample 7 (SPAdes) (version 2) | ecosystem: Environmental > Aquatic > Marine > Oil seeps ...
CAAACCAGGCATTCTCAGCATCGACAATTCTTAACTTTCCATCTTTGCGCTGTACTGAAGGATGGCAAAAAGCCATATCATCTGCCACAGGGTTAAAGAGACAGAATCGGGGGATGGTAATATAGCGTTCCTCTCCGTTAACCAGGTTCGTTCCCAGCGAGACCCGTCCATCCGGTTCCCTTACTATGTTCTGGTGCATCTCACTTTTTCCACCACCACTGGCTCCTTCATGCATAAATGTGGTGACGTTGTCATATGGACTAATGGATTGAACTGCTGAACAATGCGCTGTAATCCAGCCTTCTTTTTCACCCTGGGTCAGGATCACCCCATAGAGCCCTTTTTTCGCACTCGGACCCGGGTAGAGGTTGTAGGCATAGAGCTCATGCACCTCACTGGTCCGGTTATGCACCACTACCTGCTTACCATCGAAATGGGTATGTCTGAAAACAGGAGCTACCAGGATGAAAGATTCTATTTTTGCGCCACCTTTCAACTGATCCAGGGGAATTATCTCCTGGAGCATGGAGAGGCCCATGGCAAAGAATGCTGCATTGGATGGGACCACAGCCACGCCCAGTGAGCCAATGCCGGCTCTTCCTGCAAAGTAGAAGAAGATGGATAACTCCTGCTCTTCCATCCAGGCAAAGGTTTCCTGCTGGAGACTTGAAAACTCGTAGCCATATTTATCTGAGAAGCGCTTTTTATCGCTGGGCAGCTTGTCGGCGATCACCATGGTGTCGGGATCACGGCGTCGCATGTAAGCCTCTGTATAATTGGCAGAGATGCCATTCCTGAGCCTGTGTACAACAGCTTCGGTATATGCTCCTTTTCCAGGAATGTCATAGCTAACCTCAAATTCGTCATTCTCCTCCCCATTGCATGCCGCAATGGCTAAATCCTGGGTGTTTTCGAATACCGAAAGTTTTTTACATGCTTTTAAGAGGGAGCTTATATTATCGGGCAGAGTAATGCTTTTTGCTTCCAGCGCCTGGTACAGATCTTTCATTCATCACAATTTCCCGCAAAAATAGCACAATTAGTGATAAATTGTTACTAAAATTTACCCAAAAGGCCATTCCTGTTAATTTGATTGTAGGGCTCTATGATCCTGCCCTGGAAGTGGTGGGTAATTCTACCCTATTGGAGACCTCTCCATCCACCCTTCTTAACCAGGTGGTAAAGGTCTTTTTACCTGTTTCTAAAAGGAAAAGCCGGGCACCGTTGAGGGGACGGGATCCATAGCTGTTTCCGCCTGAAAAATATCCATACCCCAGGGCAATCCGATGGAGCTGTGCCACATAGTTGTTCACATGATCATGCCCCACAAATGCCCCCAGGACATTCCTTTGAAGTACCATCGCTGCAAACATACCGGTGTTAATTTTTGGTGAGCACTCTTCCTCTTTTCTTTTGCCGACTTTGAATTCTCCATGATCAAAAGCCTGGGAATATTCAGGAAGCGGGATATGAAAGAACATAAGTGCTTGCACATCAGGATTTTTAGTCAGCCATTTTTGATTGCTTTCAGAAAACCACCTGACCTGGCTTTGGTCAAACCATCCGTAGCCTTCTACACCCTGGTCCTTTGCCAGGGAATAGGATCTGGAGTCCATACAGTAGATCAGTTTTTCCGCTATTCCTTTTTGATTGTAAACAGGCAGGATATGATTCCCGATCCCTTCCACCTGCATGCCACCCTCGTCGGATAAAACACAATAGGGCCGCTCCGAAAGGTAGGCCAATAGTTCCTCCCTGGAGGATTCAGCTTCATCCTCGTGATTGCCAAAGGTGACGGTATACGGGATTTCATAGCTGATTAAGAGTTCGGTTAATACCTCCCAGCTCTTTATGGTTGGTTTCCCGGTCACAATATCACCCGTAAAAATGACCAGATCCACTGGTTCGGCTTCCAGGACCGCTTTAATATTATCGAGGACCTCCTGGGAGTTTTCGCCTCCGATGTAAAAGTGGGTATCTGTAAACTGGGCAATCGTAAATTTTCCATTTTCCCTGAACTGTAGCTGGGTCTCATGTGCATAAAACTTCAGGGAGGAAGATAGCAGCAGCATAGCGGCGGCTGTAATTAAATGGAGCCGGTAGAAGTGTTTCATGTTTGGAATAAGATTATTTAATATCTCTGGTTTTCATGGAGATCACCTCTCCAAGCTGGGCGTCGATCTTAAATATTTTATACAGGATTGATTTGCCAACCAGCAGCGAGCTTGCTACTGAATTTGAAATCCCTTCATAACTGATCGTGACATACCAGTGTGCTTTATCTTCTGTCAGTTCCACCTCTTCAAGTTGCACGTTTTCTGCATCCGGAAAAAAGGTTACCAGGTAGGCTTTTGCTTTGTCAGTGGCCTCTTTAACATTTATCATACTCTAAAGATAGGGAAAAGTGGTTTGCTTACCAGTTACAGGTGGTGATAAAATTGATATTGGGACTGAAGCCCTTTATTACTGAGACCCCTTCTGGTGGGAAGGGGAGGGTCCAGACACATACTTCAGTGAGCATGGGCATGTTGTCAACCCCGATTATTGTCAGAGTTGGATGTTTCGATATATCCAGTCTGGTCAGCTGGTTCCCGCAGGAAACCATTTTTATTAAGTTTCTGTTGGCTGAAAGGTCCAGGCTGGTGAGGAGGTTATTTTTACATGTCAGTCGGACCAGGGACTGGTTAAGTGAGAGATCAAGGTCCCTCAGCAGGTTCCGGTTGCAGATAAGTTCCTCAAGCAAGAGGTTGTTGGAGAGATCCAGCGAAGTGAGTTCACAGGAGCTACACTCCAGATACCTTAAGGCCCTGTTTCCTGAAAGATCTATGCCTTCAAGTGGATTCAGGGTAATGCTCAGAGAGTCCAGCTGTATAAAGGCCTCCAGCCCGGTCAGATCGGTAATTCCTGAAGGTGGGATTAGCAGGGACCCTTTACCTTCTGCCTCCGTGTAACTGATCAGTTTATCACTGTTCTGGTCTACCCCATTGGCAATCAAGGCAGCCAGAAAGGCACTGTCGGGGATGTAAACAATTTCCTCTTGAGCGCTCTGGTCACATCCGGTATAAAGGCAGATGCTCACAGCTAATACAGATATCTTTCTGAAACAGGAATACATAATTAAGAGATCACCTTTAAAGGAATGGGGATCAGACTGCCTGGTATTCCCAGTCAGATCGGATCCCCCTTCCAACTTCATCTGAACGTTTGGGCCTAGTAGTCCTCCTTCATCATTTTCATGTAGGATTGTGGGTGCAGGCAGGCCGGGCAGTTTTCCAGTGCCTTGGCGGATTCATAAATATATCCGCAATTCATACACTCCCACCACACTTTTCCGTCTTTCATAAATACTTTGTCCTCAGAAACATTCTGAAGCAACTTCAGATAACGTTTTTCATGTTCGGCTTCAACTTTGGCGATCATTTTAAATGCTGAGGCGACTTTTGGGAAGCCTTCTTCTTTAGCTATCTCTGCAAAAGTGGGATAGAGGTCGGTCCACTCTTCGTTCTCTCCCTCAGCCGCAGCCTTCAGGTTTTCAGCTGTGGTTCCAACCTTTCCGGCAGGATAGCTGGCTGTAATTTCTACCATACCGCCTTCCAGGAAGTTGAAAAAGCGCTTGGCGTGGGATTGTTCCTCCTTGGCGGTTTGCATGAAAATGGCCGAAATTTGCTCAAATCCCTCTTTTTTGGCCTGCTTGGCAAAAAATTCGTAGCGATTTTTAGCCTGGGATTCACCTGCAAAAGCCTTAAGCAGGTTCTGTTCAGTTCTGGTTCCTTTCAGTGAGTTCTCCATAATATTTATCCTTTATAGTTTAATAAAATCAGATTTATCTTCTCCACAAACCGGACATACCCAGTCGTCCGGCAACTCATCAAATTTCACTCCTTCCTTCTCCTCGTCGTAAATATATCCGCAAGCGGGACACTCGTACTTGGCATAATCCCCTTCGGGAGCTGCTTTTTCCAGTTTTGATTTGTCAATATAGGTGGGAGCGTTCTTGGGTGCAGCACCTTTTTTTACCTTCCGGTAGTGTAGATAGGTAAGGGGTTCGACAGTATCGTCAAGCACTTCTGAATGGATCAGTTCTCCAATGAACATCAGATGGGTGCCCACATCCATGGTTTCAACCACCTTAAACTCCAGAAATGCGATGGCATCGTTGAGGACAATGGGCACTCCGGTTTCTCCATACTGAACCTTCATTCCCTTCAACTTATCGGTATCAGCACCACTCTTATAGCCAAAGGTACCAATGGTATTCGCACCTGCATCCAGTTGGAGTACCGAGACCGAAAAAACACCAGAAGCCTTGATTAGCTCGGCAGTATGATTCTCCTTATTGCAGCAAGTAGCAAAACGAGGAGGTTCTGAGGTGACCTGGAACACGGTATTGGAAATGTATCCGTTTCCATACTCCCGGGACCCTGAACATACTACATAGAGACCATAGGAGACTTTGAACAGTGCGTTGTAATCGATCATGTCCGGAGTTGAATTTTGACTTTAATAAAGTTAGCGCATTGGCAGCTATTGGCAAGCTTCCAGAGCTGATTTTAACTTAGACCAGTTCTAGATAATTCTACCCGTCCGTGCAACACAAAACGGGCCGTCTCAAAAGGACATTCTCAACAGTTTCTCAGGGATGTTTAGGAAGAATGCTGGCATTTTTACACAGTAAATAAGCACCTTACGATTAAGCATCCCTGAGAAAACAAAACAGACCTATCTTTTGATACAGCCTGTTTTTAATATGATGCTAATAAGCAATCTTATAGTTCATACCAGAAGGCATCCCTCAGAACCTCCAGACTCTGGGGTATAGCTTCCATTGGATCGGCCTTTCCTTCCATCTCCAGGGAGATATAGCCTTTGTAGTTGTGGTTGCGCATGATCTCACCAATTCGTGGGTAGTCCAGATCCAGGCTGTACCATTTCCCACCACCATAATAGGTTTTAGCCTGCATCAGGTAGGTGTCAGGGGCCAGTTGCTCCAACTTATCGTAGGGATCTTCCAGGAAGTTGCCTGTGTCCAGGGTGACCTTCAGCCAGGGCGAATCAATGGCGTTCACGATTCGCAACACACCCTCAGGTAAACGTCCCAGTCCCCAGTGATTTTCCAATCCCAGTACCACACCGCATTTCTCTGCAGTGGGCATAATCTTCTCCAGGGAGTCAATCACCCACTTGAATCCGTCCTCATCGGTATAGCCTTCCAGGGTTGGCTCAATGCCCCGGTTTTCCATAAGGTGGTCAAAGTTCTTGCTGGTGCCCCAGCGGCCGGTATTGATCCTCATAGTAGGAATACCCAGCTGATAGGCCAGTTCAATCTGGTGAATGGTCAGGTCAATGTTTTCCTGCCGCTTTGTTGCATCCGGATATACATATCCCTGATGGGTGGAAAATCCCATGAGATCGAGCCCGCTGTGAAAGGCCCTTTTTTTCAGACTGTTCAGATAAGATCTCTCTTCTGAAGCCATCTGCACCAGCAGGAGTTCCACACCATCAAAACCCATGGCGGCTGCATGGTCGATGATCTCCTCAAGAGGTGGTTCGCCTTTGGGCTTGTTAAACTGCCAGAAGGAGTAGGTGGATACCCCAATGGGATTGTGCCTGACCTTCTTCTTTGGCTCTTCAGCCGGGGCTGATGTCTCACCTGTGGTGCATCCTGCAAGAGCAGTTCCTGCTGCTGCAAGGGCGCCTGCCTGTAAAAAGTTACGTCTATTAATCATGTTCAATTGTTAGTTGGTTTATAAGCGCGGAAATTTCATTCAAATGTAGCTTAAAATGTCGAGGATAATCCATGATCATCTCCCGGAGGCTAATTTTCTCGTTCAAGGCAGAGATCCAGATTTGAGTTAACTTTTGTTCTTCTACCTGAGTAAGGAGATGAACCATATGGCGGTTCACAGCAGTCCAGAGCAGCACCAGCTCACTCCAATCTTTCTCCTGGTAATTCTGGATGGTGATCCACCGATCATTGTTGCCCAGGTTGGCATAATCGGGATATCTTAGAGGACTCTTCTGATAATGCATATGGATCACCCGGTGTGTATTATTGCTCGCGGAATCCACCATATGACCCACAATCTGCCTGATGTTCCTGTTCTGACTGTTCTTTCTCTCGTTAATGATCTTCTCAGGAAGGACAATGAGCTTTTTTTCCCACGCACCAATCAACCTATCTAACTCTTCACAGATCTGTACGAATTCCTCAATCATATTCTTCGCTCCCGTGGTTCAAGGTCGGTTAGTTCAGCAATCCGGACCGGGTGGCCCGATTCAATACTCTTACGGGCTGCTATGCCGATAAGTATGGACATGGCTCCATCCCTGACTCCTGCTGGGCGATCGAAGGGATCCGGCTTCCCCGGAGTTTCAAAAATCTGTTTGTGAAGCAGTCTGTCTCCTCCACCGTGTCCCCCTTTCTGGTAGGCCACATTGTGTACCTTATGATCGCTCCACAGCTTGTGCAGGATCACCGGGCCCCTGTGTAGCTTTTCATCCTCCTGGGACATTTCCAGTTCGTGCATATCGGACTGACTGATATTCTCACTGTTCATAAATGGAATATCCAGCCAGGCATCAATACGGCCATCCATTCCATTGAAAGCTATTTTCCATCCTTCATAAGGTGAGTAGGTGGTCAGAGAGTAGTTCACATAGGTGTTGTCGCGGTACTTTATCTGGGCCGACATCTTATCGTAAATATTGATCTCCGGCCGGAACAGGCAGTTGTCACGGATGTAACCATCGTACTGTTCATTTTTGACATAGAGGTCCATGGAGCGTTTGTCCCGGGTAATGTCCCAGTAAAACTTACATTCGGATTTAAAGGAACAGGTACGACACTTATCTCCCCTAAAAGGACCATTGGAGCCGTAGTGCTCCAGGTCGCCATAGGCGAATACCTCCTCAGGATCGCTGTAAAGCAACCAGTTCAGCACGTCAAAATGGTGCGTGGCCTTGTGAACCCAGAGGGTGCCACCGGATTGCCTTAGTCCGTGCCACCGGCGGAAATAGGAGGCCCCGTGATAGGTGTTCAGGTACCAGTGAAAATCAACCGATGTTATCTTTCCGATGGTTCCTGATTTCAGTAGCTCCTTAATCTTTGTCACATAGGGTGACCAGCGGTAGTTAAACCCTACAATCAGTTTGTTATTGGATCGGCGCTCCGCATCGAGAATGGCCTGGCACTTATGCTCATCTGTGGTCAGTGGCTTTTCGGTAAGCACATCACAACCCATATCGAGCCCCTTGATAATATATTCATGGTGGGTGGAATCCATGGTGGTAACAATGACCAAATCGGGTTTGGTCTCGGTAAGCATCTTTTCGAAAGAGCCATAGGTGGGACAGCTTACGCCCATATATCCGCGTGCATATTCAAGACGCCCGGGATTAATATCACAGAGACCCACAAACTCAACTACATCCGGAAAATCCTGTACCAGGGTCTTTCCCCAGAAAGAGGTTCCACGTACTCCGGTTCCTACCAGGACAGTTCTGATTCTATTTCCATTGGACAGGGCACGGCTGGCAAGCGGACTGGCCATCAGACTGCCAGCAACAAATGCTCCGGTAGTGCCCAGAAATGCACGCCGGTTCAGGTTTTTACTCATGGTGAAACAGGTTAAAAGTCGGTGAAAAGTTCCTGCTAACAAGAAACGAGGAAAGAGGAAAGAGAAAAGAGAATTACTGGTATTCAATGAAGTTAAATTTGATTCCCAGGCGACCCTCCATGATCTCACCAAGCTCCAAAAGTTCCGGATCATCAAATTCAAAATAAAAATTGACAGCCACCTCTTTTTCTTTATCCTGGAGAGGTTTAAACATCCTCATAATATCAAAAACACTTTGTACAGAAGCCGTATCTACATATTCCAATTTCAGATCCACAGTGGTCTTATCGACCGGATCTTTGATATAATTTTCTACCCATTCCACGATGGGTTGAAAAAATTTCCGGGGATCAGATAGGATGGAATTCCCGGAAAGTTTGAAGTAGCCAGGGGAACATTCTACTTCTAGGGATTTTTTGGTAGGTTCGATACTGATATTTTCCATATAACAATATTAATCCTTTTCGATTTCAATACCAAACACCGTCATAATTTCGTGCGCTTTATTCAGGTTCAGCTCGGTAAGCAGGTCTTTGTCGTTCTGAAGATTCAGATTCTTTAACTTATTTAAGATGTCTCTCCAGGTGACCGGATCTTCATTACAAAGAATTGTAATGAATTTGGCCATATTGGGCATGGTGTTTTGGGGTATAAGCTCCTTTAATTTCTCAATGAATCCCAATTCGTGCAGAATCGTTAGTTTCAGGTTGACCTCTTCAATCTTCCCGGGCATGTCTTTATCATCCTCTACCGGAATTTCCAGCTCCACCTGGGCTCTCAGGTACTCCATCAACTTCACATAGTAAGTAAGGTCAACCATCTCATTGTAAATGGTGTACTCTTTAAAGAATGTGGAAGCACTTGTCTTCTTGTTAAAGTAATGATAGATATCTTCCAGTTTGAAGTAGTTTACAAAGAGGTACTTCCAGTTTTCAGACCGTTTGTCTTCCAGCAGGCTCCTGTGCTTATCGATGTACATGGAAGCGTTGGAATAGTAGGTAGCCAGAAACTGGCTCTTTTTGTCGATACTATCTTCGTTTTCGAACAAAAATCGTTCGATCTTGCTGATCTCATTCACCGATTTTCCTCTGGAGGATCCATCCACCAGAAAATCGAACTCACGGATCATCTTATTGATCTTTTCAATATTCGGCAGGTAAATTTTAGTTTCATTAAAAGGGTCCTGCCTTTCAATGATAATATTCTGCTTCAGGCATAATTCCTCTATCTCTGCCTTTGAATAATTATTCGACTCCTTTCCCATAACTCTGCTTTATTGTGCAAAATATGCAGTTACCGAATTTAAACATATTTTATGTAAAATCCATACAGTTGATATGGAATGATACGCAGGCCGTATCAGGAGAATATAGTAAAGTTAACTCCCCCGTATTTGCGATGCTGGTGAAAACGGGGATGAGCCGAAAAGGAGTATGAGCCGGGGTGTTCCAGTATAAATAACCCCGATGTGTTAAGAACTTCACTGTTTAAGACTAAGTCAGGAAGCTCGGCCAGCCCGGGGTGGTCATAGGGTGGATCTGCAAAAATGATGTCGAAGGCCTGGACCGGTTTCCTGAGGTACTTGAAAACATCCGCCCGGATCACAGTGATCTGATCGATTTGCATGGAGCTGCAGGTTTCCTTAATAAATCTGAAATGCCTGGGATCCATCTCTATGGCAAGCACCGAACGTGCTCCCCTGGAAGCAAATTCATAGGAAATGCTGCCCGTTCCTGAAAAGAGATCAAGCACATCCATCTCTTCCAGATCATACTGATGGATCAGGATATTAAATAGGTTCTCTTTTGCAAAATCGGTGGTGGGCCTGGCTTTGAAATTCCCCGGGGGATGAATACGCTTTCCCCTGAATATGCCGCTTATTATACGCACTTGCTACCTTCTGAAAGGATCATAAAGCGCAGGATCTCCTCGCGGCTTAAGTGTTCCAGGTAGTACGGGGTAATAAGCACGTTTCTGATGTATTTCCCGAGAAGTTCATAAAGATTGTGCTCTTCGTGTATCATACCTGAAAGGTAGACCGGAATCGATTCATGATCCAGACCAAGTTGCCGCATGGTATTTAGGGTATGGTAGATAAAATCGGAAGTGTCATTCAGGGAATAGCGGTTTAACAGTTGGATGTGGTCTTCCCTAATTACAAGTATGTCAAGGGAATGAGCCTGTACTTCCGCAAGTACAAATCCTCGCTGGTGATCACTTGATTTGACCTGATCGGAAAGGGAAACAAGACATTCGGAACTATGTAGCATTTTCACCTGCCCGCTAAAGCGCTTGCCAAGATTTATGATCTTTTCCGGAACCGCAAAGACCAGGTAAGCAGATCTGGTTTTAATGTACCGCTCCAAAATCTGATCTGTATCATCCAGAGAGCAGACCTTCTCCAGGATCTCCCGATTCCTCTCCTCTGTAAAAAACTGTTTAGGGAGCAGTGTAACGGCCATTGAATCAGTAATCAGTATCGTCTCCCCTTCAAAAGTGAATAGTTCCTCCTCTTCCAGTATACGTCCACATTCAGCAACAATATCGGCATCTGTTGTGTCAGGCTCTACAGTGAATTGTTTCAGATAGACCGGGGTATAACTGGGATCAGAGATTAAAACAGAAAATCCACCCGGAGTAAACCGGATGGATTGATGGCCTTTTAGCCGAATATCTTGCGTAATATTATTCGATATTACACTTTCTGCCTGCATCAGTGCCAGGGACCTTACTCCCAATTGCCTGTGAGGGTTCCTTCTTCCATGGATCCGAACTTCACACCTTCAAATCCAACAATCTTCATTCGCTCATCTTTGTAATTTACGATGAGCTGTCCGTCCATCCCATTAAGTAGGTCGTCATAAAGCGTAAATGCTTCAACCACCTGAACCGTCAGGTTTGAACTGGTTAGCAGTTCACCGGATGACATGGTAAAGGTGACACCTTCTGTAAATGGTACAAAGCGTAAAGAGTCTGTAGCGAAACCTTGATGAAACAGGGAATCCAATACGGGAACCTGTATGGGTTCACGGGTGATTACTCCCTCATCCAGAGCTTTCTCCCTGGCCTTCTCAAATCCCAACTCATCAAGCCACTCTTCCGGAATATCTCCATCTGACTTAATAACGGTAAATGATGCTGTATCAACAAAGGCAATTAAGGTATCAAAACTACCTGTATATGTCTTATAGACATCTTTGTAAGCTTTCTGAGCATCTCTGATGTCAATCAGTCTGTCTATGGTAGCTTGCTCTCTTGTCTCCACCTCCTGGTTAAACCTGATAGGCTCCATGATGCTTTCAACAATCAGATACCCTAAAACAATGATTATTAATACGAACAGAATCTGGATTACTCTTCTCATGGGGTATTCTTTTAGCGTTTGCGCACAAATTTAGTAAAAAAAATAAATTATATATTTTTAATTGCGCAATAATTGAACGGGATGCTGAGAAAATTTATAAGTGAAAGATTGCTTGAAAATCTTGAGTTTCAACCCACTTTGGGTCAGGAGGATCTGATTTATGAGCTGGGGGGCTTTCTGTCATCGGAAGAGTCGGCTGAGATTATGCTGGTGAA